>Ga0081540_1003608_pt1 | contig 12145 bp, 12 predicted proteins | sample TabmetS2T1R1_FD_71024 | JGI IMG/M metagenome (GOLD analysis project Ga0081540, IMG submission 71024) | Tabebuia heterophylla rhizosphere microbial communities from the University of Puerto Rico - S2T1R1 | ecosystem: Host-associated > Plants > Roots > Rhizosphere ...
CGGCTCTGCCGCGAAGTGCTCGACGACGTCGTCATCGTCAGCACCGACGAGATCTGTGCCGGCATCAAGGACATTTTCGACGACACGCGCGCGGTCGCGGAGCCGGCCGGCGCCGTGAGCATCGCCGGCCTGAAGAAATACGCGGCCCGCGCGAAGCGCGATGGCGCCAGCCTGATCGCGATCAACAGCGGCGCCAACCTCAACTTCGACCGCCTGCGCCACATCGCCGACCGCGCCGAGATCGGCGAGCAGCGCGAGGCGCTGCTGGCCGTGTCCATCCCGGAGCGCCCGGGCAGCTACCGGCGCTTCATCCAGCTTCTGGGAACGCGCGCGATCACCGAATTCAATTATCGCTACGCCGACGACCGCGAGGCCCACATCTTCGTCGGCGTGCAGCTCGTCGATGGCGACGCCGAGAAGCGCACCATCATCGCGATGCTGACGGACGAAGGCTATCCGGTTCTCGACATGAGCGAGAACGAGATGGCCAAGCTGCATGTGCGCTACATGGTGGGCGGCCGTGTCCCCGGGCTGAAGAACGAGAGAATCTTCCGCTTCCAGTTTCCCGAGCGGCCCGGCGCCCTGCTCCGCTTCCTCAGCGGCATGGCCGACGAGTGGAACATTTCGCTGTTCCACTATCGCAACCACGGCGCCGACTTCGGCCGCGTTCTCGCCGGCATTCAAGTGCCGCCGTCCGACCGCGCGCGCTTCGACGGCTTTCTCAAGGACCTCGGCTATTGGTTCTCGGAGGAGAGCGACAACCCCGCGTATCGCAGCTTCCTGCACGGCGATCCTGCATGATAGTCCCGGCGTGCGTCAGCGCGCCGTCAGGCCGCCGTCGATGGCGAATTCAGCGCCGGTGACGAACAGCGCTTCGTCGGACAACAGATAGACGATGAGATCGGCGACCTCGGCGGCGGTGCCGAGGCGGCCGAGCGGAATTTCCCGCTTCATGCGCGACCGCGCACCCTCGGGATGGCGGGTAGCGGCCGCGATCTCGTCGACCATCGGGCCGTCGAGGAAGGCCGGATGCACGGAATTGCAGCGCACCTGCGGGTCGAGGCGCGCACCGTGCAACGCCACCGACTTGGTGAGCAGCCGCACGCCACCCTTGGAGGCGTTGTAGGCCGCGAGATTGTGGCCGCCGACCAGTCCCGACACCGACGACAGGTTCACGATGGCACCGCCGTGGCGCTTGAGCAGCGGCATTGCGTGCTTGCAGCCGAGAAAGGTGCCGTCGAGATTGACCGACAGGATACGCCGCCACGTCGCGAAGTCGGTGTCCTCGATGCTGCCGAGGAAGGCGATGCCGGCGGCATTGACCAGGCCGTGAATGCCGCCGACCGCGCGTTCGACCTCGCCGAGGACGCGTTTCCAGTCCGCTTCGCTGGTGACGTCGAGCACATGTTCCACGCCTTCGCGGCCGGCCACGTCAGTCGCAACGGCGATGCCACCCGCGCGCACGATCGCTTCCGCCGCCGCCGATCCCACGGCGCCGGCGGCGCCGGGGATCAGTACGACCTTGTCCTTGAGGCGGCCCATGATGGTTCGCAGGCGAGGAGGGGATGCGCGCGTCAAGCCCGCGCACGGCGACTCAAGTAGACATTCAATTCAGGCGTGACGGCCGCTTGTGCTCCGAGGTGTCGCCCGGCGGCGGCACCGGAGGTGGTGCGGTTTCTTCCGCGCCGGCAGATGCTGGCTTCGTCTCGGTCGCCGCTGCGGCGTCCGCGCGCTCGTAGCCGCGGTAGGCCTTCCAGCCAAACGGGAGGCTTGCGAGATAGCACAGGGTGCCGACTGTCAGCACCGGCCACGGGTAGCTGATCAGCACGGCGACGAACAGGACGACGACCACGAAGATCGGCAGAACGAACTCGGGCGCCACGCGGGTGCCGAGCTTCTTTCCCGAGAAGACCGGAAGCCGCGACACCATCAGGATCGCGATGGCCAGCGTGTAGACCAGCGCCAGCCCGGACACGTAGGTGGTGCGCGGAACGCCGAGCAGGTTCACGTAGATCGGCAGCAGCACCAGGATCGCGCCAGCCGGAGCCGGGACGCCGGTGAAGAAATTGCCCGCCCAGGCGGGGCGATTCGGATCGTCGATGGCGACGTTGAAGCGCGCCAGGCGCAAGCCGGCACAAATGGCAAAGACCATGCTGGCGATCCAGCCGCCATTGCCCAGCGCGAACAGGCCCCAGAAGTAGAGGATGACGCCCGGCGCGACGCCGAAATTGACGAAATCGGCAAGGCTGTCGAGCTCGGCTCCGAACCGCGATTGCCCCTTGATGAGGCGCGCGACGCGGCCGTCGATGCCGTCGAGCACCGCCGCGAATACGATCGCGGCGATGGCCCATTCGAGCCGCCCCTCGACGGAGAAGCGAATCGCCGTCAGCCCTGCGCACAGGGCCAGCAGTGTGATGACATTGGGAACGAGCGTGCGTACCGGGATCGCCCGAAAGCGCCGGCGCTTGGCCTCGTTGCGCACAGGGTCGAACGGTTGGAACATGGTAGAGATATAACGGGGAAACGGCGCAGTTGCCACCGCGCCGATGTCCCCCTTCAGCTCACCCGGAAGGCGCGCGGCGATTCGCCGCCGAGCTCGGCGATGACGGTCTCGCCGGCGATCGAGGTCTGTCCTTCGGCCACCAACGGCCGCACGCCTTCCGGCAGATAGACGTCCACGCGCGAGCCGAAGCGAATCATGCCGATGCGCTCGCCGGCGCTGATCGTGCTGCCCTGCCGCACGAACGGCACAATGCGGCGCGCGATCAGCCCGGCGATCTGCACGACGCCGATGCGGGCGCTGCCGCAGGCAATCACCAGGGAATTGCGCTCGTTGTCCTCACTGGCCTTGTCCAGGTCGGCATTGATGAACTTGCCGGGCGTGTAGACCATGCGTTCGATGAGCCCGCTCGCCGGGCTCCGGTTCACATGGCAATCGAACACGCTCATGAAGACGGAGACGCGTGGCAACGGTCGCTCGCCCAGGCTTCCTGCCAGCTCCTTCGGCGGCATCGCATTGGTGACGAGGCTGATGCGGCCGTCGGCCGGGGACGTGATGATGCGATCGCCGATGGGCGTGACCCGCGGCGGGTCGCGAAAGAAGTACGCGCACCACGCCGTCGCCAGCGTTCCCAGCCAGCCGAGCGGCGACCAGATGAGGAACAGGATCAGGCTCGCCAGCGCGAACGCCCCGATGAACGGATAGCCTTCGCGATGGACCGGGACGAGTTGCGAGCGGATAGAGGCGATGACGGACATTGATCACTCCGCCGCGTCGGCCGGCGCCAGCTCATCGGGGATGGGCGGCGGATTGCGGTTGGGTGCGGACGCTTCGTCGTCGACGCGCTCGAGCGTCTCGCGCGCCTCGGCGGCCTCGCGCTGCCGGTTCCACATGCTGGCGTAGAGGCCGCCGGCGGCGAGGAGCTGGCGGTGGGTGCCGCGCTCGGCAATCGCCCCGTGGTCGAGCACGATGATGTCGTCGGCCGCGACGATGGTGGAGAGACGGTGCGCGATGACGAGCGTCGTGCGGTTGCGCGAGACCCCTTCCAGCGCGTCCTGGATCTCGCGCTCGGTGTGACTGTCGAGCGCCGAGGTCGCCTCGTCGAGCACCAGGATGGGCGGGCCTTTCAAGATGGTGCGGGCGATCGCGACCCGCTGCTTCTCGCCACCCGACAGCTTCAGCCCGCGCTCGCCCACTTCCGTTTCGTAGCCGTGCGGCGACATCCGGATGAAGCCGTCGATCTGGGCGAGCCGCGCCGCCTCCTCGACCTCGGCGTCGCTGGCGTCCCAGCGGCCATAGCGGATGTTGTAGCGGATGGTGTCGTTGAACAGCACGGTGTCCTGGGGGACCATGCCGATGGTGGCGCGCAGCGATGACTGGGTGACGTCGCGGATGTCCTGGCCGTCGATGAGGATGCGGCCGCCGGTCACGTCATAGAAGCGGAACAGGAGGCGCGAGATCGTCGACTTGCCGGCGCCCGACGGCCCGACGATGGCGACCGTGCTGCCCGCCGGCACCTCGAAGGTCACGCCCTGGAGAATCTGCCGGTCGGGCTCGTAGGAAAATCTAACCCCTTCGAAGCGGATGGTGCCACGCGCCACCCGCAGCGGCTCCGCACCGGGCCGATCCTCGATCTCGGGCTTGCGGGCGAGGATCGAGAACATGGTCTCGATGTCGATCACCGCCTGCTTGATCTCGCGATACAGCATGCCCATGAAGTTCAGCGGCTGGTAGAGCTGGATCATCATGGCATTGATCATCACGAAGTCGCCGACCGTGTTGGTGCCGGCCTTGATGCCGTAGGCGCACATCACCATGGTGGCGCCGAGGCCCAGGGTGAAGATTGCCGCCTGCCCGGTGTTGAGCACGGCGAGCGACGTATAGGCTTGCACGCTCGCGCCCTCGTAGCGTTCCATCGAGCGGTCATAGCGGCGCGCCTCGCGCTCCTCGGCATTGAAATACTTCACCGTCTCATAGTTGAGCAGCGAATCGATCGCCTTGGTGTTGGCGTCGTTGTCACTGTCGTTCATGGTGCGGCGAATGTTGATGCGCCATTCCGTCGCCTGGTAGGTGAACGCCATGTACAGGGCGACCGTCACCAGAACGACCGCCACGTAGCGCCAGTCGAACTGGTAAAGCAGCACGCCGACGATCAGCGCCAGCTCGATGACGGTGGGGACGAGCTGGAGAATCACCATGCGGACGATGGTCTCGATGCCGTTGCGTCCGCGTTCGAGCACGCGCGTCAGGCCGCCGGTCTTGCGCTCGAGATGGAAGCGCAGCGACAGCCGGTGCATGTGCTCGAAGGTGCGATAGGCGAGCCGCCGTACCGCGTGCATGGCGACCTTGGCGAACAGCCCGTCGCGCAGTTGCGTGAGCGTCGCCATCAGGATGCGGGTCAGCGCGTAGGCGAGCGTCAACAGGACTGGCGCCGCAATCGCCCAGGCGAGCCAGTTCGAAGCCGCGACCGGGGCACTCCCCTCGCCCACCAGCGCGTCGGTTGCCCATTTGAAGGTGAACGGGACCGCGATTGTCGCCAGCTTGGCGAGCAGCAGGAGAACCATCGCGCCGAGGACGCGCAGCTTGAGGTCGCGCCGTTCCGCCGGCCAGATGTAGGGCCACAGATGAACCAGGGTGGTGAGCAGCGCCTCGCGGCCGACCATCCGTGCCCCTCTGGGCTCAAGCGGTGGATCGATGGAAAGGTCGGTCATGGATGGCCGGCGGAGGAAGGGCGAGTTGCCCAGATGGCGCGAGGCGCCCATATAGAGGTTCAGAGCCCGGGATGCACCTTCGGACCGTCATAGAATGCGGCCATAATGGGGCTTCCAGACCCGGCGGCGCGGGCTCCGGCGGGCAGCGGGCCCCGCGAGGTTGCTAATCGTTAACCATCTGACCATACCCTCCCGCCTTAACGCTGCCAGAAGGCTTTGCCACATCGCCATATGAGTCTGATTCGCACGATCTGCGTCTATTGCGGTTCCGGTCCCGGCCGCAATCCGGCCTTCCTCGCCGCCGCACGGAAATTCGGAGAAATCCTGGCCCGCAACCGCGTGCGCCTCGTCTATGGCGGCGGCTCGCTCGGGCTGATGGGCGAGCTCGCCAACGCGGTGCTCGACAACGGCGGCGAGGTCACCGGCATCATCCCGGAATTTCTCACCGGCCGCGAGAAGAAGCTCGCCCGCGCCCAAGAGGTGATCGTCACGCGCGACATGCACGAGCGCAAGCGCTTCATGTTCGAGCGGGCGGACGCCTTCGTGGCGTTGCCCGGCGGCATCGGCACGCTGGAAGAGACAGTCGAGCAGATGACCTGGGCGCAGCTCGGGCGTCACAAGAAGCCGATCATCCTCGCCAATATCGAGGGCTTCTGGGACCCGCTGTGCGCACTGCTCGATCACATGGCCGAACTTGCCTTCATCCGACCCGGGCTCATGGTCGAGCCTATCGTGGTCGACCGCGTCGAGGATATTCTGCCGCGCGCCCGCGCTGCCGTGGCGAAACTCTCCGAAGCGGAGAAGCGCGAGGCCGAGCCGAGCATCCAACGGATGTAATTTCGGCCGGCAAGGCGCCTTCAGCACGATCGCCGTTACCGACCTTCCAGGAAGGTTACCGCCTCGATGCGATTGCCGTCCGGGTCGCGGACGAACGCCGCGTAATAGCCGTCGGAATATTCCGGGCGGCGGCCGGGCGCGCCGTCATCCGCGGCACCATTGGCGAGCGCCGCCGCGTGGAAGGCGTCCACCGCCTCGGTGCTTGGTGCCCGCAGGCACACATGCGCACCGCTGTCCGCCGTGACCGTCTGCATGCCGGACCGGTGATTGAGCCAGAAGTCGGGATAGCGCTTGCCGAACCCGACCGTATCGGCGCGCGTGACGAGCTTGGCATACCCGACCGTTGCGAGCAGCTGTTCGTAGAACCGCGTGCTCGCCGCAAGGTCGCGCACCGCGATGGACACGTGATCGATCATATGATTGCGCGCTACGCCGGGGCCCCGGCCTTGATCAGCTTGTACACGATCGAATCCATGAGCGCCTGGAACGAGGCGTCGATGATGTTGGGCGAGACGCCGACCGTGCTCCAATGCTCGCCGGTCTCGTCCTCGCTCTCGATCAGCACCCGCGTCACCGCCTCGGTGCCGGCATTGAGGATGCGCACGCGATAGTCGGTGAGCTTCAGCCCGGCAATGTATTTCTGATATTGGCCGAGGTCCTTGCGCAGCGCGAGGTCGAGGGCGTGCACCGGCCCGTTGCCTTCCGCCGCCGAGATCATGTTTTCGGCGCCGACCTTGACCTTGACCACCGCCAGCGTGACGGTGACGCGCTCGCCTCTGGCGTTGATGCGCTGCTCGACGTTGACGTCGAACTGGGTCACGTCGAAGAAGTTGGGCACGCGGTCGAGCGCTTTCCGCGCCAGCAATTCGAACGAAGCCTCCGCTGCCTCGTAGGCGTAGCCGATGGATTCGCGCTCCTTCACCACGTCGAGAAGCCGGGTTACGCGCGGGTCGTTCCTGTCGACGACGATGCCGATGCGCTCGAGCTCGGCCAGCACGTTGGAGCGGCCCCCCTGGTCGGAAACCAGGAGCTTGCGCCGATTGCCGATCGTGCCCGGCGTCACATGCTCGTAGGTTGCCGGCTCCTTGAGGATGGCGGAGGCATGAATGCCGGCCTTGGTGGCGAAAGCGCTTTCGCCGACATACGGGGCGTGCCGGTTCGGCGAACGGTTGAGCATCTCGTCCAGGCTGCGCGAAACGTGGGCGAGCTTCTTCAGCTTTTCCTCCGACACGCCGATGTCGAAGGCGTCGGCGAACTCCCGCTTGAGCTTCAGCGTCGGAATGATCGAGACGAGATTGGCGTTGCCGCAGCGCTCGCCGAGGCCGTTGAGGGTGCCCTGGATCTGGCGGGCGCCGGCGCGCACCGCGGCGAGCGAATTGGCGACCGCCTGCTCGGTATCGTTATGGGCATGGATGCCGACGTGATCGCCGGGAATGACTCTCACCACCGCGCCGACGATCGCTTCCACCTCGTGCGGCAGCGTGCCGCCGTTGGTATCGCATAAGACTACCCAGCGGGCGCCCTCCTCGTAGGCCGCCTTGGCGCAGGCGAGCGCATAGTCGGGATTGGCCTTGTAGCCGTCGAAGAAGTGCTCGCAGTCGAGCAGCACTTCGCGCCCGCGCTCCTTGGCGGCGCGCACGCTGTCGCGGATGGAGGCGAGGTTCTCCTCGTTGGTGGTCTCCAGCGCCACGCGCACATGATAGTCCCAGGACTTCGCCACGAAGCAGATCGCGTCGGCGCGCGCGTCGAGCAGCGCCGCCAGCCCGGGGTCGTTGGAGGTGGAGCGCCCGGGCCGGCGCGTCATGCCGAAAGCCGTAAAGGTCGAGGCATCGAGCCCGCGGTCCTCGGCGAAGAGCTCGCTGTCGGTCGGATTGGCCCCGGGATAGCCGCCCTCGATGTAGTCGATGCCGAGATCGTCGAGCATCTTCATGATGGCGAGCTTGTCGTGCAGCGTGAAGTCGACGCCGTTGGTCTGCGCCCCGTCACGCAGCGTCGTATCGAAGAGATAGAGGCGTTCCCGGCTCACGCCCCGCCTCCCGAAAGCTGCTTTTCCATTGTCGTGTTGGCCAGCCATTCGCCGCCGCGCGACACCGTATTGCGCCGCTGCGGGACATAGCCGCGGTGCTGGAAAAAGCCGAGCGCGTTGTCGCTTGCATCCACGGTCAGCCGCCGCGTGCCGCGCGAGCCGGCAATCTTCTCCACCGCATCGCTGAGCAGCGCGCCGACGCCCTGCCCGGCCACGGCGGGATGCACGTACAGCATGTCGATGTGCTCGGGGCCTTCGAGTGCGATGAATCCGACCGGCGAACCGTCGAGCGTTCCCACTAGCGTCAGCCGGTTGGCGAGACGCGCCGCGAACTCCGCTTCATCGTCGGCGGCCGATGCCCACGCCTGCTGCTGCCCTTCGCTGTAATCGTCGCCGGTGAGCTCTTCGATGCTGGCACGGAAGATCTCGGCGAGCAGCGCCGCATCGGCCGGCAGGAACGGCCGCAACGCCAGTGACGGATGCGCGCGGCCGCTCATCGCGCCAGCTCCCAGGTCGTGCCGTCCTTCGAATCCTTCAAGACGACGCCCATGGCGGCGAGCTCGTCGCGGATGCGATCGGATTCGGCGAAGTTCTTGGCCTTGCGCGCGGCTGTGCGAGCGTCAATCAGCTTCTGCACTGCCATTTCATCCACCAGCGTGTCCTGACGTTCCTGCATGCTCTGCCAAAAGGCTGCGAGATCGATGCCGAGGAAATCGAGATCGGAGGCGAGCTGGTGCTTCGCGTCCGCTGTCCTGCTGCCGTCGAGCACATCAAAATGCATGATCGCCGCATGAACATTCAGGTCGTCGCTCAACGCCTGGACCATCACCGGCGACGGCGGCGGCAGGGCCGCGCGATCGCCAAGCATGTCGGCAACGCCGCCGTGCCAGCCGGCAAGCTTGCCTTCGGCATATTTGACCTTGGCGAGAGAAAAATCGATTGGCTGCCGATAGTGCGTCATCAGCATGGCGAGCCGCAGCACCTGGCCCGGCCACGACCGGCCGCCGAAGCGCTGCGTGGCCAACAGTTCGTTGATGGTGACGAAATTACCGGCCGACTTGGCCATCTTCTCGCCTTCGACCTGCAGGAACCCGTTGTGCATCCAGGTGCGCGCCATGAACGGCGTGTGGAACGCGCAACGCGACTGTGCGATTTCGTTCTCATGATGCGGGAAGACGAGATCGATGCCGCCGCCATGGATGTCGAAGGTCTCGCCCAGATGTTTCCACGACATGGCCGAGCACTCGATATGCCAGCCGGGACGGCCGGGCGCTTCGATGCCGGCCGGCGACGGCCACGCCGGCTCGCCGGGCTTCGACGGCTTCCACAGCACGAAGTCGGTCGGCTCGCGCTTGTAGGGGGCGACCTCGACGCGGGCGCCGGCGATCATCTCGTCCAGCGAGCGCTTCGACAGCGCCCCGTAATCGGGCATCGCCGCGACGTGAAACAGCACGTGATCCTCGGCCACGTAGGCGCAGCCGGCGGCGATGAGGCGCTCGATCAGCGCCTTCATCTCGTCGATATGCTCGGTGGCGCGCGGCTCGATGGTGGGCGGCAGGCAGCCGAGCGCCGCCACGTCCGTGTGGAACTGCGCTTCCGTCTGCGTCGTCACCCGGCTGATCGCTTCGTTCAGCGGAAGCTCGGGATATTCCGCCGCCGCCCGCGCGTTGATCTTGTCGTCGACGTCGGTGATGTTGCGGGCGTAGGTGACGTGGTCCGCCCCGTAGAGATGGCGGAGCAGTCGGAACAATACGTCGAAGACGATGACCGGCCGGGCGTTGCCGATATGCGCGTAGTCGTAGACAGTCGGCCCGCACACATACATGCGCACGTTGGCCGGATCGAGCGGCTGGAATGGCCGTTTGTCCCGCGTCAGCGTGTCGTAAAGCTTGAATTCCATCGAGAATAACCGTCCGGCTTCGGCGGGACCTCGCCGGCCCGGCGTCCCCAAATCTCATGCGAGAAAAAAGGCCGCTGCCAGCGTCGTTTGCTAGCACTTGATCGTCGGACAGATGCCGATCGGATTGAGGCCGTTCATGGGCGGGAGCATGCGTCGCCGACCACGGCACGGTCAAGAGACGGACTTATTCGTCTGGCATTAACCACGGTCCGGGACCGGCCACCGAGCCTTAACCGGGATTTTGCCAGGCGTGAGGAACTATCGACCTTTGAACCTCGTTGGATATCAACGTGACCAACGGGTTGGGGCGCGTAAAAACTCGGGTTGGACTATGATTCTTGGGAGCATCGGCAGATTCCTCGGCCTTGCGCTGCGTCCCGCCGCGAAAACGGCTGCGGACGACGCCGACGTTCGCGTCTACGTCCTGTTGCCGAGCCTGGGCGAGCTTCTCGGCGAGCCGGGTTTTGGCTGCCGCAACCCGATCGTGCTGCCCGGGCACCGTCGGCCGCTCGACGGGTGGGCCCTGTTCGGCACCGTCCGCGACCGCGGGCTGCCGCTGCACTGACGCTTCCGCCTTCCCCCTTCTGAATCTCGCGTCCGAGCGCGCCCGCGCCGGCGTTAACACCGCCTTAACCGCCTTGCGCAACTGTCGCCCGTCCCGGCCGCGAGCGTCAGCCCATGCGCCTTGCCCTCGTTCTCTGCTCCACCCTGGTTGCGGCGCTGCCGGCGCGGGCGGAAAGCCGCATTTTCGTGATCGCCGCCAATGCCGACGGCTACGGCGTCGACCGCTGCCTGGCGGCCGGCGAAGCCTGCGGAACCGCGCTCGCCACCGCCTATTGCCGCGCGCGGGACTTCGAGCACGCCGTCTCTTTCCGCAAGGTCGCGCGCGCGGAGGTCACCGGCACGCTGCCGGCCACCACCTGCTCGGGATCGTGCGACGATTACGTCGCGATCGAGTGCGAGCGGTAACGCGCCGCCACCGAACCTGGGCGAAGCTCGCCCGGTTCACGCGGCCCATCCGAAAACCGTCACTTCTCCAGGAAGTCGGCGCATCGCGGCGTCTGGGCGTCGGCGCCCCACGGCATGATCGGCACCGTCGACGTCGAGTTCTTGGGCGAGCCCTCGATGATCCGGTCGGAATAGACGACGTAGACCAGCACGTTGCGCTTCACGTCGCAGCCGCGCACGATCTGCATCTTCTTGAAGAACAGCGACCGGCGCTGGCGGAATACCTCTTCGCCCTGGGAAAACTTGTCCTTGAAGCGGATCGGGCCGACCTGCCGGCAGGCCAGCGAAATATCGGACACCTCCTCGGCGACGCCGATCCAGCCCTTGAAGCCACCCTTCTCCGGCACCGTGAAGTGGCAGGCCACGCCCTCCACTTCCGGGTCGTCGACCCCGTAGGTGCCGAGCTTGTCGTTCGGCGACACCCAATGGAATACCGTCGATTTCCTGAAGATCAGGTCGGGCTCGTCGGCCGCCTGGCTCGGCCAAGCCAGCAGCGGGGTCATGGCCAGCGCGACAATGAGCGCCCGCACGGCGAACATCGTTCGCGTATGCCAACGATGAAAACGGAATGGCCACTGCATTCGATCCTCCTCCCGACCGTCAAGCGTGCACGGCGACCAGCGCCCATATGGTATGGCGGTGTAGCTTGCACCAGCAGACCCTTCAGCGCGCAGCGAAAGTTCCATCGGAACCAACGCCCGGGACGGGTGTTGCATCCGAAGTCGATTCAAAAAGCCTGCCGGAATAGGGAGTTGTCGATGGCCGCCGTTGAAGCCGCGTTGCGCTCGCACCCCGCGCGCCTGACACATCCCGACGCGATGAGCCGCTGCATGGAGGCCTGCTTCACCTGTGCCGGAACATGCACCGCATGCGCCGACGCCTGCCTGTCCGAGCGCGGCATCGACGCGTTGCTGGGCTCCATCCGGCAGAACCTCGATTGCGCCGCAATTTGCCTGGCAACCGGCTCGGTCGTCACCCGGTCGAAGGCCGGCGCGAGCCGCCAGGTCCTGGAAAGCCAGCTCAGTGTGTGCATTGCGGCATGCCGCGCCTGCGGCGACGAATGCCGCCGACATGGCGAAGCGCACCGCCATTGCCGCGTGTGCGCGCAGGTCTGCGAGGATTGCGCTCAGGCCTGCACCGAGATGCTGGCCGCGTTGCGCGCC
>Ga0081540_1003609_pt1 | contig 12144 bp, 10 predicted proteins | sample TabmetS2T1R1_FD_71024 | JGI IMG/M metagenome (GOLD analysis project Ga0081540, IMG submission 71024) | Tabebuia heterophylla rhizosphere microbial communities from the University of Puerto Rico - S2T1R1 | ecosystem: Host-associated > Plants > Roots > Rhizosphere ...
CGTACGTTCAAGCCGCACACGTCAGTCGCAGCTCTCGCGTCCATCGCATCTCACCGCACGTTCGTGACGATGGCCAACGCCCCTCATCCGCCGTGAGACGGGCGGAGTTATGCGGCTGATTTGGTCTCGAAGTTAAGCGGAATATTTTTGATTTCCGGGATTGACACAATTTCTGAAAATCCGAACTGATTTGCCCGTCGTGTTGTTTTGTCGCGGCTGCGCGCGCGAGATTGCGCTTGCGCGCAAAGCAAATCCGTTCTTGGGGCAGGTTTGGGCGTGTATTCATAAAGCGAGAGATGTCGCTTTGAGGCTAGAGCAGACATGCACTGGTCGCTCCGGCACTTCTCCCTTTGACCCAGACTGTGTGAAAACACGCCCAATGATATGATTCTCCAGCGATTCGGCCGGAGGATTCGATGAGGCGCTTTGTCGTTGGCGATGACCGCAGTCAGAGCACTTTGTTTCCCGAGCGGCTGGAAGACTATTTAGCCGAGGATAATCCGGTTCGAGCGATCGATGTTTTTGTCGATGAGCTTGATCTGGCCAGGCTGGGCTTTGGTGTTGAGCCGGAGGCGACAGGAAGGCCGGCCTATCATCCAGCGACGTTGTTGAAGATTTACGTCTACGGCTACCTCAATCGTGTGCAGTCGAGCCGGCGCCTGGAGCGGGAGTGCCAGCGCAACATCGAGCTGGTTTGGCTGACCGGTCGCCTGATGCCGGACTTCAAGACCATAGCCGACTTCCGCAAGGACAATGGCGAGGCCATCCGCCGGGTTTGCCGTGAGTTCGTGGTGCTGTGCCGCCGTCTTGAACTGTTCAGCGAAGCGAGCGTTGCGATCGACGGCAGTAAGTTCAAGGCCGTCAACACGCGGGATCGGAACTTCACCCAGGCCAAGATGCAGCGCCGTCTGGCGCAGATTGACGAGAGCATTGCCCGTTATCTCTCGCAACTCGACAGCGCCGATCGTCAGGGGGAAGCGGTGCCGGAGGCCAAGATCACCCGGCTCAACGAGAAGATTGCGACGCTGCGTGAGGAGATTCAACGCCTGAACGGTCTGAACACCTTGATGATGCAGACCGAGGACAAGCAGATATCCCTGACTGACCCCGATGCTCGCTCGATGGCCACAAGTGGCCGAGGTAGCGGGATGGTTGGGTACAATGTTCAAAGTGCCGTCGACACCAAGCATCATCTCATTGTTATCCATGAGGTGACCAACGTTGGGTCTGACCGGAGCCAGCTATCGCGCATGACCGAGCAGGCACGCGCAGCGATTGGTTCCGAGGCCATCGAGGCTGTAGCCGATCGCGGGTACTATAGCGGCGAGGAAATTGTTGCCTGTGAGCAAGCCGGCGTCACTGTCTATCTGCCGAAGCCGATGACCTCGGGCCTCAACGTCAAAGGGCGCTTCGGCAAGCAGGACTTCGTCTATGTCGCGGCAGACGATGTTTATCTTTGTCCCGCCGGTGAGCAGCTAATCTATCACTACACCAACGAGGAGGATGGCAAGACATTGCGGCGCTACTGGACCAACGCCTGCCAGGGCTGCGCGCTGAAGGGCCAGTGCACGACAGGCAAAGAACGACGGATCTCACGTTGGGAGCACGAAGCCGTCCTTGAGGCCGTGCAAGCGAGGCTCGATCGAAATCCGGCGAAAATGCGCCTTCGCCGCCAGACCGTCGAGCATCCATTCGGTACGATAAAGTCGTGGATGGGATCGACGCACTTCCAGATGAAAACACTCAAGCACGTCGGTACCGAAATGGCGTTACACGTCCTGGCCTACAACATGAAAAGGGTAATCAGCATTCTGGGCGTTGGCGGTTTGATGGAGGCGATCCGGGCATAGGATCGCCTCGTGAGGCGCCTGCCTGCCAACCTCAGTCTCTGCGTTTTTACACAGTCTGGACCCGTATCAGACATTTTCTCTACGTCCAGCCGACCTGGACAGCGCCGGCCGGCTGCGTGCATCAGCGGGCGCGCGTCGTTCAGGGGCGCACGCGGATAATCGTGTTCCCCTTGCGCCGCCCGGTCGGATTTAAGGCGTCGACTGCATCGTCGAGGGTCGAGACCTTACCGATGTTCGTCCGCACTCGTCCGTGCCGCACTCGCTGGACGATCTCACTCAGATGGGCGCGGTCGGATTCGACAACGAAGTCGACCGCCAGGCCGTCGGAGGGGCGCGCCTCGGGTGGCCCGACGACGGTCACCAGTGTTCCTCCGGCTCGGATCAGTCCTGCGGACCGCTTCTGGATTTCACCGCCGATGACATCGAACACCAGATCGACTTCGCCGACGTCTTCCAGGGCGTCCTTGTCGAGGTCGACGAACTCCCTCGCGCCGAAGTCGAGTACCGTCTGACGGTCGGCGGCGCGTCCGGTGCCGATGACGTAGGCGCCGGCCTCTCGTGCAAGTTGTGTTACCATCGACCCGACTGCACCGGCCGCGCCATGTGCAAGGACGCTCTGCCCTGTCCGAAGGCGGCCGTGCTGGAACAGCCCTTGCCATGCGGTCAGGCCCGCGATCGGCAGGCTTGCGCCCACCGTGAAATCGACATCGCCCGGCAGCGGCGCGACGTTGCGTGCCTCGATCGCCACATACTCGGCCAGCGTGCCGTCACGATACCAGTCCGCGAGGCCGAACACCCGCTGTCCCACCGACAGGCCCGTCGTGCCATATCCGAGAGCGGTGACCACTCCGGCCAGCTCGTGCCCAGGGATCGACGGTGTTCGGTCACGATCGAGGCGATCGGTCCAAGTCGAGGGCCATGCCAGCTCAGTCGGGACAAATCCCGACGCATGAACCTGAACGACGACGTCGTTTATCGCTGCCTGCGGCTCGGGCCGGTCCACCAGCTTCATCCCGGCCGTTCCCGCGGCCTGGTTCGTTACGACGATTGCCTTCATGGGAAATGTCTCCTCGGTCAGTTGTCTCTTTAGTGGAGACGTTGCAGGGAACGTGGAACGCGCCGGCTTTCCACAAATGCCAGGCAGTGTGGAACTCCTGTCTCCGTGTCTGCGGTCTGCGCTGCCTGTGCGGATCGGGGCTCCCACTAGGTCTGATGGATCGGGATCGCTCCGGTCGCTAGCGAATAGATGCGTTGCACCTCGTCATAAAACAGTACCAGGATTGACAATTTTGGCTGTACCAAGCGCGATGGCTGCGCTTCACAGCCAGTTCGCTTTTGCCAAAAAGGGCTCCGTTGGCTGCCCGGACTTATTCGGCGATCCGAGAGGGCGAACAGGCGTTTAGGTTGCCAAGACCGCTAGGCGTCGTGTCTGCCGGTGGCCCATCAGCGAAGTGGCGACCTGCGTCATTGAGGTCCGCTCAGTGAGGCATAGCGGGCTAAATTTGCTTACGTTGAATTCTTCGCATTTGACCCAATTGCGACATTTAGCTCGTATGGGCATCCCATGTGACCTATTGTATGAGATCGCGTCTAGGTTGGATCGCAGGCATGGTGCAAGAGCGGCCAGACCGGGTCGAGCGCAGGTTGTCGGCGATATTGGTCGCCGATGTGACTGGCTATTCGCGGCTCATGCACCAAGACGAAGAGGCCACGCATGCCAAACTGACAGCTCTCCTAATGGAGGCTGTCCACCCCGCAATTGCCGAGCACGGCGGTCGCATCGTGAAGAATACGGGCGACGGGTTGTTGGCAGAGTTTCCAAGCGCAGTGGAAGCGGTTCGAGGGGCTGTACAGCTCCAGACCCGCGTTAGCGAACTGACAATCGAAGATGCTGAAGATAGGCGCATTGCGTTCCGTGTGGGCATCAATATTGGCGACGTAATCGTCGAGCCCCACGACATCTTTGGCGACGGCGTCAACATTGCGGCGCGGTTGGAGGGTATCGCAGAACCGGGCGGCATCTGCATCTCGGCTTCCGCCTACGATCAAGTCCAGGGCAAGGTCGGCGTTGAGTTCGCTGATCTGGGCGAGCAGAACCTCAAGAATATCGACCGCCCGGTGCGGGCCTATGCCGTGGTCAGGGATGGACCTGGCCCGCCGACCCAGACCGAACGCGCAAGGCAAGCCGCGCTTTCAACGCCTCGTCGTTCCACGGGTCGGATCCGAACGCGTTTGACGCCTGTCGGCGGCGCGTTTGCCTCAATTGCAGTCATCGGTGCGGTGGCCGGCGGCCTCGTCGTTTCGAAGACGATCCGCACTGACGTTTTGCAGGAAGGGCAAAAGACACAACAAGAAGCAGCGGTCCGGCCCGATATCGCTCCCCGCTTGTCTCTTGTCGTCCTGCCGTTCGCAAACCTCAACAACGATCCCGAGCAGGATTATTTCGCTGACGGTATTACAACTGATCTGACGACCGACATTGCGCAAGTTCCCGGCGCATTTGTGATCGGGCGCGGGACGGCCTTCACCTACAAGAACAGGCAGGTCGATCTCAAGACGCTCGGCAAGGAGCTTGGCATTCGCTGGGCCGTACAGGGCGCGGTGCAGCGGGCCGGAGGTCAGGTCCGTATGAATGTGTCACTTTCCGATCTGTCGACTGGTCGAGACGTCTGGTCGGACCGCTTTGACGGTGACCGGACAAATCTTGCGGCCTTGCAGGAGCAGGTCACGGCGCGGCTCGCCCGCTCTCTCAACGTCCAACTCGTCCAGGCCGAAAGCCGGCGCAGCCAAATGGACAGGCCAACAAATCCGGACGCTGTGGATTTCAGCATGCGCGGCTGGGCAAAACTTTATGAACCTCGGATCAGGTCAACGAACGCGCAGGCAAAGGACTTGTTCGACAGCGCGCTGCGTCTCGATCCGGACAACATTGACGCAATGCTTGGGAAAGCGTGGTGCATGGCCCATGACGTGATCTACGGATGGTCAACATCCGCCGTCGAGGACAAAAAGACGGCGATCAAACTACTCGATCAAGTTCTTGCAAAACGCGCGGCGACCGCAAACGCGCACATAGGCAAGGGAAACATTTTGAACTACGGCAATCCTGAGCAAGCCTTGCCTGCATACGACGCGGCTTTGGAAATCGATCCTAATTCGCCGGTCGCGTATGCATCCAAGGGGGCCGCACTAATTACGGCGGGACGCGCGCGCGAAGCGTTTTCCCCCGTTCAAATCGCTTTGCGCCTGAGCCCCAAAGATCCGGCCGCTGGCACTTGGCGCTTCTTCCTCTGTCATGCTCATGTGCATCTGCACCAATATAACGAAGGCATCGAGGAATGCAGGCGCTCGATCAATTTGAACAAGCGGGACTGGTTTCCATATGCGGATCTGATTTCAGCCTATGGAGTCACTGGCCAATTGGAAATGGCCCAGCAAATGGTGGCCGAATTGAATGCAATCCGACCGGACTTCACGGTCAGATGGTTCCAGCAAATAGGCTACGCACGTTCGAGCAATCCGCAGTTTCGTCGTGAGTACGACGACATCGTCGAGGGCCTCAGAAAAGCTGGTGTTCGCGAGCAATGATGCGACAAGAAGACAGCTGAAACTCATTAATGACCTTTGCGCCGGAATGGTGCTTGCAGTGGTAGGAGCCGCGGAGCGCGGATGGCTCCGAGCGCCGGCTTTTCACCCATAGCTGAAGTTCCGTCCCATCTCACCTGTTTGACGGAATAATTAGTGTGTGCTAATCATTAGCTATGGCTAATTATGCGCTTGGAAGCGGATATTCTCGTCGAATTGCAAGGTCTCGCTGGCACTGCCTGGCTTGGGATGTCGGATAGCCATGGCTAAGGACAGCGTACAACTAGCCGCTCTGGGCGATTCGACTCGCAGAAGAATATTCGAACTGGTGGGTGCGCGGCCTCGCACTGTCGTTGAAATCACCCGAGAACTGACGGTCTCCCAGTCAGCCGTCTCCCAGCATCTGAAGGTGCTGCGCGAATCTCGTTTGGTTCGTGCCGAGCCAAAGGGGGCCAGCAATATTTATCACATCGATCCAGCGGGGCTTGGCCAGATGCGCGCCTGGCTTGATCGGTTCTGGAGCAGAACACTGTCAGCTTACAAAGTGGCCGTCGAAAAATCAGTGGAGGACCAGCAATGAGCATACGTGTATCGGCCGCGCCCATCAAACAATCTATCGTGGTTGAAGCGCCTATCGAGCGTGCGTTCAGGGTCTTCACCGAAGACTTCGGCAGCTTCAAGCCACGCGAGCACAATCTGCTCTCCGTCCCCATCGCAGAGACCGTGTTCGAGCCCCGGGTCGGCGGTCACGTTTATGATCGAGGCGTCGATGGCAGCGAATGCCGCTGGGCGCGTGTGTTGGCTTTTGAGCCGCCAAATCGCGTCCTTCTAAGCTGGGACATCAGCCCGCGCTGGCAAATCGAAACCGATCCCGACAAGACCAGTGAATGGGAGGTGCGGTTCATCGCCGAGACGCCAAGCCGGACTCGGTTGGAGCTTGAGCACCGTCATCTCGAACGTCATGGCCAAGGTTGGGAAGGCGTGCGCGACGGAATTGAGGGCGACCAGGGGTGGCCGCTCTATCTGAAACGGTTCGCCGAGCGGATTGCCCGCGAGGCATGATGTTCGCGTGTCCCTTGCGACATGATCGTGATTGCGGAGGTCTTTATGGCAGCCTACTCGCTTAGCATTGTCGGAGTTCTTGCCCTTTGCCTCCTGTCAATTGTGCTCGCGGTCTATTCAGGATCGTCGAAAGGCAGGGCCGGGGCGCTCTCCGGACCTGTCCTACCGTTGGATGACGACAACTTGCTGTACCGGATAGATCGTGCCCACTTGAACACGGTCGAGGCACTGCCGCCTTTTGTCGTCTCGGCATTGCTGGCTATGATGGTGGGGGTTAGACCCGTCACGCTTGCAACGTTGGTATGGGTCTACGTCGCAATGCGTCTCATCCACGTTGCGGTCTACCTGCGCGGCGGCAAAGCGGCCAAAGGTGGCAGCATCAGAACCATTCTCTATGTTTCAGGGGCACTTGTAACCGTCGTGCTCATTGCCGTGACTGCCGTGGCGGCCATCCACTAGGGTATCAACACTGGGCCGTCGGAAGCTTTCAGCCTTCAAGATCGTGAACATTGCAGTAGCGTGGCGCGGTCACTCTGAATGGCAGCCCGGCGCAATCGTCTTGCCAAGATAGACGGCGACCGGCCCGGTCAGCGCCATGCCGCGCAAATCGCTCGGCGATATCAGCCGTGCGCCGATGATCTCGCGGTTGTCGAGTTGTAACTCGGGCAGCCGATCCAGTCGTAGTTCAAAGAAATGCACTTTATCTTTTCGCCCTTCCCAGAGGCCCAGGGCGTCGCCCACGGCGACCAGCGGGAATGCTCCGGCGAGGCCGATCTCTTCTGCCAGCTCGCGCCGAGCCGCTACTTCAGGCGTCTCACCCTGCCGGACAGTGCCGCCGGGGAAGTTCCACTCGATCCTATACGACGAGCGCACCAGCAGTAGCGCCTGACCGACGTAGACAGCCACAAGCGCCCCCTCATGCTGCTGGTGCCGCAGTCGCCACCAGATGCGGGCAAGCGGGAAACCGACGCGGTATGCTGTCCGCCAGGCGGCGTCGAGAAGCGTGGAACGTCGAGCTTGTCCAAGGTCTGACATGGATCAACCTCTACTACCTTTTGCCGGTAAGAGGGACAGCTTTTCGCCGGCACTGGGTCTCGGGCTGCTCAGTCAGAAATTCTCTGAGCCCGTAGCAGACCCCGCCGCTGCTTGACAGGACATCGCTCTGCTAAAGTTGAATCATGCATATGGCCGTTCTTAGAGAGTGGATTTGGGCTGAAGGGCGTGGACCGGAGTTGCGACGCGTGCACTACGCCGGATCCCGACTGAGGGCTCTGGAGTACTTGAATCCTTCAGAGACCGACGTTAGGCATCTCTTCTTTAACGGGACGCAGGTATCGCTGTTCACGCCGGACGAGGTGTACAATTATGGTCGCGATGAAATCAACTGGGGACCTGCGATTGATCAGGCTGCCGCAGTAAATCTTGGTAAGTCAGAATGGCTGCTTGGTTTTGCCCAAGAGCACTTAGATCGCTGTAGTCATTATCGTATTATGTTTTACGACTATTTTCTCGATGTAATTTGCGAGAACGTTGCAGCGGGCAAAGGCCCCCTATTCGGATGAGTTAGGCCGCGTCATGGGCAGTGTCATTCGCGACACGGTCCGGTTGCCGGTCGTCATCAGGCCGCGATCAACGCGGGCCTGATGCGGTGGCCCCACAAACCGTCCTAAATCATCTTCACAAGAAAGTTTCGCATGATCCAAGAGGCTTTGGCCATCGGGCCGCAAGGAATTGTCGTCACCATCGACGTGTCGCGGGTGTCATCGGTCTCGAACTTTGCTTGGTGCACGTAGAGTCACCCAGCCTTGTCCCGCCCGACCGACCGACTGCCGAGTTGGGAACCGGGCGTGTCAAAACGACTGGTCGGTGCGCACGACCTGGTTGGAGGTCAATAAGGAGCAGCGCTGTCTGCTAGATCTCACGCGCGGCCACTGTGAATGTCCGCGACTTCGCGAAACCACGATTGCGCCTGACTAAGCGGCACAAACCGGATGTGGTTCTCGTTGAGGACACACCCATGGGCACAGCCTGGTTAGGAATTCAAAATATCCTGACGCGACCGACCAAAAAGCCCAGAGAGGCCGACCGCGAGACGACTAAAGGCAAAAGCTCCGGCATGTGATCTTTCCACAGGCCCGATACCCCTCTCCGGGTAGAGCTTTTGGCCTACGCGGTGGCCTACAAGGTTTCTCTCGGCGCTTCAGAAATCACCGTAAAATGGGCATTTCTAGGGGGTGCAGATTAAGGCTTGGCGCCTTCCGGGCGCGCCATTGAAATCAATGCATTGCGGAAGTTGGTTCTGAGCCGGAAGCACCGAAGGTACCACGAAGGTAAGCCCGAGGCGCAGCGAGGTGCTGTTTTTGCGCGCCGCCCAGGTCGCCCCGGCTTTTGTCGGACTTCGTTGCGAGATTTCAAACTGGTCGCGTGCCACGCTCGCATAGGGATGGCTGATCCATCCGATGATCAAAGATCGGCAAAACACCTTTCCGCAACGTTTGGTGAGTCCCTCCACGAACTTTCTCAAGCCACGCAGATTCGAAAACTCGCCGACAGAGGTTTACCAAAAGTCGACATGCTTGACCCAGAGTTTGTAGCTCCATCGCCCCAATAATACGACTTGTCTAGCCAAATCCGCTACTGCGCTCCGGTCTTGCCATAAAGGTCCGGTAGCCTCAGTTGCCAGGTTTTCGAGACCAACTCTCGGCATGCGTGAGCTAGCTCTAAGGCCCCTCCAAGCATTAGCGCTTGTACACCGGGGTTCAACTTATTCTCGTAGATTTCATCCTCATGGTTCCTCAGCATTTTTCGAAACTTGACCATCGATGTTTCAACCGCAGAATTTTCAACAATTGCAAGCGATCCCCAATAAAGCTGATCAAAACGCAACCTGGCAGCTCTCCATGGGTCTTCGAGCTTGTCTGAGGGAAGAGGCGGCGCCTTTTCCGATCGCGGTGTAAATGCGGCAAGCGTTGCCGCAGCGTCAGATGCTTCCTTGCAAAGATTAAGCTGAAGATCGCTGAATGGCTTTTCCAGCTCTCTATTGGCGGTGTCGTAGTATGTAAAGGCTGCCGCTGCGCCCACAACGATGGCTCCGACCATAGAACCGAGCTTTGCAAATTGATCAAAAGTCATCCACTCCCCCTTATCGCCTACTGAAAGTCGCTACGATACAACCTTCTTCAGAATTCCCTAACCATCTAGGCGAAGCAGAATACATCTCTCAAGATATGACGCCGCGAAAGCGCTCCGCTGTGTCATGGGCCTTGACGGCTGCATTTGGAAATGGCGTTGGGGAATCACTCACAAATCCTTCTCCGCCAGTTCGCGAAACTCGTCGGGCACCGAACGGGAGAGTCCCAGCGCTGATCCGTATTCGACCGCCTCCCATCCGAAACGATCGCGGATCTCGTCGACCGCGCGATCGGCGGTCCAACGCGCCCTGCCGCTTTTGCTGCCTGGGCGGCGCTTTTCATCGTCGAGCCCCAGTGGGAGCTCCAGTTGCACATCCCAGTGCTGTTCGAGCTGCGACACCGAGATTCCCAGCAACGAGATGATCCGTTCGTGCGGATAATCCGCGAGCGCGGCGCGAACGAGCTGTTCGGCGATTTCGGCGAGACTTGCCGTCGCTGCAATCGGCGCATCGAGCGTGATGGAGCGCGTGACAGCGCGGAGATCAGCGAAGCGGACGCGGACTGTTACGGTCCGGCCCGGCCGAGACTTGGCACGCAGCCTGGTGGCGATCCGGTCGGCGAGGTGACGCAACACAGGTCGAAACACTTGGGGCTGCGCAGGCTTCCTGCCGAGCGCGGACTGGGCTCCGGCCGAATGCGCGCGCCTGCGCGTCTCGATCTCGCGAGGATCGCGGTTCCAGGCGAGCGCCGTCAGTTTCTCTCCAACCGCACGGCCGACCACCCGTTGCAACGACCAGCCCGGCATCTGCGCGAGTTGACCGATGGTGTGGATGCCGCGCTCGTTGAGCCGAGCCCTGGTGGCTGGACCTATTCCCCACATCAGCTCGACAGGGAGATCATGCAGGAAAGGAAGCTCGCTTTCCGGGTCGACGACCACGAGGCCGTCGGGTTTCGCCACCTGCGAGGCAATCTTCGCAAGATGTTTGGTCCGGGCCACACCGATCGAGATCGGCAGGCCAATCTCGCTCCGTACGCGGCGACGCACTGCTGTCGCAATCTCAGCCGGCGAGCCGAACAGGTGCGTGCAGCCCACGACATCGGCGAAGGCTTCGTCGACGGAGATCCGTTCGACGAGGGGCGTGAAATCGTTGAGCACGTTGATGGCGGCATCGCCGAGCCGCTGATAGTCTTTGAAATGACCACCCACAAAAATCAGCTGCGGACAAAGCTCGCGCGCCCGCCGTCCTGACATGCCGCCGCTCACTCCAAATGCCTTGGCTTCGTATGACGCCGCGAGCACGACACCGCCGCCAACCGCAATGGGTTTGCCACGCAAGGTGGGATTGAGGAGTTGCTCAACTGACGCATAGAAGGCATCGAGGTCCGCGTGCAGGATGGTCGCTGTTGTTTCCATCCCGGTACCCCGCAAGATTTCGGCATCAGCCGCGGCAGAACTCGAACCTCGGCTGGACTTCTCGTTGCGCATGAGAACAAAAAGTGAACATCGAGTCAATGGGGCCCCGCCGGCCATGCAGCTTGAAAGGTCGGAAAACATCTCGTAGCGCGACGGAAGTCGTCCTCAGCCGCCCAAGGCATTCCGCGGTGCGGCAGCCTCGACGATCAGCCGGGGTTCTCTTGCCCTACTGTCGAATCTCAACGAATCCCACCTGGTTGACCAGGCTGTTGGCGGTCACGAGATTGCCGCCTGCGGTCACGTCCATGTTGCGCACGATGTCGCCGCCGCCGGGGAACGGCCAAGTCTGAAACTTTTCCGTCTTCGGGTCGAATTTCACCAGCGTGTTCGGCTTCGCGTTCGACTCGTTGTACCAGATCGCATCCTTCGCGAAGGCGATGCCGTAAGGCTGCGATTGCGGTCCACTCGGCGATGCCCACTCCTTGACCTGACCGGTCGCGAGATCGAGTCGCCCGAGGAAGCCGCGCGAATAATCCGCGTAGTAGACGGTGTTGTCGTCCGCGAGCGCAAGCCGGCGCGGCCGCGCAGCCGGATCCGGCAGCGGAAACTCTTTGACCTCCAGCGTCCTCGGGTCGATGGTCGCGATCTTGTTGGTGCCGAACAGCACGACCACGGGAACGCCCTTGGAGTTGACGTGAAGGCCATAGGGCCGCGAGTTCGGCGTGAGCGATTTGATGATCTTGATTTCGCCGGTCCTGGGATCGAGCCGACCCATGACATTCGCATTCTGCGCCGTGAACCACAGAATTCCGCTCTGATCGAAGTTCAGCGTGTGCGGATCCTTCACCGCCGCGTCTGGCATCTTGTACTCGGTCACGTTGCCCGTCTTGGGATCGAGCTTGCCGATCACGCCGGAGCTATTGCCGGTGAACCAGATGTTGCCGTCCTTGTCCTCGGCGAGCCCGTGTGGGCCGGTGTGTGCCGACTTGAGGTCGAACTCCTTGAATTGAGCATTCCCCGGCGTGAGCTGCCCGAGCTTGTTGGAGAGCTGCCCCGTGTACCAGACCGAGCCATCTTTGGCGGCGAGCGGATCGTGCGGCCG
>Ga0081540_1003610_pt1 | contig 12143 bp, 10 predicted proteins | sample TabmetS2T1R1_FD_71024 | JGI IMG/M metagenome (GOLD analysis project Ga0081540, IMG submission 71024) | Tabebuia heterophylla rhizosphere microbial communities from the University of Puerto Rico - S2T1R1 | ecosystem: Host-associated > Plants > Roots > Rhizosphere ...
GCTGCCGGGGTTCCTGATACCGGGCCGGCGGCTGGCTCCTACTGCATGGATGCCTCGTTCATGCTGTTCTGACGACATGGCTGGGGCATTCATGCAGTATGGTCCGGTGCTGGAGCGGCGGGTGCGACGGAAGCCCTTGTCCGGTGCGCGCCGCGGCCGGCAGCCAGGCGCGAGCGGACCATGATCAACCTAAGCTGACCGGAATTGGTATAAAGGGCGTGTTTTGGCACCCGATGATCCGCGCGACCGCCCCAGCCCCGTCTGGCGGGAACCAAATATCGCGATTTGGTCTCAGTGCCTGCAGAGCGGTCATTTCTCCCAATACGATGCTTTCGCAATGCGACGGGGACGCCAGATGGCCTGGCTGGGAAGCCGCAGATCGGGGATTGCATCAATGTCATTGCGGGCCAGGTTTGCCGCTTCCGCGGCCCTCGCCACCGCTGGTTTCCTGCCCGCGCCGTCCGCGCTGGCCACCTCGCACCCGATCATGCTCAAGCTTGTCAACCGGGTCTCCAGGCTCCGCTAAGCCTTCCCCAAGGCTGGTCTGGCCAGAGCGGTCGCAGGGTCCGCTCTGGCCAGCCGGCGATCCCGGGCTCATCGCGCCGCGCCGCGTCCCGCGCGGCGCCGTCCGCCTGTCCGGCGAAAACTAGGGAACCGGAACGCAAAACTGGGTAACGCTCCCGATCCTGAACGCGGTGGTCGCGCCATAGCGTCGCAGTGTAAGGAACGCAAGCGGTCCGGGCGGACGCCCGCGGCCGCGGTCCCGGGGAGCCGGGGAGGGAGAACCATCCAATGAGCACCATCAAGAGCCTGGGCCGGCTGGGAGCCGTGCTGGCGAGCCTGGCGGTCGTCGCGGTGAGCTTCGCCAGCAGCGCCATGGCGTCGACGTCGGTGATCCCGGTAGGGGGCAGCGGCGGCAGCCCGGACGGGACAACCGCTCCGGCCACCGTGGTCCACACCGTGGTCGTGGGGGGCATGCCGGGCTGGCAGATCGCCGCGATCGCGGTCGCGGCCGCGCTGGTCGCGGGGCTTGCGGCGGCGCTGGCCGAGCGGGGCCGCACGGCCCGCCAGCGGCCGGTCCGCCCGCTGACCGACGCAAGCCTGTAAGGAGAACTGACATGCCGAGGTTCATGGATTTCCACGGCGATCTCAGGCTGCCGCCCGAAGCCATCGCGCAGATCGCCGACGACACTCGCAACGACCGGGCGGACGAGTTCGGCGTCCGCCAGGTCGAGCTGTACCACAACGCCGACGGCCAGGTGTACTGCCTGCTCGACGGCCCGGACGAGGACGCGATCCGCAAGCACCACGCCGCGCTCGGGGTGGACTGCGGGGCCGTCCACCGGGTGGACGGCATCGCCTGAGGGCCTGACCCGCACGACGTGTGCCCGGGGCCGGGAAACCGCGCCCCGGGCCACGGGCGCACATGGCTGTTCCGGGCGCGAATGTCGGTGCTCCATGGCAGGATCAGACCCGCCATGTTCCATGCTGATCTGCACATCCACTCCAAGTTCTCGCGGGCCTGCAGCAAGGACTGCGATATCGAGCACCTGTCCTGGTGGGCACTGCGCAAGGGCCTGCGGGTGCTCGGCACCGGTGACTTCACCCATCCGGCGTGGGCGGCGGAGCTGAGGGAGACCCTCGTGCCGGCCGAGCCCGGCTTGTTCCGGATCCGGCCTGACCTGGAGAAACGGCTCTTCCGCGACACCCCGGCCAGCTGCGCGGGCACGGTCAGGTTCATGCTCTCGGTCGAGATCTCCACGATCTACCGCCGCGACGACCGGACCAGGAAGGTGCACCACCTGCTCTACGCGCCCGGCTTCGATGAGGCCGACCGGATCACCGCGGCGCTGGCCAGGATCGGCAACCTGGCCTCGGACGGGCGGCCCATCCTCGGGCTCGACTCGCGTGACCTGCTGGACATCACGCTGTCGGCCGGTCCGGGCTGCTTCCTGGTGCCCGCGCACGTGTGGACGCCGTGGTTCGCCGTCCTCGGCTCGAAGTCCGGCTTCGACGCGGTGCGGGACTGCTACGCCGACCTAGCCGATCACATCTTCGCGGTGGAGACCGGCCTGTCCTCCGACCCGCCGATGAACTGGGCCTGTTCCTCGCTGGACGGGTACCGCCTGGTCAGCAACTCCGACGCGCACTCCCCGCCGATGCTGGGCCGCGAGGCCACCGTCTTCGACACCGAGATGGACTACTTCTCCATCGCGGCGGCGCTGCGCACCGGGCACGGCCTGGCGGGCACCGTCGAGTTCTTTCCCGAGGAGGGGAAGTACCACCTGGACGGGCACCGCAAGTGCGGGGTGCGGGTCGAACCCGAGCAGACCAGAGCGCTCGATACCCTCTGCCCGCAATGCGGCAAGCCGCTCACCGTCGGCGTGCTGCACCGGGTGGCCGAGATCGCCGACCGCCCGCCCGGGTACCGGCCGCCCGGCGCCGCCGGGTTCACCAACTTGATCCAGCTGCCCTACATCATGGGCGAGATCCTGGCCACCGGGCCGAAGAGCAAGAAGGTGACCGGCGAGGTCGGGCGGCTGGTCGCCGCGCTGGGACCCGAGCTGAGCATCCTGCGCGACGTCCCGCTCGACGACGTACGCCGGGTGGGCGGGCCGCTGCTCGGCGAGGGCATCACCAGGCTGCGCCGCGGCGAGGTCATCAGGGACGCGGGGTACGACGGCGAGTACGGCACGATCCGCCTGTTCCAGCCGGACGAACTGCACGAGGTGGCCCTGTTCAGCCTGGCCGGCGCCGGGGAGAAAAAGAAGGATGCCGAACGGGCCCGGCTCTCCCGTTCTCCTGCCAGCCCCGGAGCTGCCCGGGCCGACGCCATCCCGGCCCCCACCCACCTCCCCAGCCCCCTTCCTGCTCCCGCGCCGACCGGGACGCTGCTGGACGGGCTGGACGAAGACCAGCGCGCCGCGGCCATCGCGGACGGCCCGCTGCTGATCATCGCGGGGCCGGGCAGCGGCAAGACCCGCACGCTCACCTACCGGATCGCTCACCAGATCGCCGACCGCGCCCGGCCCGCCGGATCCTTCCTGGCCATCACGTTCACCCGCCGCGCGGCCGAGGAGATGCAGAACCGGCTGGCTGTCCTCTGTCCATGGGAAGGGGGCCCGGAGGGCCAGCCCACGGTGACCACGTTCCACGGCCTGGGCCTGCGGATCCTGCGCGAGCAGCCCGAGGCGGCCGGGCTCTCCCCGCGGTTCACGGTGGCCGACGAGGCGGCCGCGCTCCAGGTCGCGACCGAGGTGGCCGGGTCCGAGCGGGACGGGCGCAAGCTGCTGGGCGGTGCGGAGCTGCGGCGCGCGCTGACGGACCGGGACCTGGTCGACTTCGACGGCCTGGTGGAGCTGGCCGCCGCCGTGCTCCGCGACGACCCGGCTGCCGCGGCCGGGCTGCGCGCCCGCTGGCCGCGGATCAGCGTGGACGAGTACCAGGACATCGACCCGGCCCAGTACGAGCTGCTGCGGCTGATCAGCGGCGACGGCGCCGGGCTGACCGCGATCGGCGACCCGGATCAGGCCATCTACGGTTTCCGCGGCGCCGACGTCGGCATCTTCGGCCGGTTCGCCGCCGACTTCCCCGCGGCCAGCACGGTGGAGCTGGCCAGGAACTACCGCTCCAACCCGGCCATCGTGACCGCCGCCATGCAGGCCATCGCGCCTGCCACGCTGATCCCGGAACGGACCGCGATCGCCGCGCGGAGCGGGCCGACCGGCGTCGTCACCGTGGACGAGGCGGCGGACGAGCACGCCGAGGCGGCCTGGATCGCCGCCACCGTGGACAAGCTGCTCGGCGGGGCGTCCTTCCACAGCCTGGACAGCGGCCGGGCCGACGGGCACGAGCACGGCAAGCTCGGCCTGGCCGACATCGCCGTGCTATACCGCACCGACGCGCAGGCCGGGCCGCTGGCCCAGGCGCTGACCCGGGCCGGGCTGCCGTACCAGAAGCGATCGCACGACCGGCTGGCGCGCCGCCCCGGCGTGGCCGACGTGGTCCGCGAGATGCGCCTGACCGAGGGCGATGACGTGGCCGGGCGGGTGACCGCCGCGGTGCGCGGCATCGCCGCCGTCCGCGGCGAGCGCGACGCCACGGTGACCGACGTGCGCGCCGCCGGCGAGCTGCTGCTGCCGCTGGCCCGGCGCTGCGGCGCGGACCTGGAACGGTTCCTGACCGAGATCGCCACCGGCGCCGAGACCGACGCGCTCGACCCGCGGGCCGAGGCGATCACGCTGCTGACCCTGCACGGCGCCAAGGGCCTGGAGTTCGACGTGGTGTTCCTGGCCGGCTGCGAGCGCGGCCTGCTGCCGCTGCGCCTGCCCGGGCCCTTGAAAGCCGGGCCGCTCACCCAGCAGGACGCGGCGGAAGAACGGCGGCTGCTGTTCGTCGGCATGACCCGGGCCCGGGAGCGGCTGCTGCTCAGCTACGCGGCCCGGCGGACCAGGCACGGCACCGAGGATACGACCGGCCGGTCCTCGTTCCTGGCCGCGCTGGCCCCGGTCCCGCCCGGGCTGACCTCGCCCCGGCGTCCGCGCCGGCCCGCGGACCGCCAGCTGCGCCTTCTCTAGGCAGCCGACCGGGAATTATTCGGTTGCTCCGGTCCTTCATGCTCGATGTGGACGTGGTCTGCGCAGCGGCGCGGGCGATGCGGTGATGACTGAGGCCGGCGGTATCCGGACACCCGACCAGCGGGTACGGGTGTTCGTGAGCTCCTCGCTGCAGGAGCTGGCCGCGGAGCGGCAGGCGGTGCGCGACGCCGTGGCCCGGCTGCGGCTCGTGCCGGTGATGTTCGAGCTGGGCGCACGGCCGTATCCTCCGCGCGAGGTTTATCGCGCCTACCTGGCGCAAAGCCAGGTCTTCGTGGGCATCTACTGGCAGAGCTACGGCTGGGTCGCGCCGGGAGAGCAGATCTCCGGACTGGAAGATGAGTACCGGCTGGCGGCTGGGCTGCCCCGGCTGATTTACGTCAAATCGCCGGCGCCGCGGCAGGAGCCACGGCTGGCCGGGATGCTGGCCCGGATCAGGGACGAGGGCGGCGTCTCCTACCGGCCCTTCGCCGATGCCGCCGAGTTGCAGGACCTGGTCGAGAACGACCTCGCGGTCCTGCTGAGTGAGCGGTTCGAGCTGACATCGCGCGACAGCGTTCCCGGACCGGCGGCGCTGGCCGGGGTGCTGCCGGTACCGGCGACTCCCCTGGTGGGCCGCGACCAGGATGCGACGGCGGTCGCTGACCTCGTGCGCAAGGACGGCGCGCGGCTGGTCACCCTCACCGGCCCCGGCGGGATCGGGAAGACCCGGCTGGCCATAGAGGCGGCCAGCCGGCTCGGCGCGAGCTTCGGCGACGGCGTGCGATTCGCCGACCTGGCCGCGGTCCGCGCGGCTGAGTTGGTGCCGGGCGCGATCGCCGGCGCGATCGGGCTGAACACCTCGGGCGACCAGGTAATCACCGACCTGGAGTCCTACCTGCGACCGCGGCGGCTGCTGCTGGTGCTGGACAACTTCGAGCACGTGATCGCGGCGGCGCCGGTGCTCGCCAGGCTGCTACGCGCCGCACCGGGCCTGGTGGCGCTGGTCACCAGCCGAGTCGTGCTGCGGCTCGGCGGCGAACACGAGTTCCAGGTGCCCGCGCTGCCGTTCCCGCAAGCAGGAGGCGAAACGGATGCCGCCGCCGCGCAGCGGTACGCCTCGGTCCGCCTGTTCGTCCAGCGGGCCCGCGCCGCCGCCCCGGGGTTCGAGCTGACCGACGCCAATGCCTCCGCCGTCGCGGAGATCTGCGCCCGGCTCGACGGCCTGCCGCTGGCCATCGAGCTGGCCGCGGCCAGGGTCCGGCTGCTGCCGCCGCAGGCGCTGCTGGCCTTGCTGAGCGACCGGATGGGCCTGCTGACCGGTGGGGCACGGGACCTGCCGGAGCGGCAGCAGGCGCTGCGCAACACCCTGGACTGGAGCTTTGGCCTGCTGCCGCCGACCGAGCAGGCGCTGCTGGCCCGCCTCGGGGTGTTCGCGGGCGCCTTCGGCCTGCCCGCCGCGGAGGCCGTCAGCGGCCTGCCCGCCCCGGACCGGCCCGGGCCGGTGATGGACACGCTGGGTTCGCTGGTGGACAACAGCCTGGTCCGGCCGGAGACCCGCGGCGGCCAGGCGCGGTTCCGGCTGCTGGAGACGGTCCGGGAGTACGCGCTGGACCGGCTGCGGGCCGACGGGGACTGGACCGACGCGCATGACCGGCACGCCGCCTACTTCATGGCCCTGGCCGAGCCGGCCGAATCCGAGCTGTACGATCCCGGGCAGGTGTCCTGGCTGGACCGGCTGGAGACCGAGCACGACAACCTGGCCGCCGCGATGTCGTGGCGACTGGACCAGGGGCAGCTCGACCCGGCCCTGCGGCTGGTGTGGGTGACGTGGAGATTCTGGTGGATGCACGGCCACGCCGCCGAGCTGGCCCGCTTCGGGGAGACGATACTGGCCAAGAGCGAGCGCCTGCCGCCGCACCAGCGGGCCCTGGCGGTCAGCGCGACCGGCCTCATGCTCGTCGTCGGCGGGGACCGGGACCGGGCCCGGCCGCTGCTGGAACAGAGCCTGCCGCTGTTCCGCGAAGCCGACGACAAGCTGGACGTCGCCATGGTGCTCGGCGCTCTGGGCCACCTGTCGGCAGCGCTGGGCCAGTACACGGTGGCCAGCCAGCTGCTCGAAGACAGCCTGGCTCTCGTGCACGAGGTCGGCGGCGCGCTCACCCGGAATGAGCGCCTCCGGCAGCTGATGGTCACCTCCGAGGTGCCCAATTTCCTCGGACAGGTCCGGCTCGCCCAGGGAGACCTCGACAGCGCCGCGCGGTTGTTCGCCGAGGGCCTGGCCACAGCCCGCCGGATGCGGGACCGCCCCGCCATCCTCATCTCGCTGTACGACCTGGCGCTGGCCAGCCAGGCCCGCGGCGACCTGGCCGGCGCCACGGCCCACCTGACAGAAGGCCTGTCTCTGGCGGCCGGAGCGGGCGACGAGACAAGCGCTGCCCACTATCTCAAGGCACTGGCCGCGGTGGCCAGCCGGACGGGCAACCCGCAGCGCGCCGTACGCCTGCTCGCCGCCGCCGCGGCGCTCCTGGAAGCCAAGGGCAGCGGCTGGCTGCAGGCTTACGTGCCGCGCGCCCAGGATGACGATGAGCTGGCCGCGCTGCGCTCACGCATGGGCGAGGTCGCATTCGAACAGGCCTGGGCGGACGGCCGGTCCCTCGCAGCTGGCCCCGCCATCGCGTACGCACTGCACGACGAACCAGCAGACTCCACCCATCGCGCGGTCCGGACACCGCTGCGCGCGCTCGTCAGCAGCCTGCGGCACCGCCCTGGCTAGCTGGCCCGTCAAGCTGGCCCGGCTAGCAGGCAGCGCCCCTCCCCGAGACGACCTGCAGCTCGTCGATCAGCCTGGACGCGTCCGCCTTGGACAGCTCGTCCAGGTCCACGTCGCGGCCCGCCTCCCGGGCCAGCGTCTGCAGGTAGGACCGCTGCGGGCCGGTCATCGGCTCGTCGCCGGTCACCCAGTCCTCCGGATCCTTGGCGGGGTTTTCCTGCGGTGTCATTTCCTCGGACATAACTCCTCCGGTGTAGGTCGCAGCCACCCCTACCCGTTCGGATTCAATTCGAACATGTGTTTCGTCCTGGCGCGCGCCGGTCCGTACGGCGCCCAGCCCGGCCGCCACCACCAGGGCGACGCCGGCCAGCGCCGGCGGCCCGGGTACCTGGCGGAGCAGCACCAGCCCGGCCAGCAGGGCCAGGGCCGGCTCCAGGCACATCAGGGTGCCGAACGCCGCCGTGGTCAGCCGCCGCAGCGCGTACATCTCCAGGCCGAACGGGATGACCGGCAGCAACAGCGCCAGGCCGAGACCGATCAGCAGCAGCTGCGGCGTGAGTGCCCTTCCGATCTCGGGCGCGGCGAACGGGGTCGACACCAGCGCCGCCACCGGGATCGACACCGCGAGCCCGGCCAGGCCCGCCACCTCGTCCCCGACCGCCTGGGTGAGCAGGATGTAGGCGGCCCAGCAGGCGGCCGCGCCGAGCGCGAAAACGATGCCGAGCGGGTCGCCGCCGCCCTGCCACGGATGGGTCAGGACCAGCACGCCGGCCGCGGCCAGGCCGGGCCAGAGCAGCCGGCGGCGGCCGCGGCCCCGGGCGACGGCCACGCCGAGCGGGCCGAGGAACTCCAGGGCACTGGCCGTCCCGAGCGGCATCCGGGCGATGGCCGCCATGAACAGCATGGTCACCCCGGCGGTCGCCACGCCCAGGGCGATCGCGGCGAGCAGGATCGGGCGCCGGAACCGCCACGGCCGGGGGCGCACCGCGACCACCAGGATCACGGAGGCCCAGGCCAGCCGGAGCCAGACCGTGCCCAGCGGGCCGAGCCGGCCGAACAGCGGGACCGACAGCGCCAGGCCGATCTGGACGCAGGTCATCGAGCCCACGGCCATCAGGGTGCCGGTGCGGGCCGGCGTCGCGCCCTTGATCATGATGGCCAGTAGATACGACGGAATCGTCCGTGTCCACGTGTTATTCATGGACATACCGTTCATGAATAATGAATGATTACCTCGTGGACACGCGCCGTCTCGAGCTGCTCCTCGAGCTGTCCCGCCTCGGCTCGATGCGCGAGGTGGGCGAGGCGATGCAGGTCACCACCTCCACCGTGTCGCAGCAGATCGCGGCGCTGGCCCGGGAGGCGGGCACGCCGCTGATCGAGCCGGACGGGCGCCGGGTCCGGCTGACCCCGGCCGGGCGGCGGCTGGCCGGGCACGCCGTCACCATCCTGGCCGCGGTCGAGGCCGCGCGCCGCGACCTGGACCCGGCCGCCCCGCCGGCCGGAACGGTCCGGGTGGCCGCCTTCGCCTCGGCGTTCCGGCAGGTCCTGCTGCCGGTGGCCCGGATGCTGGCCGGACGGCAGCCGGAGGTCCGGCTGCACCTGCTCGAGCAGGAACCGGACGAGGCGCTCGGGCTGCTCGCGGCGGACGAGGTCGACCTCGCACTCACCTACGACTACAACCTCGCGCCGGCCAGGTTCGGCCGCGGCCTGCAGGCCGAGCCGCTGGCCCGCACCGCGTGGCACCTGGGCACGCCGTCCGGGCCTGGCCCGCGCGGAACCGCGGTGGAGGTCTTCCGCCAGTACCGGGACGACGCGTGGATCGTCAACTCACGCAATACCGCCGACGAGGACGTGGTGCGCATCGTGGCCTCGCTGGCCGGCTTCGAGCCGCGGATCACCCAGCGCGCGGACAGCCTCGACCTGGTGCACGACATGATCCTGGCGGGCCTGGGGGTGGGGTTGCTCCCGATCGGGCGGCCGTCCGGACGCGGGGTGACGCTGCGGCGGCTGCGCCAGCCGGATGTGATCCTGCGGTCCTACGCGGTGACCCGCCGCGGCCACGCCGCCTGGCCGCCGCTCGCGCTGGTGCTCCGGCTGGTCCTCCAGGTCGGTTCTCGGGGTTCTGGGGATCAGCCCGGCGTGGCGGTGTAGGCGGCGATGGTCCGGCCGGCCATGGCGCGCGCCTCGGATTCGTCGGCGCCGCTGGCGATGTGCGCCTGGCACCAGCGTTCGCCGCTCAGCGTCATGAAGCGCTTGCCCTCGTCGGACCCGGCCCAGGCCATGCCCTCCGCCGGGCTCATGGCCGGGCCGCCGGACAGGTGCAGGCTCAGGCCCAGGATCGCCATGTCCCAGCCGATGCCCACCGCGCCCGGGCCGAACTCAGCCCAGCGCTCGTCGCTGACGTGCGCGATGTGCTCGATGTCCAGCCGGGTTCGGTCGGCCGCCTCGGCGGCGAACCGGACCTCGATCCAGCTCACCTCGCCGCCGTACTCCCAGGTGGCGAAGAAGCTCTTCGGCGGGTCACAGCCCTCGATCGTACCGCCCGCGTTGCCTTCGAGCTGGTAGCGGCCGCCGAGCTTGAGCTCGCCGGATACCGGCAGGAACCAGCGCGGGATGCGTTCGGCGCTGGTGCAGGCGTCCCAGACGTCCTCGACGGTGGCGGCGTAGGTCTGGCTGATGGTGACGGTACGCGCCTCGCCCGCCTCCAGCACCCGGGTGCCGACCCGGCGCCGGACGGCGTTGATCTGCTGGGTCACGTCGATCATGGATTCTTTCCCCTCTCGCTCGGTGGTGTACGGCCGAGGCGGCGGTCGCGCCTGCCCCGGGCCAGCTCGGTGGCCAGCGCCTCCAGGTGAGGTGTCCAGAAGCGCCGGAAGCGGTCGAGCCACGCGTCGAGTTCCTGCAGCGGTTCGTAGTTCACCGCGTACAGCCGCCGGGTCCCGGCCGGCCGGACCGTGGCCAGCCCGCTGTCCCTGAGCACCTTGAGATGCTGGGACACGGCCGGCTGGGTGATCCCGAACTCCTGCTGGACGACCGCGCCGATCGCGCCGGAGCTCAGCTCGCCCCCGGCGAGCAGCTCGAGGATCCGCCGGCGCACCGGGTCGCCGAGCACATCGAACGCGTGCACTTCCGGAAAGTATCAAGATCTGCTTATATAAGTCAACCTTAATATTTGTCCCGGCCGGAAACGGCTGGCCGGCGCGGTCCTGCTGGCCGGCGCGGTCCCGGTCGGCGCCGTGATCCTGGCCGCCGGTCAGGATCCAGGCTTGCTGCCGGCCGTGCACCTGCCAGCTGCGGCCGCTGCCGGACAGGTCGACGATCGCGGTGTCCTCGTCGATGCCGATCACCGTGGTGCCCGGAGGCGCGCCCGCCGCGGCCCGGGCGGCCAGGTCCGGCGCCCAGGACCGCATCCGGTCGAAGTGCGGCAGGACACGCAGCCACGGCAGCACGCCAAGCCCGGGCTCGGGTGCGCGGGCCGGAGTCCGGACCGCGGGCACCCAGTCGGTGAGCGCGATCGCCCCGGCCGAGCAGCCGGCCAGCGCCGTGCCCGACCGCCAGGCGGCCTCGATGGCGGCCCAGACCCGGGTGCCGCGCAGGGTCCGGGCCAGGAACTGCGGGTTGCCACCGGACAGGTAGATCAGTCCGGCGCCGTCGATCAGGGCGGCCAGGTCCGCCGATCCGGCCTCGTCGCGGTCCGTGACCACCACGGGAACCTGCTCCACGCCGAGACGTTCGGCTTGCGCGGCGCCCAGGTCGAGCCAGTACTGGAGTCTTGCCGCCCCCTCGGGCGCCGCGGCGGTCGGGATCTGGACGTAACGGGGCGGACGCCCCTCGATCAGGGTGCCTTCGACACCCGCCATGACGGCCAGGTATTCACCGCTGCCCACCAGCGCCAGCGGGCCGGGTCCCGGATGCATGGCCCCACCGTAGCGGAGTGGTCCGGTTACCTGAGGAGCTTGTGCACCTCGCGGAATTTCGGGTGCCTGGCGTCGCGCAGCCATTCGAACAGCACCATCTCCGAGGTCACGATCTCCGCGCCGTGCCGGCGGGCACGGTCGATGGCGGCCGCCCGGTCGGCCGGGTCGCGCGAGCCGGTCGCGTCCGCCGCCCACACCACCCGGCGGCCGGCGTCGAGCATGTCGAGCACGGTCTGCAGGACGCACACGTGCGCCTCGACCCCGGCCACCACGATCTCCCCCTCGGCGGGCAGCAGCGCGGCGAAGCCCGGATCACCCGCCGCCGAGAACGTCGTCTTGGCCAGGACCGCCTGCGGGTAGCCGGACAGCGGCGGCACCGTCCGGCCCAGGCCCGCCGGGTTCTGCTCGGTGGCGCGGACCGGCACGTCCAGCAGCGTCGCCGCTTCGGCGAGCCGAACGGCCCTGGCCACGACGACCTCGTGATCGGCGATGACGGGCATGAGCCGCTCCTGCAGGTCGATCAGCAGCAGGACGGCGCCGTCGGGACTGAGCACCATTTTCCCGACAGTACGTCACCTGCGCCGATGCGGCCAGAAATGTCAGTGGCCGGGTGGAGGATGAGAGCTGACACGAAGAGCGCCAGGTTACGGAGAGCAGAGAAATGGCAGCAGGCGATACCCAGATCACGATCGCGGGCAACCTCGTGGACGACCCGGAACTGCGGTTCACCCCGTCGGGGCAGCCGGTGGCGAAGTTCCGGGTGGCGTCCACGCCCCGGTTCCGGGATAACCAGACCGGTGAGTGGAAGGACGGGGACAGTTTGTTCCTGACCTGCAATGTGTGGCGGCAGGCGGCGGAGAACGTGGCCGAGTCGCT
>Ga0081540_1003611_pt1 | contig 12141 bp, 7 predicted proteins | sample TabmetS2T1R1_FD_71024 | JGI IMG/M metagenome (GOLD analysis project Ga0081540, IMG submission 71024) | Tabebuia heterophylla rhizosphere microbial communities from the University of Puerto Rico - S2T1R1 | ecosystem: Host-associated > Plants > Roots > Rhizosphere ...
GCGCTTTTGGGCGCGTGTGCAAGCGTCGCATTGATAGCGGTTCATTTGAAGCACAACCCCAGCGACGCCCAACCCCCGTACCGAGGCTCCGGCCCACACCAGCACCTCGGTCGATGCCGCTGCGCCAGCCAAATTGTAGGGCCAACGCAAGGTGTCCCAACCCACAACAGAATTTTGCGGCGGTCCTTCCCTGCGTCGTGTCATAACAGGTCTTGACACGAAGACTGCGCATTGTGGTAGAAAGGGCGCCTCCACTCTCAAATCGCTGCCTATGAAATTTCCAATTTCCATTTCCTCGCCTATCATTGCCGGATCATGCATTGCCGTACTCAGTGCAATTTGCCCGGCAAATGCGCAGGTGAACGTTACGCAATTTCACAACCACGATTCGCGGGACGGACTTTACATTGACTCCGCTTTCACGCCAGCCGGCGCGGCCAACATTACGCGCGTTCTGAACTTTGACGGCACGATCGTCGGCAACGTTTACGCGCAACCGCTTTACGTCGAAAATGGGCCGGGCGGCAAAGCGATGGTTATCGTCGCGACCGAATCGAATAATGTGTACGCGCTCGACGCGGTCGATGGAAGCGTTATCTGGGAAAGTAACGTTGGCCCTGCAGTGTCGGCAGAGGATCTCATATGCACGAAGTTTGATCCCATGGGCATCACTGGCACGCCCATTGTCGATCTGGCTTCCCGCGCGCTCTTTTTGGACGCAATGATTACACCCGACGGTGGCACGACCAAGAAACACCTCATCTTCTCGCTTGACGTGGATACGGGCGACATCAATCCCGGCTGGCCTATGGACGTCGAGGCGACAGCTTCATACAATGGCATCAACTTTGTTGCGGAGATTCAACAGCAACGGCCGGCACTCGGCATCGTGGGTAACATTCTTTATGTTGCGTATGGGAGCATGAGGGATTGCAGTCACTATCATGGTTGGCTGGTAGGCGTACCAATCGATAATCCAGCCAGCGTTACGGCGTGGGCCGGCGCGACTCATGGCGGTTCGTGGCGCGGAGCCATATGGGCTACGGGCGGAATCGCCAGCGATGGGAAGAACCCGTTCGTTACGACCGGTAACACTTTTAACACAGGCGGTAACTGGGACGGGGGCCAAGCAGTGATTCGGTTCCAGCCCGGCCCCATTTTTACCGGCGCTTCCACCGATTATTGGGCGCCCGAAAACTGGCTCGATCTAGATGGCATAGATTTGGATCTAGGTAGCTCAGGCCCATTACTAGTGGACGTACCTGGCGCAACGCCTTCCCACCTTATCGTTGCGATGGGTAAGGACCGCAAGGCGTATTTGGTTAATCGCGATAACCTTGGTGGAATCAGCCAGCCAATAGCATCAGCTTCGGTTGCCAGTAGTACTATTCTTCAGGCAGCGGTCACCTATCGGTCCCAACAAGGCACCTATGTCGCCTTGCGCGCAAACAACGACGGCAACACCGTCCTCTCGGCTTTCCGCATTACTGCGGCCAATCCGCCTGCCATCGACATTCCCAGCGGTTGGAATGTGATCCGGGGCAGTGGCGGGTGTGGCTCGCCTTTTGTCACCTCTACTGATGGGACCAATAACATGATTGTCTGGGTGGTAGGCACCGAGGATCATCAAACAATAGGCGACCAACGCTTACATGGTTATGATGGAAATACCGGAGCGGTTATTTACGCTGGGGGCGGCCCGAACGAACTAATGGCGGGAACGCATTTCTATAGCACCACTGGCATTGTCGCTCGTGGACGGGTCTATGTCGCCGGCGATAACAAAGTATATGCTTTTGCCGTACCGGAAGCGACACCTACACCTACACCAACTCCGACGCCCAGATCCACCCCAACGCCAAGACCTCGCCCAAATCCCCGTCCTCGTCCGACACCACCAAACTAAGGGCCAAGCGTGCAGGGTTTTGGTAGACTTTCTCTATTTTCGGGGATTCCAGCCATGATTGACAGGAGACATCAGGCGCTTAGGGTTCGCGCTTGTGCGGGTGGATGATCAGCGCGATTCGCGTGCAAAATACTTTCGAGAGCACTACAGACCGTTTCAGTTTCGCTATCAACGATCCGCTCTCAGCAATTAACCCTCTGTCATGTTGGCTCTGATTTATCTGGCGCTGGCGATTTGTCTCGGCGATTTTCTCTGCCGCCGATTCTACGTATTCGTGTCATTTGCGCACCGCTGCGCGGCAGCGGTACTCGTTGGACTGGTAGTCAGCTCTTGGTTTACCTATCTCGCGGGTCTGTTTTTCAGCCGCGCCCACCAGCCCCTTTTATGGGGCAATCTACTCTTCTTTCTAACCACGATTGCAGCGCTGACGTGGTCGGCACGGAAACAGACGACTAGAACACCTGTTCCGGGAGCGATAGCCGGTGTATACCTACCGCGGCCAAAAGGTTCGAGTATTGCTGATTGGGTGGTGATTGCCGCATTCGTTGCACTGGTATCCTGGATGATGTTTGCTTCGTTTAACACGGCGGGGAGCAAGCTGCAGATCTCTAACCCCGAGTATAGCGATTTCGGACCGAACACTGCCATTATGCAGAGCTTCGCCGTGGGTCATAACTTTCCCACGGAGTATCCGCACTTCTCAGGCGACCGAATTCGCTATCACTTTCTCTTCTACTTCCAAGCTGGAAATCTGGAATTCCTCGGCCTGGACCCAGCGTGGAGTGTCAATGTGCTAAGCATCATCACGATCGTAGCGATGCTCATGCTTGTGATGGCGCTCGGTGAGGCGTTATTTGATTCGCGCGCAGTCGGACGATTGGGTTCTGCGCTGTTCTTCTTTTTCGGGTCGCTCTCTTACATTCCATTTCTTCATAAGCAGGGTTCAGTACGCGGAGCAATTCAAGCGATCCTGCATCTGCGGGAGTTTCTTCCAACCATATTTCCTTATCGTGGCGAAGCCTGGGGCACATGGTCGCAAGTAACGTTCCTTAACCAGAGGCATTTCGCGAGCGCCATTGGAGTATTGTTGCTGGTCCTAATATTTCTGACGATTCAGTATCGCGCCTTCTATGCCAGACGAGCTACCGCCAGGTCGGCAACCAAGGCGCCAACCACCGAGCCAGGCACCTCGCCAGAGGGCACGCAGGATTTACTCTCGCGTAATGCAACTTCCGATGAGGGCCTTCCAGAATCGACAAGCGCGACGCCTGCCATACCGGTCGCAGAGGTCAAGCAGTCACCTGTCGTTACTGCGCAAACCCTTCGTAATACGCTCCCGGGCTTTATTTTTTCAGGTGTCCTACTCGGCCTTCTGCCCATGTGGAACAGTGCGGTCTTTCTTGCCGCATTCGCCATATTGGCCATTCTTTTCTTCTTGTGCCCACTGCGGCTACAAATGCTCGCGCTCGCTGTTCCCTCGGGACTGATCGCACTCCCACAAATGTTGTATTTGAGCACGGGAAGTGGCAGGGCTCAGATGCCAAAACTGCTTCACTGGGGTTATACGCTTGATCATCCTACCGCCTGGAATGTTACGAAGTACCTTGGTTTCACATTTGGTTTCAAGTGGTTGTTAATCGCACTGGCGTTGATCTTCGCCACCAGCCTGCAAAGGCGGGTGTTTGTAGCCGTTTCGAGCCTCGTTGCTGTGGCTTTCTCTTTCCAGTTCACAATAGAGGTCCTGGCAAACCAGAAGTTTTTGCATATTTGGGTAATCGTCACCAATCTGTTTGTCGCTTTCGCCCTGTGGCGGCTATGGCATCTTTCGCTGATCGGAACAACCATTCCTGGGAAGACCGCCGCCATTGCTTGTACCATGGCGATCATCCCCGGTGGCCTTTTTGAGTTCTTTCCTATCCATAACACTTACTGGAGCGAAGTTATTTTTCGGAACGATCCGCTTATTGAGTGGCTGACCAAGAACACTACTCCGCGCGATATCTTCCTAACTGATCGTTTCGTCACTCACCCGATCCTCATGGCCGGGCGCCGCGTGTTTTACGGCTGGCCTTATTATTCATGGGGAGCTGGCTATGATTCCAGTAAGCGCGACAGGACTTACCAGGAACTGTTCCAGACCAAGGATCCCAGGAAGGTATTTCGTCTTCTAAAAGACAATAACATTTCCTATGTGGTATTCGATAACGCTGTTCGGCGTAACGATTTTGTTAAAAACCCAAACGAACAAATCTTTACGAGGTATTTCCAGAAAGTCTTTGAGGACAAACAGCACAAATATAATTCGCTGGTCATCTACAAGGTCCCCGAGACAGCACCTGCCCAGTTTAAATCCTTGCCCCAAATTGGTGCCAGTATGTTCGAAGGCGGCAAGGGAACGGAAAATGGACAATTCAACTACCCGCGTGGAATGACCGTTACCAGCTCAGGAAATGTTCTGATTGCCGACACGAACAACGACCGAATCCAGAAGTTTTCATTAAATGGAGTATTCCTTAGCGTTATCGGAGGGAAAGGAGAGGGCCTGGGTGAGTTTCGAGAACCCTGTGGAATCGCGACTGATCCGACCGGGAACATCTATGTTGCAGACACCGCGAATCAGCGAGTCCAGAAGTTGAAGGCCGATGGAACGTTCCTTGCCGAGTGGAAAGGTCCCGATTCGGGATTTTACGGGCCGCGCGACATAGCCATTGGATCCGACAATTTCGTTTACGTTGTGGATGAGGGAAATGCGCGAATCGTCAAACTTGATACGGACGGGAGCGTGCTGGCTGTGTGGGGCACAAGGGGACAAGGCGAAGGGCAGTTTGATGGCCCCACGTCGGTAGCGGTAGACGCGAACAGCAATCGAGTGTACGTGGCCGATCCGCTTAACGGGCGAATAGTAGTTTTCGACACCGAGGGGCATTTCATTGCGAATTGGCTCGTACACGAGTGGCGTCGAATACCAAATGCGTGGTACATGCAGCACTTGATCATTGATTCAAAAGCGGCCCGCTTGTACGCAACCAGCACACAGACGGACGAGGTGCTTGTTTTCAATCTCGACGGCACAAAGCTTGCCTCATTACGACCCAAACCACCTGACAAGCTTGAAGGCGCCTCAGCTTTGGCCATTGCAGGGAGAAAACTTTACGTCCTTTGTGCTTTTGGGAATCATGTAAGTCAGATCGACCTGGTAGGAAGGTAGCAATGGTTACAACCGCCACCATTACTCCTTAGTCCGGATCGATTTCGTTGTCACTCGGCGGCTTTTACCTTTGGTGTGCAATTTCATCCGATCTTAAAGGGAAGATATCCGCGAATCTTGTTGTGGTCGGCGGGCATTGCTTTGCTCTTCGTCGGCTACACTTCCGGACTCTCACATAATCCGCCGGGTTTCTATGTGGATGAATCGGCGATAGCTTACAATGCCTATCTTGTGTCGCGTACAGGCGGAGGTCAATTTGAGCCGCACTTTCCGCTGTACTTCCAGATGTTCACGGAGGGTTTTACACAATACGTTAGCCCTACACAGGTCTATCTCTTGGCGCTAGTCTTTCGCTTCGTCCCGCCAAGCATTCTCGCGGCTAGAATCTTCAGCGCGTTCTGGGTATTCGCCGCCTGTTTGCTGCTCGGGCTCTTGGCAAGGCGAATTTCTGGCCAGGTCAAGATCGGAATAATAGTAGCTGCGACCGCACTTCTAACGCCATGGTTCTTTGAGGTGCGTGGCCTGGTAATCGAACCACATTTTGTCCCGTTTGCTTTGGTGCTTCTCTTGCTAGCGATTCACTACGCACAGGTAACAGTAAGTTGGAACTGGCGCGGGGTAGCAGTTGTCACGGTAACCCTGGCACTTTTGACCTATTGCTATTCCAGCGGTCGTGTCCTTGGACCGCTATTCGCACTTGGGTTGCTCTTGTTTGCAACCACAAGAAAGCGCTTTCTCGCCATCGCTAAAATCTGGATTCTGTACGCGATAACGTTGATTCCGATCCTTATTTTCAACCGGCGTCATCCTGGAGCTTTGACGAGCCGATTCTTCGCGGCAACATACATGAGGCCAGGCGTGCCGTGGCGCGATGCTGCTTATGAGTTTGTCAGACGCTACTTAGAAGATCAAAGTTTAACCGGTTTGCTCCAAACCGGGCACCCGTTGCCACGGCACCATGTAATCCAGGCTGGAGGCGTTTTCTTTTTTGCGACTTTCATTCTTGCGATGGCTGGCCTCTTGATGGTTGTCCTTTTCCATCGCCAAGATCCATGGTGGCGATTTGTACTCTGGGGACTTGCAGCTTCAATCGTGCCGGGAGCCATCACTTTCGAACCTTTCCACGCAATGCGGCTCCTTGCATTGCCCGTGTTCCTCTGTCTGCTGACGGTGCCGGCGTTGGGATGGCTCCTCGCTCTGAATCAGCAAAAGCAGCGGGTCCCTGGCGATGACCGTGACAGAGAAACCTCCAAATATGATATCCCTCGATCTGTCCGGTTGGCCGTCCTGGCCTTCCTTTTAACGCTTACCACCGTCGAAGCCGTCCGCTTCCAGACCATCTTTCGCCGTGAAGGACCAAAGCGTGGAATATATTTCGATGCTCCATACAAACAGGCCTACGATGCGGCAGTCGCGCAAGGGTCAAGGCCAATATATCTTATCGATGGTACTTTTGGTCCAGCATCCATGCACGCGTTCTGGTATGCTACCGTGGAAGGCAGGCCCGGGTCGGAATTTGTTTACCTTGGGGATGCCGCCAAACATCCGTCCCCGCCGATTGGCGGCGTTGTCATCAGCTCGGACGTAAAAGAGAGTTGCCGAAGGTGTGAAATCATCAAACAAACCGGCGTCTACTTGCTTTATCGAGCAAGATAGATCTCACCTTTCCGAGCACCACGAATCTGGTTCGCTTTGTTAAGGGAAAGCAACGCCAGGGTGGCCCCTTTTGCGCAGGGCCAGCAGAAACGCTCCCTGGGTTTCAGGAACACGTGGGCATTATCTGTTACTGCAAATTGAGCATGAGCGGTTTCGCGGCCGTGTCCTGCACCATCGCGATGTCAAAATTTGGGGCAGAGTTCAAACGTCTTTTGTGCACAAGCAAAACAAGAGATTTTGCGGAAGTGTACGGTTGAAAAGAAACTCGATTTCTTCCACGCCGAGAGCGAGGCGCCGGGAAATAGGAGCTAGGAATGGAGCAAGCCCGTTGAAAGTTCCAATGCGACGCACCCTCCATCTGGCGCGCTCACATGTTGCGGCGAACTTTCTCTTGGTGAAATGCGTCACATGTTGTGCCTCATCCAGCTTCGCGACTAATGCGTACCTATCCAAAAGCCGTTCAATCAAAGGCCAGGCACTTCGGTAGTTCGGAGTAGTAAGAAAGAGTTGTCCTCCTGGGTTTGCCAGCTTGTAAAAGAGCGATAGAACGTCAGCTACTTGATGCTCGTACAGATGCTCGATTACTTCGATGCAGTAGATCCTGTCAAATGGCTTATCGTCCCTTAAGTCATCAAACTGGCCAAGGCGAAACTGGAGGTTTGGTGCTTTGAAAGCATCTGTAGCGTAGGTTATTGCTGATGGATTGCTGTCTATACCGATGACGTCACCGGCGTGGAGAGACAGGAACTGACTAATTGTTCCCGAGCCGCATCCCGCGTCGAGCACGCGCTCATGTTTCGCAGGCATTGCGACCCGTTCAATCAACCTGAACTTTGCTTCGTGCCAGAAACGCTGAGCGGCTCGATCGGACTTTAGAGCCCGAACTTGATAATCTCCGCTAATGTGAATCGCATCGCCTTCCCGCCGTATCAGGTCGTGTTGGTCTGGTAACTCCATACCGATCATCCCAGCGTTGCCAACGTCTGCGACGCAGCTTTCAAACTGACGATTTGCTGGTTAACGCCGCGACGGTTTGTGTCCGCTCGCTGGTGGGAGCTTGCGTGAGTTTCTTATCCTCGGCACCCATAAGTGCCTGTGCAACGACGTAACGTGGACGATATTTAACTTCCTGGTAAATCTGCGCAATATAGGTGCCAATGATGCCGAGACTAATCATCAAGACCCCGCCTATCAGCATCTCAAGGATGATCACAGTGGTAAAACCCGGCAGGGCGAGACCGGTGAAGTACAAAAGGAGGGCGTAGCCTGAGAATAGAATCGCACAAAGCAGAAAGATCCCTCCCAGAAGGGTAACTGCCTGCAGAGGAAGCGATGAGAAAGCTGTGATGGCAATCACGGCTAGTCCGAAAAGGCCAAAGAAAGACCAGCGCGATTGTGTCAGCCGCCGGCTCGGCACAGAAAAGCTTACCTGCTTTCGACGGTAACCGAGCCAGGTAATCATGCCTCGAAAGAAGGTGTTGCGCTCCCGCATATCCAGCCACGCGTCAATTACCTTGCGATCTAAAAGCTTGAAATCGGAAGACCCGTATAGGTCGTAGCCCGAAAGACGGCTTAGAGTGCGATAAAAAAATCGCGCACCAATTTTGTTGATCAGCGGCTCTGTCCCCCGTGTTCTCTTAATCCCTTCAACAATGTCCCAATTCTCGTCTCGCCACAGTCGAACCATTTCTGGGATTAGCTCGGGAGGATGTTGTAGATCGGAGTCTATTACGATGCATGCTTTCCCGGCGGAGTAGGCAAGGCCTGCACAAATGGCCGCTTCCTTTCCAAAATTGCGGCTAAGCTGAAGCGCTTTTAATCCTGGCAATTGCTCAGCCAGCTTTTCCAAAACTTGCCATGTGCCATCTGTCGAACCGTCATCGACTACGATCATCTCCAGTGGCAGACCCGTCTTCGATGCTTCCGAATGTATCAAAGACAGATTCTGAGCAATCTGGTCACTTTCGTCGTGAACGGGGATGAGCACTGAGAGAGCTACGTTGCTGTCCAGACGCGCATGAGATTCTGTTGTTAACGCGTGGCCGCACAGTCTGCAACGGTAACCGTCCTGGTCCAGTACGTGCATAAGAATGCTAATTAAGCATATCGCGGGACAATTCGATACGAAGCCTTCAAGACATTGTCAATCCAGGTCCGGCGGGTGTGGGTAGCGGACGGTTGAATCTTGCTTGCAACGCTGATTGCTGAGGAGCGACGCAGTTCGCATACGTATACGCGAAGCCATCAAACTTGCGGGCATGGCCGTGTCGATTTGGTGACAGGGCAAACAGGGGTGCCGTTAACGGAGATAATCATGGTTCACTCTGGCCACGGATTCGACTTGCGCGCCTCATCGGAAACGCCTATTAGCTTTACCCTCATGGTTCATCATATCGTTCTCTATAAACTCAAACCCGAGGTCACCCCTGCCCGCGTGGAGGCGATGATGATGAACACCCGGATGCAGCTTCTGAAAATTCCCGAGGTCCTGAACATTAAATGTGGGAAGCGGATCGACCCCGAATTGCCGTGGCCCTTCTTCATTGCCATCGATTTTGAGTCGATGGATAAGTACGCGATCTTTCGTGAAGATCCTATATTCGTGAAATTCATGGAGGAAGTGATCAAGCCAAATACCGAAGATTCCCTGGATCTGGACTTTGAGATGGATCCGGGCAAGGACGTTCGCTTTTCGTAGAAGCTGACGGTCACCTGCGGCGCTTCGGAGACCGGGCCCTGCCATTGCTATTTTCGCGCGGAACGCGTAATCATCCGGTTCGATGCGTCTCGGCTATCTTTACTCCCGGTATCCAGTGCTTTCGCAGACGTTTTGCGACGCGGAGATGCTGGCGCTGGAACGGCTCGGCTTCGAACTCGAGATCGGCTCGGTGTATCCGCCGCTTACGAGCCTTCGTCACGAGCATATTGCCTGTTTGCGTGCACCCACTCATTACGCGCCGCCGCAAGAAATCTTAAGGATTTCAGAAAAGACCGCGAAAACGAACGGCAACTGGCCACGCGATCTGGTTGAACGGCACGAACGAAAGTATGGCCCGGGTGTGAAGGCAGAGCAGCGCGGGCGTAATGCGCTTTACTTTGCCGACCATTTCAAGCGCCGCGGCGTGGATCATGTTCATGTGCACTTCGCGAATCGGGCGGCCCACACCGCACTGTTTTTGAAAGAGATTTCAGGGATTCCATTTAGCGTAACCGCGCACGGACAGGATTTCATGAAGGACCTGGGCAATGATGATTTGCTGCGGGAAATCTGTGCCGCCGCGGAGTTCGTTGCGGCCGAAACGGATTACAGCCGTAACCTACTCCGTCAACGCTGTCCGAGTTCTGCTGCGAAAATTCACCGTGTTTATAACGGGATGGACCTGGCACGTTTTCCGGCGCGGCATTACGAAACGGCGAGCGATACAGTGCCGCGGATCATCAGCACCGGCCGACTGGTTGCGTTTAAGGGATTTGAGTACCTCATCGACGCCTGCGCCGACCTTTCGCGCCGAGGTTTTAATTTCACGTGTGAAATTATCGGCGATGGCCCGCTGCGCGCTAATCTCGAAGCAAGAATCAGAAGGCTGAACCTTTCGGACCGAATTCGCCTGCTCGGTTCACTGTCGCAGGCCGCGGTAATGGAGAAACTCGGATCTGCCGATATTTTCGCTCTCGCTTCGGTGACAGATGCTCAAGGGGCCAGTGATGTTTTTCCAACCGTGATCATCGAAGCGATGGCGGCTACACGCCCGGTTGTGTCCACCCATTTGGCTGGAATTCCCGAATCCGTTGTCCACGGCGAAACGGGTTTGCTCGTTCCACCCGGGGATACAATGGCATTGGCCGAAGCGCTGGGACGACTTATACAAGATGCCAAATTGCGATTGCATTATGGTCGCGCCGGCCGCGAGCGAATCGAACAACATTTCCAAATCGAGCACACTGTGGCGCCGCTTATCGAGCTTCTGCAGAAAACACCGAGGACGTCGAGACCTACTCAGCCCGGCGCTTCGCAGAACGAAGCGGCTACAGCGATTGCATACCTGATCGATCGATGGCCGGAAGGAAGTTTGCCTCTCCTTGAACGGGAGCTTGAAGAGATGAAACGACGGAATGTGCCGATCGTCCCAATCGTGTGCGAATTGAATTCCCGGGCGCGGCACACGCGAGCGATGGAGAAGATAGCGCCGTCGCTCGAATTTCTGCCCGACCCGATGGTCATCGAGGCCGAATGGCGAGCAAACCACGCAGTCGCACAAAAACTGGAGGAAGATCGCGCACAGCAGAGCGTGCGGGCGCCAAGCGCCATCTTTTTGCGCCAGGCGCGCTTTGCTCTCGCATTGACCAGGCTCCTTCGTGAGAAAAACGTGTCGCATGTCCACGCAACGAGTTCCCCTGCCCTGGTGTGCGCGCTTATTTTAAAGAAACTTCTCAACGTTACCGTTAGCGCCACGATTGAGGCGCGACCAGCATTAGCGCGAGAGTGGATTCAGAACGCTTTGTCAGAGTGCGTAGGCGGCCGTGTGAACGATCGGCAATTCGTCCGCGGCGGTTCGTTTCTTATGGATAAGACAACGTTCCGTTCAGCTCCGCAGCAGGCGCTTGGACTGGTCAGTCAAAGAAGCGGGATCGATTTGACTGCTGGGACGAATTTCTGGCAGGAATGGGCAGAGCTGCTCAGGCGATGGAGCGGCAGCGATCGAACATCGAAAATCGAAAATCGAAAATGAAAAAAGCCATCCTGCTCGCTGGGGGCGCCGGGACTCGTCTTTTCCCGCTCACAAAGATTGTCTGCAAGCAACTCCTCCCGATCTACGACAAGCCAATGATCTGCTACCCGCTGGCTACGCTTATGCTTGGTGGCCTGCGCGAGGTGCTGATTATTTCCACGCCGAAGGATTTGCCAATGCTGCGCGATTACCTGAACGACGGCGCGCACCTCGGAATTCGGATTGAATACGCCGAGCAACCGAAGCCTGAGGGAATCGCGCAAGCTTTCCTGATTGGGGCAAAATTCATCGAGGGCTGCGGTGCCTCACTCATTCTGGGCGACAACATTTTCTATGGGAAACTCGACTTTTACCGGGACGCTTTGGCCATCAAACGTGGCGCCTGCATTTTTGGATATCAGGTGCGCGACCCCGAACGGTACGGGGTAGTCGAATTCGACGCGAATGGCAAGGCGATCAGCCTCGAGGAAAAGCCGAAGGAACCAAAGAGTCACTTCGCAGTGCCGGGGCTTTATGTCTATGACGGGGACGTCGTCGAGTTATGTCGAACGCTGCGTCCATCTGCGCGCGGCGAACTGGAGATCACGGATTTGAATTTGCTCTATCTCAAACAGAACCAATTGCATGTGAAGTTGCTCAGC
>Ga0081540_1003612_pt1 | contig 12139 bp, 7 predicted proteins | sample TabmetS2T1R1_FD_71024 | JGI IMG/M metagenome (GOLD analysis project Ga0081540, IMG submission 71024) | Tabebuia heterophylla rhizosphere microbial communities from the University of Puerto Rico - S2T1R1 | ecosystem: Host-associated > Plants > Roots > Rhizosphere ...
CAGCATCACGGTTACAGGCGTGTGCAACGTCGTGCCCAATGCCGTGATCAACGTCGTCGGCAACATCAACGTGGCCGCCGGTGCCGTGTTCGACGCGCAAAGCGCGCCGTCGACGATCACGATCGGACACAACGTCACCGCTGCTGCTGGCTCGCTCCTCGGGCTGGGCTGCCAGCCGACAAATACGATTGGCATGTTCGCGGGAGTGCCGTGCGCCGCCGACCCGACCGGGCACACCACCATCACCATCAATGGAAACGTCACCGCCACGGACGCGAATACCGTCCTGATGAGAGGAGCAGTAGCCGCCGGGGCCGGCAAACTGACGGTCAACGGAAACGTCACGCTGACCGGAGGAAGCAGTGAGAATCCCTGGTCGATCAAGGGCAACACGATCGGCAGGAACCTCACCATAAGTGGGGTGACGGCTGAGTTTCTCGGCGTGCAATTCAACACGATCGGCGGCAACGTGACGCTCACCAACATCACGGTGAACGACGTGCATCCCGGGGCCCCCGGTGTCGCCGTCGTCGAGAACACGATCGCGCGGAACCTGAACTGCACGGGACTGGTCCCAGCCCCGACCGGAGGATTCATTCCCGGCGAGGTCAACCACGTTGGCCACAACGCGAACGGTCAGTGCGCGGCCTTGGTCTGACCTCGTTACCACGCCGTCCGTCCGCCATCCCTTTGTCTCGAACGGGTGGCGGACGGACACTCTAATACCCGTGGGGCAACCGCTCATCGGCATAACCGTGCCGTTCCTGGACGGCTGAAGCGCTCTGCTGACGAGCTGCATCGCCGCAAAGCTGATCTTGATTCTGTCCGCAAATAGTCCGCAAGAATTTCAAAAGCAGCCGACTTCAGCCCTCGACAGCCAACGATGCCCAAGTGCGCGAAGCCCGCCAAATACCGGCACTACAAGCGTTTGCCAAGATCACTCAATTTCAGCCGACAAGGGCTCTGAACGGACTTTTAATCCGTAGGTTGAGGGTTCGAGTCCCTCGGGGCCCACCAGGCTACAGTCCCGAGACTTGCTGGCAGCGGCGTCCGGGTGCAGCTCTGCCGCGAACGACCACGACTTGGGTCCGTTGATGACGACCTCGACGTACCGCACCGCCCGCCCGCCGGCGCGCAGCCGCTCTTCGGCACACCGGTCGCGGGGTCGAGGCCGGCCACCGCGCCTCATATCCATCCCCGGACAATGGCCCGACCCGGTGTACGCCCTCAGCCGGGGCCGTAACGTAATGCCCGGTCCCGATCCGCCTCCACATAGCTGCGGGAGGCGGCTGGCGAGGCCCGATACATCTACAGCCCGCCGGGCATTTATCAGCACCATTCAATAACGACCAACAATGCATTTATGTGTCCGCAGAAAAGGCTGCCGGACTACAAATATTGGTAGTCCGGCAGGCCGTCATTCGGTAAAGAGCTGATAATTAGCGAATAGCGTTGGCCAACACTGAACAGGCAAATACAGCAATTCGACGACCATTTCTGTGTGCTCATGTCGTTGGTCAAAGCAGATCCGCGACCGACGGCGGAGTTTCTCGGCCACCACGAATTGGGATCGCTCGCCGACTACCCGGAGGCAAGCCGGCGGCGGCACAAGAACACCCTCGCGCAGGGGGTTGTGAAACGCGAGCAGACGAACGGAAGATCGCAGCGTGCCGCCGCCCCAACCGAAGGAGCACGATGACGACGACCATGCCTGAGCAATCTCCCGCGCCGCCTGAGGAGGATCTCACCGACCTCCTGAACGAAATCCGCCTGCTGTTGCCCGGCACCCTGCTCCTGGTGGCATTCCTGATAGCTTTGCCGTTCAACTCGGGCTATACCCGGATCAGTCAGTTCGACAACGCCGTGTACGTGGCGCTGTTTCTGTGCGCGATGCTCAGCCTGTTGCTGTTCGCGGCCCGGCGGCTCAGCATCGACTCATGAGCCCGCTGCGTGACCGGGCGGCGTTCAAGCGCTCAGTCAACCGCCAGGTCATCATCGGGCTGATACCGCTCTCGGCCGCCATTACCCTCGCCGCCTACCTCGTAATCTCCGACGTGGTAGGCGCTCTGGCCGCCGCGATTGTGGCCGGCATCGTAGGACTAGCGATTGCGATGCTGTGGTGGGCGATCCCCTTGAAAAAACGCCAGCGCTGAACTCCTGGTTCTCGGAGAGGCAGGGAGGCTCTTCAACACTAAGCGGGCAATGACCTTGAGGTCCCGCCCAGGGATGGACAACCGCCCTGACCGTGATGCCGGCGGTCAAACCAAACCAGGCCGCAGAAGAGCATCGCCCCGCTGGGGCGGAAGGCGTTCGCCAACGCTGTGCCGGGCGCGTCGTGCGTAGCTTGCCCAAGCGGACGCCCAGGCTTCGAGTGGAGATCAGCCAGCTGCGCCTTGTCCGACCGCTTGCACCGCCGCGAACTCGTGCAGGTTCATTTCGGCTTCATGGTGTGCCGGCTTGAGGTCGAAGACGACGTTCTTGACTGTGCCAGTGAATATGTATGGGCCTTATCTTCGTAGGCGCGGTCGACGACGAGGCCGATGTCGCGAGCGATATCCATCCCGGAGTAGCTGGAAAAGGCGATGGGAACGGTCCGCGGCATCGTGCCCGCACCTATCGGCTTGTCGTTCACGAACAGCGTGACCGAGCCGCCGGTACCGGATTTCGGCTCATCGGCCTCAAACAGCATACGTACCGTGACGTCACCAGTGGGCAGTCGTTCGGTGGCGGTCTGCTTGTAGGTCTCGACGCCGAGGAAAGAATAGGTGTGCTTGAGCAGGCCCTGCGCATCCACCCACAGGGCGAAGCCACCGATGAAATCCGCGTTGGCGACGATCACCCCTTCGGCTCCGCCATCGGGCACATGGATGTCGGCTTCGATCGCATAGGAGCGGCCATAGATCCGCGGCACCATGCCCCGCTGAACGTTTTGGACGTCCCCAGCGAACGCGAAGGGGGTAACCGTCGGCAACGGCGGCAAGATTCCGTACATGACGGACAGGCCGCCGAGCAGCGGCAGCACCCGATTCCGCTTGGCCTCCTGCCACCACAGCGCCTCCAGCTCCTTGAGCTTGTCCGGGTGGTCGGCCGCGACGTCTTTCGCTTGGGAGAAGTCTTCCGGCAGGTAGTACAGCTCCCAGGTTTCCTTGTCCGGGTCCCACCCCGATCCCGGTCCGAACCGCTTGAGCGTTTCGGGTCGGAAATCCCACGGGATGCGGTCCAGCTTCGTGCAGGCCACCACCCGTCCCGGTACATCGCGGGGCTGGCGAACATCTCGAAATACTGCGTCGTGTGCCGCTCCGCCGCTCTGGCGTCGCCAAGTGTGTAACGGAAGCTGGTGCCGTCCATCGGCTCTTGGTCGATCCCGTCGACCGTGCTGGGCTCGGGGATACCGATCGCCTCGAGGATCGTAGGCCCAACATCGATGCAGTGCGTGAAGTGAGTGCGCAGGTCACCGCTCGCGGTGATCCTCGCTGGCCACGCGACGACCATTGGGTTGCGGGTGCCGCCGAGATGGCTGCCCATTTGCTTCCCCCACTGGAACGGTGTGTTGCCGGCGTGGGCCCAGGCGGCTGCGTAATGCGGCGCGGTGTGGTCGCTCCCCAACGCGTCGATCCCGCCGTATTCGTCGATGAGCCGCAACTGCTGATCAGCGTCGAGAACGACACCGTTGAGGAAGGTCATCTCGTTGAACGAGCCCGTGATGGTGCCTTCCATGCTCGCGCCGTTGTCGCCCCAGATGTAGAAGATGAGCGTGTTGTCCAGGTCACCCATCTCCTGGATCGCGTCCAGCAGCCGGCCCACATTCCAATCCGCGTTCTCCGAGTAGCCGGCAAAGACCTCCATTTGCCGGGCGTACAGTTTCTTCTCCGCTTCGCTGAGCGAGTCCCATGCCGGGAACACGTCATGACGCTTGGTCAACTCGGTGTCGGCCGGGACCACGCCCAGCATCCTTTGCCGAGCCAACGTCTGCTCGCGAAGCGCATCCCACCCCTGATCGAACGCACCCTTGTATCTGTCGGCCCACTCCTTGGCGACGTGGTGCGGCGCGTGGGCGCAACCGGTGGAGTAGTACATCATCCACGGCTTGTTCGCGTCCTGCGCCCGGACCGCATGCAACCACTCGACGGCCTTGTCGGTGATGTCGTCGGGAAAGTAATACAGCTTGCCATCCGTGCCGGCCGGCACGCCGAGCGTCGAGTTGTCTTGCGTGACGATCGGGTCGTACTGCCCCGCCGCGCCGCTCAGGAAACCCCACCAATGATCGAATCCCCAGGCCTGGGGCCAGTGATCGAATGGACCTGCGGCCCCTTGCACGTTGTCCGGAGTGACGTGCCACTTACCGAAGCCGCCGGTCACGTATCCGTTGTCAATCGCAAGCTCGCCGTGACCGGGAGGCGCGCTGCGGTCGCCCGCGGCCGCGAGCTCGGACTGCTATGAGTTGGCCATCGCATCACGTCCCGCACTCGCAATCACGGTCCGGAAAGCGCTCCCAGCAACTGATGACATCGCCTGAACGGGCGTTCAACCAATCCATCGTCGACTCGGTCCGGGAACCGCCGGAGCCACCTGCCGTCGCGATCTGCCCCGAAGTCGTCCGTAGGCGCTCGTTCAGTTTATCCGCTCATGCCAGCCACCTTCCCTCTCGCAAGGTGACAGCGCCCCGAAGCGCGGGGATCCAAGCGCTGATCACAAGCGCAAGAGGGCGGCGTCGCGAATTCCTTGCCGACGGGCCGCCGATGTTGCGCGAACGGTCAGGCCTGGTAGGGCGCGAGCGTCGTGGTCGGATGATGTTCATGGCACCTCTCAAATGTCGATGTGTTCACATGGCGATGTACCGCAGAGTGCGGTGAGGCCAATGGTTCCGGGAAATGCCTTCCGCCCCGATCGGCCGGATGGGCCTTAAGTCGAACGAATGATGTTCCCCCGATGGGAGGACACGGCCAATCACTTGGGGAGAATGTAGACATAGGCCCGGACACGTGATGGCTTGTGGGCAGAGAGTCAGGCGGAAGCAGTCAGTGGCGGTTGGAGTGCGACCACGCCTGGACCACTAATCCATCGACGAGCCCACAAAAGGCGACGACACGGTCTGACCGATCACGGATCCCTCGATACCAGTGTTGATGGGCGGTGAAGTGAGTGCCAGGTGCTTGACGTTCTGTATCCCGCCCGATCGCAGAGGCAATCAGCATCTCCACTAATGAGTGGCCGGCACGCTGCTGGCCGGGGCGCTGGTGGCCGGGGCAATGGTCGCAGGCGGGCTGCTCGCGCCGGGGGTGGTGGGCGGAGCGCTGGTGGCCGGGGCGGTGGTCGCTGGCGGGCTGCTCGCGCCGGGGGTGGTAGGCGGAGCCGTGCCGGTGGACGGCGCCGGCGTTGGTGTCGGGGTCCCGCTGGTGGTTGCCGTTGGCGCGGGTGTGGTCGTCGGGGCGCTGGGGGAGCCGGAGGTTGTCGGTGCGCTGGTCCGGGCCGGTTTCGGCTGGACCGGGGCGGCCGGGGACGGCGCGGTGTTGCCGAACACTCGAGGCAGCTGCTGCAGGTGCCGGCTGGGCAGCAGTAGCAATACCAGCAGGGCGACGAGCCCTCCGACCAGGGTGGTGGCAAGGCTGCCGACCGCGGCGCCGCGGGCGAACGTGCGGTCCCGCCGCCATTCGGTGCGCCGGCGCTGCCGCAGGTCTTCCGGCAGCGAAGCACGCCGGGCGGCCAGGCTGTTGAACGGTGCGGCCGCTAGTCCGAGGGTGGGAAAGACCAGCAGCCCGGCCAGCAGCGGTCCGCTGTAGCCGTGCGCGTGAGTCAGCGCGGTGGCGAAGGCGAGGACACCGAGCAGGGCGAGGGACGTCTCGGCCCAGTTGGCTCGGATCGATTGCCACCAGTCCGTGGTCTCGCCGGTCTTCGGGGTGCGAAGGAATGCCGCCTTGCGCTTGAACAGCCCCTGCACCGAGGCGCGGGCGACGACCAGCGAGGTGGATTGCCAGACGAAGAACGCGCCGATCGCTTCCCGCCAGCTCGCGCCGGTGCCACGGCGCACCATGGAGACGGCGCGGACGATTCCGAGCGCGACCAGCACCGGCACGGTGGCGACCAGGAATGCGGTGAGCTTGCGGAATAGCTCACCCCCACCGAGGGTCAGGTTGACAGCCCCGGCCAGCAGGAACAGAAAAAATGCCAGCCCGAGCAGGTCGCCGTACCACTGCAATGCGCCGGACAGGTAGGCCCAGCGCTGGCCGAGGGTGAGCTGGTCGCTCGGCTGGCGGCGGCCGGGGAGCAGGGAGCGGGCGTGCATGCGGAGGATTTGGATGCCGCCAAAACACCACCGGTACCGCTGGCTCTTCAGTGCCTCGAAGGTCAGCGGCATCACTCCGCGGCCGAATGATTGGTCGACGTGCAGGCCGGACCAGCCGGCTCGCAGCAGCCGCAGCGACAGCTCGGCGTCCTCGGTGATGCACCACTCGTCCCAGCCGCCGAGCTGGTCGAGCGCTCGACGTCGGATCAGCCCCATCGTGCCCGCGAAGATGGCGCCGTTGCGTTCGTTGCGGGACGGTTGGGAGACGGCGAAGAAGTACTCGTACGAGCGGTACAGCCGCCGGTAGTACGGGGCCTGCTGCCAGTCCCGGTAGTCCTGCGGTGCCTGGATAAAGCCAACGTCCGGGTCGGCGAACAGTGGCGCACACTGGGCCAGGAACTGTGGCAGCAACTGATAGTCGGAATCGACCACGCCGATCAGATCGGCACGCGGGTCGGTCAGGTTGCGCAGCGCGTAGTTCAGCGCACCGGACTTGTATCCCGGCCAGTCTTGCAGGTGTGCGAACGTCACGTCGTGCGAGGCGCACCAGTCTGCGACTGGTCGCCACAGCCGCTCGTCGTCGGAGTTGTCGTCGATCACAACGATCTCGTAATTGGGGTAGTCGATCCGCAGCAACGACTCCAACGTCTGGATCACCATGTCGGGCGGCTCGTTGTGCGCCGGCACGTGCAAGCTGACGAACGGAAGCGCGCGGTTAGCATCCGGCGGCATGGTGCGGGCCACCCGCCGGCGCCACTGCTCGGTGCCCAGCCTGTCGCAAAGCTCCCACAGGTAGGCACAGGCCAGTACCGCCGCGAACACCTCCAGCACCCACAGCAGCAGACCGCCGACGGTTGTCGCCCCGCCGAGCCGGCTGGCGAGTACCCACTGCAGAATGAATGCCAGGTAGCTGACGAACAGGAAGACGCTGGACACCCAGCACAGGTGGCCGCGGGCGTTCCACCGCCTGGTCGCTGGCAACCACGCCAGGCTGAACGCGGCGAACACGGCTACTGCGACGATCGTGTCCGCGCGGGACACCCGATTCCCGACCAGCACCGCTGCGATGACCACCGCCAGCACGGCGGTGCCGACCAGCGCGAACAGGAAACGTCGGATCGACGGCCAGCGCCCGCTCACCCGCCGGACATACCGCGCCGGCACGAACAGCACCGCCGAACTAGTCGGCGCGCTCACGATCCCAGCGAGCAACAGCGCCCTCAGCACGAACTCTTTCCTCCCCGACAGGCGCGCCGAGCGCTCCTGGGCCGCTAGTGACTTTCGGGACCCGGTGAGCCTCTTGGCGCCCGTGGTCCATCCTCAATTCCGAAACGCTTCGTAGCGTCTAGATGACCGTATCACGGCCGTCTCAGCTACGCAACGCCACGTTGCGTTGCGAGGTAGAAGAGGGTCGGAACGAAGGATGTGGCGTGAGCGTGTCCCCGTTGACGTCTGGTGCGAGACCTAATCGCATTGCAGCGCCGGCGACGGATCGCCGGCGCCGGGCTGGGTCGGAATCGCGGTCAGCACCGCTATCACAGCCAGTATGGCCGGGATGACCGCCACCAGTCCTAGGAGTGGCTCAGGCCGCGCGGAGGTGGACCAGCCAGACGGACGCCAGCGGCGTCCTGGGCACGGCCCGCGGCGCAACGTCCGGCCACCGGCTGGTCATTGACCAGAGAAGGCAGCCGCCGTGAATGCCTCTGTTTCGAGTTCGATCGATAACTGCTCGGAATTCGTGCGGAATCCGCGTGAGTGGTGTCACAACGTCGACGTGGCGCGGAACCGGCGACGCGGCGCGGCCCGTATCGGTGTCGTCTGACATTTATCCAAGTGCTTGGAGAAACACATGACTAATCACCGCAAGAGGCGGCGCGCCGCCGCAGCTATGGCCGCTGCCGTGGGCACCGTATCGGTAAGTTTCGTGCTGGCGGCGCATGCGAACGCCGAGACCGAGTCCGGAGTCTCGGCGCACTTCGACAAGGGCCACGGCATCCTCACGGTTGTCGGCGACAACGGCGACAACCGGATCACCGTGGGCCGAGACGCTAGCGGCGCGATCAAGGTCAACAACGGCGACGTGCGGATTCGTGGTCCCCGGGCGACGATCGACAACGTCGGCCTCATCCGTGTCTTCGGCTATGGCGGCAACGACGCGCTCGCCATTGACGAGGCGAACGGCGCTTTGCCGACGGCTCACATGTTCGGCGGATCCGGCAATGATCGGATCCTTGGCGGCTCCGGCGACGACCAGCTCTTCGGCGGCTCCGGTGACGACACGCTCATCGGCGGCCGCGGCACCGACCAGGTGTTCGGCAACAGCGGCGACGATCGCATGATCTGGAACCCGGGCGAGGGCACCGACCTGAACGAGGGCGGCGACGGCATCGACACTGTCGAGGTCAACGGCGGAAACGGTGCAGAGACCTTCAGCGTGACGCCGAATGGCACACGCGTGCGGTTCGACCGGGTTACCCCGTTGCCGTTCTCGATCGATATCGGCACCTCGGAGAAACTGGAACTCAACGCAAACGGCGGCGACGATCAATTCTCCGCCGGTAACGTCGCCTCGCTAATTTCGATCACCGTGAACGGTGGCGCGGGCAACGACACGCTGCTGGGCGGAAACGGCGCCGACACCCTCAACGGCGACGACGGCAACGACTTCGTCGACGGCAACGGCGGCGCCGATGTGTCAGCGCTGGGCGCGGGCGACGACACCTTCCAATGGGATCCGGGCGACGGCAGCGACGTCGTCAACGGCCAGGACGGTCACGACACCTTGCTGTTCAACGGCGCCGACACCGCCGAGAAAATGGCAGTGTCCGCCAACGGCCACCGGGTGCTTTTCACCCGCAACCTCGGCAACATCACCATGGATCTTGACGGCATCGAGCAGATCGACACCAACGCGCTCGGCGGCGCGGACCAGATCACCGTGAACGACGTGACCGGCACCGACCTCACCGCCGTCAACCTGAACCTCGCCGGCCAGGCCGGCGGCGGCGACGGGGCCGCAGACAGCGTCATCGTCAACGGCACCAACGACAACGACGTCGTCAGGGTCACCGGCACAGCCGCGGACGGCGTCACCGTCTCCGGCCTGAAGCCGACGACTCGCATCAGCGGCACCGATGCGGGCGACACTCTGACCGTCAACGGCCAGGCGGGCAACGACGCCATCGACGCCTCCACGCTGGCTGCGGGTGTGATCGCACTTACCGCCGACGGTGGCGACGGCGACGACGTGCTACAAGGCAGTGCGGGCGACGACACGCTGCTCGGGGGCCCCGGCGACGATGTGCTCAACGGCGGACCCGGCTTCGACGTGCTCGACGGCGGGACCGGCGACAACGTCGTCATCCAGTAAATCCCACACCGTCAGTGGGCCGGTCCGTTCGGGCCGGCCCACTTCCCTGGGCACTGTCACGCCGGACACAGCTGTACTGGCGCTGCACCTCCCACAGTCGGACTCGATGTCGCTGAGGTGATGCGATGCCCCGACGTATCGCACGTCGTCCGCCGTTCCAAGCCGAGTGCGGACCGGAACAGAATCAGCGTCGCCGCTGTTGCGTGTGTGGACTCGGGAGGTCACGCCAATGACTACTGATACTAAGATCACCATGCCTGCGATGAACGAGTCAGAGGTGAAAGTCCGCACGGACCTGGTGTCCCCCGAGCGCGCCCAGCTGCTACTTCCGAAGCTGACCGACGAGCAGTTAGCCACGTTGCAGTCCTACGGTGTGACCGAGGGGACGTCGGTTGGGCAGGTGCTCGCAACTGCTGGCGACCTCACATACGACCTCATTGTGGTGCTCGAGGGAGCGGTCGAGTGTTCCGACGTTCACGACGGACGTCGTCGTCCGCTCCTTATCCATGGGCCCCGTGACTTTATCGCCGAGCTGGACCTCCTCACTGGCCAGCGACTGTATGCCACTTTCGTCGTTACCCAGGCGGGGTCCATCATCCGAGTGCCACGCACTGAGGTGAAGTCCATCATCGAAGTTGACGCTTCGCTTGGCGATCTGTTGGTGCAGACGCTGTTCCGCCGCCGCGAAACGCTTCTACTGCTCAGCTCGGGCATGCAGCTCATCGGATCGCGCTACTCACCGGACACTGCGCGTCTGCGCGAGTTCGCCGCCCGCAACCGGTTGGCCTTTCACTGGATAGACCTCGACAACGACTCGGTAGCCTCAGCGCTGTTGCAAACGCTCGGCCTCGAACCGCGCGAGACCCCGGTCGCGCTGCTCGGCGGTTCGGCCGTGCTCGTCAACCCGTCGAACTCCGAGTTGGCCACCGCTTCTGGCATCACCGACGAGCCGCAGTCGGGCAGCATATTCGACTTGCTCGTCATCGGTGCAGGACCCGCCGGCCTCGCGGCTGCTGTCTATGGAGCGACCGAAGGGCTCTCGACCGCGGTCGTCGACGCTCTCGCTGTCGGCGGGCAGGTCTCAACCACGTCGCGCATCGAAAACTACCTCGGGTTCCCCGCGGGGATTTCAGGCACCGAGTTCGGTGAACGTGCCCAGCTACAGGCCCAGCGTTTGGGGGCCGAGATGTTCGTCCCGGACGCGGCCGTCTCGCTGTCGCATCATGACGGCTATTACCACGTCGTCCTGGAAGACGGCGCCGAGCTGTTGGGCAAGGCGGTCATCATCGCCACCGGTGTCAGCTACCGCGGGCTGGAGATCACCGGCATCGAAAAGTTCGAGGGTGTCGGCGTGTATTACTCCCCGCTCGACGCCGATCACGTCGACGCGCAGGACCCCGTCGTCATCGTCGGCGGAGGCAACTCCGCTGGACAGGCCGCCACGGCTCTCGCTGCGTCGGGACACCCAGTCCACCTGCTCGTACGAGGCCACGGATTGGCCGAGACGATGTCGACCTACCTCCTGGACCGGATCGAGCACGATCCCCGAATCACCGTGCACACCCAGACGGTGGTGGCATCAGTTCACGGTGACCGCCAACTCGAGTCAATCGTCATCGAGGAGCGGGTGAGCGGAAAGCAGACCGAGGTTCCCACTCACTATCTGCTCGTCATGATCGGGGCTGAGCCGCGCACGGCTTGGCTCGACGACGCCGTGCTACGAGACCGTCGTGGCTTCATCCCTACCGGCGACGAAATACCAGCTGCTGCGCTCTCCGACAACGACTGGGCCACCCTGGAAAGAGGTCCTTATCTACTCGAGACCAGCCTGCCGGGTGTGTTCGCGGTTGGCGACGTCCGGGCCAACTCGGTCAAGCGTGTCGCCGCCGCGGTGGGAGAAGGCAGCATGGCCGTTCGATTCGCCGAACAGTACCTTGGACAGCCGGCGTCATAGACCAACGCAGCGGCAACGCGCATCGGCCCTTAGGAGCCAGCGAGGTAGGCACCGCGAGCGGCGCGGTCGCGGAGGGCTTGATGGGGTCGGATGGTGTTGTAAATCTGGCGGAACCGGTTGACTTCGACGGCCAGGGGATCGCCCTGAATTCCGGTCTGCCCAAGTTTGTCAAGTGACGGTGGTGGCATGAGCCCGTCACGCGCGCGCCGCGCCACGATCTACCTGCCGCAGCAGCCAAGACAGGGAGGGCACCGGCCTCGGCGTCCAACGCCACCGTGCCGATGCGAAGGCCGGCGCGCGAGACCTCGCTGGACCGTCGTCGTCACGCACACCGAGAACGACGTGTCGGCGTACTCGGGAAAATCGGGTAAGGGCTACAGGGCGCTGCTGGCCGATCTCGAGGCGGGCCGCGTCGATGGCGTGCTGGTCCGGCACACTGATCGCCCGCACCGCTCGCTGGCCGAGCTAGGGGCGTAGTCGAGCTGTGTGAGCGGCGCAAGATCGTCACTTGCGTCGGTGCAGTCGCCGCACC
>Ga0081540_1003613_pt1 | contig 12137 bp, 9 predicted proteins | sample TabmetS2T1R1_FD_71024 | JGI IMG/M metagenome (GOLD analysis project Ga0081540, IMG submission 71024) | Tabebuia heterophylla rhizosphere microbial communities from the University of Puerto Rico - S2T1R1 | ecosystem: Host-associated > Plants > Roots > Rhizosphere ...
CCGCGCCAAGGAAGCTGAGAAATTCCCGCCGCCTCATCTCCCGTTTGCCTTTAATCCCGCCGATGCGCGCTATGCGTGTGTTCGCAGCGTTAACTCAACTCACGGCCTCTGCCACCGCGGTTGGCCGCGATGTCCCGCATGGATTTTGCCCGGGGGCGCGTGCAGAGTCCTTGGGGCGGGTCTGAATCGTTCTGAATCGAGCCCCCGGAAGGACACGCGCCGAAAGCTTACAAGGTCGTGAATCTTCGGTTGCGGCGTGCGGCTACTCGATCACCGCGTCGGCCCGCGCGATGAACGTCGGCGAGAGCTCCAGACCCAGAGCCTTGGCCGTCTTGAGGTTGACCGCAAGATCGAACTTCGTCGGCAGCTCCACCGGCAGATCGCCTGGCTTGGCGCCTTGCAGGATTCGGTGCACGTAGCCGGCGGCGCGTCGGAATAGGTCGGGCACGCTCGCGCCGTAAGCCATCAGCCCGCCGGCGAACACGTTCTCCTTGGCCTGGTACATGCCGGGCAGGCGATTGCTCGCCAGAAACTCCACGATGCGGCCGATGTGATGCTGGTGGAAGGGGTCGTTGGTCGCCATGAGCGCATCGGGCCGCTCGCGCAGCATCGCTGCGAACGCAGGCTCGAAGTCGCCAACGCCGCGCACCTCGACTGGGATCAGCACGATCCCCGCGGCGGGGGCGGCGATCTTCATCTCCGCGAGTGTGGCCACGTTCGAGGCGTTGTCGGGATTGATGAGGAAGGCGACGCGGCTCACATTCGCGATCGCCTCGCGCAGTATCTGCAGCCGCTTGGGGCCGAGGTCGGGGCTCAGTACCGTGTTGCCGGTGATGTTTCCGCCTGGGCGGGCGAGGCTGGCGACCAGGCCCGCGCGCACCGGATCGCCGACACCGACCATGACGATGGGAATGGTCGCCGTGGCCTCTTTGGCGGCGTGCGTCGGCGGCGTACCGAAGGTCGCGATCACGTCGACCGGGCGCCGAACGAGCTCGGCCGCGACCTCCGCTAGCCGGTCCGGCGCGCCCTCGCCGTAGCGGTACTCATAAGCGACGTTCTGGCCTTCCACGTAACCGAGCCCGCGCAAGGCTTGGCGGAAGGCGTGCCACATCGGTGCATCGTCGATGATGCCGATACGCGGGATCTTTGCCGGCTGTTGCGCGCGAAGCGCACTCGGCCAGGTGGCCGCGGCGCTGCCCAGCAGGGCAATAAATTGGCGTCGTCTCACTTCGCCACCCGTGAATGGCCGGCGGCTCGCGCCTCCAACCACAAAACTACGCCAAAGCGTCGGCCCCGCCCACCTTGCAATGGATGAACGGAGCGCCTCGCCGGGCGAGCCGGTAAGCCGCCATGCCGGCTCGTTGAGGCGACAATGTCGGTGGGTCCGGATTTCGTCATTGGGACAGATCTGAATCGTTCTGAATCCGCCAGACGCGCCAGCTCACGGCCCCAAGGAATCGAGCCGGCGAACCGCCAGCATGGTGATGTCGTCGGAAGGCAGTGCCGTGCCGACGAAGCCGCGAACCGCTTCGCCGACCGACTTTACGATTTCGGCTGCAGTCGAGCATCCAGCACCCGCGCGCAACACCGCTTCCAGGCGAGCTTCGGCGAAGAGCTCTCCCTCGCCATTGGCCGCTTCGGTCACGCCATCGGTAAACACATAAATGCTTTCCCCCGGCGCCAACGCCGTGCGCCCGGTGGCGTAGACCGCGTCCGGGCGAACGCCAAGGATGATGCCCTTGGCGCCTTCAATCGCTGCGAGCTCTTGCCCATTCACCCGGTACGGCACGTTGTGGCCGGCATTGCAAAACTCAAGCTCGCCGGTCGCCGGCCTGAGCATCGCGAAGAACAACGTCACGAACATCATGTCGCCGTTGTTCTCGCAAAGTTCGCGATTCACACGCGCGATGATCTCGGCCGGGGATGCCGACGAGCCCTGTCGCGCGCGCATGAGATCGATGGCTATGCGAATGAGACTCTTGGTGCGCGCCATGAACAGCGCCGCGGCCATGCCCTTGCCGGAGACGTCGCCGACCAGGAAGCACAGCATTCCGTCGTCGGTGAGGAAAAAATCGTAGAGATCGCCTCCTACCTCGCGCGCCGGTTCCATGCTCGCGCACAGGTCGATTGGAAAGTCGGGGCTCGGGGACGGAAACGACTGCGGCACCATCGCCATCTGCAGCCGGCGCGCGGAATCGAGTTCTTCCTGCAGGCGCGCGAGATGGGCATCGACCTCGTCCCGCAACCGCTTCTTCTCGAGGGTCGCGCCGAGGCGGGCTTTCAGCAAAACCGGGTTGAACGGCTTGAGCAGATAGTCGATGGCGCCGAGCTCGATGCAGCGCGCCATGCTGCTCATCTCGGTCAGTGCCGAGATCATGATGACGGGCAGATCGCGTAGCCGCGCCTGGTCCCTGAGCCAGCTGAGGACCTCAAAGCCGTCGACCTTCGGCATCATGACATCGAGCAGGACAAGGTCAAACGCACTCGCCTTGAGGCGCGCGATCGCCTCTTCTCCGTCGCGCGCGCTCTCGATGTCGGTATAGCCCTCGAGATCGAGATAAAGCTTCAACGTATAGAGATTGTCGTCGTTGTCATCGACAACGAGGATACGGGGCGAAGCTCCCATCGGGCGATTGCCGGTCACCTTGCTGTTCCCGTCGTGCCGGGCTGGGGAGTGTAGACCATGTTGCGGTCATATCGAACAGAACCTGGCGTCGCTGCCGCTTGTCGGCCTACTCGTCCCCGCGGGGGCGGAGACACGCTTTTGCGGGAATGCATGGAGTGTGGGTCCCCCTGTGTCCCGCGAAGGGAACCAGGCAGCGGCGCGCGGCTTGTGGGCTGAATCATTCTGAAATGTTCTGAGCCGGTCGGTTTCGGCATTCCGCAAGGACGCGAATGCCGCTATGACTTCCGATACGTGGCGAACCCACAGGCGCTGCATGGACCTCTCGGCTGACGATCTCGCCGGCGGCATCACCAAGGTCGTCTTGCGCGGGCGCTTCGATACCACGGGAGCGGTGGTCGTCGAGCTGCCATTCAACAAGATCGCCACTGAAAAGCAAAAGATCGTGGTCGACCTTTCCGCCGTGAACTTCCTCGCCTCGTATGGCATTCGCGTGCTGCTGGTCGGCGCCAAAGTCGTCAAAAGCAAGGGCGGCAGTCTGGTCATCGTCTGCCCCGACAACAACGTGGCCAAGGTGCTCAAGACCGCCGGGATGGATGCGCTGATCCCCATTTACCAAACCGAAGCCGCCGCAACGGCGGCGCTGGCGCCATGATTACGATGTTGAATGCCGGAGCAAGTCGTCTGGTGCTGCGCAACGACGTTGCCGAACTGGAGCGGCTGGCGGGCTGGATCGAGGGGTTCACCCGACAAGGAACGTCGCCGGACGTGTCATTTGCCGTGCAGCTTTGTCTGGAAGAGGCGGTGGCCAACATCATCATGTACGGCGGCGCGAAGGACGATGCGATCGTGATCGCGGTCGAGCTCGAGCGCAATTACGGAAGCCTGGTCGCCCGCATCGAGGACAACGGCCGACAATTCGATCCTACCCGCGCGCCGCCGCCGGCGCCGGCAGCTTCGCTCGCAGAGGCGAAAGTCGGCGATGTCGGAATCCATCTGATGCGCAGCTTCGCGAACGGGATGGATTACGAACGGCGGGACGGTCACAATCGGCTGACGCTGCGGTTCGTCGAGCCGGGTGTACCGTCATCGGAGTAACTCCGATGGGCGAAGCCTTCGTGTTCGGACCATTCCGCTTGCTGGTGGGGCGGCGCGAGCTGCTGGCCCACGGTGTCCCGGTCACGCTCGGCCAGCGCGCCTTCGAAATTCTGCTGACGCTGGTCAGCCGCCACGGGCAGTTGGTGACCAAGGACGAACTCATGGCCGAAGTCTGGCCCGGCGTCGTGGTGGAAGAAAACAACATCCAGGTTCACATTTCCGCCGTGCGCAAGGTGCTGGGCGCGGCCGGCGACGGCGAGCGCTACCTCCTCACCGTCGCTGGACGCGGCTATCGCTTTGTGGCGCCGGTTGAGCGCGCGAGCGGCGAGGAGGCCAAGGCGGCCGAAGCCCCCGACCGAAGCGCGGCGGCGTCTGCCAAGTTCGGCGTGGCGAGCAACAATCTCCCCCAGCAGTTGACGAGCTTGATCGGACGCGAAGCCGATCTCGCGGAGATCAAGTCGCGGCTGAGCAGTCATCGCCTGGTGACGCTCACCGGATCGGGCGGCGTCGGCAAGACCCGGCTTGCCATCGAGGCCGGCCGCGGCCTGCTCGAGCGCTATCCTGACGGCGTATGGCTTGCCGAGCTCGCCCCGCTCAATGACGCGCAGCTCGTAACCTCGATTATCGGCGAAGTCCTGGGCGTGAATCTGGGCGCCACGGCCGGCGCGCTGGACACGCTAGTATTGGCACTGCGGACGCGACAGCTGCTTTTGATCATCGACAATTGCGAGCATGTCATCGCCGAAGCTGCGCGCGTCGCCGAAGCGCTGATGCGCGTGTGCCCGCGCCTGTCGATCCTCGCATCGAGCCGTGAGCGGCTGGCGATCGCGGGAGAGAGCATCATCCGCGTCCCCTCATTGCCGGCACCGCAGCCGGGCGAGGCGGTGACGGCGGCGCGCGCCCCCGATTACGCCGCCGTGCGCCTCTTCGTCGAGCGCGCCACCGCGCTCGCCTGCGGATTCGCGCTCACCGATGCCAATGCCGCAACGGTCGCATCGATCTGCCGGCGGCTCGACGGCATTCCGCTGGCGATCGAGCTGGCGGTGCCACGGTTGAGAGTCTTGCCGGTGGAGCAGCTCGCCGATGGACTTGATGCACGCTTCCAGCTCCTCACCGGTGGCAGCCGCACTGCGTTACCGCGCCAGCAGACGCTGCACGCGCTGATCGATTGGAGTTACGGGCTTCTCAGCGATGCGGAGAAGACGCTGGTCGCCGGGCTGTCCGTTTTCCTCGGCGGCGCTACGCTCGCCTCCATCATCGCGGTCGCTGCCGGCGAGGACACGCCGCCGGCAGCGATCGGCGATCTCTTGTTATCGCTGGTCGAAAAGTCGCTGGTTCAAGCCGATCTCGGCGGCAGCGAATGCCGCTATGGGCTGCTCGAGTCGACTCGATACTACGCGGCTGAGAAGCTCGCCGATGCTGCGCGCTTGCGCCGCCGTCACGCCGAGCACTTCGCCGCGCGACTCGCGCAGGCGACCGCCGAATGGGAGACGATGCCGACGCGGCAGTGGGTCGCATGCTACGAGCCCGACATCGACAACTTGCGTGGCGCGCTGGAATGGGCGTTTGGACCGAACGGCGATGTCGCAGTCGGGGTGGAGCTTGTGGCGCACAGCCACGTACTCTGGGCGGAGCTGGGCCTGATCCTGGAGCACCGGCGCTGGGTCACGACGGCGCTCGAGAAGAGCGGCAAGGCGACGCCGCCCGACCTCGCGGCGCGGCTTCTCTCCTGGCAAGCCGGCGACGTGAGGGAGCTCGACGATCCCGCCGATTACGAGGAGGCGATGCGCGCCGCCGATCTCTATCGCAAGCTTGGCGACAACTTTCACGAGGGTCGCGTACTGTTGCGGGCGGGCACCGCGCGGCTGTTGCCCGACAGCGCCGATCAAGGAGAGGACCTGCTGCACAAGGCGCACGCGCTGCTGCGTCCGTTCGGGACCACGAAGACGTTGGCGCGCTGCCTGAGCGCGCTCGCATCCGCTCGGCTATTCGATGGCGATCTCGCGAGCGCACGCTCGCTGCACCACCAGGCGCTCGAGGTTTACCGCGATCTCGGCGAGGCTTCGATTGATGCTCTCATCCCGTGAGCCGGAGCAAGATGCAGGAACGAAGGAACCCAGTTCATGAGATGGGCACATGCACTGGAAGCCGGTGCTGCGGAAGCTATGATGAAGGCACCTCCGTCCGCCGCCCACGTGATTAGCCGAGCAACAAGAGCGCGAGGTGCGCATGGCAACGGAACTCCCCGGCATCCTCATCGTCGATGACAATGAGGACAATCGATATACGTTGCAGTTGCTGCTCGAAAGCGATGGCCACGAGCGGATCTCCAGCGCGGCCAGCGGAACCGAGGCGCTCGCGCTGATCGAGAAGGAGAAGTTCAGCCTCGTCCTGCTCGATTTGATGATGCCCGATTTGAACGGGGACGAGGTGCTCAAAGTGATCAAGAGCGATCCGGACAAACGGGACATCCCGGTCGTCATGATCAGCGCCGACACCGACACCGAGAAGGTGTCGCAATGCATCGAGCTCGGTGCCGACGACTATCTGCCTAAACCGTTCAACCCCACGATCTTGCGCGCGCGAATCGGGGCGGCTTTGCGGAGACACTCGCTGCGGGCGCTGGAAAATGAATATCTCGGCAAGGTGGAGAGCGAAAAGCGCCACTCCGAGAACCTGCTGCGCAATATTCTGCCCGCCGAAATCGTGACCCGGCTGCGCAACGGGGAAAGCAACATCGCCGATCACTTCGACGACGCCACCGTCATTTTTGCCGACGTCGTCGGCTTCGGCAAGATCACGGCGCGCATGAAAGCTTACGAAATCGTCGCCTGTCTCAACCAGTTGTTCAGCGAATTCGACAGGCTCGCCGAAGATGTCGGCATCGAAAAGATCAAGACGATCGGCGACAACTACATGGCGGTTTGCGGTCTGCCGACGCCGCGTTCGAATCATGCTCGAATGGCGGTGAAATTCGCGCTCGACATGGTCGCCGCCACCGCGCGATTGCGACCGCGGTTACCGGTTCCGTTCACGATCCGGGTAGGGCTGCATTCCGGCCCGGTCATGGCCGGGGTGATCGGCACGCGCAAATTCGCCTATGACGTGTGGGGCGACACCGTCAACATCGCCGCGCGCCTGGAAGCCGCGAGTGCGCCCAATCGCGTGCTCGCCTCGGCGACGACCACGAAGTCGCTGGGCGGCGAGTACTGCTTCGATGGTCCGCACAAGATCGAGAGCAAGGAAGGCCGCGTGCTGGAGGGTTATTTCGTAACCGCCAAATCGTGACGCGCGTCGTCCGTGTTCAGCTCGCTTGCTCGCCTGCGGCAGTGGCAGCAGCAGCAGCCTGCTCCTTCGCCTTGTATTGCTCGATGATTCCTTCCAAGCGGTCGATGTTCTGCAGCAGACGCTCGGTGCTCAGGCGCAGGAAGTAGTAGCCGAATTCCGGATTCTGGAAGTAGATTTCGAGCAGCCGGTCATAGGTGATGGCGAGCACTTGCCCGTCCTCGGTGCACTCGATCGACTGCGTGCGCCTATTATCCGGTGAGAGAAAAGCGAGTTCGCCCACCAGGCGTCCGGGTGGCAGCTCGATGCCCAATTCGGTCACCAGGAATTTCCCGGTCACCGTGAAAAACATCTCATTGGCGCGGTCGCCTTTGCGAAACAGCACGTCTCCTTTGTTGTACTTGCGCCGGGTCATGAATGGCCTGAGCCAATCCATCGACAGGTCGCCTTGCGCGGCGAGTCGCGCCCTCTTCACGAGTCTGAGCATCTGGGTGAGGCGGAAAACATTGATGGGCAACAACAGGACATATAGGATGAGAGTGGTCACCGTGGAGGACAGCACGCCATAGCCGATGAAGAACACGTCGCTGACGATGCCCGCCACCCGCAGTGGCACCATCGTGCGCATCAATAGCGTGGTGACGAAAAAAATCGCGCCCATCAGCGCGAACATGTTGGCGACGGTGACCGATGCCAGCGCGATGTCCACCAAACGCTGGAAAAGCGCCTCGGACGTGATGTTGCTCGCGTCAAGCTTAAGGTGAGTCAGCAACTTGTCGAGGATGTCCTCCATCGCCGCGTCGATTGCGCCATTCGTGAGCGCCGCCGCATGTAGATCACCGGGGGTCATGATTCAGTATTCCTGCTCACAAGCGAGAGTGCGCGCTGCGGGACGAGGCTCGATGTCCGACCGGGAGCGGCCATATGCCGCGCCGTAGCGTTCCGATGGAATTGCACGATCTGCGCGCGCAATCAACGTCCCATTCCCGACGTGGCGATCCTCCGGCGGGCAGCGGGTTTGGTCATGCGTCCCAAGCGAGTGTGATATGTTCCGCACAGCGGGGAGCGAGAACGAGCCCACGGGAACAATGAGCCATAGAGTCGGAAACATAAGCTGCGGCGTCGCGGTCATTGTAGCGCTCTCGGCGGCTACGATGGCGGCATCGGCGGCGGATTTACTCAGGCTCTCCGCCGCGCAGCGGGGGGCCTGGGACTCGGCGGCGCCAGAGCTCGGGCAGTCGGCCGGCATCTTCGATAAGCACGGGATCACGCTCGCTTTGCTGTATACCCGGGACGGCGAGGTCGAATCGTCGGTGGCGTCCGGCAACAGCGACGTGGGAGTGGGCGTCGGCACGATCGGCGTGTTGCGCGCCTACGCCAAGGGCGCCCCGCTGCGGGTGATCGGAGCGAACACGACCGGCACCGCCAATTACTGGTATGTTCAGGCTGCCTCGCTGATCAAGGCGATCAAGGACATTAACGGCAAGACCATCGCTTATTGGACGAGCAATGCGGCCAGTAAATACGACGTGTTCGATCTCATCAAGCAATACCGTCTCAAGACAGCAAGGCCCACGGCGATAGGAGGTCAGACCGCGACCTTCAATCAGGTCATGTCGGGTCATGTGGACGTCGGCTGGGCGGAGGCGCCATTCGGTGTCGATGCCATCGAGCAGGGCAAGATCCGGGTCGTGGCGCGAGCAACGGACGTTCCCGCCATCCGCCGCGATACGGTGCGGGTGCTCATCACCAATGCTGATGCGCTGCAGACGCGCAAGGATGTCCTTGCCCGCTTCATGCAGGCCTACCGCGAGACCATCGACTGGATGTATTCCGATCCTGCCGCGCTCAAGCGCTACGCCGAGTTCGCCGGCGTATCGGAGGGTATCGCCCAGCGTTTGCGTGATGAGTTCTACACGAAAGATATGCTGGCGCCGGACAAGGTCGTCGGCCTCAATGCCATCATGAAAGATGCGATCACATCGCGGTACATTCCGACTCCGCTGTCGAAGGCGCAGATCGCCGAATTGATTCAAATCCCGACGCCGGTGCGGTAGTCCTCCGCGGGCGCGCGCGGCAGCCCCGCGATCAGTCAGCCGGTTGCGAATGCTGGTGCGCCCGAAGCGCCGCAAGGCGGCGATCGCGCCAGCGCATGCGCGCGGCGAGTTGATCGGCTGTCAAGGATTTTCCCCATTGCGCGAGGATACGGGCGAGGTAGTCGCCTTCGTAGATCGCGGGGTCCGCAGTGCTCAACGCGCTCAGGCTCGCACCATAGCGCCGGCAGTAGTCCGCAATACCTTCCGGCGCATTGAGCTCGATCGTCTCGAACGGGCCCATGAACGACCATCGCAAGCCCAATCCGTGTTTCAGCGTCTTGTCCAGATCCTGCGGCGTGACATAGCCGTCGCCGACCAGGCGGAACGCCTCCGATAGTAGCACCGCCTGCAGACGGTTGAGAATGAAGCCATCGATCTCGCGCTTGACGATGATCGGCGCCTGACCGACGGCCGCATAGATCGCCTTGGCTTTGGCAATGATCGCAGGCGCCGTCCAGGGCGCGCCGACGAGCTCCACCAGCGGGACGAGATGCGGCGGGTTGACGGGATGCGCGACGAGGCAGCGATGCCGTCCTTTCAGTTTTTCCGTAAACAGACTCGCCACGATCGTCGAGGTGGAGGAGGCGAGAATCGTCTCGGGCGCGGCGAGCCGGTCGAGCTCGGAAAAGATCGCGCGCTTGTTCTCGATGCGCTCCGGCAGATTCTCCTGGACGAGGGCGGCGCCATCGAGGGCATCGGCGAGATCGGCGGCGGCGCGCACCCGCGCGGCCGCGGCCTGCGGATCGTCGAGCAGTCCGCGCTCGGCGAGATCGCGCAGACCCTGCCCAACGAGCACGCTGGCGGCATCGACGACATCGCGGTCGGCATCGTGGAGCGCGACCTCGAAGCCGCCGGACGCAAACACGATCGTCCAGGAGCGACCGATCAAACCCGCTCCGACCACGGCGACGCGATTGTTCACATCCACAGCATCTTTCTCCTCAGCGCGAGATCGTCTCGCAGGGCATGCGACGGGCCGGTCCAGGTGACGGAGCCGCGCTCCAACACCACCGTGCGGTCCGAGAGCGCGAGCGCGAGATCGAGATGATGGTCCACGATGACCATCGCGACATCGTAACGCAGCCGGTCGAACGCTTCGAACAGTTCCTCGGTGACGGCCGGAGAGAGCCCTTCGAACGGCTCGTCAAGCAGCAGCACGCGCACGTCGCCTGCAAGCGCGCGGGCGACCGCCAACATCTGTTGTTCTCCGCCCGAAAGATAGTCCGCCGGCGAATGCCAGCGATCGGTCAGCCGCGGAAAATACGAGGCGATGCGCTCGTCGTCCCAGTGGATGCCTCTGCCGGTCATGCGCTTGAGGCGGCCGAGCGTGAGATTGTCGGCCACCGTCATGCCGGCGAACAGGCCTCTGCCCTGGGGCACGTATCCGATGCCGCGCCGGGCGATCTCCGCCGAAGCAAACCCAGCCGTATCCTCGCCGGCCAAGCGGATGGCGCCGGCTGCCGGCGGTGCGATCCCGATCACCGTCTTCAACAGCGTCGATTTGCCGGCGCCGTTGCGTCCGAGCAACGCGAGGATTTCGTGCTCGCGCACGTCGAGCGAGACGGCATTGAGGATATGGCTCTTGCCGTAGAAAGTGTCGATCTTGTCGACGACGAGGAGCGGTTTCGTGCCGGCCGCTGATACGCGCGGCTTGGCGGCAAGCACGGCGACGCCGGAGCCGATGTACACCTCGCGCACCTTGGCATCGCTGCGCGCGTCCTCGACCGTGCCGTCTACCAGGACCTTGCCCTCGTTCATGACCGTGACGTGATCGGCGATCTGGAAAACGCGATCGATGTCGTGTTCGACCAGCAGCACGGGAATCTCCGCCGCGACGGTCGTCAGCAGCGCGGCGATGCGCGTGCGCTCGGCGGCGGCGAGCCCGGCGAGCGGCTCGTCGAGCAGCAGAATGCGCGGCCGGGTGGCGACGGCCAGCCCCATGTCGAGCAGGCGCTGCCCGCCATAGGAGAGCAAGGCCGCTTGCGCGCCTTCGATGCCGGTAAGGCCGAGAAAGGCGACGAGCTCGGCGGTCTCTTGGTTCACCTCCGTGACCGCGGCGGCGGACCGCCACAGTGCGAAGCGCTTGGCGCTGCGAGCCTGCACGGCGAGCCGCAGGTTCTCCTTGGCCGACAGTCCGCCGAAGAGATTGGTGATTTGGAAAGAGCGACCGATGCCGGCTGCGGTGATGTCCTCGGGCTTCAGGCCGACGATCGAGCGGCCTTCCAGCTCGATGGCGCCGGCATCGGGCGCAAAAAGGCCCGACAGGAGATTGAAGGCAGTGGTTTTGCCGGCGCCGTTAGGGCCGATCAGCGCGTGGAGCTTGCGATCCCTGACCGCGAGATCGATCCCGTCGACCGCGTGGATGCCGCCGAACCGTTTGACCAGACCGCGCGCCCGCAGCACCGGCGCCTCGCTCGCGGCGGCGCGGCGATAGATCTGTGGCAAGTTCGCGTGCTCGGCGGCTTGGCGGCCGGCCATGGCCGCCGCCTCGATCGTGCGCTTGCGGAACGGCTCCATGATGCGTCCGGCGACGCCAACGAGCCCGGTCGGCGAGAATACGATGAAGCCGACGAACAACAGGCCAAAATAGAACAGCCAGTGCGGGGTCCAGATCGATAGAAACTCGCGAAAGAGGATGAAGAACAATGCGCCGAGCGCAGGCCCGAGAAAGCTGCGCATCCCGCCTATCACCACCATGGCGACAAGCTCTCCCGAGAACGACACGGCGAGCGGCTCTGCCGAGGCGAAGCGGTGATTGAACACCGACAGCGTGCCTGCGATCGCTACCACCGCGGCTGACAGCACGAAGCCGATCAGCTTATAGCGGTTGGTCGGATAGCCGAGGAATCGCGCGCGCTGCTCATTCTCGCGGATCGCCACCAACACGGTACCGGCTGGCGATCGGTGAAAGCGCCACAGCAGGTAGCATACCGCCATCCCGATCGCCGCGACGGCCCAATAGTAGATGCGGTCGGATTCGAGATCGAGGCCAAGCACGTTCGCACGGGTTACGCCGCCCAAGCCGCTTTCGCCGC
>Ga0081540_1003614_pt1 | contig 12136 bp, 9 predicted proteins | sample TabmetS2T1R1_FD_71024 | JGI IMG/M metagenome (GOLD analysis project Ga0081540, IMG submission 71024) | Tabebuia heterophylla rhizosphere microbial communities from the University of Puerto Rico - S2T1R1 | ecosystem: Host-associated > Plants > Roots > Rhizosphere ...
TGCGGAAGACGGCACGCCTGCTGTTCGGCCTCGCCGTCACTGCCCTGATCTGGGAAAGCGCGGTGCAGCTTTTCGCCATCACGCCTGTTTACCTGCCGCGCCTGAGCACAATCCTGATGGCGATCGCGGCGACGCCCGGCGCCTATGTCAATGGCTTCCTGCGGACGTCAGCCGAAACGCTGATCGGATTCGTGACCGGTAGCGCCTTCGGCGTGCTCACTGGCATCGCCTTTTTCCGCGTGCGCGCGCTGCGTGAGATGATCTTCCCGATCTTCGTCGTGTCGCAGACCATTCCCGTTATCGCTTTCGGCGCGCTGGTGGTGCTTTGGTTCGGCAACACGCTGCTGGCCAAGGCGGTGATCGCATTCTATCTCACGTTCTTCCCAGTGACGGTCAACACCCTGCTCGGCCTCGAAACGGTCGATCCCAAGCAGGTGGCGCTGATGAGGAGCTTTGGCGCCTCGAACGGCCAGCTCCTGCTCCGCCTGCAGCTTCCCACCGCGCTGCCGCAGATGTTCGTGGCGCTGCGGCTTGCTTCGTCGCTTAGCCTCGTCGGCGCGATCGTCGGCGAATGGTTCGGCGACACCATGGGTCTTGGCGTATTGCTGCTGCAGGCCATGTTCACCGAGAACGTGGTCGCGATCTGGGGCGCGCTGCTGGCCGCGGCGCTGCTTGGCACCGGATTCTACGCCGTCGTCGCGGCAGCCGAACAGCGGCTGGTATTTTGGAGCGCGGAGCAATGAGCGGCTCGCCCCTCGCGGCGTCTCCACTTGCCGTGCAACGGGGCATCCTCGGCGCTCTCCTGCTGGTGGTGTGCTGGGAAGGGCTCGCGCGCGGACTGCATCTGCCGTCCTACGTTCTTCCTGCCGTCAGCGAGATTTTGGCCGGTGTCTGGTCCAAGCGTGCGCTGCTGGGTGAGGCCGCGAGCTACACTGTGTTCGAAGCGCTGGTGGGCTACGGGCTCGGCTGTCTCATTGGCATCGGCCTCGCCGTCGCCATCACCATGCTGCCACCGCTCCGCGCCGTAATCCTGCCGGCAGCCACCGCCATCAACTCGGTGCCCGTGGTCGCCTATTCGCCACTGATCCTGCTCTGGTTTGGCATCGGCGTGGCGTCGAAGATGGTGATGGTGGCCATGGCGGTAAGCTTCACCGTCTTCCTGTCGACGCTCGCCGGGCTCGACCGCGTCGATCGCCGCGCCATCGATCTCATGCGCAGCTTCGGTGCGGGGCGACTGAGCATCCTGTGGCGCCTGCGCCTGCCGACCGCCTTGCCGCTGCTGCTTGCCGGGATGCGCGTCTCCACCGTCCGCAGCGTCATCGTGGCGATCATCACCGAAATGCTCGGCGCCTATGGCGGACTCGGCTGGGTGATCTATCAGGCCGTGCTGCAGATCGACTTCGTGCAGGTCTGGTCGGCGATCTTCGTTGCTTCGGCGGCGAGCCTGAGCTTCTTCGGCCTGATCGGCTTCCTCGAACGCAGAATCCTGTTTTGGACGTGATCCGATGAAACGACAGATGCATCTCGGCCTGTTCATCCTGGGTACCGGCAGCCATGTTGCCGGCTGGCGCTATCCTGGCGCGGTGGACAGTTTTCAGGATTTTACGGCGATCCAGGAGATCGGCCGCACCGCCGAGCGCGGAAAGTTCGACCTGATCTTCATGGGCGACAACCTCTACGCGGACGCTGCTGCCCATCCCTCATACACGCTGCGGCTGGAGCCGCTGACGATGCTGGCCTCGCTGTCCACCTCGACCAGCCATATCGGATTAGGTGCCACCGTCTCCACTACCTACAGCGATCCGTTCTCGGTCGCGCGAGTATTCGCTTCGCTCGATCACATCAGCAACGGCCGTGCCGCGTGGAATGCGGTAACGACGGCAAATCCCGCAACCGCCGCCAATTTCGGCACCACCCATCCCGACCACGCCCGCCGTTACGAAATGGCGAGCGAGTTCCTCGATGTCGTCACGGGCCTGTGGGACGGCTGGGCGGATGATGCGATCGTCGCCGACCGAACAAGCGGGCTCTACATCGATCCCGCCAGGCTGCGCTCGATCGATCATGAGGGCGCGTTCTTCAAGGTAAAGGGACCGCTCAACATCGGCCGCAGCCCGCAGGGCCATCCGGTGGTGTTGCAAGCCGGTGGATCCGAGGCCGGGCAGTCGCTCGCTGCGCGCACGGCGGACATCGTGTTCTCGGTCGTGCAGGACATCGACGAAGCCAAGGCCGGCTATGCGTCACTCAAGGACCGCCTGCCGGCCTTCGGACGCAAGCCGGATGACGTTACGGTACTGCCGGGCGTCATGCCGATCGTCGGCCGCACCGACAAGGAGGCATTCGAGAAGCTCAACGTGCTGCAGAGCTTCGTCAGCGGCAGCAACGCGCTTGCCATTCTTTCGGATCGCTTCGGCCAGGACATGTCGGCCTACGACCTGGATGGCCCCATTCCGGACATCGCGCTACCTGACAGCTATCACAGTTTTGCCCGCGTCATGCTTGCCAAGGCCCGGCGCGAAAACATGACGCTACGCGACCTCTATAATCTCACCGCCGCCGCACGCGGCCACTGGGTGCTATGCGGTTCGGCGATCAGCATCGCCGACACCCTGCAGCAATGGTTCGACGAACACGCAGCCGACGGCTTCAACGTGATGCCGCCCTATTTCCACGAAGGTTTTGAGGATTTCGTACAGCTCGTGGTGCCGATACTTCAGGAGCGAGGTCTGTTCCGCACCGAATACGAAGGCACCACGCTGCGCGATCATCTCGGACTGCAACGGCCCAAGAACAGCTTGTTCCAAACATAAAGCGAACTTCGCCGGAAACATCGGCTTTGCGCCGGGCATCGACTCCCCTAGAGTCCGTAGTAGCCGGTAAAAGAACCTTGGGTCGGCCACTTCATGCCATGGAGCGTGTGCATCGCATCGTGCGCAGGCCGCCCTCAAACTAGGTGAAACTCCTTAACTCTCGCTCCGAAACGAGTGACTCCCGGTTTGCTGGCCTGACCACTCTTCGCCCCAAACTTGAACGACGTGGCCCGGGGTGACCTCGCGGTACTGCCGGACCGGCGGCTGGTAATCGGGGGCGCGCACGGGACTCCTGACTTCGTCGTTGGATACACCGCGCTTCTCGTTGCGACGCGCAGGATCGGGGATCGGTACCGCCGCCATCAACTTCTTGGTATAGGGATGCTGAGGGTTTTCGAACACCGCCGCACGGGGACCGATCTCGACGATTTCGCCGAGATACATCACCGCGACGCGATGGCTCATCCGTTCGACGACCGCGATATCGTGAGAGATGAACAGGTAGGCAAGGCCCATGCTGACCTGAAGATCGAGCATCAGGTTGACCACCTGTGCCTTGACCGAGACGTCGAGAGCCGAGACCGCCTCGTCGGCGATGATCAGCTTGGGGCCCAACGCAAGTGCGCGGGCGATGCAGATGCGCTGGCGCTGACCACCGGAGAACTCGTGCGGAAAGCGCGAGGCCATATCGGCCGTCAGCCCGACGCGATCGAGCAGATCGGCAACCCTGTCACGCGCTTTCGATGAAGACGCAAGCCCATGGGCATAGAGCGGAGCTGCGATCGCCGAGCCGACCGACATGCGGGGATTGAGGCTTGCGAACGGATCCTGGAAGACGATCTGCATGCGTTTGCGCAACTCGCGCAGGGCACGGGGACCTTTGCCAAGAACATCCTCACCGTCGACGAGGATAGAGCCGCTGTCTGGCTCGATCAGCTTGAGGATCGACCGACCTGTTGTCGACTTGCCGCAGCCCGATTCGCCAACCAGCGCCAGCGTTTCCCCGGCGTGCAGGCTGAAGGAAACGTTCTCCACGGCGTGAACGCGGCCCGAGACCTTTCCGAACAGGCCGGAACGGATCGCAAAGCGCGTGGTCAGGTTGGCGACCTCGAGCACCGGCCGCTCTGCGGTGGCCGCCGTATCCGGTGTCTCCGTCGGCTCGTCCGACGTCCCGGTCAGCTTGTCGACGATCGGGAAGCGCATCGGCCGTGCCCGTCCCTCCATGGAACCGAGGCGTGGCACGGCCGCGAGAAGCGCACGGGTATAGGGATGCGAAGGAACGGCGAATATCGCTGCGGTGCTGTCGGTTTCGACCGCCTGTCCGTCATACATGACCACGGTTCGGTCCGCGATCTCGGCAACGACTCCCATGTCGTGTGTGATGAAGAGGATCGACATATCCTCTTCCTCCTGCAGGGCCTTGAGGAGTTCCAGAATCTGCGCCTGGATCGTGACGTCGAGCGCGGTGGTCGGCTCGTCGGCGATCAGCAGCTTCGGTTTGCAGGCCAGCGCCATGGCGATCATCACGCGCTGGCGCATGCCGCCGGAGAAGCGGTGAGGATATTCGTGGAAACGTGACTTCGCCGCCGGGATGCGGACCTTCTCAAGCAGACGAACGGTCTCGGCCTCGGCCGCCGCGCGCGACATGCCCCGATGGTAGATCAGCGTTTCGGTGATCTGGAAACCGACGGTCAGGACCGGGTTGAGGCTGGTCATCGGCTCCTGGAAGATCATAGCCACTTCGTTGCCGCGCACATCCTGCATCGTTCGGTCAGCGAGCGTCAGGAGATCGCGGCCCGCGAGCTTGATGCTGCCCTGGACACGGCCGTTCTCCCGCGGAATGAGCCGCATGACGGAGAGGGCCGTTACGCTCTTGCCCGAGCCCGACTCGCCGACGATCGCCACGGTCTCCTTCGCAGCGACGTCGAACGACACGTTTCGGACGACGGGAATCCACTGCCCATCGCGAATGAACGAGGTGGTCAGACCCGAGATCGACAGCACCGGGGCCGGCGCTGCTCCGAACGAACTCGCTGCCCGGGGCGCATGTGCACCGGCAGCGAATTGGTCAAGTCCGTTCGGGTCAGTGCTCATGTTGAAGCCTTCAAAGGCGCGTTTCAATAACCGCGGTCACGGTCAACAACGCCCGGCAGGGTTTCACCGCGGCGGTGGCGACTGATGGTTTCGAGCACGAATTCGACCGCCGTTTCCGGCGTCGTCATGCTTGCGATATGTGGCGTGAGGAGGATGCGCGGATGGCTCCAGAACGGATGCCCGTCAGGCAGCGGCTCGTGTTCGGCGACGTCGAGAACGGCGGCCGACAACCGGCCGCGCTCCAGTGCCTCGATCAGGTCTGCCTCAACCAGGTGCCCGCCCCGCCCGACATTGACGAGTTGAGCACCACGCGGCAATGCCTCGAAGAGACCCCTGTTCAGGATGCCGCGGGTTTCATTGGTCAGCGGCAGCAGGCAGACCAGGATGTCGGTCTGCGCGAGGAAATCACCTAGACCCTGCCCACCCACATGGCAGCTGACACCCTCAATGGTGCGCGGCGAACGATTCCAGCCCGCTAGCGGGAAGCCGAATGGTTTGAGCCGTTCCAGCACGGCTTGCCCAAGCAGGCCCAGCCCCATGACGCCAATGCGCCGTTTCGCGGCTTGCGTGACACGGATCTCGCGCCAAATCTGCTCCCGCTGCTGGGCGATGAAGCGCACGAGGTCGCGATGCAGCGCGAGCACGGCCATGGTGACATATTCAACCATGCTCTCCGCAATGCCGGGCTCCAGCATGCGGATGAGTGGAACATGCGGCGGAAGCTGCGAGCAATCGAACTGATCGACCCCCGCTCCGACCGAGAAGAGGAGTTCGAGATTTGGAAAGGTTACCGCGATGTTCTCTGGCGGCATCCAGGCCGCCAGATAGCGGACCTCTGCTGGGTCACCGACATCGGGCCAAAGCCGGAACGGCAGATCCGGAGCGCGTGCCGCAAACAAGCGCGCCCATTCCGTGCCGCGGGTCGCGTTCGCTTTATACAGGAATGCCATGCGGCGCCGATCCGACACCGCTAGAACAGGCTGACCGGCGCAAGCGGCCGGCCGTCGATGAGCCGCTCGTGGCTGTACGCCGCCGGATCGACCAGCGGTGTATCGCCGGTCACGATGTCGGCGGCGAGCTTGCCGGCCGCCGGCCCGATTCCAAACCCGTGGCCGCTAAAGCCGGTCGCGAGGACAAATCCAGGCAGGGCATTGACCGGAGAAATCACCGGAATGGTGTCGGGCGTGCAATCGATGGTGCCTCCCCAGGCTTCCGCGACCTCAACGCCCTTCAACCCGGGATTGGATTCAATCAGCGCCGCGAACGCTGAATTGACGAGCGACATGTCCGGCGCGGGATCGCGCACGCGCTCAGCCTCGAATGGCGAGGGCTTGTCGAGGCTCCAGTTCGTGCCTCGCATGATCTGATCGAAGAACGACTTTCCAAGCGACAGCTTCAATCCCTTCCGGCGATGCTGGTAGGTCGGCCAGAAGGTCCGCGCATAGCGAAACAAGTCCGGCGACAATTCCACCGTGCCTCGGTTACGCAGCGCGAGCGTAAAGCCGCCATCGAGGCGGCGGCGAATGCAATAAAAGTCGGTACCGAGAGCGCCCATCGTGATTTCCGGCGCCGGCGTGGTCCGGCATGCGGTTGCGTTGACGAGGCCGATCGGCAGCTCGATGCCGTGGCGGCGGCAGAACAGCGACGACCACGCACCTCCCGCAAGCAGCACGGACTGCGCGCGAATGGTTCCCTTCTCGGTGACGACCGCGTTCACTTGTCCGCCCTGGGTCTCGAGCCCGCGCGCGGCGCAGCCCTGATGAATGGTGACGCCATGCTTGCGCGCGGCGGCCGCGAGCGCGGGCACGGCCATCGAAGGCTCGGCGCGCCCATCGCTCGGCGTGTGCAAACCGCCGACCCAGGTATCGGCATTGCCGGGCATGCGCTCGGCGACCTCGGCCGGCGACAAGACCGCCGAATGAACCTGCTGTTCGCGCGCGATCGCAGCCCATTTCTCCCAGGCGGCCAGCTCCGCGGGGTTCTTGGTCAGGAACAAGACGCCGGTACGTCGAAAGCCGGCGTCGACACCGGCGTCGTTCTGCATGTCCTCCCACAGGAGCAGCGCCTCGCGGGCCAGCGGTATCTCAGCGCGCGCGCGGCCCTGCTGGCGGCACCAGCCCCAGTTGCGGCTCGACTGCTCGGCGCCGACATGCCCCTTCTCGATGAGTGCGACGGAGTGCCCCTTCTTCGCGAGATGATAGGCCGCCGAGACTCCGATGACGCCGCCGCCGATGACGACGACATCAGCTTGCGCCGGCAAGCGTTCGTCGCTCGTCATACGGTTGAGTGGCGGGGACATGAGAATCTCCTGACAGTTTCTTTTTCGATGTTTGTTGCCGTGCTCACGGGATGTTCATGCGGGGATCGAGCGCGTCGCGCAGTCCGTCGCCGAGGAAGTTGAAGCTTGTCACGGCAAGCGTGATAGCAATACCCGGCGCAATCGCAAGCCAGGGCGCACTCGTGAGATAGATCTGGGCATTGTTGAGCATGTTGCCCCAGCTCGCGGCCGGCGGTTGAATGCCGAAGCCGAGGTAGCTGACATAGGATTCGAGCAGGATCGCCTTGGCGACGTTGAGCGTGGCCGCCACCATGATCGGCGCCATCGCATTGGGCACGAGCTCGCGGAACATGATCCGCAGGTTCGACGAACCAAAGGCGACCGCGGCGATCGCGAACTCGCGTTCGCGAAGCGAACGGACCTGCGCTTCGACGACGCGCGCGACGCTCATCCACGCGGTGGCCGCGATCAGCAAGGTGGTAGTCATCAGGCCCGGCTCGGTGAGCGCCGCGAGCGCCAGCAGGAGAAAGATCGCCGGGAAGCACAGCACGGCATCGACGATCCGCATCAGCACCGCGCCGATGACGCCGCCGTAGAAGCCCGCGAATGCGCCGACAAGGATACCGACCGCCATGGCGATGGTCATGGCGACGATGCCGATGGAGAGCGACACGCGCCCTCCCATCATCAACCGCGCCAGCACGTCGCGGCCGAGCTCGTCAGTGCCGAGGATGTGAGCTCCCGACAACGGCGGAGCGAACCGCTTCATGATATCGATAAAGGTGTCGTCGAATGGCAAAAGGTAAGGGCCGAACGCCGCCCCCAGGATAAGGACGACAATCGTCACGGCGCCCACCAAAGCGAGTCGGTGACGGCGGAAGCGCTGCCAGGCGGCCTGGCCGGGAGCAAGTTGGACGGACTGCAAGGCCGCGGTGCTCATCGCCTATCCCATCCGGATCCGAGGATCGACGACGGCGTAAAGGATGTCGGCGAGAAGCGAACCGATGAGCACCATCATGGCCGAAAACATCAGGATGCCCATCACGACAGGATAATCGCGATAGCCGATGGAATCGAGGAACAACCGGCCCATGCCGGGCCAGGTGAATACAGTCTCGGTGACCAGCGCGCCTCCGAGCAGCGTGGGAAACTGAAGGCCCGCAACTGTGATCATCGGCAGCAGCGCATTGCGCAACGCGTGCCGCGTCAGGATGCGCCATTCCGGGATTCCCTTGGCGCGCGCCGTGCGAATGTAATCCTGGTTGACGACCTCGAGCATGGAGGAGCGCATGAAGCGTCCCCAGACGGCGGTCTCGACCAGTGCCAACACCACGGCCGGCGCGATCAGATGATGCAGAAGGTCGGGGAGCGAGCCATCGCCGATCGTCTGACGATTGCCCGACGGCAACCAGCCAAGCTTCACTGAAAACAGATAGATCGTGACGAGCCCGAACCAGAATGTCGGAATCGAGAGCGCAATCATGGCGCCAACGGTTGCCAGTGAATCGAACAACGAATAGCGGCGCACGGCGCCGAGCACGCCGATCCAGCACCCGAGCAGAATGGCGATCGCCGTAGCGGTCGTCATCAGTTCGAGTGTGGCGCCGAGATGCGAGCCGATGACGGACAGCACGGCCTCACCGTCCCGATAGGAGCGCCCCCAGTCGCCCCTGAGCATGCGGCCGAACCAGTCGAGATACTGGATCGGAAGCGGTCGATCGAGGCCGAGCTGCCTGGAGACGCGATCGAGATCCTCCTGCGACATTTGCGACGAGACCGCAAATTGCGAGAGAGGACCGCCAGGCGCCAGATGGAGAATCGCGAAGCCGAGTGCCGAGACGATCACCAGCAGCAGCAGTGCCTGCATCAAGCGATTGGCGGCGTAACGGGCCATCTCAGACCGCCCCGCGGATCATGCCGATCGGGCCCAGTACCATTCGCGGATGTTCCAGCAGTTGGACGAGGTGTTGATGTTGTGCCGGAATCCTTGCAATCCATCCTTGATGCCTTCCGCGATGAAGCCCTGGAATAGCGGCAGCATGGCAAGGTCGTTGCGGATGAGCTTCTGAAGGTCGCCATAGGTCGCCTTGCGCTGTGCAAGATCAAACCGCCTGGCGCCCTCGGCGAGCAGCCGGTCGGCCTCCGGGCTCTGGTACTGATAGGTATTGAAGCCGCGTCCGCCTTTGGCGGGAATGGCACCCGAGCCGAAGCGTGGCGTTACGTCGGGATCGCTGCCCAGCATGAAGTTCACGGCCACCAGCACCGAGTTGAACTTGGACTGCTGCCAGAAGTCGCCCCAGATGACGGCGGCCGGCATATTGTTCACGCGCATCGCAGCGCCGATCGAGCGCCAGTCCTGAATCAATAGCTGCTGCGTCTGCTCGCGCACGGCGTTGCCGGACGTGGTCGAATTGGTGAATTCCAGCTTGACGCCGCCCTTCTCGCGGACGCCGCCCGCGCCACGCACCCATCCGGCGGCATCGAGCAGCGCGTTTGCTTTCGCCGGGTCGTAGCTGTGCTGCGGCAAGCCGGATTGGAACGACCATGCCTGCTGCGGCACGAAGCTCTCGGTCTGCGTCGGCAAACCGTAATTGAGTGCATCGATGATGGCTTTCTTGTTGATCGCGAGATAAAGCGCCTCGCGCACCGAGCGATCGACGAACGGGCCGAACTCCAGGTTCGGTGCAACGTGTTCCACCGAGGCCGTCGAGGAGACGAAAATCCTGCGGTCGCGCAGTGTCTTCGCTTCCTGCACGAAGTTCGGCAGGATGCCCTGCAGGCCCGTGTAATCGACCTGACCTGTGCGGAACTGGGTGTAAAGGACGGTCAGGTCCGGAATGTATTTGAAGACGACGCGCTCCAGATAGGGTCCTTTGCCGTGGTAGCCGGTGTGGGCGCTCAATAGGATATGGTCGCCAGGCACCCGCTCGCCCCAACGGAACGGGCCTGTGCCGACGGGCGCGTTGTGGAACGGCGAGTTGTTCGGATCCGACACCTTCTCCAGGATATGCTTCGGAACCATGAAGGTGAGCGACAGGATCGACATGTAAGGCGAATACGGTGCGTCCATTCGCCAATGAATCTCGTCGGGCGTGACGACCTTGATGTCCTTGACCAGGCTATGGCCGACGCGGTTGCGCACGCGGAAGTCGGGATTATTGATCAGTTCGAGCGAGAATTTCACGTCCTCGGCGGTGAACGCCGTGCCGTCATGCCACTTCACGCCGCTACGCAGCTTGATCTTCCAGGTCAGCCCGTCGGCCGACAGCCCGCCGTTCTCGATGGTGGGGACTTCGCGGGCCAAGTCAGGAACGAAGTTGCCGTCAGGATCGATGAACCACAGCGGCGAGAAGACTTGCCACCAAACGCCCTGATCGACCTCGATGCCGGGCATGAGAGGGTGAAAGACGGTCGGCTCCTGCGAAAGGGCCGCGATTACCTGCCCGCGTGGCTTGTCGGGTGGACTGGTCGGACGTTCCGTCTGAGCAAATACGGTAGCTGGAACGGTCAGTCCCGCCGCAGCGCTCGCACCGAGCAGCATGACCTGGCGCCGGTTCGGTGTCCGAAGGGCTCCGCCCACCAACGTTCGAGCGTCGAATTTGCCACTTTGGTCCGCCACTACACCTCTCCAATCTCTCGCGAGGTACCGACTCCACCCGCCGCCAATCAGCGGTCGAGAGGTTGAGCTACTTTAGCGTTTCTTAATAAGTTGATCTAAAGTTCATCATGGCTAAATAATCGAGTCAATCCTATTGATGGCTTGGGCCGATTCGTTCAATGCTGCTGACCCCCGCTCGATGGGTGGCAGTGAGACGACGCACGGGAGAGCGATATGGGTAGCCGCGGCAGCGCGCGCGCTCCGAAAAATGCCGAGACCGTCGAAGGCGATGATGCGGTCGACCAGCGTCTCGGCGAGACGGTGCGGCTGCTGCGCCAGCGTGCGGGCTTCTCGATCCAGGACGTCGCCAACCGCACCGGCCTGTCCACCGGCATGATCAGCCAGCTCGAGCGCGCGCGCGCTATGCCTTCCGTGCGCACGCTACGCCTGCTGAGCATCGCGCTCGACGTGCCGATCTCCTATTTCTTCGAAGCCAGTGACGCAGGCGAACCTCAGCGCTACATCGTGCGGAAGAATGATCGACGCCTGCTTCGGCTCACCGCCAGTGGCGTCGTCAAGGAAGCGCTCACGCCAGCGGGTAAGGGCGAGCTCGAACTCTACGAGCTGACGCTCAATCCTGGCGGCTCGTCGGGCACCGACTTCTTCCAGCACACCGGTGAAAAGGCGGGCTACATTCTGTCCGGCAGCCTGCGTCTGTGGCTCGACCACGAGGCCCACATCCTGGAGGCGGGCGATAGCTTCCGATTTCCGAGCATCGTGCCACACATGTTCGACAACCCGACACAGAAGGTGGCGCGCGTCATCTGGGTGACTACGCTGCGTCGAACTGAGCCACCGGCTAGTTGAATTGCGATGCGGCCGCCTACATCGCGAGGGCCGCGACGTCTCGGCCGATCCTGCGTAAATTGGCAAACCGGCATGGCGCGCGTGGCAAATTCCGGATGCGGCCGGTGCGCTCAATCAATCATCGGGCGGGTTAGACTTCCCAACCAGTGCCGCTTCGTACGGCAATGACTGCCGGTGACGCCCCGGTCGCTCACGCCGCAGCCTCACGCATCATCGCCTTCAGCATTTCCGCGAGCACGCTGGCGATCGCGCTCGTCCCGCGCTCGTGGCCGATCAGCATGAGCGTCTGCGTCTCGTGCGCCAACTCGCGCACCGGCACATAGACCAGGCGGCCGACGCGTCGCTCGAACTCGATGTCGAACGGTGTAAGAAAGGTGATGCCATTATCAAGAATGGCGGCGTGGCGCATGATCTCGATGGCGTTGGTTTCGATGATCGGCAGCGGTTCTAGTGTAGCTTTTGCAAATGCCGAATCGAGGTAAGGCCGAA
>Ga0081540_1003615_pt1 | contig 12136 bp, 9 predicted proteins | sample TabmetS2T1R1_FD_71024 | JGI IMG/M metagenome (GOLD analysis project Ga0081540, IMG submission 71024) | Tabebuia heterophylla rhizosphere microbial communities from the University of Puerto Rico - S2T1R1 | ecosystem: Host-associated > Plants > Roots > Rhizosphere ...
CCCACCGATGCCCGGTCCGACGCCGCCCCGCGGGCCCCCCCCGCCCCGGCGCCCCCCACCCCCCCCCCCCCGCCCGCCCGGGTCCGTCGCGCCGCCCCCCCCGCGCGGGGCTCCGCGGTGGCGCCCGCCGAGGACGATTTCTCCGGGCTCACCGCCGAGGAGGGGCCGACGGTGGTCCAGTTCTCGGACCCTCCGACCGGCCTGGAGCACGCATCCGGACCGACAGCCGGCGACGCGGACGCGCTCTCGCTCCCCCCGGAGGACCTCAACACGGCGGAGGACGTCCAGGCCAGGGCGTTCGCCGCCGAGGTGCAGGCGGCACAGGACGGGCTCGGCGATGCCCGGGGCGGCGCTGACGAGCTGCTCCGGCTGCAGTCCGAGCTCCACGCCGCGGGGCAGCTGGTCGGCGACCTCCGCGACCAGCACGCGCAGAGCGAGCAGCGCGAGCTGGAGCTGAAGGCCGAGCTCTCCCGCCGCGACGCACAGATGAAGCAGCTCCAGGGGCGGCTGGACCAGGCGGTCCAGGAGCGGCGGCGCCTCGAGCAAGCGCTGCAGGGCGGCGGTCAGGCCGACGAGACCCGGCGAATGCTGGAGGACCAGCTGGCCGCCGCGCAGCGGGACCTCGAGCTCAACCGGGCGCACGCCGAGGGCGCCGAGCGGCAGGCCCAGGACATGCGCGAGCGTGCCGAGGCGGCGGAAGCCGAGGTGTTGCAGCTGCGCGAGATGCAGGCAGCGCCTTCGGCCTCACCCGAGGAGCTGGAGTCGCTGCATGCCCGCATCGCGGAGCTCGAGGACGAGACCCGCAAGAACCGCGAGCGCGTCACCCGGCTCTATGCGCGGCTGAAGGCCGAGGAGCGGGCCCGGGAGAAGGCGCTGAAGGCGGTGACGGTCGCGAGCCAGCTCCTGGCCGAGGCTCCCGCGCCTGGAGGGGAGTCCTCGGGAGCGTCGCTCGAGTCGGTCCCCGGCGAGCAGGAGCCCGGGACGGACGAGCCCGCGGTCGCCTGAGCTACTTCTCCTCCTTCTTCGGCGCGTTCTTCTTGTCGAGCATCTTCCGCGCCAGGAGCTGGACGCCGGAGGGGACGTTCTTGTTCCTCGCCAGGTCCTTCACCTCGGACTCGCGAAGCTGGGCGAGGAACTTCATCGCCACCGGCAGCGGGACCTTCGGGTTCTTGGTGAGCGCCACCTTCACCCGGTAGTCCTTCAGCCACTCGCGGTTGTTGCAGACGACCCGCAGCACGTCGTCGAGCGCTGCCCGGTTGTTGGCCACCGCGAGGATCTCCCCGTCGGTGATCTTCGGGCTGCGGATGACCGCCACCGCCACCAGCTTGTTGCTGTCGCGAAGAAGGTAGCTCCGGGCCTCCTTGTTTCCCTTGGTGGCGAGCTTGATCTTCTCCGCGATGCTCATCTTCATGATCCGCTGCGCGAGGGTGAGCCGCTTGCCCTCCTCGAGTGGAGGGGCGTTCTCGTCTCCCAGGTCGCCGAACTCCTCGATGACCTCGTCGGCGGTCGGGCCTGGATCCGGCGGGGCCTCGGCCGCCTCCGGGCCGTAGATGCGCACCCGGGCGGCGCGCATCTGCGGAACGTCGGCCAGCAGCAACCCCGAGCGGACGCAGAAGTCGCAGACCCCGTCGATGAGCGCGGGCCCGCAGCTGGGATTCAGGCAGAGCTGCCGGACGACCTCCTCGTGGCGCAGCAGCCGCAGCTGGTTCTGGGAGATGATCTCCGCCGTCCTCATCCCGCAGATCGCCGCGGCACGCGCCACAGCGTCGTCCGGCGTGGAGGCGTTGAGGACCAGCATCTCGGCGTACACGTCCTGCCTCGAGAGCCGGTCCAGGAACCATCCCAGCACCGGCGGCTCCACCTCCTCGTCCCGCAGGGCCGAGCTGAGGATGCGGTCCGGAAGCTTGCCGGCCGACTCGACCGCCGTCGCCCGGACCTTCTCGTCCGCATCGGCGGTGAGCAGGAACAGCGCGGTGATCATGTCCGGCGGCGGCAGCGGCACCAGCGCCTTGGCCGCCATCATCCGCAGCGGGACGGGCGCGCCGGGGTCGACGTGCTTCCTGAGGGTGGGCGAGAGGTCAAGCATGTCCGTGGTTTCGCTCGTGGATGATGCGCAGCCCCTCGAGGGTGAGGAACTCGTCGACCTCCTGGATACAGCGCGACTCGCCGGCGATGAGGCCCGCCAGCCCCCCGGTGGCGATGACCCGCACCGGGAAGCCCAGCTCGCGGGTCATGCGCTCGCAGATGCCGTCCACCATGCCCACGTAGCCGAAGACCAGGCCCGACTGCATCGAGTGCACGGTGTTCTTTCCCACCACCGCCGGCGGGCGCGCGAACTCGACCCGGGGGAGCTTGGCCGCGTTCTGGAACAGGGCCTCCATGGAGATGGTGACCCCGGGGCAGATGCTCCCGCCGAGGTACTCGCCCTTCGGTGTCACTGCGTCGAAGGTGGTGGCGGTTCCGAAGTCCACCACGATGAGCCCGCCCCGGTGCTTCTCGTAGGCAGCGACGGCGTTGACCACCCGGTCGGCGCCGACCTCGCGGGGGTTGTCGTAGAGGATGGGCATGCCGGTCTTCACTCCCGGCCCGACGAACAGCGGCGCCACCTTGAAGTAGCGCTTGCTCATCTGCTCCAGGGAGAACTGCATCGGGGGGACGACGCTGGAGACCGCCACCGCCTCGATGCCGTCGGCCGGGATCCCGGCCCACTGGAGCACCTGGCGGATCCACAGCCCGTACTCGTCGGAGGTGCGACGGGCCTCGGTGGCCAGGCGCCAGTGGTCGAGGAGCTTCGGCCCGTCGAAGACGCCCAGCACGGTGTTGGTGTTCCCGACGTCGATGGTGAGCAGCATGGTCGGCTACCTGCCCTCCGGATCGGTCCGGGCGAGCAGGGACGGCAGCGTGACACCTTCCCGGTGCAGGAGCGAGCACACCGGAGCGTCTTCCTCCGGTTGCCACGCCTTCCGAACCTACCTCAGGGCCGGACGCGCGACCTGACCTGCTCCACGTCTCCGGCGAGGACGCGCTCCAGGCCGTCCTCGGTGCGGAGCAGCAGCGCCCCGTCGGTGTCGATGTCCTCCGCGACGCCCCGCAGCTCGCGCCGCTCGGCCTTCACCAGCACCTCCTGGCCGAGGGTCGACGACAGGGCCCGCCAGCGCTCCCGCACCGGCTGGAAGCCCTGCGCCTCGTGGGTGTCCAGCCACTGCTCGAGCGTCGTGAGCAGGCGCGCGACGAACGCGGCGCGATTCACCCGCCGGCCCAGCACCCGGGCCACGCTGGTCGCCACCTCGGCGACCTCGGGCGGGAAGTCGGCCGAGGCCGCGTTGAGGTTCACCCCGATGCCCAGCACCACGAAGTGCACCCGGTCCGCCTCGGCGGAGAGCTCGGTGAGGATGCCGGCGATCTTCTTCACCCCCGACTGGAGGTCGTTGGGCCACTTGATGGTCGCCTTCACTCCCTCACCGTGGAGGGCCTCGGCGACCGCGACGGCGGCGAGCAGCGTGAGCTCGGGCGCGCGCTGCGGAGGCAGCTCGGGCCGGAGCACCAGCGAGAGGTAGAGGTTCTTCCCCGGCGGCGAGGCCCAGGTGCGACCGCGCCGGCCCCGTCCCGCCGTCTGCGTCTCCGCGACGACGATCTCCCCGTGCTCGGCGCCCTCCGCCGCCAGCCGGAACGCATGCTCGCTGGTGCTGCCGATCGAGTCGAAGGCGTGGACCGCGCGCCCCAGATCGTGCGTCTCCAGCAGCGGGAGGATCTCCAGCGCGGTCAGCCGGTCCGGCACCCGCACCAGCCGGTAACCGCGCGAGGGGACGGCCTCGATGGCGTAGCCCCGGTCGCGGAGCGCGTTCACCACCTTCCACACGGCGGTGCGCGACAGCCCGAGCTTGCCGGAGAGGGCCTCGCCCGAGGCGAAGTCCGTGCCCGACTCGAGCAACATCTCCAGCACGAGCTGGGCGTTGGTCGCGTCCTGGCGATCGAGGGGCACCATCGGGTCGGGGCGAGTGTTGCCGGAAGACTAGCATCCGGGTGCCACGTTCCGGCCTGGCGGGCCCCCGACGGCCCCTGTCACGCCGCAGCTTTGCTCGCCTGGAGAGGCGTCAGCCCCCTCAGCGGAGGGGGAGCGGCGGCGGGGACGCGACCTCGAAGGAGGTCAGGACGAGCTCCGCGGTGGGTGCGCTCTTCGTCCCCTCCTCCAGCACCGTCCGGACCCGGACGATGCCCACGCCGGCGGCGAAGGTGACCCGGTTGACCAGGAGGCGGGCTGGCGTCTTCGGGTCGGCCAGGGTCCGGCTCTCGACCTCGACGCAATCCGGGAACTTGCCCGCGGGGGCCTCGCAGGGGGAGCGGACCGAGAGGATCTTGTAGTGCTCGGCGGACCCGGGGGCGACCACGCTGGTCCAGGTCGCGCCCACGCTGATCGGCTCGTGGAGGAGATAGCGCACCTGGTCACGCACCCCCTCGCGGTCCGCCCGGAGCGCCCGGCCGTCCTTGTCGACGTAGTTGCCGTCCCGGAAGGCCACCACCTCCACCTGCCGGATGGAGCGCTCGCCCAGGTAGGTGGCCTCGTAGGTCCACCGGTTTCCCACCGCGAGCGGGAAGTAACGGGACGAGTCCGGAATCTTGCCGGTGGTGGCAGGGGCGGCGGCGGATGCCGGCGGCGGGGCGGCCTCGTGCGCGCATCCGAGTAGCCCGGCAGCGAGCACGACCCACCGAGGGACGGTCATCAGGGATGTCCCCCAGGGGCGAGGCTCGCGTTCCGGGACGGTCCGGAAGGCCCGGTGAGCCGGCCATGCCGCTGCATCTCCTCCAGCGCCTGCCGAGCGGCGTCGCGGACGGCGGGCTGATCGTGCCCCTGGGACATCGTGTACAGGTACGCCTGGGCCTCTTCCCCGCCGATGGCACCCAGCGCGTAGACCAGCTCGCGGAGGAACCCCGGGTCCTTGCCCCGGCTGATCTCGATGAGCTCCGGCACGGCCTCCCGGGCCTGGAGCTCGACGAGCCCACCGATGGCGCGGCGGACCTCCAGCGGGTCGTCCCCGCGCAGGCGCTCGACCAGCGCGGGGATGACGGCCCGGTTGCGGCGGCCGACGAGCGCGGACATCGCCGCATCACGGATCAGCGGGTCCTGCGACTTGAGGTCCTTCACCAGCCGGGCGTCATCGCGCTTGCGGGCATCGAGCTGGACCCGGGCCTCCTTCACCAGCCGGTCCAGGACCTGGTCCAGCGCGCGCCGGGCCGCGTCCTGACGGCCCTCGAGCGCGTCGCCCTCCACGGCCTGGCTCCGGGTGGCCTGCAGCGCGATGCGCTCCACTCCGTCCTCGGTGCTCCGGCGGATGCCGAGGGAGGCCGTCACCTCCTCGGTCGCCGGGAGCCCGGAGGCATTGGTTTGCTCCTGCACCGCGTCCACCTCCAGGGTGAGACGGACGGCACCGTCGACGCCGCGGCTCCCCGACTCCAGCTGCTTGAAGCCACGGTCCGGCATCAGCCTCCCGGACAGCTCGGACTGGAGCTGGGCCGGGGTGAGCGCGAGGAGCTGGGCCTCTGCCAGCGAGGCGGCCACGACCTCCACCCGCTCGACCGGATGCGGTGGCGGCTTGCACCCGGCAAGCAGCACCAGCCCGGCAGCGAGTGACGCGGTCCTCACCACGGTCGGAGAGTGTAACAAGCGGACCCTGCGGAAGCGCGCAGGGGCGCGCCAGCGACCTCAGCCCTGTTCGGGAGAAGGTGTGTCGGAGGGGGAGGTGGCGGGCTCGGAGCGCTCCGGAGCCGCCCCTCCGGCGTCCTGACCGCCCGGAGCGCCCTCCGGGGCAGGGCCGGCGGTCGCGCCGGCCTCGGTCCCCGGTGCCCCGGGTGCTCCCTCGCGCCCCCGGCCACGGCGCCCACGACGGCGGCGCCGGCGGCGGCGGCGCTCCCCGGCTGCGGCTTCGCCCGGAGCTCCCTCCGCGCCGGCGGCGGCCTCGGGGCCGGTCTCCTCCGGCCCCTCGCCCTCGCCCTCGTCCGCACCCTCGTCCTCACCGGCCGCGTCCTCGTCGTCTCCTGCTGCCTCCGCCGGCTCGACCTGTTCCGGGCGCGGGGCGCGCTCCTCGCGCTCGCGGTGTCGCTCCTCCCGACGACGGCGGGACTCCTCGGCGCCTCGGGCGCAGTCCTCGAAGAAGGCGCGGTCCAGCTCGAACAGCTCGAGCGACACCACCCTGACGCCGCTGTGCGACTCGAGGAACTTCTCCGCCAGCCCCTCGCCGGCCCAGACGTGGACCGGGGCACCGTTGAGAGCCTCCGAGCGCGCGTCGCTCCGCAGGTCGCCGGTGGCGATGAGCAGCGCGCAGTTCGCCGACTGGTGTTGCAGATCGCGACGGCAGTCCTGGACGGTCCGGCGATCCACCGCACCGTGTCCGCGGTGCAGGCGGATGGCCCAGCGAAGCTCGAGGCTCCCATCCTTGCGGCGGGCGGTGAGCAGAGGGCCGTGGTTGCCGCGCTTGGCGACCTTGACCTCCCGGAAGTGGAGCGCGTGGAGCATCTTCACGCAGGCCTTCTCCAGCGTTCCGGGATCGAGCGATGCGAGGTGCGAGCGGAGCGCGCGCGCCGTCGCTCGACGCGCCTCCTTGACCGCGCTCTTGGCGGTGTGGACCAGGCCGTCGTCGACCAGGGGCTCCGCCTCGGGGGCGGGTGCCTGACGGAGGACGATCCGGCCGTCGGCGAACGGGAGGTCCAGCGCCCGGGCGAAGGCGGCCTGCACCTCGGCGACGGGCAGGTCGTCGTGCTCGAGCATGAGCGCGCCGGACGGGTCGAGCGCGAAGTTGGGACGGCGGCCCGCGTCGATGCGACGCTGGTTCTCCTCGGCGAGGTGGGTGAGGAGCGCCTCGGGCTGGAGGTCGTCCGAGGCCAGCTGCCGGTCCCGGGCGAGGCGGAGCACCTCGGACGGGGCGAGCGGCGCGTCGGCCTCACCGAGCAGCTCGAAGGCCACCTCGGGAATGGGCGGGTAGCGGCGCTTCTTGCCCCGCTCCCGCTCCTCCTCGTCGTGGCGACGCCGGCGCTCCTGCCGGCCGATGCCACGCACGTTGTCGCCCCGCGGCTCGGGGTGGCGCTCGACCGGGCGGAGCGGCGGCAGCCCTTCCTCGGGGTGCTCGTAGGGCGCGGACATCGCCTCCAGGGCGGCGACGTCCTCGGGAACCCCCCAGTCGGTGAGGGCGAAGGTCTCGGGTCCGGTGACGGTGACGCGGCGATCGCGGGCGCGCCGGGCCATCGCCGCCAGACGGGACAGCATCGTCTGTTCCGGCGTCTTCCCGACGTGGCTGAGAAGGCCCTGGGCGATCGACCGCTCGGTGATCTCGACCGAGGTGAGCGGCTGGCCGGCAGCCTCCAGGACCCGGAGTGCGGCCTCGTAGAAAGTCATGTGGGCGCGGGAAGGTAGCGGGACCCTCTGCCTGGGTCAATCAACCGGTGGCTGACCGGCCCACCCGGCCAGCCGGCCGGCCTCCTCGTTCCGGGCATTGAGCAACAGGGTCTCGCGCAACGCGAACAGCGCGGCGAGAAGCCCGTCGAACCGCAGCATCCGTTCGGGAGTGAGCGAGCGCTCGAGTGTGAGGCGGAGCGCGTGTGCAAGCTCCTCGGTTCGGGTGAGCCTGGCGAGAGCCGGCTCGAGCCAGGCGGGAGCGGGGGGCGTGGCTGCGAGCTCTTCCGGGGGCAGGCTCCATCGTTGCACCGATCTTCGGAGCGCCTCGGAGGCGGCGACGAGCGAGGAGATCGCGTGCTTCACCTCGTCCGGGACGTCCGCGACCGAGCGTTGCGCGTAGGCGCGGAGCTGGTCCGCAGCGCCGGCCTCGATCCCGAGCGCGCTGCCGATCCGGAGGCGTACGGATTCCGGCATCTCACCGGCGTGACGCTCGATCTCCTCTGCGATGATGTCGTTGCACAGGCCGATGCACTCGTCGCAAATGTAGACGGCGGGCCCGGTGATGAGCTTCTTCACCTTGGTCTGGTGCTTTCCGCAGAAGGAGCAGCTCAGGTTGACGGTGTGTTCCTTCTTCATGGCACTCTCCAGCGCCCTCGGGTCGTGAGCACCAGCAAGTCAGCCTGGCGTCGCAGTGTTTCTCCACGCGCCCTCCGTGGGAGTTCGCTTGCAGGGCGCCAGGGCCCGTGCAACACCCCCCCACTCTCGCATGCTCCGCATCCGGATCGGCCGCCGCTGGACCCGAGAGCGCGGCACCGCTCCGCACGATTCGGTGTCTCTGGAGCTGGACGGGGTGGCCCTGGTCGATGGCGCCGAGGACGAGCCGCTCCTCCCCCTGGTCGAGGCGCTCCTCGGAGCGACTGGCACCCTCGCGCGCGGCACGGCCATGGCCGACGTCTCGCTGCCCGAGTCGGGACTCGTGCTCTGCCTGGAGAACACTGAGGACGGCTGCGCGCTCCGGATCGCGTCGCTCGCCCGCCCCGCGCGCCTGGTCCGCCGCGTCCGGCTCGACTGGTCCGAGTGGTGCGAGGCCGTCATCCGGGCCGGCGAGCAGTTCCTGAGCGACCTGGAGGAGTCCTCCGTCCCCGCCACCGGTCGCCGGGCGGTCCGGGAGCGGATTCGCGCGCTCCGCCACCCCTCGCGCCTCGCACCACCGCGCCCGGTGGCTCCGCTCGGCCTCCGTCTCGGCGCGTCCGGCCGTGCGCTCGTGCTCCAGCTCAACGACGGATCCGGACTTCTCGAGCGCGCGCCGAGAGGTCAGACCGCGGCGCTCGGATCGCTCCTCGGCTCGGGACGCATCTGGATCGCCGGCGCGCCCGACGGCTGGCAGCTCAAGGGCCCCGCGCTGCTTCACGTCCTTGAGCTGGTCCGTTGCGGGGAGGAGGTCCAGCGAGCGCTGGGCACCAGCGTGCCGTCGCTGGAGATCCAGCTGCCCGACGGTCCGTCCCGCATCTCCCTCTCCGGCCCGGGATGGTCGCTGGGAAAGGAGACCCTCCCCTGGACGGCCGAGGAGGTTGCCCGGGCGCTGCTGTCGCTCGGCGCCTCTGCTGCGCGTGCCGTCCGCTGGGCGGTGCCTGGCCAGCGACGGAATCCTCACCTCGAGGAGCTGGTGACCCGCTCCGAGGCGGGACTCGCGCTCCTGCGTCCCATGCCGGGACAGCGCCGCGAGCGCTCCCCGGTCCGGCGCCGCAAGCCCGCCCGCGCCGCCCGCGCGGTGCGTCCGCTCCGGCGCGAGGGAAGCATCCGCCGCCTCCGCTTCCTTCCGGTGTCGCTCGCCCCGGGCCTCGCCGGTCCCGGCCCCGCCTCCCTCGTCGCGACCGACTCCAGCGTCATCCTGGTCTCCGACCGCGGAATGGACGTGCTGGGGTGGGACGGCAAGCTCCGGCTTCACCGGCCGACGCCGCGCGGAGGCTCTGCCGCTGCGGATGGCCGCGCGGTCACGGCCACCCGCACCCGCCTCTACGGCTACGGACCGCAGGACGCCGACCCGCGCTGGTTCCAGCCACACGACGGCGCGGCGCTGGATCCGGTCGCCATCTCCGCCGAGCAGCTGCTCCTCTTCGGCGTCGAGCGCCGCGGCGTGCGCGCGGTGGACTTCCTGACCGGCCGGGAGCGCTGGTCCTTCCTTCCCGCCCGCACCCGCCGCCTGCATCTCGCGCTCTCCGGAGTCACCGTCCTCGCCGCCTCGGAGTCCGGCGTCTTGACCGGCCTCGACCTCCACGACGGCACGGTGCGCTTCCGGGTGGCCGCGCCCCTGCCCTTCACCGGCCCGGCCCAGGCCTGGGGCCCGGTGGTGCTGGTCCCGCTCGGTCGGGAGGACCGCTCCGCGCTGCTGGCGCTCGATCCGGTGCTGGGCGAGGTCCGCTGGCTCACCGAGGTCCCGCTGCGCCAGGCGGCTGCCCCGACCGCGGGCGGCGCACGGGCCTGGATCGCCGGACTCCACGAGGATCGGCCCACGCTCACCTGCCTCGACGTGCGCGGCCGGGTGGTCTGGCAGCGCGCGGTTCCCGTCTTCGAGCGGCCGGCGGGCGTACTGCGCGCCGGGGTGGAGCTGGTCGTGGTGGGCACCTCCGGCGCGGCTGTCCGCGTCCGCCGCGACGGCAAACCGGTGTGGCGGTCCGGAGCCGCAGGCGTCGCGCCGGGTGCCGTGTCACCAGCCCTCGAGCATGGGGTGGTGCTCGCGGCCGGTCCGGTGGTCCGCGCGCTCGACGTGCGTCAGGGGCGAGTGCTGGCCGAGCTCCCCGCCGGTCGCGGGGTGCGCAGCATGGCCGTCAGTCCGCGGCTGGACGTCGCGCTGCTCGACGAGTCCGGCGATCTGGCCATCCACCGCCTGGCCAGCCACTTCGCCGTGGTCTGAGTCACGGCGGCTGCTTCCGGGATCCGCGCCGAAGAACCGCAGACCCGGTGTGTCGGCCCTGGGCGGTCGCGGCACAGTGAGTAGACGGGTCGCAACCGCGCCTCGAGAGAACTACTTCTTCTCCTTGCGTGCGGCCACGGCGGGGTCGATCTCCTCCTCGCTCCGCGTGGTCACCGTTGCGCCCTCCCAGGTCTCGCCCGGCTTGAGCTTCCACTCGTCGGGGACCGGCAGCTTCCAGCTGTACTGAGCGTTGATGTCTCCACCGGTCGGCGAGTGCGAGCGCACCGCGATCAGCATCTCCATCTGTGTCACGCTGGCCGGCACCGGGTCGAGCTCGTACTGCCCGAGCACGGTCTGGGGCGGGAACTCGGCGATGAGACGCTCGGGATAGTCGTTCCGCATGCCGGGGTTCGTGGTGCTCATCTCCCCGTACAGCTTCCCCTTGTCATCGAGCAGCCTGTAGGTGGTCGAGAACTCCGCCCAGGTCTGGACCCGCTTGACCCCGGTCCGCTCGTCCTCACGGGTCTCGCGCTGCGCGCCCCAGAGCACGATCGGGAACCGGATCTTCGGCTTGCTGCCCATCATCACGACGTCGGCCGAGACCACGTCGAGCCGGAGGCCCTTGTCAGTGCCGGTGAGCACCGGGGCGTACTTTCCGGTGCGCATCCGGTCGAACATCGCCTTCTCCCACTCCCAGAAGGCCTTGCGGTTGACCGGGCTGGCCAGCGGGCCGCGGGGGCGGCCGTCGGGGAGCTGCGGCAGCTCGGCCTCGGCGGCGGCCTTCGCCTTGCGCTCGACGTCCTTGAGGTAGTCGTCGTAGGCGGGATTGCCGCCGAACTTCGCCTGCTGGTTCGAGACCTGCTCGAAGTACCAGCGCAGGTAGTTCTTGATGTCGTTCTTGTAGGCGTCGCCGTCGGGGTTGCTTCGGATCCACCCCGCCCGCTCCAGTGCCTCCGCGCGGAGCCGGAGCGCGGCGATCTCCCTCGCCGATTGCGCCTGCGCTTCGGTCGCACGGCGGTAGCCCACGAATCCGGCCGCGCTGAAGCCGGCGATCACCACCAGGAGGACGATGGCCAGGTTGCGGTTCATGTCGGACCCGAAGTCTCGCCCGGTGCCCCGGGCGGGTCCAGCCCACGCTCACCCACCTCCAGCCGCCCCCGGCTCCAGCGCGCGTGGACCCGCCACGGACGTGTGGGAGCACGGCGGACCGCCTGCGCCAGCCCCTCGAGGGCCCCCTCCGGAACGACACCCTCGCCCAGGGCACGCGACACGAGGTGTCGGCGCAGCGCACGGGCCGCGAACAGCGCCTCGCCCAGGTCCGCGGCGAACACGCCGCTCCGGCCGCCGGGGCCACGCGCGAGACCGTGCGCCCAGGTGTCGAAGGCCAGGGCCGTGGCCAGCTCGGGTGCACCGGAGGCACGCACCTGGCCCCGCGCCCAGCTCGCCCAGGCGGCGTCGAGCGGCTGCCCGGCGGCGAACGCGTCCCGGAAGGCATCGGAGGCGACGAAGCGCTCCAGCGCCGACCGGGAGGGGGCCAGGAGCGGGCGCGACAGCGGCCACCGCGCGTCCAGGGCCTCGGCGGTCACTGCGAGCCGCAGCCCCCGCTCGGCGCGCGTTCCCACCGCATCGTCGTCCGCGGCCGCGCGCCCGTGCACGACGTCGAAGCCGCGCCAGGCCGCGTCGGCCGCGTCCGGAGGAAGCCCCTGGCGCGTCCCGCGGGACGGAGGAAGCTCGACCGGCGCGCGCTCGGCGACGGGCTCGAGCATGGTCCGGTGCGTGGCGAGCGTCCGGCGGGCGGCGGGCACCGGGGGGCCATCGCCCTCGAACACCAGCGC
>Ga0081540_1003616_pt1 | contig 12134 bp, 10 predicted proteins | sample TabmetS2T1R1_FD_71024 | JGI IMG/M metagenome (GOLD analysis project Ga0081540, IMG submission 71024) | Tabebuia heterophylla rhizosphere microbial communities from the University of Puerto Rico - S2T1R1 | ecosystem: Host-associated > Plants > Roots > Rhizosphere ...
CGATGGAACCAGCTCGCTTGCCATGCGCGCGAGGGACAGGAATATTGGCGTCAACCAATATCGACGGGGAGTAACCCTATGGGACGGCTGGACGGCAAGATTGCGGTCATCACCGGTGCGACGAGCGGCATCGGATTGCACACCGCGGAACTATTCGTCGCCGAAGGCGCAAAAGTCGTGATCGCCGGGCGCCGCGCGCCGGAAGGCGAGGCGCTGGCCAAGAAGCTCGGCGCTACCTGCATCTTCCGCCAGACCGACGTTACGGTGGAAGCGCAGATGCAGGCGCTGATCGCCCTTTCGGTGGAGAAATTCGGCCGCATCGATTGCCTGTTCAACAACGCAGGCGGGCCGGCGCAGACCGGCGGCATCGAAGGCCTCGATGTCGAGCGCTTCGACGCCGCGATGGCGACGCTGGTGCGCAGCGTCATGCTCGGCATGAAACATGCTGCGCCTCAGATGCGGAAGCAGGGTTCCGGCAGCATCATCAACAACGGCAGCATCGCTGGCCGCCTGGCCGGCTTTTCGTCGTCGATGGTCTATGGCGCGGCGAAAGCCGCCGTCATCCATCTCACCAAATGCGTGGCGATGGAACTCGGCGAATCCAACATCCGCGTCAATTCGATTTCGCCCGGCGCGATCGCGACCGGCATTTTCGGCAAGGCGCTGGGCCTCTCGGTAGAGGCGGCCGAGAAGACCCCAGCCGTGATGCGCGAGGTCTACAAATCGGCCCAGCCGATCCCGCGCGCCGGTCTGCCCGAGGACATCGCGCACGCCGCGGTGTTCCTGGCCAGCGATGAATCCTCTTTCATCAACGGTCATGATCTCGTCGTTGACGGCGCCATGACCGGCGGCCGCAACTGGAGCCAGCAGCAGCAGGGCTATGTCACGCTGAAGAAGGCGTTCGATCAGGGAGCGGGATAACTCCGTCATTGCGAGCGAAGCGAAGCAATCCATGGCGCCATATGTGGAAGCATGGATTGCTTCGTCGCTTCGCTCCTCGCAATGACGATCAGAAATTGCAAGGGAGACGCAAATGTCTGCAACGTTCCGACTGTCGCCACCATCAGAAGGCCGCCCGTTCTACCTCGCCATCATCGCCGGCCTCGCCTGCGCCTTCGTCATCGGCAAGGCGCTGCCGTCGACCATCGACGCCGTCTCGGCGGTCATCGAGCCGCTCTGCGCCAACAGCGTGACCGGTTCGCAGGATGTCGTCGAGCCGATCTCGTCGCACGCGTTGCCGAACGTGGCGGGCAAGCGGGTGACGATCGTGCGCGTTTTCTATGGTCCCGGCGGCTTCACCCCGGCACACCGGCATGCCGGCTCTGTGACCGCCTATGTCACCAAGGGCGAAATTCGCTCGCAACTCGCCGGCGGCCCGATCGAGACATTTGGGGTCGGCCAGTCGTTCTTCGAGCCGCCCGGCGCCGTGCATCTGGTCTCAGCCAATGCCAGCCTTACCGAACCTGCGGAATTGATCGCAGTGTTCGTCGCTGATGAGGGCGCGCAGTTGACGACGTTCGTGAAGTAGGCGGCGCTGCGACTCCGATCGTAGGGTGGGCAAAGCGAAGCGTGCCCACCATTGCTAGCTGCCATCTGGAAAAATGGGTGGGCACGCTGCGCTTTGCCCACCCTACGGCGCTACGGCGCTCACACCGGCTTCAGCACCACGCGCAATCCATCGCGCGGCTTTGGGATCGGCCACATCTGCCAGTCTGCCTTGTAACCGGGCTCCAGCGAGACCTCCAGGTTCTGCAGGAAGTGCCGCGCAAAGGTCTTCGCCTGCATATAGGCGAAGTGCAGGCCGAGGCACATATGCGCGCCGCCGCCGAACGGCACCCAGGCGAAGCGGTGGCGGGTGCGCTGCGCTTCGTCAGAAAAACGCATCGGATCGAACTTGTCCGGTTCGGCCCAGATGTCCGGCATATGGTGCGTGAACAGCGGATTGACGCCGACCAGCGTGCCGGCGGGAACGTCGTACCCCCTGAACGAAAAGTCGCGCACCGCGCGGCGCGGCATCGACGGCACCGGCGGCTTCAGCCGCAGCGCTTCCTTGAACGCCATTTCCGACAGCGGCATCTTTTCGAGATTGTCGATGCTGGAGGGATCGTTGGCCTCGATGCCGAGGCCTTTGACTTCCTCGCGCAATCGCTGCTGCCATTCGGGATGGGCGGCAAGCTCGCCGACAAAGGAGGTCAGCGACGATGTCAGCGTGTCATGCGCCGCCATCATCAGAAAACTCATGTGGTCGATGATGTCCTGGGTCGACAGCAGCGCGCCGTCCTCGTGCGTCGCCTGACACAAATGCGAGAACAGGTCATCGCCGCCGCCCCGCGCGCGGCGGATCGGAATCTGTTCGGCGAAATAGGCAACGATGCGCTTGCGGCCTGCAACGCCGCGGCCCATCTGCGTGAACGGCAGCGGCCGCCGGATCGGCGCCACGGCTGCGGCCACCATATCGATGAAGGCGCGGGTGATCTCGTCGACCTCAGGCCCGATGTCGGCGCCGAGGAACGACGTCGCCGCCAGATCGAGCGTGAGCTGTTTCATCGCCGGATAGACCAGCATCTCGCCCGGCTGCGACTTCCACTGCTTGACCCGCGCGGCAATGCCGCGGTCGAGATCGACGAGGTAGGACTTCATCGGCCCCGACTTGAACGCGACCGACAGCGCGCGGCGGTGCAGGCGGTGCTCTTCAAAATCCAGCAGCATCAGCCCGCGCGGAAACAACAGGCCGAGGATCGGTCCCCAGCCATGGGTGGAGGAGAACAGGCGGCCCTGGTCGAACAGCACGAGCTCGTTGGCCTCGGGCCCGAGCATCGTCACGCTGGTCTCGCCGAACAGATGGGTGCGGTAGATCAGACCGTATTTGGCGGCCGACTTCTCAATCTGCCCCTTGGGGTCGGCCAGCACCGCCAGCGTGTTGCCGATGAACGGCCAACCCTCGTTACCGGGAATGTGCCGCAACGCCCTGGGGTTCGGCGGCACCGGAATATTGACTGATGAAGCAACACTCTGCATCGACATGGCAATTGCTCCGGTTGGTCTCCAATTTGCAAATATTATCTATCTTATCGGTGGCTTTGTCGTGGCCCGAATATCGCGGCTAGCCACCGCCCGTCCCGAAAATAAAGCCTTGTTTCGCCGCAACAAATAGCACGAACGTGTGAAGGGATGCCAATTCGCGTCATTGCCCGAAGGCGTGCTATCGTGTCCCAAAATCAAGCGTATCAGGGGGAGTCATGCCGAAACTGTTTCGTGTTCTCGCGCTCGTCGTCATTGCGGGCGGAATCCCGGCCGCTGCGAGCGTGGCAAATGCGCAGACCAAGCCGCTGGTGACGAGCCTGGGGCCGGACTTTCCCAAGACCGAAATCTTCATCGGCAACAGCTTCTTCTATTACAACAACAGCATGCATAGCCACGTGCTGGCGATGCAGCGGGCCGCCGACCCCGCCAACAAGCAGGCCTATCGCGCCACCTCGGTCACGATCGGCGGCTCCGGCATCGACTGGCATGATGTCGAAAGCTATTTCCGGCCCAAGGCGATCGGTTCCTATTCCTTCGACGAACAGAACAACCTCAACTTCAACAAGCTCGACAAATTGTTCGACGTCGCCATCATGATGGATTGCAGCCAATGCCCGATCCATCCCACCCTGAAGTCAGTGTTCACCGAATTTGCCAAGAAGGATAGCGACATCGTGCGCGCCAACGGCGCAAAGCCGGTATTCTTCATGTCCTGGGCCTATGCAGACAAGCCGGAGATGACGGCGCAGCTCGCCGAGGCCTATACGATCGCGGGCAACGCCAATAATGCGCTGGTGATCCCGGCCGGATTGGCCTTCGCCAAGGCGCTCGACAAAAAGCCCGAAATCAATCTCTACGCCATCGACAAGCGCCATCCGAGCGTGGCCGGCACCTATCTGGCGGCCTGCGTGGTGTTTGCGGCGCTGACCGGGCGCTCGCCGGTCGGCAACGCCTATCTCGCCGGCCTCGACGCGCAGACCACGGCGTTCCTGCAGAACATCGCGTGGGACACCGTGCAGGAATATTACGGGAAGTAAGCTCGCTCCGTTTCCTCAATAGGGCAGAACTGCAAACCGCCGTCATTGCGAGGAGCGAAGCGACGAAGCAATCCATCTCTCCCCATGCGGTAAGATGGATTGCTTCGCTTCGCTCGCAATGACGGGGCGAGAGCCTTCGCCCCTTGACAAAGCTCCTTAAGCCTTGCGCTTGGCGGCTTCCTTCTGCAAGTCCGGCGCGTTGATTGTGGGGATCGCGACCCGTCCCGGGCCGGTATGGGCGAGCGCCGCGGCGGCCTTTTCGTTTTCCATGATTTTCGCCATCACGGCCTGGCCCGCCCGCTCGAACACCGCGCGGTTCTCGATCAGGAATTTCTGCGACTCGCGCAGCTTCGCGACATAGCCGTTGATTTCCGGGATCACATAGCGCGCCACCATGTCCCAGCTTCGCCGCGTGTTCTCCGGGTTGGCCCAGTCGTGCACGAAGCCGACGATCGTGCCGACGCCGCCCGAGACCTGCATCAGATTCTTGATGGTTTTGACCAGATCATCCGGCGTGCCGATCGTGGAGGCGGCGTTCTCGCCGCCCGCGGTTTTCTCCACCGCATCCTCGGGCGAGGTGAACGGCTCCAGCCCCGGCCGCTGCAGCGTGCGGACATTATACTCGTTGTGCCAGCGCATCAGGCCGGGGCCGGCCTCGCGCTCCGCCTGTTCGCGCGTCTCGGCGATGTGCCAGGAAAGCAGCACGCGCCAGTCGGAACGGCTCACGGTGGTGCCGGCCTTCCTGGCGGCATCCTCGGCAAAGCCCCATTGCGTCGGCAGCGCCATCAGGCCCTGCGTCGACATCGAGCCGAGCGAGATGATGCCGATGCCGTATTTGCCGGCCAGCGTCATGCCGGAGGGCGAGATCTGCGACGCCACCACGAACGGCATGTCTTCCTGCAGCGGCAGCAATTGCAGCGCGGCGTCCTGCATGGTGAACCAGTCGCTCCTGGCGGTGACGCGTTCTCCCTTGAACAGCCGGCGGATGATCGCGATCGCCTCGTCCTGGCGGTCGCGCTGCGTCATCGGATCGATGCCGAGCGTATGCGCGTCGGAAGCCAGCGCGCCGGGGCCGGAGCCGAAAATGGCGCGGCCGCCGGTCATCCAGTCGAGTTGCACCATGCGCTGCGCGACGTTGTAGGGATGGTGATAGGGCAGCGAGATCACGCCGGTGCCGAGCTTGATGCGCTTGGTGCGCTCGCCGGCGGCGGCAAGGAACATTTCCGGTGAGGCGATCATTTCCCAGCCTGACGAATGGTGCTCACCGCACCAGAATTCGTCGAAACCGAGTGCGTCGATCTGCTCGACGAAATCGAGGTCGCGGCGGAATTGCAGCAGCGGATTCTCGCCGATCGGGTGATGCGGGGCGAGAAAGGCTCCGAACTTCAGGCGTGCCATGCGTGTTCCTCTCCGGATTTATTTTTGGAATTGCTTGGGCGCCAAACTACGGGGAGGAAAACGGCAAGGCAATCCTCGGAGCCGGGCGGCCAGCGCATGGTGGTCGCGCAAAGCAGGCGACATGCCGTGGCCCGGAATTCCTAGGCTTCTTCTTCTCTCGCGGTGCGCCGTGCGCGCCAGTATTAGAATTGCGCGGCCTCGAGACTGATCTTCCACGTCTCCTTCGCCGTCGACAGCGTGATCAGCGTTTCGGTTCGCTCCACGCCGTCGACCGCCTTGATCGTGTCGGTAAGGAAGCGTTCGAGGTCGCGCGTGGTGCCGACGCGCACCTTCAATAGATAATTCCACGCGCCGGTGATGTGATGGCATTCCAGCACGTCGGGCGATGTCTTCACCTTCTCAAGGAATATCGGCTCCACCTTCGGGCTGCTCCAGCTCACCATGATGAAGGCGAGCAGGTTAAGCCCGACCGCTTCCGGCGCGATGCGGGCGTGGAAGCCGGAAATCAAGCCGGATCGAACCAGCCGCTTGATGCGGTCGTTGATGGTGGAAACGGCGACGCCGATCTTCTCACTGAGAACAACCAGCGGCTGGCGGTCGTCGTCCTGCATCAACATCAGCAGTTGGCGGTCAGTGTCGTCCAGTTTCGCCATCGCGGCCTCTCAAGAAAAAATTTCGCAAGTCTTCCGGAATTTGACTGGCCAGCGCGCCTCTGCAAAGGCTCTTCCAGGTTTTCATAGTCAGATTTCCGATTATTTTACGGATTGTATCGAGAAAGTCACATTAATAACGAGAAATTCGGAAAATGCCGTAATATTTACAGTATGGAACTTGGCCGCGCTCCAATTCCCGTTAGAGTGCAAATCATCGCTGACGTTGCGATGCCGTCCTTTTGGTCATTGGAATTGAAATGAAAAGAATAGTTGTTGCCGCCTCCCTGCTCGCCGCGAGCGCAGCCGGCGCTTCCGCCGCTGATCTGCTCTTGAAAGCAAAGCCGATTGTTGCCGCAGGCCTCGACTGGAGCGGCGTCTATATCGGCGCTCATGCCGGTTACGGCGGCGGCATGATGGACTGGGAGTCGATCCAGCCCGGGGCGGACTTCGTTGCGCGCGGTATGCTGGCCGGCGGCCAAGTCGGCATCAACAAGCAGCTCGGCAGCTTTGTGTTCGGCCTGGAACTCGACGGCTCCTGGGCTGACATCAAGGGAAGCGGCGCCACCTTCCTCGGTGGTCCGGGCTTAGGTGGTGGCTCCGTCGAAACCCACTCAACGTCGAAGATCGACGGTCTCGTAACCTTCGCCGGGCGCGCTGGCATCGCGGCCGATCGCTGGTTTGTCTTTGCCAAGGGCGGCCTATCAGCGGCGCATGAGAAGCACGATTTCAGCGGCACCGCGACCATGGTCATCGGCGCCGTGGTCGTGACCAACACGGTCAGCATGAGCGGCTCGGAAATCCGCTACGCTCCGATGCTGGGCTTCGGCGCCGAATATGCGCTGGCAGGTCCTTGGTCAGTCCTTGCCGAATACAATTACCATCATTTCGGTAGCGCCGCGGCGCGGCTGACGGGAACGATTGCCGGCAACAACCGCGTTGACGAGGCGATCCATGTCGCCAAGCTAGGCGTCAATTATCGCTTCGGCGACGTTGCCCCCGATCCGTCCTTCGCTCCGGTGCCGGCGGCCCCGGGCACCAATTGGACCGGCGCCTATATCGGCGCGCAGGGCGGCTATGGCTGGGGCCAGACGCAATGGCCGGATGTTTTCGGCTTTGTCCCGGCGAACAGCCAGCCGCGCTTTGACAATTCAGGCTGGATCGCGGGCGGCACCATCGGCGTCAATGCGCAATCCGGCCGCTTCGTCTTCGGTGTCGAGGGCGAAATTCTCGCCACCGGCATCAAGGACAATTTTGCCTGGTCGCAGGTCATCGGCCCCACCTCGCTCAGCGTGGCCTACTCGAGCAAGATCGACTGGCTCGCGCTCGCCACAGTCCGGGCCGGCTTTGTCGTCGGTGACAAATGGATGATCTATGGCAAGGGCGGCCTTGCGATCGCCGAAGAGCAGCACACCGCCGCAGCGGCGCAGCGCTTCAACGGCACCTCGACCGCGATCAATCACGCCGGCAACGCCGTTCACACCGGCGCGGTGGTGGGCGCCGGCGCCGAATATGCCTTCGCGCCGAACTGGTCGGTCAAGGCCGAATACGATTACATCAGGATGTTCGCGCAGCAGGTCCAGTTCAACGGCACCGCTACGGGCGGGGCGTTCGGCGCCGGCACCCAGCTCAACGAGACGGCCAGCAAGATCAACCAGGACCTGCACCTCGTGAAATTCGGCGTGAACTACCACTTCAATTCGCAGCCGGTGGTAGTCGCCCGCTATTGAGGGCACAGCCGGTTGTCGCCGGACAGTGAGAAACGCACCAACGTGCAGCCGGCCTCACGGCTGCACGTTCAGCGTCCGCACCACGCGAAAACTGTGGTGGCCGCCGATGGTCGCGCTTTCGCGATAGCCCGCGCGCACCATGTTGGCCATCCAGTCCCAGGTGCCGCCGCGCAGCATGCGCCGGTTGCAATCGCCTTCCAGCCAAGGCGAACCGTCGGCCGGCGTGTCTTCATTGTAGCGCTTGTTGAAGCAGTCTTCGGTCCATTCGAACACGTTGCCATGCACCTGATACAGGCCGAACGGATTCGGCGCGTAGGAATCCACCACCGCGGGTCCCTTGCTGTCCTCACCGCGCGGCACGTTGCCATAGGGGATCGACGCCTTGTAGCTGGCGTTCTGCCCGCTGATCGTGCCGCCGAACCAGAACGGCGTCGTGGTGCCGGCGCGGGTAAAATATTCACGCTCGGATTCGCTCGGCAGCCGGTAGGTGCGGCCGACCTTCTTCGACAGCCAGGCTAGATAGAGCTTTGCGGCCTCGAAACTGATGCCCTGCGCCGGCATGCGGCCGCGGCCAAATCCCTTGTCGTCGCCCTTGATGCGGCCGCATCCGCCGTCGGCAAGGCAGGCGTCCCACTCATCGAAAGAGATCGTGAAGCGACCGACCGCGAACGGCTTTGCGAAGCTGACGCGATGGATCGGGTCTTCGCCCTTGAAGCGGTCCGGCTCGTCGGCCGGCGTGCCCATCATGAACGAGCCTTTCGGCACCACGACCATTTCGGGGCAGGCGTCGCACTCCTTGAAACTGTCCCTGGGGATAAGCGCCTGTTCGACGTCAGGCGTCAGCGGCTGTACTTTCATCTCCGGGAAGAACTGCCGGGGAGCCCGTGCGGGCGGGGCCGGCTCCTCCACCACGACGGGCGCAGGGTCCGATGGCAGCGGCAGCCGTTTCGGGCTGGCGGAGGCGCCGTCGGCGAGGGAAAGGGCGAGCATTCCGGCGAGGGCGGCGGACAGCAATTTCGAAACGGCGGGCATGACGCATCCTTGAGCGCGGTGATGCTGCTTGGTCGCACCTCGCGACAGGCGCGTTCATGGGACTAGGAGGATCGATTACCTCCGGGGTAATCGCAGAGATGACCGAAGCCTGAGATCTTCCGGGCAGAATTTCCGGACAAGGCCCGTTCCATGCATCAGATCGTCTCGCATCCCGTCGATACTTCGCGCCGCTGGTGGGTGCTCGCGACCGTGGTCGCGGCGCAATTCATGTTCGGGGTCGATGCCTTCATCGTCAACGTCGCCATCCCGACCATTGCGATCGAGCTGCACGCGAGCGCGGCGCAGATCGAAGCAGTGATTGCGATCTACCTGATCGCCTATGCCACGCTGGTCGTCACCGGCGGACGGCTCGGCGACATCTACGGCACGCGCAACGTGTTCATCGCGGGCGTGGCCGGCTTCACCGTCACCTCGCTATGGTGCGCGCTGGCGCAGTCCGGCCCCGAATTGATCGTGGCACGGCTGGCGCAGGGCGCGACCGCGGCACTGATGGTGCCGCAGGTGCTTGCCACCATTCACTTGCTGTTCGCAGATGGCGCGCGCGCCCGTGCCTTCGGTATTTACGGCATTGTGCTCGGTCTTGCGGGCGCGGCCGGTTTCCTGCTTGGCGGTCTCCTGGTGACGCTGGATCTGGCCGGGCTCGGCTGGCGCGCGGTGTTCTTCGTCAACGTGCCCTTTGGCGCTGCCATCATCGCCGCGGCCTTCAGGATCATGCCCACGGTGCCGCGCCGGGCCGGCACACGGCTGGATATTCCGGGCGCCGTCGTGCTCTTCTTCGGACTGCTGTTCCTGATCGGCCCGCTGCTGTTCGGCCATGATGTGCAGTGGTCGCCGGCGGTCTGGATGGTGATGGCGGTCGGAATCGCCATCGTCGCCGGCTTCCTGCGGCTGGAGCGCGCGGTCGCCAGTCGCGGCGGCATGCCGCTGATCGATCTCTCGCTGCTGTCGGACAAGGCGTTCATGCGCGGGCTTGCCGCGGTGTTGTTTTTCTTCTTCGCCAACCTGTCATTTTATCTCGTCATGACGATGTACATGCAGAAGGGCTTGCAGATTCCGCCGCTGCAGGCCGGCCTCGTCTTCCTGCCTTTGGCGCTGACCTTCGTGATCGCTTCGCGGCATAGTGGAATGCGCGCCAAATATCGCGGCACGCTGGTGCTGATCGAGGGCTGCGCGGTGCAGATTGCGGGCCTTGCGGCGCTGGTGGCGGCCGTCGAATGGATCGACACGCCGTCTGCAATGCTGCTGGCGCTGGTTCTGACGGTTTTCGGTTACGGTCAGGGGCTCGTGATGGCGCCACTGTCGAGCGCCGTGCTCTCGACCGTGAAGCCGGCCAGCGCCGGCGCAGGCTCCGGCATGTACGGCACCACAGCGCAAATCGCCAACGCGGCGGGCGTCGCCGCGATCGGCGCGGTATTCTTTGCGATCGAATCGAACCAGTCGCCTCGGCTGGCGTTACTCGTCGCGTGCGCGCTGTTTACGTTGTCGATTGTGACTTGCGCCGCATTGCTGACATGTATGCGTGTGCGTCGGATCACAGGATGACAAATTAACGTCAACTGCCAAAATTTGATTGTGGGGAATGACAGTGCACGGCCTTTTTATTTCGCAGTGCAGCAACTATCTGTTCTGGGTAATCTTGATCTAAGAACAATCGCCCCGAATCAATCCCCCAGGAGCCATCGTTGTCGCTCGCCAAGAACGTCGAATTCTTGCGCCATTTCCCGAAGCTGAACGGGTTTAATGGCCTGGGAATCTATGGCCGAAGCGCTTCGGCGGGGGGCAAGAGTCCGCTCGTCGAAATCGCAGGCTTCGGCACCAATCCCGGCGCGCTTAAAATGTTCGCCTATGTGCCGGAGCAATTGCCGCGCGCGCCCGCGCTCGTCGTCGTCCTGCACGGCTGCGGCCAGACCGCGACCGGCTACGATTTCGGCACCGGCTGGTCGACGCTCGCCAAGCGCTATGGTTTTGCGCTGGTGATGCCCGAGCAGCAGGCTGCTAACAACGCCAACACCTGTTTCAACTGGTTCAACCCGGGCGACATCGCGCGCGGCCGCGGCGAGGCCGCTTCGATCCGGCAGATGGTCGCGCGGATGGTCGCCGATCACAAAATCGATTCGCGTCGTATCTATGTGACCGGGCTTTCCGCCGGCGGCGGGATGACGTCGGTGATGCTGGCGACCTATCCGGAAGTGTTTGCGGGCGGCGCCATCATCGCCGGTCTGCCGTACGGCATCGCCAGCAATGTCCGCGAAGCGCTCGGCGGCATGATGCAGTCGACGTCGCGTCCGGCTGGCCGGCTGGGCGATCTCGTCCGCAAGGCCTCCAAGCACAAGGGGCCGTGGCCGAAAGTATCGGTGTGGCATGGCAGCGCCGACCGTACTGTGAACCCGAGCAACGCCAACGAGATCGTCAAGCAATGGCTCGACGTCCACGGCCTGCCGGCGGAGCCGATGTCGAGCGGGGAAGTCGACAGTCATCCGCGCGACGTCTGGTGGAACGCCGACGGCGAGACCATCGTCGAATCCTACACCATCACCGACATGGCCCACGGCACGCCGCTGGGGCTTTCCGGCAATGACGAGCGCTATGGTGCGGAAGGCGCGTTCCTGATCGAGGCAGGGATTTCCTCGTCCTATCACATCGCGAATTTTTTCGGCCTGACCGATCGCGTCAGCCCTGTCAGCGAAGCGACCAGGCCGGCGCCAGCGCCGAAGGTCGTTCCATCTGCCGCGACGGAATCGCTGCAATCGTCCGATATCGCCGCCGGGCTGTGGTCGAGGGCGCATAAGCCGGTTCGCCAGCCCACACCGGCGCCGCGCCCCCCGAAGCGCCGCGGCATCGATGTCGGCGCGGTCATCACCCGCGCGCTGACGGCAGCGGGATTGATGAAATAGGCGCGCCTCGCTTCGGCCCGCGGCCCTCGCTCACATTTCGCCGGTCAGGAAGGGATTGGTCAGCCGCTCCTGGCCGAGGCTGGAGCCTGCGCCATGGCCGCAGATGAAGCCGACATCGTCGCCGAGCGGCAGCAGCTTTTCCTTGATCGAATTGATCAGCGTGGCGTGGCTGCCGCCGGGCAGGTCGGTGCGTCCGACCGAGCCGTTGAACAGGACATCGCCGACATGGGCGAAGCGCAATTCCTTGTTGAAGAACACGACGCTGCCCGGGGAGTGGCCGGGGCAATGCAGGATGTCGAAGGTCAGTTCGCCAATCGAGACCTGATCGCCTTCGTCGAGCCAGCGGTC
>Ga0081540_1003617_pt1 | contig 12133 bp, 13 predicted proteins | sample TabmetS2T1R1_FD_71024 | JGI IMG/M metagenome (GOLD analysis project Ga0081540, IMG submission 71024) | Tabebuia heterophylla rhizosphere microbial communities from the University of Puerto Rico - S2T1R1 | ecosystem: Host-associated > Plants > Roots > Rhizosphere ...
CGGCCCAGCGAAACAGGCTCGCTGCCGCGGAACAATGTATCCGTCTCCGCATCAAGGCGGAACGGACCGAGGATGTACGTTGCGGCCATCTCCGATCTCGCGCCAGTTCGGAAACGCTTAGGAAGTTTTTCGGCGCAATTTCACGACTTCCGGCCGGTCCGGGCTCAGATTGCTGCGGCCCGACGACGGACGCTTCACATCATGGTGCGGGTCGTGCGCCAAGGCAAGAAGATCGCTCGGTATTCGAGCTCTAGGAGAAGCTCAAATGCGCAAAATCAGTTTGGTCGCCGCAATTGCGTTAATGCTCGCTGGTGTCGGAGTTTGGGCCACCTCGATCACTCACGCGCGTATCGACGTGCCAGCCGGCGCACAGGTCGATCCGTCGCAGATCACGAAGAGTGTAGGGGACCTGCCTGTTGCCCATTATCACGATTACTCCCTGGAGTTCAATTGAGCGCCCGGCCCTGTTGGCAAGTGAAAACCCGAACACTGATTGAGCGCCAAGGAAACAGCATGTCCACGTTGCAGTAGCAGCCGATGAAGATCAGAGAGCCTCGCCAGATCAACAAGTTTAAAGTTAGTGACGACTGGGGAAATGAATACACTCTAGTTGAAAATCAGAACGTTGCAGAAACGCGGTCCCTCAAATCGCTCGCGGCCGGGCCAAGCTGGTTTGGGCTAGCCGACGGAACTCCCGTCGACAAGATTGACGATCAAACATTCAGGATTGCGACAAATGACACGGTCCTCCACAGGCGCACAGGATAACCCGGTTGACCTCGGCCCGAAGCTCGTTTCCGCGGAGCGTGCTTTAGCAGCAATTCGGGCCGGCGATCGCATCTATATCGGTACCGGATGTGCTGCCCCACGCACTCTGCTTGCACGGTTGGAGGCGATGGAGCCGGGCCCAGCAGACCTTGAGTTCGTTAGCTTTCTCACGACGTCAGCACTGCCACAGGTACGAGGCTCTGCCCGAACTCGATACCGCCATCGGGCATTTTTCGTCGGCAGCGAAGTGCGCGGCTTGGCGGGCAGCGGGCAACTGGACTACGTGCCCATCTCACTAGAAGAGATACCGAGACTGCTGACGAGCGGACGGCTGCCGATCGACGTGGCATTGCTTCAGGTTTCATCGCCTGACGCCAGGGGCTTCGTCAGCCTGGGAGTGTCCGTGGATCTCGCGCCCGCGATCCTGAGCGTCGCGCGCACCGTTATCGCGGAGATCAATGCAGCGATGCCGCGCACGTATGGTGAGAGCATGGTTCATCTCAACCGGTTCGATGCGCTGGTAGGGGTTGATGTGCCTGTCGCGGAGTATCTTCATCCTAACATCGGCGAGATTGCGGAGCGTGTTGCCCGCTATATCGCCTCAATTATCGACGACGGCTCGACCCTGCAGATCGGCCTGGGCCGGGTCCCAAATGAGGCGTTGCGTCATCTCAAGGATCGGCGCGACCTAGGCATCCATAGCGACGTCATCACTGACGGCGTCGTGGATCTGGTCGAGTCCGGCGTGGTGACAGGTCGCTGCAAAACGCGTTATCGCGATCGTATTGTCGCCAGCTATTGCGTGGGAACGCGACGGCTCTACGACTTTGTGGACGATAACCCGGGTGTTCAGTTGCTCCCAATAGATCAAGTGTGCCATCCCGAGGAGGTCGCCCGCCAAACGCGCATGGTTTCGATCACCCAGGCCTTTGCAGTCGATCTGACAGGCCAGGTCTGCGTCGACCAGTTCGAAGGCCAGTTCTACGGCGGGGTGTCCACCCAGGTTGGCTTCATCCGCGGGGCAGCTCATTCCCCCGGTGGCAAGCCCATCATCTGCCTTTCTTCCACTACTGACGATGGCACCTCGAGAATCAAACCACTGCTAGAGGCCGGGGATGGAGTGGGCATCGCACGATCAGACGTGCATTACGTCATCACCGAGTATGGCATTGCATACCTCTTCGGGAAATCGATCCGGGAGCGAGCGTTGGCATTGATCGAGGTAGCGCATCCACGTTGGCGCGAGACGTTGCTGACTTCAGCTAAGCAATTGGGCTACGTGCGACCCGACCAATTTCTCGCTTCTCAGGCCGCATATCCCGTCCATGAGGAACGTGTCGTTAGCCTCAAGAACGATGTGAAGATCATGATCCGGCCGGCTCGCGCCGGGGACGCTGGGGCCTTGCAGGCTTTGTTCCACCGCCTTTCGCCAGACGATGTGTACACGCGGTTCTTCAGTCATGTGCGCTCGCTTGCATACCGCGAGCTGCAAACGCTGTGCAACGTGAACCACGAGGCCGAGGTCGCGTTCCTGGCTGTAACGGGTCCACGCGAGAACGAAGAGGTTATCGGCAGCGCCTGCTACTTTTTGAATCCTACAACTAATCTTGCTGAGGTAGCTTTTATGGTTTCAACTGAGTGGAAAGGAGCGGGTCTGGGAACGGCGCTGCAAGCTCGCCTTCTAGAATACGCGATGAGCCGCGGGGTGCGTGGATTCGTTGCTGACATTTTGCCACGCAACGCCAGCATGCTGCGACTCATCGCGCGTGTACCAGGCGTCGTAACGACCTCACGCGATGAGGATGCGGTGCACGTCACCGTAGTATTTCCGGTCGCTCAAGTTGAGGCTTCATCTCACCAGCAGAAACCGCAGTCCGAGTTATCCGGCTTTGCCGCATGAAACACGCCGCTGGGTCGTATTGCCTCGAATAGCCGATCGTGATGGAGGAGACACAGCATGTTCGGGTCATTAGGAAAGCGATGGTTCGGGAAGCGGCGCGCGGCTTGAGTGGCGCGGATGTCGCGAATTTCGAGAGCGCCGTCATTCCGCGATTGCAGCAAGCGCTCGACGTCGGCGTGATCAAGCACGTAACAAAGAACACCGTTTGCACGGCCTGTTCCGCCGAACTAGCGCGCGGCTAGTAAGGACGCATCACCATGGTTGAAAGCAACCTGCTAGAAGCAAAACCCTGCCAGGGCCCGGGACCGACGGGAGCGGCTGAATGGCGTGAGCGTAGGTTGTCGGCCATATTGGCCGCCGACGTTGCTGGCTACTCGCGGCTCATGCACAATGACGAAGAGACTACGCATGCCAAACTGACAGCGCTCCTAACGGACGCCGTCGCTCCGACAATTGCCGAGCACGGCGGCCGCATTGTCAAGAACACCGGGGACGGGTTTTTGGCGGAGTTTCCCAGCGCCGTCGAAGCGGTGCGAGCCGCGATGCGGTTCCAGGCCCGCATTGATGAACTTACCATCGATGACGCGGAAGACAGGCGCATTGCTTTCCGTGTTGGCATCAACATCGGGGACGTAATTGTCGAGCCACGAGACATTTTTGGGGACGCCGTGAATATTGCGGCGCGGCTCGAGAACATCGCGGAACCCAGCGGTATCTGTATATCGTCGTCAGCCTACGATCAGGTGCTGGGCAAGATCAGGGGCGAGTTTGCCGATTTGGGCGAGCAGAATCTTAAAAACATCCCCCGGCCGGTCCGGGCCTATGCTGTTGTCCGGTGCGGGTCGTGCGCCAAGGCAAAGAGATCGTTCGGTATTCGAGCTCCGGGAGAAACTCAAATGCGCAAAATCAGTTTGGTCGCCGCAATTGCGCTGATGCTCGCTGGTGTCGGAGTTTGGGCCACCTCGACCACTCAGGCGCGTCTCGACGCGCACCTCGCACAGAGCAATCCATCGCAGATCATGAGGGGCGCAAGGCACCTGCCTGTTGCCCATTATCACGATTACTTCCTGGAGTTCAAATGAGCGCCTCGGCCCTGTTGGCGCGTAAAACCCGAACACGGAAGTTCGTCACGAGGTACAGGTCATGTTGAATTCCGTAGAAATCGCACGGCCATTCCAAGTAGCTAGCACCCATTCGTGGGTAGCAAGCGAGAACAGCGACAAACCGATTGAGTGCGTCACGGCCCTCATTCCTGACAGTGCCATTTTCCCAAAGTGTTTTGCCGCGCTTCCGGTCGTGACCTATCAGGCCGGCGAAACCGTGATTGCCGAGGGTTCAAGGACCGGCCGGCTCCTCATCCTCGGGAAGGGTTCGGTCGTAATCGTGAAGGCGGATACGGAGATTGCTCAGGTGACGGAGCCTGGCGCCGTGTTTGGCGAGCTTTCCGTCTTGCTGGATCAGCCGCACACAGCGGAGGTGCGCGCCTTGGAAAACTCGCGGTTTCACGTGGCCAACGCGACCACACTTTTCGCCGAGCCTATCGCGGTCCTTTATGTAGCTGCGGTGTTAGCACGTCGGCTTGATGGGGCTAATCACGCCCTTATTCAACTGAAGAGCCAACTTCACGCCGGGGAGCCGCACAGCGTGGTCGCCAAAACGGTTAGTAAAATCGAAGGCCTTCTGGCCGTTAGTGGCGCCAGCCTTGTTTATGCGGGATATCCGGTGGATCCCTTTGCGTAATATCGATGCCCGAGAAAGTTTTGGACGACACGTTGTGCGGCCAATGTCGGGGCACTAACCGACATAACAGTGAAAGTAGCTCCAAAATGAGCAAGCAACCCTTCGTCCTTACCCCGAGAGCTGACGCAAGGCAAACCCGACTCGGCGGTCTGTGAACCCGTCAGGCGCTTCAATAGGTTCTCAAATCGGCGAACTGACGTATTGCGGCCGGCCCGATGTGTTAAGAAAGGTTGGCCAACGTCTTTCGCCCGTTTTCGCGTGAGATTGTCCAAATGAATACAAAGCTCACCAGAGGGAGGTTCATTGCAGGTGCTGGTGTTGTCCCCACGATACCGTGGTCGTTTGGCCTCATCAAAGTCACTCGTGATCGGCGTGCCGGCGACCGGTCGGAGCGATTGATGACGGTGATCATGTAAAGCGTCGACGCTGCCGATCGAAAAATAAATCGTTGTGGAGGCATTTTCTGCAGGAGGCGGAACATGGCTCAGGTCTATTTCCACTGCTCAAACGTCAAAGCCGAATTGGTTGAATGCGGCACCGCCGTAGACGACCTGGCCGAGGTTAGTGATCATGCATGGCAGCACTTCGAAAGCGGTGCTCAAATGATGGGCGGTCATTTTCGAAGGCGCCTCTATTCGGATGCTATCGTTGGGTCTTCGTGCCGAAATTGGCTTTCCCTTACTCCACGCGTGAAATCAGTCAATTGGCGTATTGCCGATGTTCGCTACGCAACGGAATTTTCCCAAGCCCCTACGGTAGTGGGGTGATGACACACGATCTTGATCGAACCGGCGTAGCCCATCCGGTAGGCAACGTAAGGAGATAACTCATGGATACGGTCACCACCTCTTCGTCGGCCTGCACCTGCGCCCCGCTTGCCCGACGTTCGGATGCGGTGAGGCACCCTCTCGATCCTTTGACCGCCGGCGAAATACGCGCGGTGGTCGAGATCGTCCGTAAGGATCCGCAGTATGGCGCCGACTTTCTTTTCGAGACGATCGAACTTCTGGAGCCCGAAAAATCGGTCGTACGTCAGTATAGGTTTGGAGAGCTAATTAACAGGGCTGCACGAGTCAATCTCTTCAAGATCGAGCAGGACGGCATCTGGCGGCTGACCGTCTCCTTGACGCAAGAGAGAGTGCTCACCTCCAAGTATCTGCCGACGGCCAAGCCGATGATCCAACTCGAGCAATTCACGGCCATCGAAAACGCGGTGCGCGCAGCTCCCGAATTTGTCGAAGCTTGCAAGAAACGTGGCATCGAGGACATGTCACTCGTCTGCATAGACCCGTGGTCGGCCGGCAATTTCGGTGTTCCTGGGGAAGACGGCCGTTATCTGGCCCATGTTTTCGCCTGGGTACGGCTGCGGGAAAACGATAATCTCTATGCGCATCCGATCGGCGGGCTAAACGCGATCGTCGACATCAAAACCTACGAAATCGTTCGCGTCGACGATCACGAGATCATTCCAATCGCCACTGCCGAGGTAAACTACGAAGCGGAGTTCATCAAGAACCCCCGAACTCCGTATAAGCCGTTGAACATCTTCCAGCCAGAAGGCGTCTCATTTGAGCTCGATGGGCATCGCTTGACCTGGGACCGCTGGTCGGTGCTGGTTGGCTTCAATTCCCGCGAAGGGTTGACCCTGCACGACATCAGCTACGACGGCCGACCTATCGCGCATCGCGCCTCGCTGGTCGAAATGGTCGTGCCGTATGGCACGACCGACAATGGACACTTCCGGAAGAATGTATTTGATATTGGCGAGTACGGGATCGGGAAGCTTGCCAATTCACTAAAGCTCGGCTGCGATTGTCTCGGCGCGATCGAATATCTGGATGCACACCTCGCCGCGATGGATGGCAACGTCGTTACCATCAAAAATGCGATTTGCATCCACGAGGAAGACGCGGGATTGCTCTGGAAACATTGGGACTTCCGCTCCAACAACGTCGAGACACGCCGAGCACGCAGACTGGTCATTTCGTGCATCGCCACCGTGGCAAACTACGAATATGGGCTCTTCTGGTACTTCCACACGGATGGTTCGATCCAGTTTGAACTCAAGGCCACAGGCATCATCAATACGGCCGCATGTCATCCGGGACAGCCCGGCAAATACGGTAAGGAAGTCGCACCCGGCGTAGTCGGTCATATCCACCAGCACATTTTCTGCGCCCGGCTCGACATGAATATCGACGGTGACCAGAACAGCGTTGTCGAGCTCAACACGCACGCTGATCCCTGGGGGCCAGACAACGCGTATGGCAACGGCTTCTACGAGGAGGAGACGGTTCTGAGGACCGAGCTCGGTGGCTGCCGCCAGGTGAACCCGGCGACGAATCGTGCGTGGAAGGTCATTAACCCCAAACGCAAGAATTGGGTTGGAACGCCGACGGCATACAAGCTCGAGGCCAGTCATCCAGTCACGCCTTTCATACATCCTGATTCCCCCTCGGGAAAACGGTCGAACTTCATCAGGAATCAGCTTTGGGTCACAGCCTACGATCCGGAAGAGCGCTATCCGGCGGGTGAGCATATGAATCACTCCGACGGCACCGGGGGTGTTTCTGACTTCGTCAAGAAGAACCGGAACATCGAGAACGCCGACATTGTCCTCTGGCATGTTTTTGGGCTTCACCATCAGGTTCGGCCTGAAGATTTTCCTGTTCAACCCTGCATCCTCACCGGCTTCAAGCTGATGCCGAGCGGCTTTTTCGATGGCAATCCGGGTATCGACCTTGCGCCCGACAGGAACGATGCAAGTTGTCATGCGCAGGCTGCCAACCATTAGCGGTTATGTACAGGCTGGGGCTGCCAACGGTGCCGCAGCCTGTGCGATTTTCGGCCGTCAGTCTCTGGGTCCAAAATTTCCGTTCGCAAGCCCTTCGTTGGGGCTGTTTCTCAGGTAAAGGTCTCGTCCTTAGTGCTTAGCTCACCTCGGCGCGCCGCAAAATCGGGATCACCTGCTCGGCGAACAACTCCACGCGGCTGCTCGGGCAGCGATGCAGTGGCGGGGGCTGGCGCGTCTCCGCTGCGCCAAGGCGAAGCGCTACCGGATCGTTCGATGAAGTGCTCTCCGAGGACGGCGCGTCGATGATGGTGACGGCATTGCCCCGTCACTCCACGATGTGCGTTTATTTAAGCAGCCACCGATGCCGGACGCGGTCGCCAGACATTGCTCGTAGGTGGTAAAGCTGCAGTCGGTTCGTTCTCGGGTCGCCACACACCACGGATAATCCTGAGCGCGGGCAGCTCCTGGAAACCCGTTGTAGAGCATGATCATGCAAACGGTGAGGAACGTCAGTCACATTGTTTAAACTCGCCAACGCGGCACGTCTGAAAGAATATCTATGGGAAGTTCCGCGCTATCGGAACGCGAGATCCCGAAAACTCGGCTTGTCCGGATCAAGTCGGCTGGCCACATTCCGATGGAGAATAATCCTAACGCGGATAGCGGGAGCTCTGGCCGAGTTCTTTGCCGCTGAACAGGGACGGAGGGCCGTAATGAAGGTTGCGATCCTCGACGATTATCAGAAAGTTGCGCTGCAGCTCGCTGACTGGTCAGGCGTCAGTCGGCAGGCCGAGATCATTGTTTTCAATGACCACCTGGCCGATCCCTCGGCCGTTGTCGAACGGTTGCGCCCGTTCGAGGTGGTATGCGTCATGCGAGAACGCACTCCGTTTCCAAGGGAGATCCTGCAGCAGCTTCCGAACCTCAAACTCATAGCGTCGACTGGACCGCGAAACGCCTCCATCGATACGCGGGCGGCAGCCGATCTCGGCATCGCGGTTACCGCGACCGGCTATGACTCTGCTCCCACTATCGAGTTCGCCTGGTCGCTCATCCTGGCGAGCATGCGGGGCATAGATCGGGAAGCCGTTTCGCTGAAGTCGGGAGGGTGGCAGACCGGCCTCGGCTCGAACCTGCGGGGTAAAACGCTCGCGGTCGTCGGGTTGGGCAACATCGGAAGAGAGGTCGCGCGCATCGGTCTTGCCTTCGGTATGAAGCTGATCGCCTGGAGCCAGAACCTGACCGAGGAGAAGGCCAGCGCCGCCGGCGCCACTCTCGTCGACAAGCAGACACTGTTTCGCGAGGCGGATGTCGTCACGGTGCATCTGGTCCTGAGCGGCCGCACCAGAGGCCTGATCGGGGCAACCGAGTTTGCCCTGATGAAGCCGACGGCGAGGTTCGTCAACACATCGCGCGGTCCGATCGTCGATGAGGCGGCTCTGATCGAGGTGCTACAGGCACGCCGGATCGCCGGGGCTACGGTCGACGTATTCGATGCGGAGCCGCTGCCTCCTGATCACCCCTTCCGGAAGCTAGAGAACGTCCTCGCGACGCCTCACATCGGCTACGTGACCGAAGATCTTTATCGGACTTTCTACGGCGATGCCGCGACCAACATCGCGAAGTGGCTCGAGGCCAACGCGACGACCGCATAGCCGTCATTGGCAAGCAAACCTCCTCATCAACAAGGAGGGCTTAGAACCATGAGCACGACCAATCAAAGCAACATCGTCTATTCACCGCGATACTCCGCAACCGCATGCGCTGGAAAATGCCGGCGCTCACGACTGCCTGATGCTTGGGTCCCGCTTTGTGTCGGGTTTCCGACCGCTTCTGGTCTCTGCGGCCGTCCGTTGTCTCTGGCGGCGATTTCGCTGGCCGTGTCTCCGCATTCAAAAATTCCGCTCCTGGCGGACAAGGTCAGGGGCTGACGTCCGGCTTTTGTTGCACGGGAGCCAGGCCTCGGCGGAGTTAGCAACGGCGACTTTTTTGGGCGTGCGCTATTGTTGCGGATTTAACCCAAGCGCTTCGAACTGCCGATTCCATTCCGCCGGAGCATCGCGCAATCGCTTGATGTTGATGCCTCGAGGCAGGCGGCCCTCCACGGCAGCACGCACCAACTTGGGAGCAAGGAAGGCGAGCGAGATGGTCATGTTGACCTGACGGACACTACATCGCTCGCGCAACGCAATTTGCTCGGCGTTAGTCACCGATCCCGAGATAATTTCGTCCAGCCAGCGTCTACCTCGGGCGATCGCGCTGACAAGACGGAGGCGTCGTTCCGGCCGCTCCGGCCGGACCTCCTTTCGCGATGAGCCATGAGGCAGGAGGAATTCCCGGAATCTCTTGAACGGCGGTTTCTGCCAGGCAATAGACAGGAGGTGATCGTCGGTCGGTTCGTTATTGTCTGCCAGATTGATCGTCCTAGCATTTTCTTGCGATCTCAGCCGGATCGCCAACCGGTCCTTATGAACGTCGATGCGGTCGACCAACTCGGGGATTGCGCTCTGATCAGCTGTAGCCGAGGCCGAGGTCCCGGTTCGGCTTCTGAGATGCTCGTTGAGGGATTTGACGACCACGTCCTCGACATCGGCTGCTGGAACACGGGTAATCGATCCGACTTTTGCCGTCTTGGCTTCTCCATGCAGGCATGGCAGCGACACGTAATAGCGATAACGGATGCCGGCCTTGGTCGCATGCGTCGGCGCCATGCGGTGGCCTGCGTCATCGAACAACAGCCCAGTCAGTAAATGGTCGCCCGCGTTCCGGATGCTGGTCCTGGTGGTCCATTGATCCGTCAGCTTCTGCTGGACCGCATCGAAGAGGGCGCGGTCCAAGATGGGTGGCTGCTCGCCCGGCAGGATCTCACCCTTGTATTTGACTTCGCCGATATAGAACCGATTGCGCAGGAGATAGAACAGCGTTCCCCGCTCGAACGGGATGCCCCCGCGGGTGCCGCCGGTCGCGAGCGGCCTGGTCTTGGTACGGATGTTACGCTCCTTGAGATCTCGAACCAGGGCATTGACGCCGCTTAGCTCGAGATAGCGCTTGAAGATCAGCCTGACCTGTTCCGCCTCACTTTCTACAACGGCGATTTTGCCGTCCTTCATGTCGTAGCCGAGGGGGAGGGGACCGCCGACCCAAAGTCCCTTGCGCTTCGACGCTGCGATTTTGTCCTTGATCCGCTCGGACGTGACCTCTCGCTCGAACTGGGCAAAGGACAACAGCACATTGAGTATTAGCCGGCCCATTGAGGTCGTGGTGTTGAACTGCTGGGTGACCGAGACAAAGGCCACGCTATGGGCATCGAAGAGCTCGACCAGTTTGGCGAAGTCGGCAAGCGATCTCGTCAGCCGGTCTACCTTATAGACGACGATGACGTCGATCTTGCCGGCGCGAACATCGTTCAGCAGCCTCTGAAGGTCAGGCCGGTCGGTCGACCCACCCGAGTAGCTGCCGTCATCATAGCGCGACTTGATCAGAGTCCAGCCGGCATGGGCCTGGCTCTTGATATAGGCTGAGGAGGCATCGTACTGCGCATCCAGCGAGTTGAACTCCTGATCGAGACCTTGATCCGTGGAGACCCGGGTATAGATGGCGCAGCGAAGGGGTTTGATTGAAGTAGCTTTCATCGCCTGGCCTCGGACGTCGGTGGCGCCTGCTTATCCCTCAGGCCAAAAAAGCGGGGGCCATTCCATCGGGTGCCGGTGATCGCGAAGGCGATCCTGGTCAGGCTGTCATAGCTCTGGCCGTTCCAGGAAAAGCCTTCGGCCAGCACCATCACGCGATGCGATTGCCGGTCCCATTCCCGAATCAGCATGGTGCCCGGCGTCAGGTCCGTTCGCTTCCGGTCTAGGTTCTTCAGCCGGTCCGCCATCGCCAAACCTGACTCGCTGGCATGGGTACGATCGAGAATCTTTCTGGTCTCATGATCAAGGTCCCCAAGACGATCGGCCTGGATACGAAAGGCCAGGACGGCAAACAACAGATGCCGCGGCAAGTGAGGAGGCGGCGACCGTTGGAAAATGCTCTGCCACCGGGCGCGCAGCCCCTTGACATCGAGATCGCGCAACTGCGCGATCTCATCTTCGATTGAAGCTTTCCGCGATGACGTCCTGCGCCGTCCGGTCTCACGCATCGCGTTTCTCCGGGGTGCCTAAAGTCAAAGGGGAGGGAGCCGAAGTCTTCGCTCTCGCGATCCGATAGATTCGGCCGGACCTTGTCTTATTAGACGTCAGCGTCAGTCCAAGCCTCTTCTTTACGACCCCGGCGAAGAAGCCTCGTACCGAATGCGATTGCCAGCCAGTGACCTTCGAAATGGCCGCAATGGTGGTACCGCCCTTGGTCTGGAGCAGGCCGAGCACGCGGTCGTGTTTGGTCGTCCCTCCGTGCGTACTCTTTTTCGTGTTTGACTGTTTTGCCGGGCTGGTGCGTGGACTGGGCGTTGTCTTGGATCTCGCCATTAAAGGACCCCCGATGTAGGCGACACCATCGTCGCACCACCTCGACCCCGCTCAGGTTAGCCACCCGCGGGGTCCGGTCCTGAGGCGCCGCTACCGCGCTTCCGGCATCACCACAACGCTCCCTTCGCGGCAGAAGTCCAGTCCAACATCGAGCAATCTTGTTGCCCGATCACACCTAATGTCGCTTCTCTAATCGGCCGGTTGGGGTCAAGCGCATTCAGACTGTCCACGGCTCAATGTTGATGTCGATCGCGGGCTCTTGCTTCTCTTCGGAATCGGCGCCAGGTCCTTGTATGGGGTTTTTGTTGTCAAGGAGTTCGCCAGGGCAGCGAAGCTTTCCTTCGTCGGTTTCTTGGTTTGATCTCAAAGCCCGTTTCTTCGTCCCGACCTGCGCATCGCTGACATAGATGCGCGCAGAATCTGTACAGGTTGGCTATCACCCCAACCTTGCGGCATGCTTCGCCCTTA
>Ga0081540_1003618_pt1 | contig 12132 bp, 13 predicted proteins | sample TabmetS2T1R1_FD_71024 | JGI IMG/M metagenome (GOLD analysis project Ga0081540, IMG submission 71024) | Tabebuia heterophylla rhizosphere microbial communities from the University of Puerto Rico - S2T1R1 | ecosystem: Host-associated > Plants > Roots > Rhizosphere ...
CTCGTAGAACAACGCAGCCTGCTCACCCAGCTGATGTCCCATCATGATTCAGTCCTCTCGTTACGACTGAATCAGCGAAGATCAACCGGCGCAAGCGCAGACTTTTTCAACAAAATCGGCCAAAAGCGGTCGGTTCTGAGCACGCTCGTCGGGAAACCTGGATTGATCGGTCGGCACTAATGTCATTCGCTCGCGATGAGCGACGCGGGGGGCGGGATGGCGGAGGAACCCCTATGCCTGCTCGCCTCGTTGATCGATGCCAACGTCCTTGGAACAAAGGATTGCTCGTCGGCCAGAAGAAACCTCTTGAGCCCAAGCACGTATGGTCTATTCGGGTCCGCCCAGAAATCGCGCGATCAGTGCGTGACCTTGCTATCTTTAACCTGGCAATCGACAGTAAACTTCGCGCCTGTGACTTGGTCAAACTACGACTGGACGATATTTGCTCGGGGACAAACGTACGGCGTCGAGCGACTATTGTTCAAAAGAAGACAGGTCGACCAGTCCAGTTCGAGATCTCGGAGCAGTCTAGGAATTCAGTCGAAGCATGGCTGCCAACCCTGCGGGGCACCGGCTCCCGATACCTCTTCCCAACGCGAATTCATGCCAGTCCTCACATTTCAATCCGCCAGTATGCCCGGCTGGTGCATCGCTGGATTAAAAGCATCGGCTTAGAGTCAGCATCTTACGGCACGCACTCAATGCGCCGAACAAAGGCTGCCCAGATTTATCGCAAGACCGGGAACTTGCGTGCAGTCCAACTTCTCCTCGGTCATGCCAAATTGGAAAGCACCGTCCGATATCTCGGGATTGAGGTGGGAGCTCTAATCTTCGACCACCGGCATCCACGCCGGTGGTCAATTCGCGCCATGAGCGGACGTTCCGACCGAGTCCATTCTCATCGAAACTTGGCCCCCATCGCCGTGGTGAAGGTTTTCTCGGCAGACGATCCACCTTGGCGGCGCAGATGCCCTCATTGGATCGATAGCGATCCAAACAAGACCATAGAAGAGCAGCCCCCTTGCGGAGACTCGCCAAAGTTGGACCGAACGACAGATCTTCGGCTGCAACGAAAAACCAAGCCGCGAGATGTGATGATCAAGTGCCCCAGCGCAGCGCCGCTGTGTGCACCGGAGCATCCCACAATTCCTTCGCCTGGCCATCGAGCGCGGATACGGTGATCGAGACGCCGGCCATGTCGAGAGATGTCACATAGGATCCGGTCAGGAAACGCGTCGCCTTGATCCCTGCGCGATCCAGAATTCGCCCGGCGCTGTTGACCATCAAATAGAGTTCGATCAGAGGCGTTGCGCCGAACCCGTTGACGAGAAGCAGAACTTCACTGTCCGGCCTCGGTGCGAGGTCCTTGAGGATCGCGCAAACGAGTTCCTCGGCAATCGCATCGGCGGAAGCCATCGGTACCCTGCGCCGGCCAGGCTCGCCATGAATGCCAACGCCCATTTCCATTTCGTCGTCGGCCAGCGTAAAATTCGGCCGCCCCGCCGCCGGCACGGTACACGGCAACAGCGCCACACCCATCGAGCGCGTGCGCCGGTTAATTTCATCGCCGAGTGCCTTGAGGTCCGCAAGCGGCATTCCGTTTTCGGCCGCGGCGCCGACCATCTTTTCCACGATCAGCGTACCCGCGACACCGCGACGACCGGTCGTGTAGGTCGATTTCTCCACCGCCACGTCGTCGTTTGTCACTACGCTCGCAACTTCTCGCCCGGCCATCTCCGCAGCCATGGTGAAATTCATCACATCGCCTTCGTAGTTCTTGACGATGAAAAGGACGCCGGCGCCGGTGTCGACGGCCTCCGCCGCCTCAATCATCTGGTCCGGCGTCGGCGAGGTGAATACCTGGCCGGGGCAAGCGGCATCGAGCATGCCGCGGCCGACATAGCCCGCATGCAACGGCTCATGCCCCGAACCGCCGCCTGAAATCAGGGCAACCTTGCCGGACTTCAACGTGCGGCGGCGCACGAATTTGCGTTCGGCACCAAGAAGCAGGATATCCGCATGAGCGGCTGCAAAGCCGTCAAGACTTCCCGAACCGCCGCCTGAAATCAGGGCAACCTTGCCGGACTTCAACGTGCGGCGGCGCACGAATTTGCGTTCGGCACCAAGAAGCAGGATATCCGCATGAGCGGCTGCAAAGCCGTCAAGACTTTCTTCGAGTACCGTATCGGCGCCGTTGATCAGCTTTTTCATAAACGCCCTCCCGTGGCTTATTTTGCGGTCCGGATCAATCCATCAGCCGACGCTCTCGGCGTAGCGCGCGAGCTGCGCCGCAAAATCGATGACGAGTTGTTCGAGCGCGCGGTTCTTCTTGTCGTCGCCGAGATCCGGCACCGTCACCGCGATGGTACGCGTGCGCGCTTCGCGATGGGATGCGCGCAGGCGGCCGGGATGCGCGCGTCCGTAGGCTTCCAGGAATGCCGTGCGCTCGGCGCCGGACAGATGGCAGACATCGAAGATAATCGCGACATGCTTCGCCGGTATCGGCACCAGATAGGCCGGATTGGTGATCTGGGTCACGAAGGAGCGGTTCTTGCCCAGCGCCGCCGCAAGCTTGAGCCTGGTCCCGGACGGCCGGTTGTCCAGTACCCGCCGCAGGATGACCTTGTAGTCGGCGACATTGCGATCGCCAGGCGCGCGGGTCTCTTCGCCTGCTTCGTCCGTCATGAGCCTACCTTTGCGATCGCCGCCTTAAGCCGCGCTACCGCAACCGGTGCCACCGAAAGGCTCGTCAGTCCGGTCGCAAGCAGCGCCGTCGTCAGGCGGGTGTCCGCGGCAGCGTCACCGCAGAGCGAGACCTCGACACCACGCTTGCGCGCGGCCTCGACGGTCCGGGCGATCAGCGCCAGTACTGCTGGATTGCCCGCATCGTTGAGCTCGGCGACCGAGCCGATATCGCGCGCCGCAGCCATTGTATACTGAGTCAGATCGTTTGATCCGATGGAATAGAACGCAGCGTCGAAATCCTCGGCGCAGAGCGCCGCCGCCGGAACCTCAATCATGATACCGAGCGGCGGCCGGGCGCAGGCGATCCCCGCCGCCGTGAGCACCGCAAACTCGGCGTCAAGCACAGCGCCGGCACGATCGAGTTCTCCGGGAACGGCGATCATCGGCAGCATCACTTTCAGTATCCCGTGCACCGCCGCGCGCGACAGCGCCCGCATTTGCACGCGAAACACCTCCGGCCGCGCAAGCGAGAGGCGAATGCCGCGAAGGCCGAGAAACGGATTGCTCTCACCATCGATCGTCACCCCCTTGATTGGCTTGTCGCCGCCGGCATCGAGGGTGCGGATCGTCACCGGCCTTCCCTGGGCCCAGTCGAGAATGCGCCGATAGATTGCATATTGCGTGTCCTCGTCCGGCAGGCCGTGAGACGCCTCGAACAGAAATTCGGTGCGCACAAGACCGATGCCGTCGCAGATTGCGGGATCAAGGCCTGCAAGGTCTTCCGGGGCGGCAATGTTGAGCAGCACCGCGATCCGCCGGCCGTCGGCCGTACAGGCAGGCGCAAGGCTGGCGCTTTCGGCGGCGGCCAGCGCAGCGTTCGCAGCTGCCATGCGCTGCTCGAACAGGCGACGCGTCTCAGGCTCGGGATCGAAGATCACGCTTCCCGCATCGCCATCGACCAGTGCCAACGCCGGCGGCTGCCCGTTCCACGACAACGGACCGAGCCCGACGACCATGGGCGCCCCGCGCGCCCGCGCCAACATCGCGACGTGCGAGGAAGGTGAGCCCTCGGCCAGCGCGATGGCGCCGCCGTGCGACCAGTCGGCGGCAAGAAAAGCGGAAGGCGTGATGTCGTCAGCCGTCACGATCGAGCCACCGGCAATCCTGGCGATCGTGTCCACGCCGCTCAAATGCGCGAGCACGCGATCGCGGATGTCGACGATATCGGCGGCACGGGCACGGAAATATTCATCTTCAGCAGCGCGATAGCCAGCTATCTCCACGTCGAGCGCCAAGCGCCAGGCATGGTGGGCGGTGATCCCCTCCGCGATCACCTCATATGCCGGATCCGCCAGCGCATCATCTTCAAGCATGGCGACCTGGAATTCCAGAATGTCGGCCACCTCGCCCTGAACCGTCTTGATCTGCTCGGCGATCTCCGCCCTCGCGCCTTCAATTGCCGCCCGCAGTGCCGCCGCCTCCTGCGCGGGATCGTCGCTCGCCGTTCGTCTGGCCACGACCGCGGTCAACATGGTAACCGGTCCGATCGCGAGACCCGGCGAGGCGGCACGGCCGATGAGATGAATCTCTGCCACCGCGATCAGGCCTCGCCGAACCCGTCATGCACGAGCGCAAGCACGGCAGCAAGCGCTGCCTTGCCGTCGGGGCCGGCGACGCGGAAATGCAGCGTCGCTCCCTGCGGTGCCTTCACGCGCATCACCTTCACCGGGCTCTTCGCATCGGTCCAGGGCCCGTCCGGCGCAAGCGCAAATTCGATCTTCGCTGCGAAGCCTTTCGCGCACTGCGTGAGCTTGACCGACGGCCGCGCATGAAGACCGACGGCGTTGACGAGAACCGCCGACGCCGTCAGCGGCGCGAAGACGTCAGCCGACCGGCTGGCATTGACATCATGCATAGAATTCCTCCGCGCTACGTTTGACGGCGGCAAGTGACGATCCGCCCGAGGATTCGGTCGCTGCGATCACAGCACCTTCAACCACCGGCGCATTGCAGACAACGACGCGCGCACGTCGATCTTCAGCCAGCATCTCCAGCGCCATCTCCGAGTTCGTCTCTGCCCCGCCGAGATCGACCAGGATAGCTACGCCCGCCGGCGACCAGGCCGCCTCGATTGCCTCCAGAATACCGGCGACATTCGTGCCGAGCCCACCATCGGTATCGCCGCCGGTCCAGGCGAGCGGCACGGCGTTGCCTACCATCTGGCGCACCATATCGGCTGCGCCCTCCGCAATTTTGGAGGAATGCGAAACGATGACGATGCCGACATTGCCGGAACTTGAATTGCTCATGAAGTTGCCTCGAATTCCAGTGCCGCAACGGCAGCGCTGATCAACAGGGACGCCGAGCGGGATCCCGGGTCCATATGGCCGATGGATCTTTCGCCGAGGAAGGATGCGCGGCCGCGGGTCGCGAGCATGGGCGTCGTGCGATCGGCAGCTTGCGCCGCCTCGGCCGCAATCGCCCTGGCATCGCCGCCGCCTGCAAATACGGCTTGCACCGGCACCAGAACATCCAGCAATGTTTTCTGCCCCGCTTCCGAACGCCCACGGAGCTTGACCGCGCCTATCGCCTTGTCCGCCGCCGCGATGAGATCGGCGCGCGTCAGCTGCTCCGGTAGCGCCTTGCCAAGCTCCATGAAGAAGGTGCCGACCAGTGGCCCGGAAGCGCCACCGACCTTCATGACCAGCGTCATTCCAATCGCCTTCAGCATCTCCGGCAACGATTTGTCAGCAAGGCCGGGAAGCGTCGCGAGCACGGCCTCAAATCCGCGCTTCATGTTCAATCCGTGATCGCCGTCGCCGATTGCCTGATCCAGGCTGGTCAGTTCTTCGGCGTGCTCGATCATCGACGCTGCGAGCGCCCGCACCAGCCTTTCCCTCGCTGCCCGATCGAGACTCATGCCGCGACCCTCCCGCCATCCGCATCGAAGAACAGCGGCTTGTTGAGGCGAAGCGACACGATATCCCCGGCTCCGAGCCCGGCTTCAGGGTCGGACAACGTCACGACGGGTTGGCCGCCAAGGTCGAGATGGAGATGGCTCTGGTCGCCGAGATGCTCGATCCGCTTGACGGTCGCTTGTACGTCACCGTCGCCGCGCGCGATCGTCAGGTGCTCGGTGCGCGCGCCAATGGTCACGGCCCCGCGCGGCGCACTGGCAAAGAGATTCGCCGGCAGCAGGTTGATCGCCGGCTGGCCAAGCCGCGCGGCGACATGAGCGTTGATCGGGTTCTCGTAGATCTCGCGCGGCGTACCTATCTGCAGCAGCCGCCCGCCCTCGATGACACCGATGCGCGAAGCCATGGTCATCGCTTCGGTCTGATCATGGGTGACATAGAGGATGGTCGCGCCGAGATCGGTCTGGATACGCTTGAGTTCAAGCCGCATTTCACCACGCAGCTTGGCATCCAGCGATGAGAGCGGCTCGTCCATCAGGTAGATCGCAGGCGAGCGCACCAGAGCCCGGCCGATCGCAACCCGCTGCATCTGTCCGCCCGACAACTGTGTTGCCTTGTTGTCCAGCTTGGTTTCGATGTGGAGAAGACTCGCGACTTCCCGCACCTTCGCGCGGATCTCGGCCTCCGGTACACGGCGGATCGGCGCTCGTAACGCAAAAGCCATGTTCTCGAACACGGTCAGATGCGGGTACAACGAATACTGCTGGAACACGAAAGCGACGTCGCGGTCGGCCGGCGCGTTACTGGTCACGTCGCGCCCGTCGATCCGGATCGAACCGCGGTCCGGCATCTCCAGTCCGGCGATCAAGCGCAATGTCGTCGTCTTGCCGGCGCCTGTCGGCCCGAGCAGAGCGACGAACTCGCCGTCGCCGACGGTCAGCGACAGATCGCTGACGGCCTGCGCCTTCCTGAACGCCTTGGAGACCGCCCTGATCTCGACCTCAGCCATGCACGCCTCCCTCATACAATACGGTGCGTATCGCCCGCCCGGACGCCTTGTCGAAGATCGACAGCGTATCGGGCCGGAAGTCGAGCCCGACATTCTCTCCGGTCCGAAACGGCACGCTCGCGGGCGACCGGGCCTTGAGTGCGCCATAGCGCGTCGTCACGGTGACGATCTGCGTCGTGCCGAGATACTCGGTCCCATAGATCTCGCCCCGCACCGCGCCGCGATCGGCGAAACGCACATGCTCGGGCCTGACCCCGAGAACGAGATCGCTTTCCGGCAACCCCTCGCGCGCCGCAGGAATGGCAACCTCGCGCTCGCCGAGCCGGATCTGCTGCACGCCGGCCTCCAGGCTGCCGCGGAACGGCAGGAAGTTCATCGGCGGCGAGCCAATGAAATCTGCAACGAAGAGTGAGGCAGGCCGATCATAGATGTCGCGCGGGGTCGCGACCTGCTCGACGACACCGTTGTTCATCACGGCGATCTTATCGGCCATCGCCATGGCCTCGAGCTGATCGTGCGTGACATAGACCGTGGTCGCTCCAAGCCGGTCGTGCAGCGCGCGCAATTCGCGGATCATCGCCTCGCGCATTTCAGTATCGAGCGCACCGAGCGGCTCGTCCATCAGGAAGCATTTCGGCTTGCGCACGATCGCGCGTCCAAGCGCGACGCGCTGCCGATCGCCGCCGGCAAGACCCGACACCGGCCTGTCGAGAAGATGCGAAATGCGCAGGATGCGTGCGGCCTCCACAACCCGCCGGTCGGCTTCCGCCGCGCCGATGCCCTCGCATTTCAAGGGGAAACCGATATTGCGCCGGACATTCATATGCGGATAGAGCGCGAACAGCTGGAACACGAAGGCGATATCGCGGGCCGAGGCGCGGTTCATCGTGACGTCCTCGCCGTCGAGCCGAATGGTGCCGGCCGTCGGCAATTCCAGTCCGGCAATCATGCGCAGCGTCGTCGTCTTGCCGCAGCCGGAAGGACCCAGCAGACAGAGGAACTCGCCGTCCTCCACCGTGAAACTGGCTTCCTTGACGGCATGGAAATTTCCGAAGGATTTGTCGAGCGCCTCGACCCTGATCTGTGCCATCCGCCCTACTCCCTGACCTTCGAGACAATGATGAACATCACTGTGCCGAACAGAGTAGTCGCAAACGACCAGGAATAGAGCGTCAGCGAAAATGGCTGCATCAACATGACGACGCCCGCGGCTATGATCGCCGTCGCGATGGCTTCCAGCGGGCCGCGCCGCAGAATTCTGTCCGCGAAGCTGCTCGGCATGGACGAATGTGCATCGAGGCTCATTTGCGAACGGCTCCAAAGGTAATGCCGCGCAACAAGTGTTTGCGCAGGAGCACCGTGAACACGACAATCGGTACCAGAAACAGCGTCGTACCGGCGGCGACCGCAGGCCAGTCCTGCCCGCCCTCCCCGATGATGATCGGAATGAAGGGCGGCGCCGTCTGGGCGTTGCCGGAGGTCAGAAGCACCGCGAAAGCGTACTCGTTCCAGGCGAAGATCAGGCAGAAGATCGCCGTTGCCGCGATACCCGTCGTTGCCTGCGGCAGCACCACCTTCACGAACGCCTGAAAACGCGTATAGCCGTCGATCATGGCCGCTTCCTCGTACTCGCGCGGAATCTCGTCGATGAAGCCCTTCAGTAGCCAGACAGCGAGCGAGACGTTCACCGAGGTGTAGAGCAGGATCATGCCGAGCCTCGTATCCGACAGCCCGATGGTGCGGTACATCAGATAGATCGGGATCGCGACGGCGATCGGCGGCATCATCCGCGTCGACAGAATGAAGAACAGCAAATCGTCCTTCAGGGGCACACGGAATCGCGAAAAGCCGTAGGCCGACAACGTACCGAGCGCGACCGCAAGCACGGTCGAACCGAAGGCGATGATCAGCGAATTGACGAAACGCGGCACATAATTCGACGGTCCGGCGACAACCATGTTGCGGCCGCGCGCAATTTCATCGCAAAGCCCCTGCGGCGGTCCGAGCGAGCGGATGAATTCCGGCGTCTGGCGCGATCGCGTGGTGAAGAGATTGCAGAAGCCTTCGAGCGACGGCTCGAAGAAAACCTTCGGTGGATACGAGATCGCATCGTCCGGCGACTTGAACGAGGTGAGAACGATCCAGATCAGCGGGATCATGGTGATCACGGCGTAGAGGATCACGAGCGAACCCGCCAATCGCCTTGTACTGGGCGACGGTTCGACGACGGAATGGGCTGAGTTGGCGACGCTCATCGGCTCTTCACCCGGTTCAGCGCCTTGACATAGATGTTGGCCAGGCCAAACACCGTCACGAACAAAATGATCGCAAAAGCCGAGGAATAACCCGTCCGCCAGCTCTCGAAGGCCGCGCGCTTGAGCGTGATCGAGGCGACCTCCGTCGTCGACCCCGGCCCGCCGCCGGTGAGCAGGTTGACCATGTCGAACATCTTGAAGTTCTCGATGCCGCGGAACAGCACGGCGAGCATGATGAACGGCAACGCCATCGGCAGCGTAATCGACCAGAATTGCCGCCATTTTGATGCGCGGTCGACCTCCGCCGCCTCATAGATGTAGTCTGGAATCGATCGCAGCCCGGCAAGGCAGATCAGCATCACATAAGGCGTCCACATCCAGGCGTCGACGATGACGATCGCCCAGGGGCTCAACGTCACATCCCCCAGCATCTGGAACGACGACGCGGAGCGGCCCGTGAGGAAGGCGACCACATAGTTGAACAGCCCGATTTGCGGCTGGTAAAGAAACGTCCAGAAATTGCCGACCACGGCCGGCGAAAGCATCATCGGCAGCAGGATGATGGTGGTCCACATGCCGTGGCCACGGAATTTCTTGTCGATCAGGAAGGCAAGACCAAACCCAACCACGGTCTCGATGACGACGGTCCAGATCACGAAATGGGCCGTCACCTGCATCGAAGCCCAGATGTCCGGATCGGTCAGTATGGTCTGGTACCAATCGATCCCCAGCCACTTCACCGGAGCATTGGCCCGATTGGCGCGATAATTGGTGAACGACAGATAGATCGTCCAGACCAGCGGGAAGATATTGATCGCCAGCAGCAGCACGATCGTCGGGGTGATGAATATCCATGCGAGCGCCTTGTCCGACAAACCCCGGATACGGCGCACTACGGCGGGCTGCACGGGCACAGCGCCGTAGGTGATCCGCGATGAGGCACTCAAATCATTCATGGCGTCGTGTGGTCCTGATGCGCTGCGATTGTTGGCTTCGGAAGCGAGTCCTGGTATTGCCCGAAAGAATGGCCTGGAGCGCGAGCGAACCGCGCTCCAGGCCGCTATCCTAGAACTTCTTGCCCTCTTCCTTGAAGATGGCTTTCCAGTCTTTCACCAACCCGTCGAGGGCTTCCTGCGCGGTCCCCTTGTCGGCGACCACGTAGTCATGAACGCGCTTCTGCTCGGCTTGCAGGAGTTGGGCGTAGGAAGGCTCGGCCCAGAAGTCGACCACCATGCTCATCGATTTCAGGAACTCCTTGGCGAACGGCGCGCTGTCCGGGAAGCTTGGGTCATTCAGCACGGATTTGGCGCAGGAATAGCCGCCCAGCGCCCACCACTTCTTCTGCACATCGGCGCCGGAGAACCATTTGATGTATTGCAGCGCTTCGCCCTGATTCTTGGAATAGGAAACCACGGAGATACCCTGACCGCCGAGCTGGGTGGCCTGGGTGGTGGCGGCGGGATTGGAGAAGAAGCCGATCTTGTCGCCGCCGACATTCGGATCCTTGTAGAGACCCGGGAAGAAGGCGAAGAAGTTCATCTGCAGCGCCACCTGGCCGGATTTGAAGGCGTCAAGACCTTCCGACATGTAGGAGTTGGAAGCGCCTGGAGGCGTGCAGCACTTATAGAGCTCCTTGTAGGCTTCGAGCCCCTTGACGGCACCCGGCGAGTTGACGAAGCCGTCCATCGCGTACGGCTTGTTTGGGTCCTGATATTTGAAACCGTAGTCGTAGAGATAGTTCGAAACGCCCATGGTGATGCCTTCCGAACCACGCTCGGTGTAGATCGATGCGCCATAAACCTTCTTGCCGTCGATCTCACGGCCCTGGAAGAACTTCGCGATGTCACGGAGTTCATCGAGCGTTTTCGGCACAGCGAGATCACGGCCATATTGGGCCTTGAAGTCCTTCTGCACGTCGGGGCGCGCGAACCAGTCCTTGCGATAGGTCCAGCCCACCGCGTCGCCCATGGCCGGCAGCGCCCAGTAGTTGGGTGTGTTCTTCGGCCACTGCGAATAACCGACCACGGTGGCCGGCATGTAGTCGTCCATGCTGATGCCTTCCTTCTTGAAGAAGTCGTTCAGCTTGACGTACTGGCCGTTCTCGGCGGCGCCGCCGATCCACTGCGAATCGCCGATAATGAGATCGCACAAAGAACCGCGCGAGTTGAGTTCGTTCAGGAAGCGATCGGCGTAATTGGTCCACGGCACGAACTCGAACTTCATGCCGATCCCGCTCTTGGCGGTGAAGTCCTTCGACAGTTCTACCAACGCGTTGGCCGGGTCCCATGCGGCCCAGCACAGCGTGATCGTCTTGCCCTGCGCGTGCGCGGGCATGGTCGTCGCTCCGATGCCGACCGCAGCGGCAAGAGCGCCGCCTGCAGCAAAAAGCGCCTTCATGCTATTCTTCATGCGCATTTCCCTCCCTTTGAACCGGCCATCGACATGGCGCGGCGTTCCTGCCCGCTCGAATGCTTCGAGCAGTGCGACACAGTCCTTGACGGGCTTAGTGACTGAACGGACGTTTCCTCGCGCCACCCGGATTCTTAAGGACCGGCGAAGCTCGATTTGTTTAGTGAAACACAGTTTACTAAACATTGCAAGCCAGCGGTCGCCGGCTTTCGTTTCAAAGCTCGCGTACTGCAGACTGACGCGGCGCTTCCCGCTGGCTCCGCCGGCGACAGCTGCTGTACCCTGGCAAGCTCATCACCGCGTTTCCAAAAAGGAATCCGGGTTGCCAAGATGGCTGTCCGCAATGGAGGCGCCGATGCAGATGGTCGACCTCAGCTGACTAAGCAGTTTTCGGCCGTCTTGACGTGCGAGCCTGAACAGACCAATGGCCGCCAATCCGGGGGCATGGGGATCACGCTCTCTCGCTGGTCAGCTCGCGGGCGCCGCAAGCAAACATAGCTGCAAATGCTCAGAACTATGCGTCGTCACTTGGCCCAGACACCCGCCGGGCGAATCGGCGAGCTGTCTTCCGTCTTCACGTTGACGGTGACCTCCATTCCGAGTTCCTCATCAGCGTCACCCCAGTAGCTGCCGGACAGAGGAATAGCCTGTTCGGGCGTCCTCGTGACTCCGACCCTGATCAAATCGCGATTGCCGACGATGCCGTTCGTCGGGTCGAACTCGACCCAGCCGGATCCGGGGACGTAAACTTGGCACCACGCATGGGTCGAGCCTCCGCCGAGCCGCTGCAGGCCATCGTGATCGGGCACGTACACGTATCCTGTGACGAAGCGAGCGGCAAATCCCAAGGATCTCGCCG
>Ga0081540_1003619_pt1 | contig 12128 bp, 14 predicted proteins | sample TabmetS2T1R1_FD_71024 | JGI IMG/M metagenome (GOLD analysis project Ga0081540, IMG submission 71024) | Tabebuia heterophylla rhizosphere microbial communities from the University of Puerto Rico - S2T1R1 | ecosystem: Host-associated > Plants > Roots > Rhizosphere ...
TGCCGCCGTGGCGGCGCCGGCCCCTGCTGAAGCCCGCCACTTCGGACCGGGCCTGGGCTTCGGTCTTGCCGCGGGCGCGCTGATTGCGGGCGCAGCGGCCGCGAGCGCGTATCCGTATTACGGGCCGTATGGCTACTATGACTACGGTCCGCGCTACTACGCGCCGGGTTACGCCTATTACGGCGGGCCGGCCTACTACCCGCGCCGGCACTACTACCGACATTATTACGGCGGCTGGTAAGCCGTGACCAAGAAAAGGCCCGGAGCGATGCTCCGGGCCTTTTTGTTTGGCTCGATGTTCTTCAGTTCCAGAAGGTGGGCTTGTTGAAACCGTCCCAGGCGTTGGAGAGCGTGGCGGCGTAGTACTCTTGGCGCTCGCGCTCGAACTTCTTCTGCGTGGCGCGGAAAATCGCAACGCGCGCAGCGATCTCTTCACGCTCGCGTGCCACCCATTCCGACTCGTCTTTCAGTTTCATCGCCCACCCCTCTTGTTGAATCTTTGTTGAGTCGCCCCGTCGCCCATAGGCGGACCGGATTGAGGCGTGATTTTGGAAGCACGGTTACAGGATTATGACCGTGCTCCGCGGCAGGCGGACAAGACGAACGTCGTGGATAAGGCGCGCGATATTGTTGTCGCTCGCACAGCTTACCAATAGCGAATTGAAGAAAAGTGCCGCGCCTGCGCCCAAGTCAAGAAGAACTGCGAGCCGCAGAAGAAGGCTGACGAACCGCCGCAGCTGCTAGAGCCGGCAAGCGCCGAGGCAGAGGCTGCTTGAGCCGACGGCGTCAAACTGAACTGGCAACCGCTAAGGGCGTGCTATAGTCGGCATGCCCCTTTTTGTTTTGTAGGATTGCTCCAGTGATCGCAAAGGATCTGCGCAGCGGCGTGGAACGGCTCGGTGAGATGATCGCCGAAGCCTCCATCATCGTGCCCTTCACCGGTGCCGGTATCTCGACGGAATGCGGCATCCCCGACTTCCGCTCGCCCGGGGGCATCTGGACGCGGAATCGGCCAATCCCGTTCGACGAATTTGTCATCAGCCAGGAAGCGCGCGACGAGTCGTGGCGGCGGCGTTTTGCGATGGAGCCGACCTTCGCCGCCGCGAAGCCGGGCAGGGGCCATCGCGCGCTGGCCTCGCTCTACCGCGCCGGCAAGACGCCGGCGATCATCACCCAGAACATCGACAATCTGCATCAGGCGTCCGGCTTCAAGGCGGAGGACGTCATCGAGCTGCACGGCAACACCACCTTTGCCCGCTGCATCGGCTGTGGAAAATCCTATGATCTCAAATGGGTGAAGGCGCGCTTCGACGAGATCGGCCGCGCGCCCGACTGCACGACCTGTGAGGAGCCGGTCAAAACCGCGACTATCTCCTTTGGACAAGCCATGCCGGAAGAGGAGATGCGCCGCGCCACGGAACTGGCGCAGGATTGCGACCTGTTCCTCGCCATCGGATCGTCGCTGGTGGTGTGGCCTGCAGCGGGATTTCCCCTGATGGCAAAACGATGTGGCGCGAAACTGGTCATCATCAATCGCGAGCCGACTGAGCAGGACGACATGGCCGATCTGGTATTACGTTACGACATCGGCGAAACGCTGGGACCTTTTGTGGGTAATTGATGGCGGAATCTGATTCGCGCCTGTGCAACCTGTTCATAGTTCCCCCCAAAATTGTTTTTTAGCTATGCGCCGCAAGCGCAAATGTTATCGTTGACCCGAAAGATTCGCGCGGCGTTGTCATGAGTTGTCATGGATGGGTGCGCGTTCGGTGTCGCTGTAGCGGGGCACACCGGCAACTGAGTGCGGGGTTCTGGGGTCATGGGGTCGGACGGATTTGAGTCCAAGAAGATCGGTGTGCCGCCAGGCGGGGCGGGGGCTAACCGGCTTGGACCGACGACGGAATTTCAAGGTAGCGCACAGCGCGATCCCGCATTGGATGCACTCTCCGGTCTAGGCGATGCTGCAGCCAATCTCGTCGAAATCTCAGGCGTCATTAAATGGTTCGACGCCTCCAAGGGCTACGGCTTCATCGTTCCCGACAATGGCTGGCCGGATGTGCTGTTGCACGTCACCGTGCTGCGACGTGACGGCTATCAGACCGCATACGAAGGCGCGCGGCTGGTGGTGGAATGCGTGCAGCGCGCCAAGGGATACCAGGCCTTCCGCATCCTCTCGATGGATGAGTCGACCGCGATCCACCCGGCGCAGATGCTGCCGCCCAGAACGCATGTCACGGTCACCCCGACTTCGGGACTGGAACGCGCGCAGGTCAAATGGTTCAACCGCTTGCGCGGCTTCGGCTTCCTGACCTGCGGCGAAGGCACGCCGGATATCTTCGTGCACATGGAGACGCTCCGGCGTTTCGGCATGACGGAGCTGCGGCCCGGCCAGTATGTGCTGGTGCGCTACGGGCCCGGCTCCAAGGGCATGATGGCGGCGGAAATCCATCCCGAAACCGGGCCGTCGGCGCTGTCTTCGCACTAAGTGCTTCTATCCTGACGCGAATGTGAGCCTCGCCTCGTGGGCGAGGCCTCTGGCGCTTGCCGCAATCGCCGGGTTAGGTTGGCCCGTTCATTCCTTGCTGGGCCGACTTGGGCGTTTCCCGATGATTCCAGATCGAAATTTTGGTTGGCGCGGTGTCCGCGTGTGGCTCGCGGTTGCCGTGATCGCTGCGTTCACGGCATTCGCCGGCGCGCTCGCGCAGGCGGCGAGCTTTCAGACGCTGGAGATCGCGACCAAATCCGGCGTGCATATCTTCTCCGTGGAGATGGCGACCAGCGAGGACGAAAAGCAGAAGGGGCTGATGTACCGGCGAGAGCTCGCCGACGGCAAAGGCATGCTGTTCGATTTCTCGCCGGAGCAGCAGATCTCGATGTGGATGAAGAATACCTACATCTCGCTCGACATGATCTTCATCCGCGCCGACGGCCGCATCCTGCGCATTGCGGAAAATACCGAGCCGGAATCGACCGCGATCATCTCCTCTGGCGGACTGGCGCGGGGGGTTTTGGAAGTGCCCGCCGGCACGGCGCGGAAATACGGCATTGCGCCCGGCGACCGGGTGTCCCACCCGCTGTTCAACCGCCGTTGAGGCCGCCATTCCGCCTTGATGGGGGCGGGTGAAGCGTGTAGCTCTTTGCCTGAGCATGATCCGGAAAAGTGGGTACCGCTTTTCCGCGAAAGATCATGCTCCAACAAAGAGTTCGGGGTATAGCGCAGCCTGGTAGCGCGGCAGTTTTGGGTACTGCAGGTCGTTGGTTCGAATCCAGCTGCCCCGACCAATGAAATCAGATACTTGCCAGAGAGCTTGAGGGCCGGACAAAGAAAGGCGCGGGACCGAAACCCCGCGCCTTGTTCTGTGCTGCAAATTTGCACCGCTTATCCACATTTCCACAGCAACGGATCAGCGATGAAGCGCGAACATTTCGCTGTCGTCGGGCCGGTGTGTCAGCGCTGTCAATTTCGGCGGTTGTTCCCATTCCCGTGCCATGGAGCGAGGCCAGCCTGCCACAGTCCGAGAGCGATTTCAGTTATCCACAGGGGGGCGCAACGCCATAAGCTTGAATGGGTCCCGCGCCGCAGACTAGGCTTTGTGCCCTAGCTTGAGGCATCGACCGATGATTAAAGATCGTTTCCTTCCGAGCGATCCCATTCCTCTCTTTCTTACCGGTCCAGTCGAAAGGACCGAGCTATCGAGAGTGAGGAAAGTTGCAACGTCGGAAGTCTTTAGGAAAGCTGCTTTGGTTTTTGCAGCTGCAGCGATCATGTTCGCGATCGTATCGGTTGGGAATGCAATCCGCTTTGCGAGCGTCACAGCTTCCCAGGTTAGCCCGCCGACGCCTCGGGACGGCAGCGGCGATTCCACGCCTGCGATTCAATCAACCGCCAGCGCGGAGGCCGTGCCGGCAAGCCGACTGGGCGATGAACTGGCTGCCGCTCTTAAATCCGCCCTTGAGAATAAGGCCGAAGTCGATCGGGCAAGAGCCGAAGCTTTGTTCAATCAATTCCAGGCATGGGCGGCTGAGGAAGCCGCTCAAGCGCTGCCCGGGCCCCAACAGCCGTTCCAAGATGTCCGAACAGATATAGTGCAATCCCCACCTTTACCAAAGCGTCGGCCGATTCAAGTCGCGCACACCGCTCGGTCACAGGATTCGTCGCCGCAAAATGCCCAGCCGCTCATGCGACGCTTCGGGTTTCGCAATTGACTGACACGGGCTGGCAGGAATCGGCTCCGAAATCCTTTCCGCAGCCTAATCGACTTCTCTAACAGTTCGGAACCATTCGAACGCGCCATCCATCGCGCGTCATCACACGCTGGCGGAAGAGAGGGCACTCATTGTGCCCGGAAGAGATTCCGTACCAGTCGCCATATCCGTTGTCATTGCCGTACCCGGAGCCGCCCACGAACCCGTATTGACTGAAGCCTCGTCTGTCGAAGCCTCGTCCGTCCAAGCTACCGCCTTGGAAGCTGTCGCCACCTCCACCCTGGAAGCCGCCGCCCACGACATCTCTGCCTTGAGCCGAAGCCGAGTTTGCGCCGCCTGTAGCGAACGCGAATAAGATGAGTAACGTTGCAATTGTTTTCGGTCTCATGGGAAAGTCCTCCAGCGCACCCGTCGTCCAATGTCTTTAAAAATCAAAATGGGCTCAAAATAATGACACGCTTGGAACCAGAATGATTTTTAAGCTTCGGCTTAGGCTAGGGGGTAAAGGGAGTACAGGGTGTGCGCGTGGCCGACGCGTCGATCTTCCCTGTCCTGTCCTGCGCCAGATCTAGCGACCGGCGGCCGCCATATAGGCGTGCTCCAGCCGGCGCGGCAGATCGGCCTCGTCCGTTGCTGCTTCCAGCACAATCGATCCGCGCGCAAGCGCATAGACGCGATCCGCAAGGGCGAGCGCCTTCTCGATCAACTGCTCGACCAGCAACACCGCGGTGCCGGCCTCGCGCAGGCGCTGCACCACCACCAGCACGCGATCTACCAGCACCGGTGACAGGCCGGCGGAGGGCTCGTCGAGCATGAGCAGTCGAGGCCGCCGAACCAGGCCCTGCGCTACCGCCAGGATCTGCTGTTGGCCGCCGGAGAGCGCGGCCGCGCGTTCGTTCCGCTTGGCGGCGATTTCGGGGAAGAGGGCGAACACCTCTTCGACCCGCGCGGCGCGCTCGCCGCGTGGCAGGTCGTATGCCGCCAGCAAGAGGTTGTCGAGCACGCCAAGCTGCGTGAACACCCGATGTCCCTCGACAACATGCGAAAGTCCCGCCTTGACCGTGTCGCGTGGACTGGCGCCAGCCAGATCGCGCCCGGCAAAGCGCACGCTTCCCGACCACGGCAGCAGCCCCGATACGGCCCGCAGTAGTGTGGTCTTGCCGGCACCATTTGGACCAAGCAGCGCCACCACCTCGCCCGCGCCAACCGTCATGTCGACGCCACGCAGCACCCCGATCTTGCCGTAACCGGTCGAGAGGCCGGCAATATCGAGTAACGGATCAGGCGCCGAGATAGGCATTGACCACCTCCCGATGCGCACGGATTTCAGCCGGAGTTCCGGCCGCCAGTATCTTGCCGAGGTTGAGCACGGTGACGTGATGGCAGATGTCGAAGATCAGGTCGGGATGGTGTTCCACCACCAGCACGCCGGTGCCTGATTGTGCGATCGCCTGGATGAGCGCCCCGAGCCGGCCGATCTCCTCGGCCGAGAGTCCGGCCGCCGGCTCGTCGAGCAGCAGGAACGCCGGGCGCAGCATCAAAGCGCGCGCAATCTCCGTGAAGCGCAACTCGCTGTGCTGGAGCCGGTCGGCGCGCACAAGGGCGAGCCGCTCCAGCCCGACGGCGGCCAGCGCCAGCATGGCGGTGTCGCGCAACAAGGCTTCGTCGCGCCGATGGCGCGGCAGCGACAGCAACGATTCGATGAACGTGCCCTTGCCGTCAATCGTGCCGCCAATCATGACGTTCTCGAGTACCGACGCGGAGCCGACAATGCGGGGGGTCTGAAAAGTTCGCGCAATCCGCATGTGCGCGCGCCGGTGCAGCCCTTGAACGGACATCGCGGCGCCGTTCAGTCTGATGACGCCCCGCTTCGGCGCGTAGTAGCCCGAGATCACGTTTAGTGTCGTGGTCTTGCCGCTGCCATTGGGGCCGATCAGTCCATGCACCTGACCGGGCCGGATTTCGAGGTCGAGTCCGTCGATGGCCTTCACCCCGCCAAAACTCAGCGCCACCTGTTCCAGCGTCAGGGCGCCGGCGCGGGGGGCGGCGCCAAGCAGCGGGACGAGCAGGTCGGGCCGCGGAACGATCGCGCGGTCGCTCTCGAGCGGGCGGCGGTTCTTGAAATCGAGCATCTCGGCAATTCCGCCGGGGATCACGAGCACGATCACGAGCAGCAATACCGCATAGAGAAATGTCGACCATGCCACCAGCGGCGCGGCGAATTCCGGCAACACGGTCAGCAGAATCGTGCCGAGCAGCGGTCCGAGAATGGAGCCGCGTCCGCCGATCAGAATGGCAATGAAGAACAGGATCGACAGGTCGAGCGTGAATGCGTCCGGCGTGATGTAGGACTGCAGCGAAGCGAACAACCCGCCGGCCACCGCGGCGACGGCGCCGCTGAACAGAAACACCGTCGCCAGCAGGCCGGGTTTTGAGATGCCGCTGGCCTCGGCTGCGACCTCCGCATCGCGGATCGCGGTGAGCGCGCGGCCGAAACGGCTTGCCGCGATATTCAGCGTCATCCACGTGCAGATCGCGGCAAGGCCAAAGCAGAAATAATAGAAGCCCCATTGCGAGGCGAACGGATACGGGAACACCGGCCCGGCTACGCCGACGCCGCCGCCGGTGACGCTCTGCCAGGCCAACGCCACCTGGGTGACGATGGTTGCGAAGCCGAGCGTCGTGATCGCGAAATAGAAGGTGCGCAGCCGCAGCGCCGGCAGGCCGACGATCAGGCCGAACACGGCGCCGACCGCGCCCGCGATCGCCAGCGCCAGATAGGGCGGCAACGCCGGCGTGACGTTGCCGGCCACCAGAACGCTGGTGGTGTAGGCGCCGAGCGTCAGCAGCGCCACCCAGCCGATCGCGATCTGGCCGCCGAAGCCGACGATCAGGTTGAGGCCCGACGCCAGCACCCAATAGACGCAGGCGCGGGTCGCGATCACGCCCCAATAGCCGCCGCCAAACAGCGGGAACGCGATGCCGACCACGAGCAGCGCCAGGAAAGGCAGCGCCGCATTGAACGGTCTCATGGCGCCGGGCACATCCGCACGGCCCGCGCGCAACTGGGTTGCCTGCATATCCATCAGACGCGTCGCGGCAGGCTTGCGCCGGCTAGACCCTCAGGGCGCGCCAGCAGGACGATGATGAAGACCGTGAAGACCGCCACCGAGGCGAAGATGCCGCCGACCAGGAAGTTGGCGGCCTGCTGGAACAATCCGAGCAAGAGACCGGCAATGACGGCGCCGCGGTTGTTGCCCATGCCGCCCAGCGCCACCGGTACGAAACCGTAGAAGGTCAGCATCGGCGCATTGGCAAAGAAGGCCAGCAGCATCTGGCCGCCGGCAAAGCCGGCCAGCGCACCGATCACGCCTGCGAGCGCAAAGCTCGCCATGCGCAGGGAGCGTTCCGGCAGGCCGAGGGCGCGGGCGGCAAAGTTGTCCTCTGCGATCGCCAGAAAGGCATGGCCGATCAGGGTGCGGCGATAGAGCAATTCGAGGCCGACGATCACCACGGCGCACGCCAGCATCGGCAGCCAGAACTGCTGGTCGAATCCGCCGCGGGCGATATCGAACAGCCGCGGAAACGGCTGCGGCTCCGTGCTCCATTCGATCGCGACAAACTGCTGTACCATCAGCGCCAAGGCCAGCGTGGAGAGCACGTAGAGATGCTGGTCGAGGCTCTTGAGCACCGGCCGCACGGCGACGATCTCGGTGACGAGGCCGAGAACCGCGCCGCCAGCCAATGCGAGCAGAAAGCCGACGGCCACCGGCAAGCCCATCCGGGCGATGAACAGCGAGCCCAGCACGCCGCCAAGCATCCCCAGCGTGCCGGCGGTGAAGCTGAACACGCGCGAGGCGGAGAACATCACATTATAGGTGACGGCGATCAGTGCGTAGATGCAGCCGATCGCCAGCCCCGTCGAGACAATTGATTCGACCATCGGCTTAGGTGCCGTAGCCGGGAGCCAGGTTGAACGCGCCTTCCTTGAGCGAATTGGCCTCGACCATCACGATCTCGTTGTCCGGATAGCCGTCGTGCCTGTCGGCAGTGAAGCTGATGTTGCCGTAGACGCCCGGAAATTCTCCGAGCTTGTTGAGATAGCCGACGATCTTTTCCGGCTCCGTGCCGACGTTCTTCATCGCCTCGGCGATCATTCGCGGCGAGTCGTAGCCGAGCGCGATCCACCACAATAGCGTGTCGGCCATGTCGATCTTGGCGCTCCTGATGCGATCGACGAAGGCGTTGGTGCGATCCGAGAGCTTGCCGCCGGCAGCGTAGCAAACCGGGCGGAAATTGTTGGGATAGACCTTTGCCCAGTATTCCGGCTTGTCCAGCAGCGCCTTGGTCTGGCCGGAACCGAGCGTGGTCTGGCCCACGATCGGCACGTCCCAACCCATCTGCCCGCGCGTATTAATGATGCGCGACAGGAAGCCGGCGTTCACGCTCCAGGGCATGATCGCTTCGGCCCCCGCCGACTGCATGCGCAACAGCTCGGGTTTGAGGTCCGGATTGGCGGCGTCGACATTGCCCTGGTAGACGACGTCGGCGCGCATGCCCTTGAGCATCGGCACGTAGGCGTTGACCGATGCCGTGCCATAACCGGTGGTATCGCTGATGACAGCGACCTTCTTGCGCTTCAGCACCTCGACGACATAGCGGTTGGCTGCGCCGCCGATCTGCTGGTTGGTGGGCGCATTGCGGAAGCACATCGGATATTTCTTCGGGTCGGTCAGGGTATCGACCCAGCAGGGATGGACCTGCGGTGTGTTGGCGCGCGCGAGCAGCGGCACGACCGCGAGCGACTCGCCGGAATTGACCGGGCCGAACACGGCGCTCACCTTCTGCCCGTGGGTGAGTTCGGCCGCGCCGTTCACGGCCTTGGTTGGATCGCTCTGGGTGTCGCGGGTGATCAGTTCGATCTGGCGCCCGTCGATGCCGCCGGCTGCGTTGATCTCCTGAACCGCCAGCTGGATTCCGCGGTTGATGCCAACCCCGGTGGACGAGGACGGGCCGGTGAGCGCCGGCAGATAGCCGACCAGGATCGGATCCTTTGCTGCGATCGCGGGCTTGGCTAATCCGCTTGCAAGGGCGGCGGCGCCCGCGGACACCAACGCTTGACGACGAGTCATTGCCATTTCCGTTTCCTCCCTGAGCGTGTCTTGATTTTCTTGGTTCACTCCCGACGCTTGTTGACGTCATTCTGGCGGACATTTGCGAGCTACCATAGCGCAGGCCCGGTGCTCCGCAAAGGCGCGCCGGTCAGTCATTTTGATCGGACTGCTCCGCTGCATTCGCAGGACCGGCCGCGCCGATCCGCGCGCGGCAGCCCGGCGATTTGCGCTGATCGACACGCCCGTTCGGCGATGTTAGTGAAATTTTGCACTTCGCTTCAACGGCAGAGAAAAAGGCTGCGCCGCGTCGCGCGGCATGCAGGGAAACAACAAACAAACAGGGAGAGAAGCATGGCCAAGGCGCCGCCTTCCGCCAAACGCGACCGCATCAAGTCGTTTACGCCCGCGCTGGTCGATTACACCAACGATGTCATTTACGGCGATTTGTGGGAGCGCAAGGCGCTCTCCAAGCGCGACCGCAGCCTCATCACCGTGGCGGCGCTGGTCGCGACCTACCGGCCGGAGCAGCTGGTGTCGCATCTGTCGCGCGCGATCGCCAATGGGGTCACGCAGGAAGAGATCACCGAGGTCATCACTCACATGGCGTTCTATGCCGGCTGGCCTGCGGCGATGTCGGCGGCGCAGGTCGCCTATACGGTGCTGGTCGAAGGCAACAAGGGGGAATAGCGATGGCCAGTGGAATTGTCGTCGGCTTCATCGGGCTCGGCACCATGGGTGGCAAGATGGCCACCAACATTCTCAAGGCCGGATACAAGGTCGTGGTGCACGACATCCACCGGCAATCGGCGGGCCATCATCTGCAGGCGGGCGCCGAATGGGCGGATACGCCGCGCGCGCTGGCCGAAAAATCCGACGTGATCTTCACCTCGCTGCCGGAGCCTGCGGATGTCGAGCGCGTCGCGCTGGGAGCCAGTGGCCTGATAGAGGGTGTCAGGAAAGGCGCGGCCTATTTCGACCTGTCGACAAACGCGCAAGCCGTCGTGAAAAAAATTCACGAGACCTTTGCCGCCAAGGGCGCGCACATGCTCGATGCACCGGTAAGCGGGGGGCCGTCAGGCGCCGCGTCGCGCAAGATGGCGATCTGGGTCGGTGGCGATAAGGCCACGTTTGACAGGCACAAGCCCGTCCTCGACTCGATGGGCGATCGCGCGGCCTATATCGGGCCGATCGGCACCGCGACGGTCGCCAAGCTCGTGCACAACATGTCGGGCTATGCGATCTCCTGTGCGCTGGCCGAGACCTTCACCATGGGCGTGAAAGCCGGCATGGATCCTGTAGCGCTGTGGGAAGCCGTGCGCCAGGGCGTCGGTGGTCGCCGCTTGACGTTCGACGGCCTGCTCGATCAGTTCCTGCCCGGCAATTACGATCCGCCGAACTTCACGCTCAAGCTCGCCACCAAGGACGTCAAGCTCGCGACGGAACTCGGACGCGAACTTGGTGTGCCGATGCGCATGTGCAATCTTGCCTACGCCGAGATGAGGGAAGCGTGCAACCGCGGTTGGGAGGGACGCGACTCGCGCTGCGTAATGCTGCTCGAGCAGGAGCGCGCGGGCGTCAAGATAGCGGCCGATCCGGAGCGGGTGAAGCAAGCGGCGGAACGCGCGAAGTCCGGCTGATGCCCGCACAGGCAAGGGATGCTATCCGCAGCCTGCACAGGCACTGGGGCCCCTGCTTAACCAATACTGTGTCTGCTCGTCGGTCCAACCCGGGACTGCGAAGCGCCCAGGTGCGATCACGCCTTGACCGGAGGGAGCGAGGACTCGTTGGTGCGCGCGCTTTGGATGATGCGCAGGGGCGGCGCTGGCCGAAGCGCAGAAAGCAATCAGCAGGCCCAGGATAACGATAAAGCGCATTGCTGCTCCAGCTCTTGCAGTTCCGCAGGGGTCGACGGGTAGAGGTCGTCCCACCGATCATCTGGTGCGGGTGGCGACGGGCACCAAGCCGTAGCGCACTCACGATCAATCAAATCGGCGGGATGATTGCGGCTACGCGACCTGAAGACGGCGGTCCGAACCAGGCGGTTAGCGCATCAGCGAGGCCTTGGCCGGTTTTGTCTCCCACCCACGCTACGTATCCATCAGGCCGGATCAGGACGGCCGCGGGAGCACTGACCGCGCCGATGACAGGAAGCTCCCACGCGCCAACATATTTGGCATCGACGAGCTGTACCCGATCAGTCCATGGCGTGGCGTCGAGACCGCCGGGCTCACCGAAATTGAGCAGCACCGGGCGGGCAGCGTGCAGCAGGGTGAAGACGCGCAGCCGGCCATGGGCGGTGACCAGCTCGAGATCGGGCATGCGGCGGCCGAGCAGCGGATGTCCCTCGCCGAGATCGTAGTGAATGTCGAGGCCCGTTAAATCATCGCGGCGAAGCGTCGGCGCGGCTCGTCCATGCCGAGGAGCTCGGACATGGTGTCGCGCAGGGCTTTGGCGCGTTCGTCCACGCGGCCGAGCAGCGCCACCTGCGCCATCGTGTTGCGCAGTACGCGCGCTGCGACCGGGTAGCGCTCCGCATGGTAGGTATCGAGGAGGCTGTCGGGCGAAATCCCTTTGACCACCTGCGCCAACTTCCACCCGAGATTCACCGCATCCTGCACGCCGGTGTTGAGGCCCTGTCCACCCGTTGGAGCATGCACGTGGGCGCGCTCTCTGGCGTGCGGGCGCTATGCGGCGACAGTTTCCAGGGCCGCGAGCATTCCTGTCCGTGGATGACAGCCGGCGTATTCAAAAAACTGCTCGTCGGCGGCTGCGACCGTGACCTCGTGATAGAGCCGCAGTTTGGCGGAC
>Ga0081540_1003620_pt1 | contig 12127 bp, 13 predicted proteins | sample TabmetS2T1R1_FD_71024 | JGI IMG/M metagenome (GOLD analysis project Ga0081540, IMG submission 71024) | Tabebuia heterophylla rhizosphere microbial communities from the University of Puerto Rico - S2T1R1 | ecosystem: Host-associated > Plants > Roots > Rhizosphere ...
GGTGGTGCGGTCCGTGCCGTCAGCTCACGCCGGTGCTGGAAAAGTCGGTCCGCGCCGCCAAGGGCAAGGTCAAGCTGGTCAAGATGAACATCGACGAGCATCCGGCCATTCCCGGCCAGATGGGAATCCAGTCGATTCCGGCCGTGATCGCCTTCGTCAACGGCCAGCCTGCAGACGGATTTATGGGCGCTGTGCCGGAAAGCCAGGTCAACGCCTTCATCGACAAGCTCACCAAGGGCATGACGGCGCCGGGCGAACCGAACATCGCCGAGATCCTGCAGGAAGCCGAGGCCGTGTTGGCGGAAGGCGATCCGGCGGCCGCAGCCCAGATCTATGCCGAGGTGCTGGGCTTCGATGCCACCAACATTCCCGCGCTGGTGGGATTGGCGAAATGCTATGTGACGACGGGCGCGATCGAACAGGCCAAGCAGACGCTTGGAATGGTGCCTGAATCGAAGCGCAATGACGCCGCCGTCAAGGCGGTGCAGGCCTCGATCGATCTGGCCGAGCAGGCCCAGGCGGTCGGCCCGGTGACCGAACTCGAACAGAAAGTCGCCGCAAACCCGCTCGATCATCAGGCGAGGTTCGATCTGGCGACCGCGCTCAACGCGTCGGGCAAGCGCGCCGAAGCTACCAACCAGTTGCTCGAAATCGTCAAGCGCGATCGCAAGTGGAACGAGGACGGCGCGCGCAAGCAGCTGGTGCAGTTCTTCGAGGCCTGGGGCGGCGCCGACGAGGCGACCGTCGATGGACGAAAGCGGTTGTCGACGATTCTGTTCTCGTAAGGCGCGCGATCCACAAAAGTGGGGCCGGTTTTATGATCGGAATATCCACCAGATTAACGAGCTGACCGGGTTCGCAGATGCCGATCAATGCCGAATATCTCGGACCCGGCGAGCTCCCCGCAACGATTCCGGTGTTCCCATTGCCTGGCGCGCTGCTGCTGCCGCGCGGCCAGATGCCGCTCAACATTTTCGAGCCGCGCTATCTCGCGATGGTGGACGACGCGCTGCGCGACGGCCATCGGCTGATCGGGATGATCCAGCCGGATATCGCGCACACCAGAGACGAGAACAAGCCGGTCCTGTTCAAGGTCGGCTGCGTCGGCCGCATCACCCAACTCGCCGAGTCCGGCGACGGCCGCTACATCCTCGAACTGACCGGAATCGCGCGGTTCAAGGTGGTGGAGGAAGTCACCGCGCTGACCGCATATCGCCAGTGCAAGGTGGATTTCTTTCCCTATGCCGACGATTTCGTTGCGCGCAAGGGTGAAGAGGACGTCGACCGCGCGGCATTGCTCGAAGTCCTGACCGATTTTCTCGACGCCAATAACCTGAAAGTGGACTGGGAAGGCATCGAGAGCGCGCCGAACGAGGCGCTGGTCAACGCGCTGGCGATGATGTCGCCCTATGGCCCGGCGGAAAAGCAGGCGATGCTGGAAGCGCCCGACCTGAAGACCCGTGCTGAAATCCTGATCGCGGTAACCGAGATGGATCTCGCCAAGAAGCGGACCAGCGGCGACACCGGGCTGCAATAGCCGTCACCAGCAAACGCCGCGCCCTATTCCGGCAACCCCGCCCGGCGCAATCCGTCCGCAAACGTCGCAAGATCTTCCGCGCGGCGGATCGGAAGCCAATCCCCGAGATTCGATATCCGCAGCAGGGGACCCAGCTTGCGCAACTGAACCATGGCTCTCCTGCCTTCTTCCGGCCGGCCGGCCAGCGTGTGGCTGGCGGCGGCGACGCCGGCGGCGAGCAAGAAGCTCGGCAGGTTCCTGAATGCCTCGTCCGCCAACGCGGACGCCGCGTCGAAACGCCCGGCAAACAGATGCGCCACCGCCATTCCTCCCTGCATTCGGTAGGTTTCGGGATCGAGAGGGCTGAGCCGCATCGCGCGAGCGAAATGCTCGATCGCGGCGTCGGATTCGCCGTGCCAAATTCGCAGGAACCCGCCGAGAAACCATGCCGCCGCCAGATTCGGATTAAGCATCACCGCCCGGTCGTGCATCGCGATCCCGGCATCGAGATCTCCGGTGAAGTGAGCGAACGCATGGCCGCCCCGCGCCAGCGCCACGGCGTCGTCGCGCCCGAGTTCGACAGCCCGGCGGGCCAGTCGAGCGCCTTCGGCATCCTCCCGTGGCGGGTCGACGTTCCAGCCGTTGACCTTGCGCCAGAAATGACACCAGGCGGCCGCCGCGTAGGCCGAGGCGAAGTCCGGGTCGAGTTCGATCGCTTTCGCGAACAGGGGCAGGCCCTTGTCGATGGCGTCCCTGGTTCCCCGATGCAGGTGAGGCATGCCGCGCAGATAATAGTCATAAGCCCCGAGATTTTCGGTCGGCTTGCGCTTGGCCCGCTCGATCTCGGCGCGTTCGAGTTGCGGCGCGATTGCGCCGACGACACTCGCCGCCAACTGGTCCTGCAGTTCGAAGATATCGCCGAGGCTGCCTTCGAAGCGCTCCGCCCACAGATGCGTTCCGGCTGACGCGTCGATCAGCTGGCCGGTGATACGCACCCGGTTCGCGGCCTTGCGCACACTGCCTTCCAGCACATAGCGCACGCCCAGTTCGCGGCTGATTTGTTTCACGTCCACCGCGCGGCCCTTGTAGGTGAAGCTCGAATTGCGCGCGATGACGAACAGCCAGCGGATGCGCGACAGCGCGGTGATGATCTCTTCCACCACGCCGTCGGCGAAATACTCCTGCTCGGCATCGCCGCTCAGGTTCTGGAAAGCCAGAACGGCGATCGACGGCTTGTCGGGAAGGGCGCGCGCAGGCGCGGCTGTCTCTGCCGGCGTGACGACCTCCCTTGTTGTTGAATTGAGGCCATTCGGTGCATCCGCCTGCCTGACTTCGCCGACGAACCGGAATCCCTTGCGGGCGACGGTGCGGAGCAGGCGCTGCTGCTCGCCGGTGTCGCCGATCGCCTTGCGGACGGCATTGATATGGCTGGTAAGGGTCGATTCGGACACGATCCGGCCGCCCCACACAGCGTCCAGCAAATTGTCCTTGCTGACGACATGCTCGCGGTTCTGGACCAGATGGGCCAGCAAGTCGAAGACCTGCGGCCCTATGGCGATAGCCGTCGATCCCCGGGTGAGTTCCCGCCGGTCAAGGTCGAGCACATAGTCCTCAAACAAGAATTGCACGGGTGGCACTCCCTCACCGCGGGCGCGGCTGCCGGGGCGGGCGGGTTGGCACCGGCCTTCCGGGCAAGTCATTGATAGCACGGCATTCGCCGGCGGCCATCGCTTGCCGCGCGAAGTTTTTGGTGAAGCGGCAGGATTCGGGATGAAGCCCTGCCTGGACGGATAAACAAGGCAAATCCAAGCAAAGTGCAATCTCGCTGCAAGGCATTCCGGCCGGCTCGAAGGCATTGTCCGCCTACGTCAACAGCCCATGGCGGGCACCAACGGGAGAGCAGAGATGAAAATCGTCATTATCGGCGGCAGCGGCCTGATCGGAACCAAGCTTGGCGCGATCCTCACGCAACGAGGTCACGAAGTTGTCGCGGCCTCACCGAGCACCGGGGTCAACACCATTACGCGGGAGGGACTGGCTGAGGCGCTGTCCGGCGCGCAGGCGGTCGTCGACGTCGTGAACGCGCCGTCGTGGGAGCCGAAGGCGGTGCTTGAGTTCTTCGAAACCTCCAGCCGCAATATCCTTGCGGCGGAGAAGGCAGCGGGTGTCCCACATCATGTCGCGTTGTCGGTCGTCGGCACCGAGCGGCTACTCGAAAGCGGCTATTTCCCCGCCAAGCTGGCGCAGGAGAAGCTGATCAAGGGGTCCGGCGTTCCCTACACGATCCTGCGCGCCACGCAGTTCTTCGAGTTCGTCGGCGGCATCGTTGAATCGGGGACCGACGGCAACGTCATTCGGATGTCGCCCGCCCTGTTCCAGCCCATCGCCGCCGAAGACGTGGCTGCTGCGCTGGCCGATCTCGCGGTAGCGCCTGCGGTCAACGGCACGGTCGAGGTGGCGGGCCCGGAGCCTATTCCGCTCGACAAGATCGCCCGGCAATTCCTCGCAGCGAAGGGCGACGGCCGTCAGGTCATTGCCGACATTCATGCCCGCTACTTCGGCGCTGCCATCAATGATCGAACGCTAACTCCTGGCGAAAACCCGCGCCTTGGCCGGATCCGTTTCTCGGACTGGCTCAACCAGTGATCGCCCGCAAGTCGTCCGGTCAGGCGGGTAACGGCCTGACCGGGTCTTTCGGCCATTTCGCAACTTCAATGGATGAATCGACCATGTCTAACTCAGTGAGTTTATGCGTCGCCGTATTGCTTGGCGCCGCAATGATGGCGAACGGCATCTTCATGCTTGTGTCGCCCGAGGGCTGGTACTTCGCCGTTCCCGGCATCACTTCCACCGGCCCGTTCAATCAGCATTTCCTCCGCGATACCGGGTTGATATTTCTGCTGCTCGGTGGCGCGTTTCTGCTCGGTGCGGCACAGCCTCGCTCGCGCGTCCTGCTTTGGACGGCTGCTTCGATCTGGCTGAGCGGCCACGCCCTGTTCCATTTCTGGGAGGTGGCAGCCGGCATCTGCGCTTCTTCTGTCATTCCGCGCAACTTTCCTGCTGTCACCTTGCCGGCGATCATCGCGAGAGCGCTTACCTTCTGGGCAATCCATCAGTCGCGCGGCCACGAAGCCAAGGCCGTCTAGTATCCCGCAACCGCCATCGCCACCACCGCGCTCAGCACCATCCAGCCAAAATGCCTGCCCCGCGTCGCCCAGGCGTTGGCGAACGCGGCGAAGGCGAACACGCAAGCGAGCGTGATGACGATCCAGTGTCGCGCCGGCTCCGATTCCATCCAAGGTGCCGCGAGCAGCAGCACGCCGCCGCCGATCCACGCCACGGTGCCAGCGTGCCAGACCAGGTGGAGCAGCGTCCGCAGCCGTTGCGGCTCGATGGAGACGCGCGGAAATATCCGGGTTTCGCCGAGCACACCATGAATCAGCGCCACCGCGATCGCGGCGAGGCCGGAACATTGCAGCAAGAGATCACGCATCGAAGTCTCCATACAGTACTGTATGGTTATGGCGCATCCGCTGGCGCCTGTCAATACAGTAGTGTATGGTGAGGGCACTTGCGGGAAAAACATGGGCGATCAACTCTCGGCCAGGGACTGGCTCGACCAGGGCCTCAAGGCGTTGGCGGAAAGCGGCTTCACGGCTCTGAAAGCGGACCCTTTGGCGAAGGCAATGGGGGTTTCGCGCGGCAGCTTTTACTGGCATTTCGCCGATATCAACGCGTTTCATGCCGCCATCCTCGCACGGTGGCGCGAAGTAGCCGCCGAACAGATCATTGCCAATGTCGAGGCGGCGGCGAAGGATGAAGACCCGCTGGCGCTGCTGCTCCGCCGGGTGTTCAGCGAAAGACTGACGCTGGAAAAGGCGGTCCGCAGCTGGGCCAATGTCGATCCCGCCGCCCGCGCCGCCGTGCAGGCGATCGACCGGCGCCGGCTGGGTTATGTCGAAAGCCTCTTGTTGCAGCTGGGGTTGCCGGAGGAAGCCGCCCGCGCCCGCGCCCAGCTTTTCTATTGGGCGTTTCTCGGCTTCGCGCTGTCGGACCAGGTCTTGCCGAAGGGACGGCAGCAGGCGGTGCTCGAGGAAATTCTGCAACTGGCCCGGCGCTAGCCAGCGCCGTTACAGGCGCGGTCCGATATGCTAAGGACCCCGGCAAACTGGAGACCGCAGATGAACGCCTCGTCCGATCGCCTCGACAGCACCGTCGATCCAAAGCTGCTCGAGATCCTGGTCTGTCCGGTGACCAAGGGTCCGCTCGAATTCGACGCGACACGGCAGGAGCTGATCTCGCGCTCGGCCAAGCTCGCCTATCCGATCCGCGACGGCATCCCGATCATGCTGCCGGAAGAGGCAAGGAAGATCGACTGATGTTCTCGCGCAGCCCGGATGGAGCGAAGCGCAATCCGGGTTGATCGTGCGGAAGATGGACCTGTCCCGGATTACGCTTCGCTCCATCCGGGCTACGGCTGCTCACAACGCCTCGCCCTTCAATAGCCGCGGCACCTCGCCCGACAATCCCGCGGCCTGGCGGATGAAAAGGCTCTTCAGCGGTGGCGCGCGATCGACCAGGCCGAGGCCGATATCGCGCACGGTGCGCAGCAGGTTCGACTCGTTCGAGAACAGGAAGTTCAGCGAGTTGGTGGCAAGCCCCATTGCCATGGTGTCGAAGCGGCGCCAGCGCTGGTAGCGATCGAGCACGTCGGCCTGCCCCGGATCCATGCCGAGCCGCGCGGCATCGACCACGACTTCAGCCAGCGCCGCAACATCCTTCAGGCCCATGTTGAGCCCCTGCCCCGCGATCGGATGGATCACATGCGCGGCGTCGCCGACCAGCGCCAGCCGCTCGGCGATGAACGAGCGCGCGACGAAATAGCCGAGCGGAAACGCGCGCGGCTTGTCGAGCGCCTTGATCTCGCCGAGGTGCAGCCCGAAGCGCTTCTCGAGTTCATCGTGGAATTCGGCTTCACCAAGCGCGGTGATGCGCGCGGCCTCGGCGCGATTCTCGGTCCACACCAGCGACGAGCGTTTGCCGGTCAAGGGCAGGATCGCGAACGGACCCGCGGGAAGAAAATGCTCTTCGGCGCGGCCATGATGATCCCGCTCATGGCCGACGGTGACGACGATGCCGGATTGGTCGTAATCCCAGCCGTGGGTGGCAATGCCGGCGCGCTCGCGCAATTTCGAGCGCGCGCCATCGGCGGCGACCAGCAGGCTCGCCTCGACGACATTGCCGTCTGCAAGCGTCACGGTGACGCCATCGGAACGTGAATCGTAGGTCGAAACGGCGGTAGCGCGGAGATCGACGCCTTCGGCCTCGGCGCGCGCAACCAGCGCATCGATCAGGCGGCGGTTTTCGACCATGTGCGCAAAGGGCTCGCCCGGCTCGACATTGCCCGCAAAAGTCAGAAACACCGGCCGGGTGGCATCCTCCAGCCTGGAATCGGTGACGACCATATCGAGGATGGCTTGCGAATCGGCGACCTGGTCCCAGACGCCGAGCGCCTCGAACAGGCGCCGGCACGCGGCCACGATCGCGGTCGCCCGCGGATCGCGGCTCGGCCGCACCGCCAGGGCCGGATCGGCCACGATGACGGGAATATCCGCACCAAGGCCCTGACGGAACGCCAGCGCCAGCGCCAGGCCGGCAAAAGCGCCGCCGCAGATGACAATGCTTCGCTGTGCCGCCATGCGATCCTTACCCGGTTACGCCGTCACATTAGACCAGACTTGCTACCTGATATTAGCTGGGCGAAACAGGGCCGAGAAACAAGGTTAAGCCCGTCATTCCGGGGCTATGCGAAGCATAGAACCCGGAATCTCGAGATTCCGGGTCTGGTCCTCCGGACCATCCCGGAATGACGCAAGAATTCAAACGAAAGCAGTCCCATGTCCAAAGGCCTGATTGACCTGATTTCCATCCTCGATCTCGAGCAGCTCGAGGTGAATTTGTTCCGAGGCAACAGCCCGAAGACGAGCTGGCAGCGGGTGTTCGGCGGCCAGGTGATCGGGCAGGCGATGGTCGCGGCATGCCGCACCGTCGAGGGCCGCTTGCCGCATTCGATCCATTGCTATTTCATCCTGCCCGGCGATCCGCAGATCCCGATCATCTACCAGGTCGAACGCCTGCGCGACGGCAAGAGCTATTCGACCCGCCGCGTCACCGCAATCCAGCACGGCAACGCGATCTTCTCGATCATGGTGTCGTTCCATGCGGAAGAGGAAGGCGCGTTCAACCATCAGGACAAGATGCCGGATGTCCCGCCGCCGGAAAAACTCACGGCGGAAGAAGTGTCGAAGCAGCCGATGTTCAAGGAGATGCCGGAATTCATCCGCCGCTATTACGAATCCGACCGGCCGATCGAGCTGCGCCCCGTCGAGCTCGGCCGCTATTTCGGCCAGCAGATCGACGACGGGCGCATTCATGTCTGGATTCGCACGGCGGCCAAGCTGCCCGATGATCCGGCGCTGCACCTGTGCGCGCTCGCCTATGCGTCGGATTTCTCGCTGCTCGATGCGGTGATGGCGCGCTACGGCCGTACCCTGTTCGACAAGCGCATGATGCCGGCGAGCCTGGACCATGCGATGTGGTTTCACCGGCCGTTCCGCGCCGACGAATGGCTGCTCTACGCGCAGGACTCGCCGAGTGCACAGGACGGCCGCGGATTGACCCGCGGCCTGATCTTCAAGCCTGATGGCACGCTGGTGGCATCGGTGGCGCAGGAAGGCTCGGTGCGCCAGCGCAAGTGACGCTCATAGCGTTTTCGAGCGAAAGCCTGCCCCGGACTTGATCCGTGGGTGGATACCGGTTCGCGTAAAGAAAACGCGTCAAAACAAGAATCCAGAGCTTCGGTTCTGATTCAATCAGAACCGATAATGCTCTAAGCGTTCGCGTGCGCGCCTCTCTCCGCCAGGACGGTCTGCGATGCCAGCCACTGTGACATCCAGCGATACACCCACGGTATCGGGATGATAAAGATGCTGGCGAGCGCAGCCACAATTGCACGCCACAGCATTTCCAGGCCGCTGCCGATGAAGAGCACTTCGCGTTGGGTGCCCTGGATGTTCCGGCAAAGCCAGCGCATCCAGGCAACGTAGACCCAGGCCCAACCGACGATGGTGATGACGGAGATGGCCGCAAGAATGGCCCAACCGACGTAAGCCCAGACCGAGCCGGAGAAACTGAGCTCGAGCGGCTGGCCGTTGGACGCGAGATTCGCGATGAACCATTTGAGAAACAACCAGTACAGGGCCATCTGAACGAGGATCATCAGATTGCTGAGCAACTGGCTGCCGATCAGGCTGACGCCAATCATCAGAACGACGAAGCCAAAAAACCAGGGAACGATGGTCATCGCCTCGCCCTCGAAGCTGAGGTTCGGCCTTCCCGGCACCCGTACGCACGGGACGATCCATTTGATGTACCAGATCAGGACCCACGGTGCCGGGATGATGAGGATCAGACCCACCGCGAGCACCAGGGTACGCCAAGTAAACTCCAGGATTCCGAAATCGATCGACAGCGGGCCGCCGCTGTAAGCGTCATGCATCGCCGGCGGTCCACCAGGCTGCGCGAAAGCGGGCGGGCGTGATCCACCGGGGACCAGGCCGGGAATGTCTCCCGCGCGCTGCCAGCCCGACATCCCCTCGGTCCAGACCAGCGTATCCGCTCCGACCATGCCCCGGGTGATGAGGTCGCGAAGCTGGGCCTCCGGATAAGGGCCCTGTTGCTGGCCGGCGGATGCATAAAACCACGATCGGTTTGACATTTTTGTCCCTTGAGCCGTGGGGAGGGGAAAGCCAGTTGGAGTGGCTGGCGGTGGAAAACCGTATTTTGGCGGACGTTACAGGCGCCTGTACAGTGATTGACGTCACCAGGTCGAAATGTTTTCCCCTACTACCTGCAACTTTTTTGTGCCATTTGCCTAGAAAGATGCCAGATTTGCGTTGGCAGCGAGCCGCCGGGCGGTCAGCCTGCTGTGTGCTCAAAAACTATCCAAGGAAATGAAGGCCTGATCATGAAACTCGTCGTCGCGATCATCAAACCTTTCAAGCTTGACGAGGTCCGTCAGGCGCTGACGGCTATCGGCGTCCACGGCATGACGGTCACCGAGGTCAAGGGTTACGGTCGCCAGAAGGGTCATACCGAAATCTATCGCGGCGCCGAATATGTCGTGAACTTCCTGCCAAAACTCCGAATCGAAATCGCTGTTGCCTCTGACGTTGCCGACAAGGCGGTCGAGGTCATTACCGCCAATGCACGTACCGGCCAGATCGGCGACGGCAAGATCTTCGTGACGCCGATCGACCACGCCCTGCGAATCCGCACTGGCGAGACCGACAGCGACGCGCTCTGAGGCATCACTCAATTCAAGGCGCGGCGGCAACGACGCTGGACGCGAGAAGCCAAGAAACGACAACGAAGCGACAACAGGCCGGGGGAATTCCATGGGGGCACCATCGTATCGTGCAGCGGAGAATGCTGCGCTCATCGCGCTTGCCGCGATTTTCGCGCTGACGACGCCGGCCCGGGCCGAGACGTCGACCATCAACGCCGCCGACACCGCCTGGATGATCGTCGCCACCGCGCTGGTCCTGATGATGACGATACCGGGCCTGGCGCTGTTCTACTCCGGCATGGTGCGCAAGAAGAACGTGCTCGCGACGATGGCGCAGAGTCTTTCTGCCGTGGCGCTCATCTCGATTCTCTGGGTCGCGTTCGGCTATTCGCTGGCCTTCGTCGGCGACGGTGCCTGGATCGGCACGCTCGACCGCTGGTTCCTGATCGGAATGACGATGGAGAGCGTCAACCCGGCGGCGAAGACGATCCCGGAAGCGCTTTTCATGCTGTACCAGATGACGTTTGCGATCATCACGGTGGCGCTTGTGGCCGGCGCGGTCGCGGACCGGATGCGGTTTTCCGCCTATCTCCTGTTCTCGGTCGGCTGGTTCATGTTCGTCTATGTGCCGCTCGCGCACTGGGTATGGGGCGGCGGATTCCTCGCCACCATGGGCGTCCTCGATTTCGCCGGCGGCCTCGTCGTGCACCTTTCCGCCGGCATCGGCGGCCTCGTTGCCGCGACGGTGATGGGCCGGCGTCACGGCTATGGCAGCGAGAACCTTGCGCCGTTCGACCTGTCGCTGGCGGTGATCGGCACCGGATTGTTGTGGGTCGGCTGGTTCGGCTTCAATGGCGGATCGGCGCTGGCGGCGAACTCGCGCGCCGTCATGGCGATCACCGCGACGCATCTGGCCGCCTGCGCCGGCGCGCTGACCTGGGCGGCGATCGAATGGGCGACACGACGCAAGCCCTCGGTGCTCGGCATGATATCGGGCGCCGTCGCCGGTCTTGGCACCATCACGCCGGCCTCCGGATACGTTGCGCCATGGCACGGCGTCGCCATCGGCGTCATCGCGGGAACGCTCTGCTTCTGGGCCTGCACCTGGCTCAAGCAGCGCTTCAAGTATGACGACTCGCTCGACGTGTTTGGCGTCCACGGCGTCGGTGGATTGACCGGGACATTGCTCGCCGGTGTGTTTGCCGTGAACGCGATCGGCGGCACCGCAGGTCTCATCGAGGGCAATCCGCAACAGGTCCTGATCCAGCTCTATGGTGTCGTCGCCACCTTGGTCTGGTCCGGCGGCATCACCTTTGTGCTGCTCAAGCTGGTCGGCGTGTTCGCTCCGCTGCGGGTGTCACTGCAGCAGGAGCTGGAAGGCCTCGATATCTCGCAGCATGGCGAAGCGCTGCAATAGATCGCCCACCCCGTTACCGTTTTCTTGCCATGCCGCTGAGCAGGATTGTGTCGCCGACCAGGCCTGCTCACGATTTGAGCAGGCCTGACTACTCTTTGGGCGCGACCGAATGGCGCAGGATGATGCAACTCTCGCGGAGGGGGAAAAGGGCCGCATTCATAATCTGTTAGGGAACGGCTGCGATCTGGCACGGCATTTGATTCTAAGGGTCCCGGCTGTGCCCGCGTAGTGAACATCTCCGCGTGGTGATCTCAGTCGAGAACGCCCGGTCCCTCCAAGCCGGGCCCAAGCGGGGACCAAGACCCATGAAAATTGTTATGGCGATCATCAAGCCATTCAAGCTCGAAGAAGTCCGCGATGCCCTGACCGCCATTGGTGTTCACGGCCTCACGGTGACGGAAGTGAAAGGTTACGGCCGTCAGAAAGGCCACACGGAAATCTACCGCGGCGCCGAATACGCCGTGAGCTTCCTGCCCAAGATCAAGATCGAGGTGGCTGTCGCCTCGGATCAGGTCGACAAGACCATCGACGCCATCACCTCGGCTGCCAAAACCGGACAGATCGGCGACGGCAAGATCTTCGTCATCAACCTCGACCATGCGGTTCGCATCCGCACCGGCGAGGCGGATGCCGCGGCCCTCTGATTTCGCGCACAAACCTTACCACTCAGGAGTAAAACCAAATGACGTTTAAGCGTCCCTATAGCGCGGGACTGGCGGCCCTCGCAGTCGGCCTGTTCGCCGCGACCGCGGCCTACGCCGAACCAACCGTCAACAAGGGCGACAACGCCTGGATGCTGACATCGACCGTGCTGGTGCTGTTGATGACCATCCCGGGCCTGGCGCTG
>Ga0081540_1003621_pt1 | contig 12125 bp, 14 predicted proteins | sample TabmetS2T1R1_FD_71024 | JGI IMG/M metagenome (GOLD analysis project Ga0081540, IMG submission 71024) | Tabebuia heterophylla rhizosphere microbial communities from the University of Puerto Rico - S2T1R1 | ecosystem: Host-associated > Plants > Roots > Rhizosphere ...
ACCGGCTGGCCACCGGATGCAGCTGCGATGTCGGCCGAGAGCGTGGCTTCGTTCCGGACGTGCCCGCTTACGAGCAAGACGGTTGACAGCTTCTGATCCTCGGTCAGCGGGGTATTCGCGAGGCACTGCAGGGCGTTGTCTAGCCAGGCCACATTGTTCGGCCCGATCGGTGGCCCGCTGATCGGCACGCGCAACGCCCAGGGATGGCGCTGGTAGGAGGCGCGAACTGCGCGGGCCCATCTCGTCAAGCCGGACCGCCAATCATCGTTGGGTTCAGCGGGCGGCGGGCTACCCAGTCCGGTGTCGACCATTAGGGTCAGCAGCTCGTCTTTGGCCGAGACGTAGCGGTAGAGCGCCATCGTCGAGACCCCGAGTTCGTTAGCGACTCGGCCCATAGACAGTGCACCCAGACCTTCGGTGAGAGCGATCTTGATCCCGGCGGCAACGATCCGGTCGAGGGTCAATCCGGGTCGTGGGCCTCGGGTTGCTTGGTTGCGCAGTCCCCACGCCAGTTCGATGCTGCCCGGCAGCGCAGGCCCGTCTCCATCGGTCATACGCCCTCACGCATCTCGGTTGACACCTCCCGCAAAACTGCGTATACCTTACGCAAAATCTAGTTGCGTACGGCATACGCAGTAAGGAATTCGATCATGAGCGACTTCGCGATCGAGGTGGCCGGGCTCTGCAAGTCCTACGGCCCGCACGCCGTCCTCGACCGAATCGACCTGGGCGTTACGCGAGGCAGCGTATTCGCGTTGCTCGGGCCGAATGGCGCCGGCAAGACGACGATGGTCCGCATCCTCGCCACGCTCACCGGCCTCGAGAGCGGCACCGCGCTTGTGGCTGGCTGGGACGTGGTCGCACAACGGCACGAAGTGCGGCGACGGATCAGCCTCACTGGTCAGTACGCCGCCCTGGACGGCTTGCAGACCGGTGCGGAGAACCTGCGAATGATGGGTCGGTTGCTTCATCTGCCGGCCCGACAGGCTCGGGCTCGGGCTACCGAACTGCTGGAACGGTTCGACCTGGTCCAAGCGGGGGAGCGACGCGTGGCTGGCTACTCCGGCGGGATGCGCAGGCGTCTGGACCTCGCGGCAAGCCTGCTCAGACGTCCAGAGGTGATGTTCCTGGATGAGCCGACGACGGGCCTCGACCTGCGCAGCCGCCAGGCGATGTGGCAGATCGTGTCGGAGCTTGCCGCGTCAGGCGTCACTGTCTTCCTGACCACCCAGTATCTGGAGGAGGCTGACCAGCTCGCCGACCGCGTCGCCATCATCGACGGCGGCCGACTTGTCGCCGATGGAACGCCCGACGAGCTGAAGCAGCAAATCGGCGGTCGGCGGCTAGATATCGAGCTTGCCGACGCCGCCAATTACGCCGAGGTCATCGCCTACCTAGGGGAACGGGCCACCCACACCGACGTCGAGCGACTGACCGTTGGCGTCGCGGTCAACGGTAATGCACCCGAGGTGCGTTCTCTGCTGGACGAACTTGATCCGCACCGACAGCGGATCAGCCGGTTCGCCGTGCATGCTGCGAGCCTCGACGACGTCTTTTTGTCCTTGACCGGACACCGTGCACCCGAGCGGGAGACTGCCAGTGTCTGAGGGAACTCTGGTCCAGGCGATGGCAGACGGCCGGACGATGATCATCCGGTCGTTCCGGCTGTCGCTTCGCAACGTTGACGGGCTCATCACTGCGCTCGCCTTGCCGATCATGCTCATGTTGATGTTCGTCTACCTGTTCGGCGGAGCAATCCGCACTGACGGCCACTACGTCGATTACGTCGTTCCCGGCGTCCTGCTGGTCTGCGTCGGTTTCGGCGCGGCAACCACGGCCGTCAGCGTGACGGCCGATCTCACCAGCGGCGTGATCGACCGCTTCCGGTCAATGGATGTGCGTGGTGAGGCGTTGATCAACGGACACGTCGCAGCCAGCGTCGCCCGTAATTTGCTCTCGTCGCTACTGGTGATCGCGGTGGCCTTCGCGATCGGCTTCCGCCCCCATGCGGACCTCGCGCACTGGCTCGGAGCAATCGGCATCCTTGCGCTCTTCGTCCTGGCGCTGACCTGGTTCGCCGCCGCCATCGGGGTCGCCGTACGGTCGGCCGAAGCGGCCAACGGCGTGACGTTCCTGGTGGCCTTTTTGCCCTATGCGAGCAGTGCGTTCGTGCCGATCCACACCATGCCGACCTGGTTGCAGAGCTTCGCGAGAAACCAGCCCGTGACGGCGGTGGTGGACGCGATCCGGGGCCTCCTGCTCGGCGGCCCAATCGCAGCCAGCGCCTGGCGCGCCGCGGCGTGGAGTCTTGCCGTCATCGTCGCGTCCGCGGCCCTCGCGCGGGTCCTGTTCGCCCGCCGCACAAGCTAAACCCAAGCGCAGGAGCGCCGACGGTTGTTCGACGTGCGGGATGCTGGCGGTGTGGATCTCGATTCGGGCGCGGGCTTGTTGCATCGACTGACGCGGGTGGACGCGGCGCAGGGTTGGGAGGTATTCGCGACCGACGACGAGAGATTGCGGCGAGATCTGGCGTACGACGCGGACGAGACGCTGGCGCCGCAAGTCAAGGAGTATTCGGCCGAGCTGCCGACCGTCATGTTGCCGCGGGAGCTGCCGACGACTGGAACGAGCGCAACAGCCGCGCTCGCGGGGGTGTCGGTGGCGTCGCAACCGCTCGACGCGACTCAGCTCGGCCGGGTGCTGTTTCTCGGCGCCGGCGTCGTACGCACGTCGCAGCGTCGTGGCCGCACCTGGTTGTTCCGTGCCGCCGGTTCGGCCGGTGGCCGCTTCCCGCTCGAGGTGTACGCGAGCACGACGGGCGTCGACGGGGTGCCGGACGGTGTGCACTGGTATGACCCGATCGAGCATGCGCTGCGCCAGGTTGGCCCGCCGGCGACGGGGGAGGCGACGACGCTGGTGGTGACCGGAGTGCCGTGGCGCACCGGGCAGAAGTACGCCGAGCGGGGCTGGCGGCATCTGTACTGGGACGCCGGAACGCTTACCTCACAGCTGGTGACCGCGGCGAGCAGCGCGGGACTCGATCCGCGGCTGCGCACCGTGTTCCCGGACCGACGGGTGGGCGAATTGGTCGGTGCGGACGGTGTGCATGAGTTTCCGCTGCTGCTGCTGAGCTTCGGTGACAGGCCGCCGGCGGTGGAGCCATCGGGATCGGCGACGCGAGGTGTGCTGCTCGAGATCGAGTTTCCGTTGGTAACGGCAGCGCAACGCGCCGGTGACCGGGATGTGCTCGGCGATCCGTGGCCACTGGGTACGCGGCTGCCGAATGTCCCCTACTCGGAGCCGCTCGAGCAGGTAGTCCTGCGACGCGGGTCGCAGCGCCGTATGGTCCGGTCAGCGAGGGTGCCGAAGGAGACGCTGGACTGGCCGATGCGCGCGGCGTTGCGTGGTATTGACGTGCCGCACTGGGTCGCCGTCCACGGTGTCGACGGTGTCGCGCCCGGTGTGTACTGCTGGCCGGATCTGGACAGACCGATCCGCACCGGCGACCTACGAGACTTGCTGGCCCACGTGGCAATGGACCAGCCGCTGGCCGGCGAGGCCGCCTACGTCACCATCTCCGCCGTCCACGGCGGAAGCCTCGATGACCGCGGCTACCGCGAGGTCCAGCTGGCGGCGGGAATGGTCGAAGGACGCCTGCACCTGGCCGCCTATTCTCTCGGTGCCGCTGCAACCGGGATGACCTTCTACGACTCAGAGGTACCGGGTCTGCTCGGCGAGTCTGACGACCTGATCGGCCTGCTGTTCACCTGCGTCGGCGTGGCCGAATACCGGTCCGTCCCCGGCGGCGGCCCAGGTTCACCAGTGTCGGTCAGGGTCATCGCTCCCCGCCTGCCAGAAGACGAATGATCGCGGCGTTGTCGCCTACGTCTGGGTGGTGTCGCGCTCGGCGGCCTTCCGGGCCGGAACAGCGTCCGGGACGAGCTCGACGAAGCGGAACCGATCGTCACCAGCGTCGATCGCTCCTTGCACGATGGGCATCGTGCCCTCCCATCGCGCGGACAGGTGGACGAACGAGCTGGTGACCAGTAACAGCAGGGCGGCCGTGCGCTCGTCCTGTGGCATTGCAACGGTGGGCGTCGTGCCCAGGTAAGCCGAGTCATGCCCGGTTCGGAAACCTGTAACCGGGTCGGTATCTCCCCAGACTGGCGTCCAGATCGCGACGAACAGCTCGGGAGCCTCGCCCGCGTTGCGTACCGATTCCGTTTCGCAGTCGTACAACGGAGAGAACGCATCGGTCCGGAGTCGCTTGTTCGCGTCGAACGTAACCAGCTCAGACTCGACGAACAGCTGGGCGAACGCGACGAGTATTGGGTCGTCGCTCGGCTCGAAGACAGGCTCAGAATGGTGTTCGGCGGGAAGACCAAGCCGCTCGCGCCACGTCCGGTGCCCGCTCATGCGTGAGTCCTCATGACCTGCTCCCTCGTATCACATGTGCTTGCCATGCTAGATCCGCATTTCAGCGGCCGGATGGTCAGGCCGCGGTCTCGAACGGGACTCGGTCGTGATCTTGGACTTGATGCCGAATAGCAGCGAGAAGTCAAAGATCATCAAGCTCTTGTGATCCCCCTGACAAACTGTGTTCGCACGCCGCCGTCGACGTCGGCGGTGGTCATATGAGTGTGGCTAGCCACAGGGGAATTAGGAGGCTTGCAGCATCGAGGCGTGGCACCCTTCGGGCTTAGTTTCGAAGGGTTCGACGTAGCCGAAGGATGCGAGGCGCAGCAATGAGACCGACCGCGGCCGCGCGCAGCTTCGCGAGTCGGCTGTGGCGTTCGGCTGCCATCTCTGGTTTACACCTGCCGCTGACCGTTGTTTATCCAGTCATCATCCTTGTGCTGTTTGTCCTGTCTATCGCCCTGCTGCCGCTGTTTCTGCTCGGGCTTCCGCTACTTGGCGTGACCTTCGCCGTGATGCGCGCCTTCGCGTCGGCAGAGCGAGGGCGGATGCGCGGGGTGCTCGGTGTCTCGGTTGAGGCGCCGACCCGGCGGCGTAGCGGCTGGTGGCGCGGGATTCTCAACGACGTCCGCTCCGCCCGGACCTGGCGGGAACTCGGCTACTTCGTCGTGGTCCTGCCGGTGCTCGGGACGATCGGCTATGTCCTGCCGTTCGCGGTGGCTGGATCCGGCCTAGCGGCAGTCTTGGTGCCGTTCCTGCGATCGACGATCCCAACGAACCCGGTGGTGCACCTGGGCATACATCGGCTGGGTTGGTGGTGGCTGCTGTTCGGAGTCGCTGCGCTCGTCGCTGCGTGCTGGGTCGTGCAGGGGTGTGCCTACGCGTGGTCGTGGGCCGTACGGACGTTGCTCGGTCGGGGCGTTGAGGAACAGCTGTCCGTTCAAGTCGAAACGCTCACCGAGTCCCGTGATGCCATCGCAGCCGCGGCCGAGGCCGAGCGGGTGCGCATTGAGCGTGACCTGCACGACGGAGCCCAGCAGCGCCTCGTTGCCTTGGCCCTGAATCTCGGTCTGGCCCGCGAGAAGCTGGAGACTGACCCGGCTTCGGCCGGCGGATACGTCACCCAGGCCCACGAGGACGCCAAGGCGGCGCTGTCCGAGCTACGCAGTATCGCGCGGGGGATCCACACAGTGATCCTGGCCGATCGTGGCCTTGACGCGGCCGTGTCGGCGGTTGCCGCACGGCTGCCGATCCCGGTCGAGGTGGACGTGCAGGTCGAGCCTCGAGCTCCGCGCCCAGTTGAAGCAGTGGCGTACTTCGTGGTTGCCGAGGCGCTCACGAATGTCGCTAAGCACGCCGATGCCACGGCGGCGGTGGTCGCCGCACGACGCACCGACAGCCAGCTGTCGCTGACCATCCTGGACAACGGGCATGGCGGCGCTGACCCGGCGCGTGGCACCGGGCTGACCGGGCTCGCTCAACGGGTTCGAGGGGCCAACGGCACCATGACGGTGGTCAGCCCGTCCGGCGGCCCCACGACGATCACGGTGGAGTTGCCATGCGAGTCGTGATTGGCGAAGACCAGGTTCTGCTGCGCGAGGGGCTAGCACGTTTGCTGGCTGAATACGGGTTCGAGCTCGTGGCCCAAGTTGGCGACGCCGAGCAGCTGCTGCGCGCTGTCGAGATGCACCGGCCGGATGTCGCGATCTGCGATGTGCGCATGCCGCCGACCTTTACCGACGAAGGATTGCAGGCCGCTCTTGTCATCCGTAGCCAGTTGCCAAACACCGCGGTTCTGGTGTTGTCGCAATACGTCGAGGAGCGGTACGCGATCGACCTCATCGCGCACGACACCAGCAGAGTTGGCTACCTGCTCAAAGATCGAGTCGCCGATGTCCGGGACTTCGTAGAGGCGGTACGCCGGGTCGGCGAGGGCGGCACCGCGCTTGACCCGGAAGTCGTGTCCCAGCTGCTCGTGCGCAGCCGCCGCCGCGACCCGCTTGGCACGCTCACCGACCGCGAACAAGACGTACTGCGACTCATGGCCGAAGGCCGCTCCAATTCAGCGATCGGGAGTGTCTTGTTCATCAGCGAAAGCGCCGTTGAGAAGCACGTATCCAGCATCTTCACCAAGCTCGGCCTGCTACCGGCCGAGACCGACCACCGTCGGGTGCTCGCCGTGTTGCGGTACCTCGAATCGTGAGTTCGGAGACCACATGACTGCCACCGTGCTGCCCCCGCCGCCCGCGGCGGGCGGGCCTCGTCCGCGCCGACGAGCCGGTTTGGTCGTGGTCACCGCGATTGGACTCCTGATAGCCGTCGCTAGCATCGCCTGGTTCACCTTCGCGGCGATCACTGTGTCCTCGCGCCAGGAGGCGTCGGAGTCGGCCAGCTATAGCGGTGTCCAGAGCCTCACCGTCGACGCGGACGACGCGGACGTGGCGCTCACGGCCGCGTCTGGTGGCGCGACTCGGGTCGATCAAAAGGTGCAGTGGTCGTTCCGACGACCCGCGGTGAGTGTGACCCAGAACGGCAATCAGCTGGTTATTCGATCGCATTGTCCATTTCAGATGGTGTGGAGCTGCTCGGTCCGTTTAACCATCGAGCTGCCACCTTCGACAGCGGTTGACGTACATACCGGATCGGGCAACGTCGCCGTCGCCGATCTCACCGCTGGCGCGACTCTGACAACCAGTGATGGCAACGTCAAAGCCACTGGCCTCATCGGTAACCTCACCATGCGGTCCAGCAATGGCAACGTGACCGCGACGGACGTGCGTGCCGAACACGTAGCTGCATCTAGCAGTGACGGAAATGTGCGGGTAGACCTGGCGTCGAGTCCAACCGAGGTCCGCGCGACAAGCAGCAACGGCAATGTCACGGTCCTCGTGCCTGATCAGCCTGGCGTCGCGTATCAGGTGAGCAGCCATGCCGGCAACGGCAGTCAAACCCTGTCTGTGCGGACAGATTCATCGTCACCAAGGCACATCACGGCCCGCAGCAGCGATGGCAATGTTCGGGTCGAATATCGCTGATGTATCGACCACGGGGTCAGCGTGTCGTCTGTCTCCGAATGGACCACATGACATGACAGCCATCAGAACTAGGGTTGTACGTGCGGGTCGGCCGCGAATCTCTGGTCGGGCCGGTACCTGCCGGTGCATGCTGAGGTACGCCGTGCGCCGGAGGATCGCCGGCGAGGAGGTCTCGACGTGCACCGCATCGATCAGACGACTGAGCAAATGATCCGCGGCGTTCTGGCCTATGCCGAGAACAGGCTTCGGATGGACCCCGTCCCGTTGGACCAGGGAACCTTGTCCAGCAGCGAGCTGTACGCGCGTCTGGACGGCGTGATCCGGGATCGCAGTCGGCCTCCGGACGAGGTGCTGGGGATCTACGCGTCGGTCATTGCGCCTAGCGTGATCTCGGCGGACAGCCCGCGGTTCCTCGGCTTCATCCCGGCGGCGCCGACCAAGGCCAGCCTGCTTTTCGACATGCTCGTGTCATGCGCCTCGATACAAGGCATCTCTTGGCTAGAGGCCTCCGGCGCGATCGCAGCCGAGAACACCGTGCTGCGGGTGATCTCCGATGAGGCCGGACTGCCCTCCGGGGCCGGAGGGTGCTTCGTATCGGGAGGATCGGCCGGCAACCTCTCGGCGCTCGCCGTCGCCCGCGAGACCGCGAAGCAGCGTACCGGCCGGTCCGGCCGATTCCGGGTGGTCGTCGGCATGGACGCGCATTCCTCGATCGTCAACACTTTGCGCCTGCTTGAGATGGACGCCTTGGTCGTGCCGACACCCGACCATAAGCTCACCGCCGGCGCGGTGCGCGCCGCGCTGGACGATGCCGGCGATCTATCGGACATCGCGGCGGTGATCTGCACGTCCGGCACGACGAACGCCGGGATCGTGGACGACATTGCTGGTGTTGGCGCCCTGGCCAAGGAGTCTGGCTGGTGGTTCCACGTCGACGGCGCCTACGGCGGATCCGCTATTTTCGCCCGCTCTGTCCGAGCGAAGTATGACGGCATCGAGCAGGCCGATTCATTCATTCTCGACCCGCATAAGTGGCTGTTCACCCCGTTCGATTGCTGCGCGCTCGTGTATCGAGATCCGGCGCTGGCCCGCGCGGTCCACACGCAGGACGCGTCTTACCTCGACGTGATCCGCGTATCCAGCGGAGCGTGGAATCCAACCGACTACGCCTACCACCTGACTCGGCGGGCTCGCGGGCTGCCGCTGTGGTTCTCGATGGCGGTCTACGGCTTGGATGCCTACCGCGAGGCCATCGAAGCGGCGCTGTCATTGGCCCGCGAGACCGCTGCGCTCATCAAAGCCACATCGCACCTGGAGCTCATCCGCGAGCCCGATCTTGGCGTGGTCCTCTTCCGTCGCATCGGCTGGAAAGCCGATGACTATGACGCGTGGGCGCAGGCTCTGCACCGTGACGAGATCGCGTTTGTCCCGCCGAGCAAATGGGAGGGCGAGACGGTCGGACGCTTCGCCTTCCTCCACCCGCACACCTCGATGGACCTCGTGCGCGAAGTGCTCGCTCGAACGGCGTAGTCTCCCCGGGGCCGACGCCAGCCGGAGTCTCATCGCCGAGCCGAATGGCGCCAGCGGTCCGGCCTGCCGTCGCGTCGCGCGCACGGCTGGTACCAGTGGGACAGCTGAGCATCCCGGAAGTGCTCATTCGCACCATAGATGCGCGGAAGCCGTCGCTCACCGACCTAGCCTCGCCACAAGACCTTGACATACATTCTGAATGTATGTAACTGTTAGAGCGAAGTCGGGATGGCCGATGGGCAAGGTCAGCCGACAGCGAAGGTCGAAACACCACGGACGAGGTCAAAGTCGGGCGAGGTCAAAGCACACGGACGAGGTCAAAAGTCGGGCGGGCGAGGTCAAAGTCCGGCGGGGAGGCCAGAGGGCCGACAGCCAAGGTCGGAAGGCCGAGATAGCAAAGCCACATAGGAGGCCAACATGGCTCTGAGCAATTCGCTTGGGCCGCCGCGGACGGTGCGTTTGCCGGACGGGGTGATCGAGTATCGGGAGGTTGGTCAGGGGCCCGCCGTCGTGTTCGTTCACGGTCTGCTGGTCAATGCTGATCTTTGGCGGAACGTCGTCCCGATCGTGGCGGCCGCCGGTTTCCGGTGCGTCGCCCCGGACTGGCCGCTAGGCTCGCACGAACATCCGACGAGCCCCGGCGCCGATCTCAGCCCGCCCGGAATCGCCGCGATGATCGAGGAGTTCCTAGCCGCACTTGATCTGGCCGACGTCACGCTGGTGGCCAACGACACCGGTGGGGCATTAGTGCAGATTCTCATGGCTCGTCGCTCAGATCGCGTCGGCCGGGTGGTCCTTGCCTCGTGTGACGGTCTGGAGCGGTTCTTCCCGCCGCTTTTCCGGTATCTAACGGTTGCGGCCCACCTGCCGGGCTCGGTCTGGATGCTGACTCAGGTGCTCAGGTCGCGAGTACTGCAGCGCTTGCCCATTGGCTACGGTTGGCTGTCGCACCGACGAATTCCGTCCGACGTCATGGCTTCCTACCTGCTGCCGGCTCGCCGGAGCGCTAATGTCCGCCGCGATCTGCGCGCGTTCTTGCGACAGGTACATCGCAGGCACACTCTGGCCGCGGCGATGTCGTTCGCCTCGTTCGATCGGCCGGTGCTACTGGCATGGGCAGCGGATGATCGGCTGTTCCCGATGTCGTTAGCCCGCCGCTTGGCCCGGCTGTTGCCCGACGCACGCCTCGCTGTGGTGGCCAACTCCCGCACATTCGTCCCTGAAGATCAACCCGATGCCCTGGCCAGGCTGATCACGGAATTCGCCAGCAATACCGTGCCGCAATCGGCATGACGCAACGACGACGGCAGGAGGACCGCACGCGGGCGACCCGGGCGGCACTCATGACCACTGCCCGACGATTGTTTGCGCAGCGCGGTTACCATGCCGTCCCGGCGGAGGAGATCGTCGCAGCAGCCGGACTCACTCGTGGTGCGCTACAGCATCACTTCGGCGACAAGCAGGCCTTGTTCCGCGCTGTCTTTGAACAGCTCGAGACGGATATCTCCGCTCAGCTCGCAGCGGCTGTCGCCCGCGCTCCCGACGGCTGGGCGTCGGCGACTGCTGCGCTCAGCGCATTCCTGGATGCATGCGAAATGCCGGAGGTGATCCAGATCGCCCTGACCGATGCGCCGGCTGTGCTGGGCTGGGCGACGTGGCGTGCGGTTGAGGCGGAGCACGGGCTGGGCCTGGTCACGACTGGGCTGCGGCAGGGGATGGCCGACGGTGTCTTCGTCGAGCAGCCGGTGGACGTATTGGCTCACCTGATCCTCAGCGCTGTCATCGAGGCGGCGCTGCTCATCGCTCACGCAGAGAATCACCGCGCCGCTCGAAAGGATGTGGAACAGACTCTTCTCGCATTGTTGGCTGGATTGCGGTCGCCGGCTATGCCCCGACGACCGAAGGCGCAAGGTGTCGCTCGGTGATGGCAATGCGGAAGTCAGCTGCCGCAGCTGGTACGGCCCTGTTTTTCGCCCTGGCGCCGGGAATGGTCGGCGGCGTGGTGCCGTGGTGGCTTACCGGATGGCGAGTTGGCGCCAGTTACCCGGCCCCGTTGCGGGCGGCTGGCATCGTCATGGTGGCGATCGGTGCGGCGGTGCTCATCCAGGCATTCGTGCGATTTGTCCGCGAGGGCGTAGGCACCCCGGCCCCCGCTGCCCCCACCCAGCGACTGGTTGTCGGCGGCCTCTATCGATACGTCCGCAATCCCATGTACCTGGCTGTGCTCGCAAGCATCACCGGGCAAGCACTGATCCTCGGACGACCCGTGCTGCTCGCGTACGCGGCGACTGTCGCCGCAGCGTTCGTCGCATTCGTTTACGGGTACGAGGAACCCACGCTCGCCCGACGGTATGGCGCTGCATACGAGGACTATCGACGCAACGTCCCGGCCTGGTATCCACGCCGACCGCGCCGCCGTCGCGGCTGATTTGCTGTAGTCATCGGCCCTGACGCCTGGACCGCGGCGTCGGCGCAGACTTGGCGCCGGATCGACCTGGATGATTAGGTCCATGCATGCCAGAGGCCACTGAGCACCAGTCCATCTCGCGGTTTCGCGCGGCCTGGTTCTCGGCTGGCGGCACGGGTCGAATCGTGGTCTTGCCGGAATCGGTCCACACCGCTGCGCTAGCCGCGCGAGCCCTTGGCTGTGAGGTCGGCGCGATCGCCAACAGCCTGCTCTTCGATAGCGATGACGGTCCGATCCTGATCCTCACCAGCGGTGCGCACAGAGTGGACACCGGCAAGGTCGCGGCCAACTTCGGCGTTGCCCGGCTCCGGCGGGCGAGTGCCGACTACGTTCGCGAACACACGGGCCAGGTGATCGGGGGAGTCTCGCCGCTGGATCATCCCCATCCAATCCCGACATATGTCGATCGGGCCCTGAAGCAGTACCCGGAGATCTGGGCTGCTGCCGGTCATCCCGCGGCCGTGTTCAGCACCACGTACGACGAATTGCGCACCCTCACCGGCGCCAACGAAGTCGACGTGACGGATGAATAGCCGCCCGGCGATCGCTGATCCTGCGGATCGCTAGCCCGGTCGAGCTGGCAGGATCAGCAAGGTGATCAGGAATGTGGTCGTAGGCTGACAAGGAGGTCGAGCACAACGGAGAGGTTCGCACCTTTCTGCCGTGAGATCGCTCGC
>Ga0081540_1003622_pt1 | contig 12125 bp, 8 predicted proteins | sample TabmetS2T1R1_FD_71024 | JGI IMG/M metagenome (GOLD analysis project Ga0081540, IMG submission 71024) | Tabebuia heterophylla rhizosphere microbial communities from the University of Puerto Rico - S2T1R1 | ecosystem: Host-associated > Plants > Roots > Rhizosphere ...
CATTGTTGAGGATGATCGACACGCCGTTGCGGACCACGGTCGCTTCGCCGGTCAGCTTGGTGACATGGCCAATGATCTTGGCGGCGCCGGCGCCGCCGGCGGCTTGCGCGACCTGAACGTGGCCGGTCAGCGCGTCGACGATCTTGCCGGTGAGATATGCCCCGTCAGGCGAGGCGAGCGGTGCGTGCTTGTCGCCCTTGAAGTAATCGGACAGCACCAGTTCGCGATCGTCTTTGGCGATGACGAGGTCGGAACCGGACCGCTTGAAGTCGCCGTTGAAAAGAAGATCCGCGTCCTTGACGAGGATGGCATCCGCCGGTGCCTTGGTGTGCACCGTATCAACGTGCGTCTGCGCCTTGGGGTGAGTTCCCGTAAAAGGCAGCCCGCCATCGAATTTGGAAACGAAATTCAAGCCGCCACCGGAATTAGTTAATATTTACAGATTATTCATTAAGCTAATCTTGCATACCACTGACGGGTGCTAGGCGAAACCATCCAGTGCTTGTGCCGGTGAATTAAGTTCAGCGAGGCACGAGCCGGTATTACTTGAGAAGGTCTCAAGCCAGACAATAATTCTTTGGAATACCATAGTTTATATCCCCAGCCGCCCAATACGAAACCACCGGCTTCAGTGTAGTCAAAGTAAATCCGGGAGAAGCTTTACTTGCTTCAACCTGTCCCGTATTTGTACGGACCGATATTGCATAAAATGCGAAGCTAAAACTGTGACTTAGATAACAAATCATGTACGCGTCGGCACATTTGTCACCATTAACCGAAAATCGACGATAGCTCACCCCTATGAGGGTTAGTCGGTCGGGTAGCTTTGCCGGCTCGATAAAATCTTCGACAGTTCACCAAGGGCGATTTCAGCCTGTTTTGCGGTTTTTCCGGCCGATTCGCCCATATTAGGCCAATCCAAAGCACCTCCGCCGATCCTTGTCCCGTCAAACGATCCGGTCACGCGTGAGGTCAACGAACCCCCCGATGCCCGGACAAGGGGCGTCAGATGGGGTTCTTCGGTCAATTGCGCGCCTGGCGCGCCATCCTGCTTGCGTGCGGCACGGCCTGGCTCGGATCGGTGTCCGGTCTCAAGGCTGAGACCGTTGCCGTGGCCGCGCGCGAACTGGCCCCCAAATCGAGCGAACCGTTCGGTCTCTTCACCACGGCCCTCGTCGCGGGCGGTTTGCACGACAAATGGCTCGGCCTGCAGCGCCGCCTTGACGATGAAATGGTGCAGCTTGCGCTGTGCGATGGCGACCGCAACGGCTGCGTGTCTCCGGCCGCGCTGCGGCTGCTCGCCATCGTTGATGCCGCCCGCCAGCGCGCGGGGCGCGCGCAACTCGGCGAAATCAACCGCGCCATCAATCTTTCCATCCGTTCGATGAGCGACGAGGCGCAATATGGCGAGAGCGATGTCTGGGCCTCGCCGCTCGCCTCCTTCATGCGCGGCGCGGGCGATTGCGAGGATTATGCGATCGCAAAGTTTGCTGCGCTGCGCCTGGTTGGCCTTGCGGCCAACGATCTGCGCATCCTGATCGTGCGCGATGCCAACAGAGGCGAGGACCATGCCGTCGCAGCGGCGCGGCTGGACGGCCGCTGGCTGACGCTCGACAACCGCCGCATGGCGATGATCGAGGACGCCGATATCAGGGACTATCGGCCGACCTTTGTGATGGACCGCGACGGCATCCGCCGCTACGCGCCCACGCCGCTGCTCTCGGCGATCGCAGCCGCGGCTGCGGAGCCGGCCGCCCCGACCGAGGCCGCGACGCTTGCGGCTAAAATTGCCGCAGCAGCGGTGGATTGACAAAGTTCCTCCGTCCAATTCCATTTCGCTGCCGGCCGCCTGCCACCGCGGCCAAGGCCATGCATTGGTTCACCCGGGCGGAAATTGAGATGCGATCGATCGTATTTGCCTTGCTCCTGCTTTCGTTCGGCTGGGTAGCGCCCGCCTTTGCGCAGGGCGCGCCGGCGGGCGCGAAACGAACGACGGCCGAGATGCTGCCGCTGTTCGCCAGGAATAATTGCGCCAGCGTCAAAGACATGGCCGAACAGCTGTTTTGCGGCGACCCCGACCTCAATGCGCTGGTGCCGAAGCTGAGCGCCGCTGCGGAAACCCGCCTGAGCCGCATTCTGGACCGCCGGGCCGCGGTTGCCGAAAACGTCGAGTGGATCAAGGCCCGCGATTCGAGCTGTGGCCTGTTTGGTCTGCAGCCGGTGCAGCCCGCGGCCTTTGCCTCCGTCAAGGCCTGCCTGCTCAAGTCAACACAGGAGCGGATCGCGATCCTGCTCGACGCGAATTTCGATTGCCTGGCGGCGAACGATACCGCCAGCCTGGTGATTTGCGCCGATCCCGAGCTTGCGATTGCCGACAAGGAACTTACGGCGCAAATGGTCACGCTGATCGGAAAGCTCAAGGAGGATCAGGCCAAGGGCGCGCTCGCCGAATATGCAAGGTGGACCCGCACCCGCGATCGCCTCTGCGATCTCGACGACAAGGATAATGTGCCGCTGAACGAACTCGAATCGTCGGAGCCCTGTCTGAACGATCTCATCAAGCAGAAGCTGGCCGAGGTCGCCGCGGCCAAGGGCGATCCCAAAAAACTGTTCGGCCAGGACATGATGTCACCCTCGCCCGATGCCGATGCGGTCGACCTCTGTGTCGGGCGCATCCAGTCGGCCAACACCTGCGAAAACTTCCTGCGCATCAGCCGCGTGCTTCAGCTCGACGTTGAGGCCACCGATCGCGAAGCGATCGTGACGGCCGCAGTCGAGATGAAGGTGTTGGCGCCGTTCTCGATCTGCAGCCCGATCGCCTCGAACTGCACCGGCACGTGCTGGGATCTGCAGAGCCGGCAGCCGAAGCCGACCGCAGTCAACAGCCGGGAGAACGTGCTGGTCGGCTATCGCCTCACCATCGAGAAGTCCTTCGCATTCCAGAAATCGAAGGACGGCAACTGGCGTTGCAGCACCGAATCCCTGCGGCCGGTTGAATTCGGCACAGCTCAGCGCGGGCCGTAGCACTCGCCAGCCTGCACATTGCGGCTCCTGCCGATGTTGCACTGCGCGTGGGATGCCACCCGCATTTCGTTTGGCGAAATGAAGGCGAGAGGAATTTTCTCTTTTGCGTTTCGTATCGCGCGTTTGATTGACGCCATCCTTTCCGGCGGCATACGATCTTGACAGATCCGTTAGAGATCACTGGGAGGGAAATGAAATGATGCGCTCGCCGCATGGTGCTTCCGTTTGCCCGTCTTTCTCCGACATCCCCTTACAATTCGCTCCACCCAGGCGCCTCGCAGGCGCCGCGTTCGCCTTTGGACTGGGCATGGCGCTGTCGCTCGGCGGCGCATCGGCGCAGACGCCGGCGAAAGGCTCGCCCGACCACATCAAAGCGGCGACGTCGGCGGTTGATGGCGCGATGATCCGCGCCAACACGGCGACGTCGAACGACTGGCCCACCATCGGCCTCGATTATGCGGAAACACGCTTTTCCAAGCTGAACCAGATCACCGCCGAGAACGTCGGCAAGCTCGGCCTGGTGTGGAGCTATCCGCTGGAATCCTCGCGCGGCGTCGAGGCGACGCCGCTGGTCGTCGACGGCATCATGTATGTCACCGCCTCATGGAGCGTGGTGCACGCCATCGACGCGCGCACGGGAAAACGGCTGTGGAGCTACGACCCCAAGGTCGACAAGGAAAGGGGCTACAAAGGCTGCTGCGACGTGGTCAACCGCGGCGTGGCGCTGTGGAAGGGCAAGGTATACGTCGGCGTCTATGACGGCCGCCTGGTTGCGCTCGATGCGGTGACCGGCAAGGTGGCGTGGGAAAAGGACACGCTGATCGACAAGGAGCACTCCTACACGATCACCGGCGCACCGCGCGTGTTCAACGGCAAGGTCCTGATCGGCAATGGCGGCGCCGAGTTTGGCGCGCGCGGCTATATCACCGCCTATGACGCCGAGACCGGCAACCAGGCCTGGCGCTGGTTCAGCGTGCCGGGCGATCCGTCAAAGCCGTTCGAGGACGACTCGATGGCGGCAGCGGCCAAGACCTGGGATCCATCCGGCAAATACTGGCTCAATGGCGGCGGCGGCACGATCTGGGACACCATCACCTTCGATCCCGACCTGAACATGGTCTATGTCGGCACCGGCAACGGCGCACCATGGGCCCGCAATGCACGCAGCCCCGCGGGCGGCGACAATCTCTACCTCGCCTCGCTGGTCGCGCTCAATGCCGACACCGGCAAGTACATCTGGCACTACCAGGAAACGCCCGGCGACAACTGGGATTACACGTCCACCCAGCCGATGATCCTCGCCGACATCAATCTCAACGGCGCGCCGCGCAAGGTGATCCTGCACGCGCCGAAGAACGGCTTCTTCTTCGTCATCGATCGCACCAACGGCAAGTTCATCTCGGCGAAGAACTTCGTCGATGTGACCTGGGCGACCGGCTACGACGAGAACGGACGGCCGATCGAAACCCAGGAAGCGCGCACCGACAAGCCGTTCGACACCATCCCCGGGCCCTACGGCGCCCACAACTGGCATCCGATGTCGTTCAATCCGCAGACCGGTCTCGTCTATCTGCCGGCGCAGGGCGTTCCGTTGCGGATCGTCGAGGACAAGACCTGGAAGCACAATGAAAACGCGCCCGGGCGGCCCATGGCCGGCGTTGGCTGGAACATCGGTTTCAACTTCGATGCCGACCCGCCGAAGAACCAGCCGTTCGGCCGCCTGATCGCCTGGGATCCTGTCAAGCAGAAGGAAGCCTGGCGCGCCGAATATGTCGCGCCGTGGAACGGCGGCACGCTCACCACCGCGGGCAACCTTGTCTTCCAGGGCTCGGCCGATGGACGCTTCATCGCCTACAATGCGACGACCGGCCAGAAGCTGTGGGAGAAGCCGGTCGGCAGCGGCGTGGTCGCAGCGGCTTCCACCTTCATGATCGACGGCAAGCAGTATGTCTCGATCGCGGTCGGTTGGGGCGGTGTGTTCGGCGTCACGGCGCGCGCCACCGAAACGCAAAGCCCCGGCACGGTCTACACCTACGCGATCGATGGCAACGCACCACCGCCGCAATTTGTGAAGTATCAGACCGAGGGGCTGCTGGCCGGCGTGCCATACGATCCGAAGCATGTCGACGAAGGCACGCTGCTTTTCCTCTCCAACTGCGTGCTCTGTCACGGCCTCCCGGGCGTCGACAAGGGCGGCAACATCCGCAACCTCGGCTACGTCTCCAAGGAGACCGTCGTCAACCTGAAGGACTTCGTGTTCAAGGGACCATTCCGCGACCAGGGCATGCCTGATTTCACCGGCAGGCTGAAGGAAGAGGACATCCCCAAGCTGCAGGCCTTTATTCAGGGTACCGCGGACGCGATCCGGCCGAAGTGATGACGATGTCATCAGTCGTCATCATGGCCGGGCTTGACCCGGCCATCCACGACTTCGAGGCACGAAGAAAGCAAGAAGACAGTAAGACGTGGATGCCCGGGACAAGCCCGGGCATGACGAGAAAATAGAAAAGGGCTGCGTGATCATCTCGCGCAGCCCTCTCCTTTTTCGTTGATGGCTGAGGCGAAGCTCAGAACATCAGGCCTTCCTTCACCAGGACCCAGCGGCCGTTCTTGATCTGCTGCACCTGGGTGATGGTGTTGGCAAGGTGGTCGGTCTTGGAGAACTTGGTCGGCGGCGACGAGAAGATGTCGAGGAACTGGTCGCCGGACTCAAGCGCGTCCATCATCTTCTGGCCGGTCAAGTCCTTGCCCGCCTTGTTGGCATAGAAGGCAAAGGTCATTACGGCGTTGTAGCCGATGATCGCCTGGGTGTTGGCGTCCGTGCCGAACATCTTCTTGTAGTTGGCGAGCCAGTCCTTGACCTTGCCCTTGGCGGTGTCCTCGTAGGGGATTTCGAAGCCGGAGGCCGCATAGAGGCCTTCGACCGATTCCTTGCCGAGCGCGGGCACTTCAAGCACGTTGGTCGGCGTGGCACCGAGGAAGGTGACGTCCCAGCCGAGCTTCTTGGCCTCGCCCATCGCACCGATGGTCTCGCGGATCACGGTGCCGAGCACAACGAGGTCGCAGCCGTCGGCCTTCATCTTGGCGATCTGCGCGCTGAAGTCGGAGGCGCCGCGCTTGTAGCTGGTGATCGAGGCGGCCGGCACCTTCATCACGTCGAGCTGCTGATTGAAGCCGTCGAGCACGTTTTTACCGTACTCATCGTCCTGATGCATGATGCAGGGTTTCTTGAAGCTCTTCTGCTCCATCATGTATTTGAGCGCGGCGCGCGTGCTCTCGACATAGGGCAGCAGGTTGTTGAACTTCAGCCGCTCCTGCGGCTTGTTCGGATCGAACTTGAAGGTGAATTCGGCCGCGGTCAGCGGAAACAGCTGCAGCACGCCGGCGTCGAACAGCACGTCCTGGGAGGCGAGCACCGTGGGCGAGCCCATCGGCCCGACCATCGCGAACACCTTGTCGCGCTCGACCATCTTCTGTGAAGCCAGCACCGCGCGCTTCGGGTCATAGCCGGAGTCCTCCAGCACCATCTTGATCTTGCGGCCCTGGATACCGCCCGCGGCGTTGATCTCCTCCACCGCCATCTTCATGCCGTTGGATACCGGCACGCCCCAGACCTTGATCGGACCGGACAGGTCCTGATGCGTTCCGATCACGATCTCGTCGGCGGAAATGCCTTGATTCGTGATCTTGGTCTGGGCTGCGGCCGGCAGGTGGGTCAGCGCAAGCGCGCCCACCGCAAGGCCCAGCGCCTTGAACGATTTCGACATTGCAGTCTCCTCTTCGTTGGCCCGTGTTGAGCGAAGGATGGGGGCCTTCAGTCCTTCGCCGTTTTCGTCGCTCCCCAGAAATCAGGCGACCGCCCGATCGCGATACATGGCGTCGATCTCGGCGGCGTAACGCTTGTTCACGAAGCTGCGCTTCAGCTTCATGGTCGGTGTCAGCTCCTCGTCCTCGGGCGTCAGCTGGCGCTCGATCAAATAGAACTTCTTGATGGTCTCGACGCGGGCGAAATTGGCGTTGACCTGCTCGATCTCGCGCCAGATCAAATCCTGGATCTCGGTGGCGCGGCACAGGCTCGCATAGTTGGTGAAGGGGATGTTCTGGTCCTGCGCGAACTTCTCGACATTCTCCTGGTCGATCATGAGGAGGCAGGTCAGATACGGCCGCTTGTCGCCGATCACCACCGCATCCGAAACGTAGGGCGAGAACTTCAGCTGGTTCTCGATCTCCGAGGGCGTGATGTTCTTGCCGCCGGAGGTGATGATGATGTCCTTCATCCGGTCGGTGATCTTGACGAAGCCCTCATTGTCCATCGCGCCAACATCGCCGGTGTGCAGCCAGCCTTTTTCGTCGATGGTCTCGGCGGTCTTCTCGGGCTGGTTCAGGTAGCCCATGAAGAGGAAATCGCCCTTGATCAGGATCTCACCTTGCGGCGAGATCATCACCTCGCCCCACGGCACGGTCTTGCCGACCGAACCGAGCTTGATGCGCTCGTTCGGCATCAAGGTGGCGACGCCGCAATTCTCGGTCTGGCCGTAGACTTCGCGCATGTCGATGCCGAGCGCGAGATACCAGCGGATCAGGTCAGGGGCGATCGGCGCCGCGCCGGTAAGGGCGATGCGGCAGCGATCGAGCCCGAGCATGCGCCGTATGTTGCGGAACACCAGCCAGTAGGCGAACTTGTTGGCAATACGCAGCCCCGGCGACGGCGTCGTGCCCTCCAGCCGGCAATCGGTCATCCGGTTTCCGATCCCGAGCGCCTTCGAATACATCCACTTCTGGAACGAGGTGGCGTCCTTCAGCGCGATGGTGATGCCGGAATAGAACTTCTCCCACACCCGCGGCACCGCGAGGAAGGCCGTCGGCTGCACCTCGCGCAGATTGTCGGGCACGGTTTCCGGGCTCTCGGCAAAATTCATCACCGAGCCAAGCGCCAGCGAGTTGTAGTAGCCGCCCACCCGCTCGGCGACATGGCAGAGCGGCAGGAACACCAGCCGCTCCTCGTTGTCGCTCAGCGGGAAGAGATCATTGGCGTGACGCATCTGGTGCGTGACGCTGCGGTTGGAATGCATCGCTCCCTTGGGCGGACCTGTCGTGCCCGAGGTGTAGACGAGGATGGCAAGGTCGTTGGCGGTGCGGCTGCCGACCATTTCGTCCCACAGCTCCGCGCGGCCCTGCTCGTGGTTCTGGCCGAGCGCCATGAATTCGGCGAGCGACAGCACCATGGGGTCGGAGAAGCCCGACAGGCCTTCCATGTCGAAGACCACGATCTTTTCCAGCGTCGGGCAGCGCGAACGGCAGGCCAGCAGCTTGTCGAGCTGCTCCTCGTCCTCCACGAACACGATGCGGGTGCGGGAGTCGTTGATGAGATATTCGACCTGCGCCGCGGAGTCCGTCGGATAGATGCCGGAGGAAACGCCTCCGGCGCAGAGGATGCCCATGTCGGCATAGACCCATTCGGGCACCGCGTTGGCCAGAATGGACGCAACGTCGCCGGGGCGGAAGCCGGTTGCATGCAGCGCGTAAGCGATGTCCTTTGAGATCTGCAGCCATTGCCGCCAACTGGTCGGCTGCCAGATGCCAAACTTCTTCTCGCGAAGCGCGGGCCTCTCGCCGCGCTTTTCCACGGCAAGCACAAAGCTTCTTGCGATCGTGTCGGCCACTGTCAGCACTGCCGCTCCGGCCATGCTCGCTTCCTCCCTCTCGTCAGGCCTTGCCCCGCCTGCCGGCTTGAGCCGGTCTTGGTGCGCGGGAGCGGGCCGAATCTAGCTCCAAGTCCTTCTTAACGCCACGTTTTCTTCTTCTTCCAGCGCCGCTCGCCCCGCGCGCCCGCTTCCTTGGCGCCGAGGTAGAACTCCTGGATATCCTGCGAATTCATCAGCCGCTCGCAGGTGTCGTTCATGACGACGCGGCCGATCTCCAGCACATAGCCGTAATGCGCCGTCTCCAGCGCCACTTTTGCATTCTGCTCGACCAGCAGGATGGACGTGCCCTGCTCTTCGTTAACGCGCCGGATGATGGTGAAGATCTCCTTCACCAGGATCGGCGACAGGCCGAGCGACGGCTCGTCCAAAAGTAGCATGGCAGGCCGGTTCATCAGGGCCCGGCCGATCGCCAGCATCTGCTGCTCGCCGCCGGACAGCTGACCCGCCGGCTGGTTGAGGCGCTCCTTCAGCCGCGGGAAGTAGCCATAGACCATGTTGAGGTCCTCGGCGACGGCGTCGCGGTCCTTGCGCGGATAGGCGCCCATCATCAAGTTCTCGCGCACGGTCAGGAACGGAAACACCTCGCGCCCTTCCGGCACGTGCGACAGCCCCATGCGCACGATCTTGTCAGCCTCCATGCGCTGGATCGGCTTGCCCATGAACTCGATCGAGCCCTTCTGCGGATCGAGGATGCCGGAGATGGTCTTCAGCACGGTGGTCTTGCCGGCGCCGTTGGCACCCAGCAGCGTGACGATCTGGCCGCGCGGCACTTCGAGGCTGATGCCGCGAATGGCCATGATCGGCCCGTAATAGCTCTCGATGTTGCTGATCTTGAGAATGACGTCGGCGGCGTTCATGGCATCGTCCTCATCAGGCCCCCAGATACGCCGCAACGACGTCGGGATGGCTCTGCACCTCGGCGGGCGAACCCATCGCCAGCACGCGGCCGTAGTTGAGCGCAATCACGCGGTCGGAGACGCGGTTCACCAGGCTCATGTCGTGCTCGACCATCAGCACGGTGATGCCAAGTTCGCTCTTCATGTCGCGGATCCAGAACGACATGTCGTCGGTCTCTTCGACGTTCAGCCCCGACGATGGCTCGTCGAGCAGGATCAGCTTCGGCTCCGAACACAGCGCACGCGCAAGCTCGATCACCTTGCGCACGCCGTAAGGCAGGCCCGAGATCAGCTTGTCGCGATAGGGCTCGAGATCGAGGAATTCGATCACCTGCTCGACGCGGCGGCGGTGCACCTTCTCGCTCGCCCGCACGCTGGGCAGGAACAGCAGCTCCTGCCACAGGCTGGTGGTTGAGTGGCGGTGGCGGCCGACCAGGAGGTTCGACAGCACGCTGGCATTCTCGAACAGCTCGATGTTCTGGAAGGTGCGGGCAATGCCGAGCTTGGCGATGTCGTAGGCCGGCTCCTGGGTGATGTCCTGATCCTCGAAGAAGATCTTGCCGTGGGTCGGCGGATAGATGCGCGAGATCAGGTTGAAGATCGAGCTCTTGCCGGCGCCGTTGGGGCCGATGATGGAGAGGATCTCGCCCTTCTCGACGGCGAAGCTGACGGAATCGACGGCCTTCAGGCCGCCGAAATGCAGCGAGAGGTTTTCGGCCCGAAAATAACTCATCGGTTCCGCTCCGATTTCACGTAGATCTTCTGCCGCTTGAAGGTGGCGCGCTTGTAGAGCGGGAACAGCTGGAAGAAGAGTTTTATCTTGAGCCAGCGGCCATAGAGCCCGAGCGGCTCGAACAGCACGAACACCATGATGATGACGCCGTAGATCGCGCCTTTCAGGCCGTTGGCCGAGGCAAAGGCCGCGACGTTGCTCTGGATATTCGAGGCGGTGGCCTTGCTGGCGCCGAATGCCGCGGCGACGCCGGCGATGATGCCGGGCATGTCGTCCTTGAGATAGGTCAGGAACGGATCGATCATGACAAGGAAGATCGCGCCCAGCACCGCGCCGTGCAGGCTGAAGGTGCCGCCGATCAGGATCACGATGATGAACTCGATCGAGAGCTGCAGCGTGAACATTTCCGGCGAGATGAAGGTCAGCTTGTGGGCAAACAGCACGCCGGCGAAGCCGGTGATCGCCGCCGAGATCGCGAACGACTTCACCTTGTAGAGCGCGACATTGATGCCCATGCTGCGCGCCGCCGTCTCGCTGTCGCGGATCGCGATGAAGGCGCGGCCGGTCGGCGAGCGCAGCAAATTGAGTGAGCCGACGATGGTCAGGATCAGGAAACCGAGGCAGAGGAAATAGAAGGCGGGACTGTCGCGCGGCACGCTCGCACCTAGCAGCGACAGCGTCTTCACCCGCATGCCTTCGTTGCCATGGGTCACGCTCTCCCAGCGCGCGAGAATCTCCTCAACGATGAAGGCAAAGGAGATCGTCGCGATGACGAGGTAGATGCCCTGCAGCCGCAATGCCGGAAAGCCGACCAGCGCGCCGACCACGCCGGTGAGCAGGCCCGCGGCGAGGAAATAAACCGGGAACGGCACATTGTATTGCTGCAGATAGGCCGCCGTGTAGGCGCCGATCGCGAGGAACGCGGCGTGGCCGAGCGAGGCCTGTCCGGTAAAGCCGGAGAGGATCAACAGTCCCACGCCGACCGTGGCGTAGATGCAGACGAACACCAGCTGGCTCATGATGTAGCTGGAGAGCACGAAGGGCGCGATGGCGAGCAGCACCAGCAGCGTGCCGTAGGTCCAGATGTAGCCCGAATGCGGCAGCAGCCGGATATCGTCTTCGTAGTCGGTCTTGAAGATGAAACGCATGGCTGCTCCCTAAACTATGATCCGATCGAATCGGATCATGGTTTCATCTCTTTGTTGGAGTATGATCTCCGCGCAAACGCTTCGCGTTTGTCGCAGGGAAAACCGGTTCCCACTTTTCCGGATCATGCTCTAAACTTTCTTGCGCACGTGAAGGCCGAACAGGCCTTCGGGCTTGAGCAGCAGCACCGCGAGCAAAACGATATAGGGCGCGACGTCCTTCCATCCCTGCGGCAGATAGAAGCCGGCCATGCTTTCGATCACGCCGATCAGCACGCCGCCGACCAGCGCGCCGGGGATCGAGCCGAAGCCGCCGAGCACGGCCGCGGGAAACGCCTTCAGTCCAAGCACGAGGCCGACATTGGAATGGACGAAGGTGATCGGCGCGAGCAGCACGCCGGCCGTGCCGGCAACCGCCGCGCTGATCGCCCAAACGATCGACACCACGCGCTTGACCGGAATGCCCATATAATAGGCTGCGAGCATGTTCTCCGAACTGGCGCGCATCGCGGTGCCGAGCGTGGTGCGGTTGAAGAACAGATAGAGCAGCGTGCACAGGATGACGGTCGCGGCGATCACCGAGAGCTTGTCATAGGCCAGCACCAGCGAGCCGATCCTCAGC
>Ga0081540_1003623_pt1 | contig 12125 bp, 10 predicted proteins | sample TabmetS2T1R1_FD_71024 | JGI IMG/M metagenome (GOLD analysis project Ga0081540, IMG submission 71024) | Tabebuia heterophylla rhizosphere microbial communities from the University of Puerto Rico - S2T1R1 | ecosystem: Host-associated > Plants > Roots > Rhizosphere ...
CGAGAACGTCGTCGAGCAACGCAAGGTGACGACCGGGCAGGTCGACGACGGTCTGCGTGTCATCGAATCCGGCCTGAAGCCGGATGACCGGGTGGTCATTGGAGGATTGCTGCGCGCGATCCCCGGCCAGAAGGTCGACCCGCAAGCCACCAAGATCGGGTCCGGCACGGCTGCCGCGAAGTGAGGGCCCGGCCATGATCTCGAAATTCTTCATCGAACGGCCGGTCCTTTCCAACGTCATCGCCATGCTGATGATCCTGATCGGCGCGGTGTCGCTCTATAGCCTCGCGGTCGCGCAATATCCCGACGTGGTGCCGCCGACGGTCCAGGTCACCACGCGCTATCCCGGCGCCAGCGCCAAAACCGTGATCGACACCGTGGCGCTGCCGATCGAGCAGCAGGTCAACGGCGTCGAGGACATGCTCTACATGCAGTCCTACAGCGGCGCCGACGGGACCTATACGCTGACCGTGACGTTCAAGATCGGCACCGATCTGAACTTTGCGCAGGTGCTGGTGCAGAATCGCGTGTCGGCGGCGCTGTCGCAATTGCCGACCTCGGTGCAGAACCAGGGCGTCACGGTGCAGAAAAAATCGACCGCGATCCTTCTGTTCGTGACGCTGACCTCGCCGAATGCGACCTACGACAGCCTGTTCCTGTCCAACTACGCCACCATCAGCATCCGCGACGAGCTGTCGCGCCTGCCGGGCGTCGGCAATGTCACCGTGTTCGGCGCCGGCCAGTATTCGATGCGGGTCTGGCTCGATCCGAACAAGCTGCAGGTGCGCTCGCTGATGCCGCAGGACGTCATCAACGCGATCCAGCAGCAGAGCCAGCAGGTCACGGCGGGCCAGGTCGGCGCGCCGCCGGCGCAGCAGGGCCAGGCGTTCCAGTACACGCTGAACGTCGCCGGCCGTCTCGACGACAAGAGCCAGTTCGAGGACATCATCGTCAAGACCGGCACGTCGGGCGACGTCACGCGGGTGCGCGACGTCGGGTGGGTGGAGTTGGGCGCGCAGACCTACAGCCAGGTGTTCTCGCTGAACAAGAAGCCGGCCGCCGGCATCGGCGTGTTCCAGTCGCCGGGCGCCAACGCGCTCGACGTCGAGAAGGCGGTCGAGAAGAAGATGGCGGAGCTCGCCAAGGCTTTTCCGCAGGACATCAAATACGACACGCCGTTCGACACCACCAAGTTCGTCCAGGAATCGATCAACGAGGTCTACAAGACGCTGTTCGAGGCCGGCCTCCTCGTGCTGGTGGTGATCCTGATCTTCCTGCAGGACTGGCGCGCGATGCTGGTGCCGGCGACCACCGTGCCGGTCACCATCATCGGCGCCTTCGCGGCGATGGCCGCGCTCGGCTTCACCGTCAATTTGTCGACGCTGTTCGCCATCGTGCTCGCTATCGGCATCGTGGTGGATGATGCCATCGTCGTGGTGGAGGGCGCGGCGCATAATATCGAGCAGGGCATGAACGGCCATGATGCCGCGATCAAGGCGATGGATGCGCTGTTCGGGCCGATCATCGGCATTACGCTGGTGCTGATCTCGGTGTTTTTGCCGTCGGCGTTCCTGCCGGGCCTCACGGGGCGCATGTATGCGCAGTTCGCGCTTGTCATTGCCGCGACCGCGCTGCTGTCCGCCATCAACGCCGCGACGCTGAAGCCGACGCAATGCGCGGTGTGGCTACGCCGGCCGGTGCCGCCGGAGCAGCGCAACTGGTTCTATCGCGGCTTCAACGCGGTGTACGACCGGATGGAGCGAGGCTACGCAAGGCTGATCGGCGGTCTGGTCGCGCACAGCAACATCTCGGTCATCGTTGCGCTGATCCTGATCGGCATCGGCGGCTATGGCCTGTCGCGCGTGCCGACCGGCTTCATCCCGATCGAGGACCAGGGCTACCTGCTGGCGGCCGTGCAACTGCCGGACGGCGCATCGCTCGAGCGGACGCAAAAGGTGATGGACCAGGTTCAGGAGATCGCCAGCAAGCAGGGCGGCGTCGATCAGATCATGACCATTGCCGGCATCTCCGCGCTCGACAACTCTTCCAGTCTCGCAAATGCCGGCGTCGCCTATATCGTGCTCAAGGAATGGAGCGCGCGCGGCGAGGGCCAGGATCTGCGCTCGCTGTTCGTCGGACTGAACGAAAAACTGTCGGTGCTGCCGGAAGCGCGCGTGCTGGTGATCCCGCCCCCGCCGATTCAGGGCATCGGCAATGCCGCGGGCTTTGCCATGCAGGTCGAACTGCGCGACGGAAATTCCGACTTCGCCAAGCTGCAGGCCGTCGTCAACGCGATGATTTCAAGCGCGCAGACGCAGAGCGCGCTGCAGCGGGTCTCGTCCTCGTTCCGCTCGATGGTGCCGCAGTACGATATCGAGATCGACCGGATCAAGACCCAGATACTGCACGTCACTACCGACCAGATCTTCTCGACGCTGTCGTCCTATATGGGCGCGTCCTACGTCAACCAGTTCAACAAGTTCGGCCGTACCTTCCAGGTCTACACGCAGGCCGACTCGCAGTTCCGCGTCACCGTGCGCGACATCGAGAATATGCAGGTGCGCAACTCGAACGGCGACATGATCCCGATCGGCACGGTGGCTAAGGTCACGCCCGCGGTAGGCCCCTCGCTGATCAGCCTGTACAATCTTTATCCCTCGGCCACCATCATCGGGCTGCCCGCGACCGGCTACAGCTCGGGTCAGAGCATGAAGCTGATGGAGGAGATTGCCGACAAGACGCTGCCGCGTGGCACCGGCTATGAATGGACGGCGATGTCCTATCAGGAGAAGGTGGTCGGCGGTCAGATCTACTTTGCCTTCGCGCTTGCGCTGCTCCTGGTCTATCTCGTGCTCGCCGGCCAGTACGAAAGCTGGTACGCGCCGATCTCTGTGATCCTTGCGGTGCCGCTGTCGCTGATCGGTCCGATGCTGGTGCTCACAGGCTTGCGCATCGAGAACAACCTCTACACCCAGATCGGCATCATCCTGCTGATCGCGCTGTCGGCCAAGAACGCGATTCTGATCGTGGAGGTGGCGCTGGAACTGCATGTGCGCGACGGCAAGCCGCTATTGGAGTCAGCGGTCAATGCCGCTCGCGCCCGGTTCCGGCCGATCCTGATGACGTCGTTCGCCTTCATCCTCGGGGTGCTGCCGCTGGTGCTCGCCACCGGTGCCGGCGCCAATGCGCGCAAGTCGATCGGCATCACCGTGTTCTCCGGCATGATCGCCTCGACCTGCCTTGCCGTGCTGTTCGTGCCGACGTTCTTTGTCGTGATCCAGCGGTTCGAGAACTGGCGCGCCGACCGCAGCGGCAAAAAGGTCGGCGTGCAGAAGATGCCTGGCGCGACGACGGCGACGCATTAGGGCGCGTATCCGAAAGACCCGGATTTAGCAGTCGGTAAGTGGACATCGCACGCGCATGTCCACTTGGTGCCAATTGTGGCAACGCGCTTCGGCATAAGCAGGTTCACGCGCAAACGTTGCGGGCACGTGTCACGTCGTTCGCTGGCCGAAGCAGGCGCCGCCTTGTCAGGGGACACTTGCGACAGCAACGCTTACTCAGTTGCAACAAGCTGTCCGAACATCTCCAAATTGTGAACGGCGGAGACTGCTTCGCCAGCAGGAGATTTTCTGTCCTGTGTTAGGTTTCGGGCGCACGCATCAAGCGCGCGTGATGGGGCGGGAAATCACGTCGTCGCGGGAGTGTTCCATGTCGGATCTAGTTGCGATTGTGTACCCATCCGAGGCCAAGGCAGAGGAAGTTCGGCAGAAAATTCTCAAGCTCCAGCAAGAATATCTGATCGCGATCAGTGATGCCGTGATCGCGGTCAAGACGGGCGAGACCGTAAAACTCAATCAACTCGTGAACACGACCATGGCGGGCGCCGCGGGCGGAAGCTTCTGGGGGCTGCTGTTCGGCATCGTGTTCCTCAATCCGCTCATTGGCGTGGCGGTCGGTGCCGGCGCAGGCGCATTGGGCGGCGCGTTGACCGATTTCGGCATCAAAGATCAATTCATGAAGGACCTGGCGTCGAAGGTGAAATCGGGCGACGCCGTGCTGTTCCTGCTGATCAAGAGCATGACTGCGGACAAGGTCCTCAACGAGATCAAGGATGCGGGCGGAACCGTTCTGAAAACCTCGCTCGATGAAAAGAAAGAGCAGCATCTGCGTGACACCCTCGCAGCCGCAACTCAGGCCAAGGCGGCCTAGCCCAAGGCGAGGCAAGGCCCAGGTTTGAGCTGAACCCGATGCCGGCAACGGCAGCTACCTCCACAGTCGCAGCAGCGCCTGACCTTCTTGCGGCTGATCACGCCAAGTTCTCCGGCCCGCTAGGCCAGCGTGCGGCGGTGCGGGTCCTCAAGCGGAATCACAGGCAAGAAGGTCGGCTGCAGCATCGGGGCCGCGGCCACTCAGCCGGTTCTCTTCCTGGGCGGTGAAGACCGAGGAGGAAATCGTGCGAAAATCATTGTTCTGGGTGCTCGCTCTGGCTGCCGCTGCCGCGATGGTGACGACGACTGGCGGCCGCTCGCAGGCCGGCCTTGTCGGAGGACCGCTCGGCCTGCACCAGACCGCCGATGACCTTCGGCTTGCGGAGACGATTCAGTTCAGGTGGAGGGGCCACCGTTACTGTTGGTACAACCGCGGTTGGCGCGGCGCCGGCTGGTACCGGTGCGGCTCTAATTGGCGGCGCGGCTTCGGCTGGGGTGGCCCGGCCGGCTGGCACGGATGGCGGCGGCCAGGCCGCCCGGTGGCTCGTCCGCCGGCGCCAGGTCGGCCGGGAATCCAACGTCCGCGACCGCTTCCTGAAAGGGTGCCGGGTCGCGGTAGCATGACCACTCCCCGGCAGGACGTGACGTGATGGACACGCTCTCCTCGTCCACGCGGGTGCATTGGCCCTACATATCGACGGGGCATCTGCCTGAGGCCGAGACAGTCCAGGACCTAGTGCGCGAAGCGCACGCCCGCTTCCGATCGAACAATGAAGGCGAGAACTCCAAGGTCTATCCAGCGCTCGAGCGAGCGCCGAGCGACCTGTTCGGCGTGTGCATCGCCGCTACCGGCGGGCAAATCTACGTTGCCGGAGATACCGACTACGATTTCACGATCATGAGCGTGTCCAAGCCGTTCGTCTTCGCGCTTGTGTGCGACGTCATCGGCCCCGAGGAAGCGCGCGCCAAGCTTGGCGCCAATGCCACCGGCCTTGCATTCAACTCGCTCGGTGCAGTCGAGCAAATGCCGGGCGGACGGACCAACCCGATGGTGAACTCCGGCGCGATCGCGACGACCAGTCTGGTCCCTGGCGCGTCGGAGCAGGACAAATGGAAGTTTATCCATGATGGCCTGTCGAGGTTCGCAGGGCGAACCTTGCCGCTGAACGAGGAAGTCTATGCGTCGGCATCGGCCACCAACTTCCGCAATCGGGGCCTGGCCCGGCTGCTGCAGAGTTACGACCGCATCTACAGCGGCCCCAAGGAAGCGACCGACCTCTATACCCGTCAGTGTTCGCTGAACGTCTGCGCCAAGGACCTCGCCGTGATGGGCGCAACGCTCGCCGACGGCGGCGTCAATCCGCTGACCAAGCAGCGCGTGGTCGACGTGTCCGTTTGCCACTACACACTCGCCGTGATGGCGACGGCCGGACTATACGAAACCTCCGGAGACTGGCTCTACGACATCGGACTGCCGGGGAAGAGCGGCATTGGCGGGGGGATCGTCGCGGTGTCGCCGGGCAAGGGCGGCTTCGGAACCTTTGCTCCGCGGCTCGATGCCGCCGGCAACAGCGTCAAGGGGCAGCTTGCTGCAAAATTCCTATCGCAGAGCCTGGGGATGGATTTGTTCGTCTCGAACGCTGAAACGTGACGCGCCGCGCAATCCGCTGCGCTGACCCGGAACAGGAGATCGGCCATGTCGGTACAAGCCATTCCAGCCCAGCACGCCGAGACCGAGGAACGCACCTCCTGGGTGCCGATGATCGCGATCGCGCTCGGTCAGATCATCATGTCCTTCAATGTCGCGGCGCTGCCCGTGTCGCTGGGCGGCATGGTGGAGAGTTTCGGCGTTCCGCCGACGACCGTGGCGACCGGCATCGTGGTCTACGGGATGCTTGTAGCCGGGTTGGTGATGCTCGGCGCGAAGCTCCTTCAGCGCTTCGGTCCGAGCCGCGTGTTTCGGGCCGCCGTCGTGGTCTTCTGCGCCTCCCAGGTCCTGATGACGTTGAGCCCCACCGCGACGCTGATGATCACGGCGCAAGGGCTTATCGGGGCGTCCGCCGCCGTGATCGTGCCGGCCCTGGTAGCGCTGATTGCAGAGAATTATCGCGGACAGCAGCAGGCGACGGCCGTGGGCGCGTTGGGTTCTGCGCGTGCGGCCGCCGGCGTGCTCGCATTCATCATCGGCGGCGTCCTCGGCACCTATATCGGCTGGCGCCCGGTATTTGGGATCCTCATTGCGGTTTCGGCCATCGTTTTTCTGCTGAGCTTCAAACTCAAGGCGGACGAAGCACGCCCCGAGGTGACCATCGACATGGTCGGCGTTGTCCTGGCGGCAGCTGCCATTGTTTTCACCGTGTTCGGATTCAATAATTTGAACCGCTGGGGCCTTGTCCTGGCCACGCCGAACGCGCCATTCGATCTGCTAGGGATGTCACCCGCGCCGATCCTGATCGTGATAGGGATCGCGCTCGGACAGGGATTCCTGATGTGGACGCGCAGGCGCCAGCAAGCGGGAAAGACCCCGCTCCTTGCACTTGAGGTGCTCGAATCGGTCGAGGAACGCGCGGCGGTGTATGCGATGTTTGCCGTCGTCGCGCTCGAGGCCGCCCTCAATTTCACAGTCCCGCTGTATATCCAGATCGTGCAGGGCCGCACGCCGATCGCCACCGCGATCGCAATGATGCCGTTCAACCTCACGGTCTTCTTCGCCGCCATGCTGATCGTGCGGCTTTACGACCGTCTGACGCCACGCCAGATCGGCCGCTACGGGTTCATCCTCTGCGCCATTGCCCTGGTGTGGCTGGCCTTCGTTGTCCGCAATGACTGGAATGAGTGGCCGGTGCTGCTTGGCCTGATCGTCTTCGGCATCGGGCAGGGCTCGCTGGTCACGCTGGTGTTCAACGTGCTGGTGACCTCCTCGCCCAAGGAGCTCGCGGGGGACGTGGGATCGCTGCGCGGCACCACGAACAATCTCGCATCGGCGGTCGGAACGGCGGCGGCCGGCGCACTATTGGTCGGACTGCTGAGCGCGATTGCACTCGGCGGCATTGCGGCAAGCCCAAAACTCACTCCCGAGCTGCAGGCGCAGGTCGATCTCGACAGCATCAACTTCATCAGCAACGACCGGCTTCAGACCGTGCTGTCCGGCACCAATGCAAATCCGGCGCAGGTCGCCGAAGCAGTGCGGGTAAACACGGAATCGCGCCAGCGCGCGTTGAAGATCGGTCTCTTGATCATGGCCGGCCTGGCGCTTCTCTCGATATTTCCGGCCGGACGTCTTCCCGACTATCGGCCGGGCGAATTGCCGGACCCGTCGATGCGGAAGAGAAACTGACGGCCGCTTTGCACGAGGCAGCCTGACGAACAACTGAGGCGGACAGCGTCTGGCCGCAGGACGATGAGCCGATAGATTGATCTATCTCAAGACTGTATCCGAAACGCGGGCCCAGCTTGCATTCGGAAGGCGGCGAAGCGTCCAGACAATCCGGAGGCGAAGCATGTACCGGCATATTCTCATTCCGACAGATGGGTCACAACCGGCCGAGCGCGGGGTGGCGCATGGGTTGACGCTGGCGAAATCTCTTGGAGCCAAGGTATCTGTAATCTTCGTTATGGAACCGTTTTCAGAAATGACAGGGCGGCTCCTTGAAGCAGTCGCAAGATATGCCGAGCTGCGCAAGGAACAGGCCACGAGCGAGTTGGATCGCGCGGCAAAGGCGGCCAAGGAGGCTGGTGTTTCCTGCGAGACGATTCAAGTGGAGAACGGGCAACCCCATCAAGCCATCATCGAAGCAGCCCAAGACAAAGGCTGCGATCTCATTGTTATGTCATCGCATGGACGCAGCGGACTTTCCAAGCTTTTAATCGGCAGTGTGACAAACAAGGTGCTGACACACGCGAAAACTCCCGTACTGGTTTGTCAATGAGCGCGCAGACCGGTCACTTGCAGACATCCCTGCTTCGGTGAGGAATTTGGTTACCAACTCCGAAGCGAGCCGCAGGACGATGGGCGCCACGTACCTACGATCGCGCAATAAGGCGCGCATGTCGGCATGCGATCGATTTCGTCATTTGCGTAGTGCGACTAAGCTCCGCTGGTCCTTGCCATCGGGAGGGACGGCAAGTTGAAGCGTATCCGTATCCTGCACGAGACCGAATACTGGTATCGGGAACCCGTGAGGTTCGGCCCCCACCGCGCGCTGATGCGACCACGCGAGGGGCACGACCTCCATATTGCGAGAGCGCGCGTCAGTGTCACGCCAAGAGCGACCATACGCTGGCTGCGCGACACCTATGACAATTCCATTGCAATCCTCACCTTCGAAGAGCTCTCCGACAAGCTCCGCATCTCGAGCGAAGTCGACGTTGACCTCTACTATGACGATCCCATCGAATGGCGTATCGCGCCATTCGCCGACTCTTTCCCCTTCCAATATCCTCCGGAAGAGCACGTCGATCTCATGGCTTACCGTCTCCCCAGTTATCCCTGCGACGGACAGATACTGCTGGACTGGCTGCGCGATCTTTACGAGCCCGGCCAGGTGATCGGAACGCTCGATCTGTTGGGCAAGTTGAATACACGTATCTTCCGGTCGCTTGAGTACGTCCATCGCGAGGAGCCGGGCGTCCAGCCGCCTAACGAAACGCTGAAGCGCGGCAGCGGATCGTGCCGCGACTTCGCGGTGCTGATGATGGAAGCCGCCCGGTATTGGGGGCTGGGAGCGCGATTTGTTACTGGTTATGTGCAGATGGCCGAGGGGCAACATGGCGCAACCCACGCTTGGACAGAGATTTATCTCCCCGGTGCCGGATGGCGCGGCTTCGATCCGACGAACAACAAGCTTGTCGGCCCCGAGCACATTTCCGTAGCAGTCGCACGCGAGCAGGAGAAGGCTTCTCCGCTTTCCGGTTATTGGGAGGGCCCAGCGGACGCTTTTAGTCAGATGAAGGTGTCGGTACAGGTGATCCCGGTGCCAAAAGATAGTGTCGGACAAGAATGATCATCGGCCCTAACGGCGATGGCGCGTAGACGGACAGCGACGATCGGACCATATAAGCGAGGATCACTTTTTGGGGAAAATGTTCAACGAGCACGGGAGCCCCGAATGTACGCCAATATTCTCTTGAGCACGGATGGATCGGATGTCGCAAAAAGGGGTGTTACGCATGGGATTGCGTTGGCAAAGGCCTTGAATGCGAAAGTGACGGTCGTCACCGTAACGGAACCGCTCCCGATCGACTATGGGAGTGGACACGCCTCGGGATGGGTTCCCTCGCAGGAAGAGTTTGATCGCTTTGACCTAGCTAACAAGGAGCATGCCGGCAGACTGCTCGATGAAGCTCGGGCTATGGCCGAGCAGACCGGGATATCTGCGGAACTCTTGCATGTTCCGAATGCGCACCCGGCCACTGCAATTATCGAAACAGCAAAGTCCAAAGGTTGCGACTTGATCGTCATGGCCTCTCATGGGCGTCGCGGCCTCAGGAAGCTGTTATTGGGGAGTCAAACATCGGAGGTCCTGGTAAACGGAAGCGTGCCGGTGTTGGTAGTGCAGTAGCGCACAGAAATGATGGTGCAGGGCTTGGTGAAAACCGGCTCCACAGCGAGAGGTTCCTGACCGCCGGGCAACTGGAACGATTGGGCAGCGCGGATCCGCGAAGCGGAAACCGCCGGCATCCCGCGGATCCTGCGAGTTGGTCGACCGATGAGCGAAACGAGGATAGGACAAGAGCGACTCCGCGAGCTTGTGCTCCCTGATGAGCCCGCCGAACTATCTGCAGTTGACAGGCGGCGCAGCCTGCTTGCGACGGGCCTCGCCTTGGTCGCCACATGCGTCGCTCTTTTTCTGGTTTGGCAAACGGTCTCAAGTCTCCTGATCGTCTTCGCGGGTGTGCTCTTCGCGGCGTTTCTGGATGCTGCAGCGAGGGCGCTGGCGCCTGTCCTTCCACTCAACCGAGCCTGGCGCCTGACATTGGTGCTGCTGCTGCTGTCCGTCCTGACGGGGGTTGGCTTGGTGTGGGGCGCGGGCAAGCTGCCGGAACAAACGCGCCAGCTGCTGAAGGTCATGGATACCCAGCTCGATGTTCTTCAGGGGCACCTTCTGACCTACGGCGTAGACCTGCTCGGTCCTGAATGGGGCCGCGATTTTGCACAATGGCTCTTCTCCGATCAGGGCAGATTCCTGAGCCATGCCCGGTTCGTCCTTGGCGGCGCATCGACTTTGCTGACCGGTGCACTCGTGATCGTGTTTCTTGGAATCCTCTTCGCCTTTGATCCGACCAGCTACCGCGACGGCCTGGTGCTGTTGGTGAAGCCGTCATATCGCGCCCGGATGCGGGCGGTGATGGATGAGATGGGCAATGTCCTGCGGCTTTGGTTCGTCGGACAGCTCGTCCGCATCACCGTAATGACGCTGTGTGTGTGGGTAGCGCTCTATCTCATCGGGCTGCCCGGTCCCTTCGTCCTCGGCCTCCAGGCAGGGCTGTCGAATTTCATTCCATTTTTGGGGCCCATGGCTGCCGCAATCCCGGTCGCGCTCGTGGCGATGCCACTCGGCGGTTCGCTGCTGATCTGGGCTGTCGTCATCTACACCATTATTCAGTCGATCGAAGGCTATGTGGTTGGACCGCTAATTCAGCGTCAAGCCGTCGAGACGCCTACCGCCTGGACATTGGTCGCGATCGTCCTCTTCGGCGCGCTGTTCGGCGTGCTGGGCGTTGCGCTCGCCATGCCGCTCGTCGCCGTCGGCCGGGTCGCGATCATCAGATTCTACGTCGAGGACTACCTTGGCGACAGCCTCGAAGAGACCTTAAACAAAGGACCATCGCAAATGGGGTGATCCATGAGCGCGATTGAACCCGAACGAAACAACGATGTGGATTCCTCTCCGACGCGTTCGAGGATGACCCATTTTCTCTGGCAGCAACTTCCCTATGTTGTCGCGCTGGCGCTTGCTATTGGTGGCGTCGGCTACACAAACGCTTCGCAGCAGCCTCTGGTCGGCTATTGGGAGTTTCTGGCGCTTGCCATTGGCGTCGTCAGTGTCATCAACAAGTGGCCCGAGGCCGACGGCAAGGACGCCCGCTGGCGACTGCTCTGGACCCAGGCGCTGCACTGGATTGCCGTCCTGGTCGCGATGAACATCATCCTGGTGACGCGCGTTCAGCAATTGTTGCCGACGCCGGCCACCAGCCTTGTCCTCCTCACGCTACTTGCGCTCGGCACGTTCCTCGCGGGCGTCAGTCTTCTGTTGCCGCAAATCGCTTTCCTCGGTCTTGCGATGGTCCTTGCGGTTCCCGCGATATCCTGGCTGAAGCAATCCATCATCTTCTACCTGCTAGCGGCCGTGCTGCTGGCTGGCCTTGGCATCGCATTCTGGCTTCGCCAGGACAGTCGGCCGAGCGCCGCGCCCGTAGATGACACTAAAGCGCGATGAGATTGGGATGAATCATCATCGCGCTTTAGGTTGTTGTTTGAGCATGGTCTTTTCGGGAAACCGCTTCACACTTTTCCGGATCATGCTCTAAAGGCCAAAGGGATGCTTGAATGCGAATGAACCGGCATGTGACAACCATCCGTGCGTCTGCGAATGTGGGTTCCCCGCGCCGAGCTAGCCGCGGCCGACAAGGTGGGCTGCACACCGCCAGGCGTGATGCGAGAACGCATCGAGGCTTCGGACCGTTTCAACACGAACGAGTGCTCCGTCGGCGGTGAGCGTTCCAGTGGCGACCGCGCCGAGCGTCGCGCTCCGGTGGGTGCGCAACATTTCGCGAAGTTGCGCGGCACAATGTTCGAGCTCGGCGACCGCCTCGGTAGTCGAGATCGTGCGCGGAGCGGCGACGGCGTCAGGTGAAGCTCTGACCTGCGGCGATTCAACGGCGCCGGCCGCCGCTACTTCGCGCGCAATCGCG
>Ga0081540_1003624_pt1 | contig 12122 bp, 14 predicted proteins | sample TabmetS2T1R1_FD_71024 | JGI IMG/M metagenome (GOLD analysis project Ga0081540, IMG submission 71024) | Tabebuia heterophylla rhizosphere microbial communities from the University of Puerto Rico - S2T1R1 | ecosystem: Host-associated > Plants > Roots > Rhizosphere ...
CTCGTCCACTTGTGACCCCTCAGCATTACAAGGAGGTACAAGATGCGGAATCTAGGTATTGCCCTCACCGTGTTGGTTGTTTCCTGGACTATGGGAGTAAGCGATGTGGCAGCGAAGAGAATCCGAATCTTGGACAGGTGCGATCCCGCTACGTTCAATGCTGCCGGACCTGTCCTCTGCAAGCCAGATTTTGACGGAGGGGTCAGTCTGCAAGATTTTCAAGAACTCCTGACTCCTGCTGGGTTTGGACACCCTGCCTGGCGGTTTAATGCTCCCTATGTTGTGATTGACCCTGATGACAGGGTGCGCGTCACGAACAGAGGCGGGGAAGACCATACGTTTACAGAGGTTCCAGAACTTGAAGAGGGGAAAAATCCCTTTGGGGGTGGCCGTGTGGCTGCCCTCAACGCGCCGTTTGGCTTAACGCCTCTTCCTCAGTGCGGGGCGGATGTCGCCCCTGTGATTCATCCTGGGGACAGGATACAGATAAAAAAACTCAGTGAAGGCACCCACTATTTTCAGTGTTGTATTCATCCGTGGATGCACGCGATCATCCAGGTAGGCTCAGAGCAGGATACAGATTAAAGACAGCATCGGTGACTGGCGACGGCCATCCTTCGGGGTGGCCGTTGGCATTTTTCTATACCCCAGCAAACGCTTCCCCTCTGCATCTCATCACGTGGGCTTGTGTGGCTAGCACATCTACGGCCGTAGCCCAGCAAGGCCGATGCCAGCCCGTCAGACACCCCCGATTTCCCTTAAATCCCCCTACTCAGTCTGGACTACGAGCAGAGAAAATCTCCGGCAGGTGTCTACCCCTTCCCTGCACCCCAAGTGGTCCAGGTCAAGAGTCAGTCTGGAGAGCCCGACATGGCCACGCACAGGTATGGCCAGAACTCGCAACATCGTGTAACCTTGGGTGGGTATTAACTTTTTTTCATGGGACACTCACGGGACACTGCAGGGGCAGGGAGAGGGATTTTTTCCCATACAGGTGAGGGAGGCGCAGAGGCGGCACCCGGATTTGAACCGGGGAATGGAGGTTTTGCAGACCTCTGCCTTACCACTTGGCTATGCCGCCGGCGCTTGCAGAGCGGGTGACCGGGTTCGAACCGGCGACCCCAACCTTGGCAAGGTTGTGCTCTACCAACTGAGCTACACCCGCATTGTGGCGACTTGCAAGACAAATTATTTATGCGCGAGACTATAGCAAATCCATAGCACTTGTCAAACAAAAAGCAGAGCACTCAGAAAAGTTTCGCCTCGCTGCGCTGGCGTAATCGGTGTAAATTGTCTCGATGTTTGTACAGCACCAGCAGCGCAATCAGCACGGCAGCCAGCACGAGTGGCCAGGAGTAGGACCAGAGGACTGCCAGCAATGGTACAACGAGCGCCGCCAGTATCGAACCAGCGGACACGTAGCGCCAGATCGCCACAACCACGAGCCAGACCAGCAAGCCTCCTAACAACGGCAGCGGCAACGTGGGAAGTAGTGCCCCCAAGGCCGTGGCCACGCCTTTCCCACCCCGGAAGCCGTGATAGAGCGGAAACATGTGACCCAGTACCGCCACGCAGGCCACCACAGCCGGCAATATGGACGCCTGGCCCCACGCTTGCGCCAGCAACACAGCCACCAGACCCTTGGCCCCATCTCCCAAGAGCGTGAGTATACCAGCGGTCTTCCCCAGAGTGCGAGCGACATTGGTCGCACCAATATTACCACTGCCACTCCGGCGCAAGTCAGCTCCCCCGTACATCCGCGCTATGAGGAGGCCAAAGGACAGCGAACCGAGCAAATAGGCCAGGAGGATGAGCGCTAGATCCGTGAGCATACCGCCGACTTTCAGAGCACCTTTACGAGGTATTTGCGCAGGTAATCAATGCCGGAGACCACACTCAGTATCATACCAACCGCCAGGATGATAATGCCTGGGAGGTCCAGTATGGGCAGGTTCAGCATGAGTAACAACGCAGCGATGAAGAAACACACCATTTTGTACTTGCCGAACACATCCGCGGCAATAATGATGTGTTGATCTGCAGCCATAGCTCGTAAGCCAGTAACGGCCAACTCACGACAAATGATGATCACGACCATCCAGGCTGGCACCTGTTGCCGGCCCACCAGCGACACGAGGGCGGCAGTGACCAATAGTTTGTCGGCAATAGGGTCTAGGAGCTGTCCCAAACGGGTAATTTGATTGGTGCTCCGCGCCAAGTGACCATCAAGCCAGTCGGTAAAGGCGGCCACGAGAAAAATCGTTGCGGCTACCAGCGGGTACCAGCCCTGTGGAGAAATCAAAAACACCAGGAGTAGTGGTACCAGAAAGATCCGAACCAACGTGATCCTGTTGGGCCAGTTGAGATGGCTTGAGAGAGGCGGCGGCATGTCAGATTGCTGTAAAGCCATAAGCACTCACCGTAAGTGTGCGATATCGACCAAGAAAGCTAGCGCAGTGTATCGGTCAACAGTATACTGCCACTGGCCGTGCGATAGCGATAGATTTTTCCCTGTGGCGGGGGGGAAGCAACACCATAGAGCGCCAGGACGCGTTCCACATAGCGCTGTGTCTCTGGATACGGGGGGATCCCGCCATACTGTTGGACTGCTCCTTCACCAGCATTATAGGCGGCCAGCACATGTCGCAAATCACTCGGAAACAGGCGCAAGAGGTCGCGCAAGTACCGAATGCCACCTTCAATATTGGCGTGAGGATCGAAGGGATCCTCGACCCGATAGCGTGCCGCGGTGTCCGGCATGAGTTGCATAAGCCCTTGGGCACCGGCCCGAGACACGGCATGCGGATCAAAGTTGGATTCCACCGTAATAATCGCCCGCACCAAGTGTGGATCAACGCTGTACTGCTGCGCCAGACGCTGAATCAAAGAAAAAACCGGTGCTTGCGCGGTCAGCCGCGTGGCAAGCGCAGGCCGCGTCACTGCTGTAGACCCTGAGGCCGGTGGCAAGGGGAGGTTGGTGAAATAGAGCCGTCCGTCTGGCCCTTGATAGCGGACAATCTGTGCCTGCGCCGCGCCACCCCAGAGCAAGAGCCCGCCGACCAGACAACTCCCCAGCATCACACGGAGACTAAACGCCATGTGGCCAACCGCATAGCACGCTCTTATCTTGCACCGTTGCTTCGGAATCTCTAGAGCTATCACGTGCTGTCCACTGCTGTCTTACTTGACCTTGACCAGTTTGCGTGGGGCAGCCTTGATGAGGGCTTGCGTCTGTACCCTCTCGACGTCGTGCTGCTGCCCATGGGCAACGAGCAGCTGCCGCAAGTGATCAATCTCGTCCTGTAAAAACTCGAGTTGGCGCTGCATCCGGAGAATAATCTCTACGCCCGCCAGATTGACTCCCATATCGCGGGTCAGGTACAAAATCAGGCGGAGCCGGTCAATATCCTGGTGCGAATAGAGACGCGTATCACCGCGTGCACGCATGGGCTTCACAAAGCCAGCACGCTCGTAGAAACGGAGTGTCTGAGGGTGCACGTGTAACATCTTGGCAATAAGACTAATAGAAAAAACCGCCTGCTCGTCTTCTAGCATATTCTGTCCCTAGCGCTGCATTCGCTATCTTACTGGAGCGTTATGCCGGTTTGGGGTAATTCGCGCAACTGGGCACGCGCTTGGGCTACATATTTACTTGTAGGAAAGCGCTCGATGAGTAACTGCAACACGCCTTGGGCTTTGCGATAATTTTCTTCCTCGCGGTAGCTGTCGGCAAGCATGTAAAGGGCCACATCGATATCCGGCGTGTCGGGGTAGACCTGGATCAAATTGAGGAGGCGCCCAATCGCCGCTTGATACGCTTTCTTTCTATAATAGAAACGTGCCACCGCAAACTCATGTTCCACCAGGCGTTGGCGGAGAAACTGGATATGCCCCTCTGCCTCAGCGAGCAACTGGTCCTGAGGATACTTGCTCCGGAACAGCCGAAACGCCGCTAGCGCCTCCTTCGTCTGCAGCTGGGCACGATCAAACGTCTGGACCCTCTGTAAGCTACACATACCTATTTGAAATTGCGCCCGGCTCGCCAGAGGGCTCAAGGGATACAGTTCAAGAAATTTCTGGTATTCGAAGCGCGCCTCAAGATAGTTCTTCTCGCGATACAAGGCATCGGCGATCCTAAACTGCGCCTGCGCTTTTAAATCGCTGTCCGGATACTGCTCGAGGAGTTGCTCATAATACTTGCGGGCCTGCCCCTCACGTTTCTGACTGAGCGCCTGGTCGCCAAGCCGGAGGTAGTCTTCCGGCGTTTGCGGTTTTTCTTTCTTGGCACAGCCACTGAGACTCAGCCCACCCATGCTCAAGAGCAGAAGGCCTAGCACCAGCAGTCTCGACACAGGACACCTCATATGTTGCATTGGCCATATTGTGGTGTCAACATGCTAGGGACAACAATATGTTGGGCATTGTACCCCTCTTGGGCAAAAGCGGCAACCCCTCTTGACGGTGAGAAGATGGCCGTGCTATGTTGAGCTTGGTATGAGTCCGTATCTCTGTGTAGCCGACGTAGGGGTAATAGTCTTAGGTCGTCATTCCCCATACAGTGTCCAGAGCTTCCGGTGGAACGCAAGTGATTATGCTTGGTATCGACACAGCAGGTCGGTCTGGCAGTGTCGCTCTCGTCGACGAGACGCAGGTCCTCGCATCTTTTTACCTCCGACAAGCGCCGCCTTTCTCCTCGCACCTTATGCGCCTCGTTGATACAGTCTGTGCCCAGGTAGGATGTCGTATCAGCGACCTAGGAGGGTTCGCAGTCAGTCTGGGGCCAGGGGGCTTCACCAGCCTGCGTGTTGGCCTGGCCACGGCCCAGGGATTGGCGATGGCCACGGGGAAACCGCTGGTTGGTTGTAGCACCTTTGAGGCGTTAGTGGCCATGGCAGCAGGATGGCATGGTATTGTCTGTCCAGTACTGGAGGCACGTCGGGGGGAGGTCTATGCGGCCTTCTATGGTCGACAGGAGGCGGTAGTGCGTGAAATCATGCCTGGGGCGGTGACGACGCCCGACGCCCTCTGTACGCTCGTGACGGAGCGCACCCTGTTTCTGGGAAGTGGGGTGCGGGTCTATAGGGCGCTCTTAGCAGCGACACTGGGCACGCACGCGGTATGTCTGGAGAACGTTGTGGAGGGAGAACTCGCAGCGAGCGTGGCACGTTTAGGCCAGGCACGTCTGCAGCCTGCCAGCACGGCAGCCAGGCAAACGCTCACGCCACTGTATATCCGTGCTGCCGACGCCCGTCTCCCACGCTACCCCGTGACGGGAGCTGCACCCTCCGTGCCTCTCGGTACCACGGAGCCTGGGGGGTGAGGCATGCGTCTATTTTAGGAAGAAAGGGATACAGGTATGCTAGAAGGCATTGATGCGTCACTCATTAAGCAGGTTAAGCGGGACAATGCCGAGTTTTGTCGCCTGCTTGAGGAACACGAACAGTATGAGCAGCAGCTGGCGGCATATAATGATCTGCGGTTTATGACGAGTGCACAGGAAGTTGAACGAAAACGCCTGCAAAAGCTCAAATTGCATGGCAAGGACCGGATGCTGGCGATCCTGCACCAGTATCAGGTCGCACCTCGTTCGGAGACGTCGACCCTGTAGGACATTGCTCCTGCCGAAAGGCAGTGCAGGCGACTTATGTACTCCCCCCTTGCCTGGCGGCAAGGGGGAGTTGACATAGTCTTTACAACCGCAGGGGGCTATAGCGCAGAGAAAGGAACCAGGCCATGAAAGGCGCGGATATTTTCGTGGAAAGCCTGCTCAAGGAAGGAGTCGACACGATTTTTGGCCATCCTGGCGGGGCAATTTTACCGCTCAATGATGCCCTCTACAGCGGTAGGGTCCGACATATCTTGACCCGGCATGAGCAGGGCGCGATCCATATGGCGGAAGGTTACGCGCGGGCCACCGGTCGCCCGGGTGTGGTCCTGGTGACATCAGGTCCTGGCGGGACGAATGTAGTCACTGGCCTGACCGATGCTTTTATGGACTCGACGCCTGTGGTGGTCTTTACAGGTCAAGTCCCCACAGGCGTCATTGGCAATGATGCCTTTCAGGAAGCCGATATCGTTGGCATGACACGCTCGTGCACGAAGCACAATTACCTCGTCCGCGATGTGCAAGAGCTGACACGGACCATCAAAGAAGCCTTTCATATCGCCAGTACTGGGCGGCCGGGACCTGTGCTGGTTGACATTCCCAAGGATGTGTCCCAGGCGGAGTGTGACTTTGCCTATCCTGCGCAGGTCAATCTGCGCGGCTATAAGCCCACCATTCATGGCCATGCGGGGCAGCTCCGCCGCGCCGCGGAAGTGATCACAGCCGCCAAACGGCCGGTAATCTACGCTGGGGGCGGAGTGATCCATTCTGGGGCCTCTGAGAGCCTGCGTCAGATGGCCGAGTTGACCGCCACACCGGTAACCAACACGCTGATGGGGCTCGGCGGATTCCCTGGCGTGCATGAACTGTGGCTCGGGATGCTCGGCATGCACGGCACAGTGACCGCCAATACAGCGATGAATGAAGCCGATCTGGTGATCGCCATCGGCGTTCGCTTCGACGACCGTGTCACTGGCAATGTGGACGAGTTTTGTCCCAACGCCAAATTTATCCATATCGATATCGATCCGTCCTCGATTGGCAAAAATGTGCAGGTCGATGTGCCAATTGTGGGAGATGTGCAGGCCTGCTTAGTCCGCTTGCTCGAAGAACTGCGGGCCATTCCGAAGGACTGGCGCGATGCGCATCGTGAGTGGCTGACGCAAATTGCTGAGTGGCGGCGGAAGTACCCGCTGCAATACACCCAGGAGCCTGATGGGGAGCTGCTGCCACAGTTCGTGTGTGAACAGATTTATGCCGTGACCAAGGGCGATGCCATCATCACCACTGAGGTCGGCCAGCATCAGATGTGGGCCGCGCAGTATTATCACTGCGTACGACCGCGGCAATTTATCACTTCTGGTGGTCTGGGGACCATGGGCTACGGTTTCCCAGCGGCTCTTGGGGCGCAGCTGGCCTTCCCCAAGGCAGTCGTTATAGATATTGCTGGGGATGGCAGCTTCCAGATGAACGTCCAGGAACTGGCCACAGCGGTGCAATACAACCTGCCCGTGATTGTAGCAATCCTCAATAATCACAGTCTGGGCATGGTGCGTCAGTGGCAGCAATTTTTTTATGATGAACGGTATGCCGATACGAGCCTGGAAGTGAGCCCGGACTATGTGAAATTGGCTGATGCGTATGGCGCAGTGGGCCTGCGTGCGACGCGCCCCGATGAGGTCCGTCCTGTGCTGGAACAGGCGATACGTCTGCGGCGTCCCGTGGTGATCGATTTTGTCGTCAAAATGATGGAAAACGTCTTTCCGATGATTCCGTCCGGCGGCTCGATCAAAGATATGTTGCTGGCGTAGGTGTGCCCATGACGCCGACGAATCATGCTGCGGTGCACCGCCACATCTTTGCGGTGCTGGTGGAGAACCACTTTGGTGTCCTGGGGCGTATCACCGGACTTTTCAGCGCCCGCGGTTTCAACATTGAGAGTCTCTGTGTCGCCGAGACAGATGATCCCACAGTCTCGCGGATTACCCTGGTCACCACGGGTGACGATAAAGTCCTGGAGCAGGTCCACAAGCAACTCCATCGGCTGATCGATGTTATTAAAGTCACCGATCTCAGCGAGGAACCCCACGTGGACCGGGAAATGGTGCTCGTGAAGGTGCATGCCGAGGCGGAAATACGTGCGGAAGTGCTCCGTCTCGCCGAGATCTTTCGGGCCAAGATCGTGGATGTGACTCCCAAGACCTATGTCCTCGAAATCACGGGTGATGAGGGCAAGATCCAGGCGGTGCTCGATCTCCTCAAGCCTCTGGGCATCAAGGAGATGGTACGCACGGGCAAAATTGCTATCGCGCGTGGCCAACGCATGTTATAATGAATGTTTGGCCCTTAACCCATACGTCAAGACTGTGGATTGAGTTTTGCATCGCAGTGTGGTGCTATATACAGTCTACAACTCTTTATCTTTCTTTATCTTAAGGATAATTTGGAATTCACGGCATGATGAGATGGCTCTATCGCCGGGTACGTGTGGCGTCGGAGGGATGGGCGTTTGTCTTCCCTCTGGCCGGGGCCACGGTCCTGAGCGCCTTGGCGGGATGGTGGGGTATAGCAGGATTGGGGCTGGTGCTCACTGTGGGCGTGGCGTTCTTTTTCCGTGATCCAGAACGAATCATCCCTCAAACCCCAGAGACAGTTGTATCGCCAGCAGATGGGCGCGTCATGGAAATCGTCCCAGAGAACACGCAGACCCAACGGATTAGTATTTTTCTGTCGCTGTGGGATGTGCATATCAACCGTGCTCCGTACGGCGGGGTCGTACGGAGCGTCGTCTATACGCCCGGGAAATTCCTGGCAGCTTACCGTCAGGAAGCCTCATTGGTCAATGAAGCAAATACGGTCACGATTGCAGATCATGGTCGGGAGCTTATTGTGAAGCAGATTGCTGGGGTCTTAGCACGGCGTATTGTGTGCCGGGTACGGCCAGGCGATACGCTGGAAAAAGGCCAACGTTATGGCCTTATACGCTTTGGTTCACGCACCGACTTGCTGCTGCCAGTGACGGCAGAGATAGCGGTACAAGTCGGGGATGTGGTGAGGGGAGGGGAAACGATCCTCGCCTTCCTGAAGGAGCCGTCAGGCGCATGAAAAAAAGCAAATACCTTCTTCCTAATCTTTTTACGTCGGCGAACCTTGTCAGCGGCTTTCTGAGTATGATCGCCGCACATAACGGTCAATACGCCCATGCCGCACTGGTTATCCTGTTGGCTGCAGGGCTCGATTGTCTGGATGGCAAAGTAGCTCGTTTAACGGGTTCTTCCAGCGCCTTTGGCGTGGAGTACGATTCTCTGGCGGACCTTCTGTCTTTTGGGATGGCCCCAGGATGGCTGCTGTATACGTGGGCGTTGCGCTCTCTGAGCCCCTTCGGCTGGTTGGCGGCTTTTGCTTTTGTCATTTGTGGAGCCTTGCGTCTGGCCCGTTTCAATGTCCAAGCGACTGGCATACAGAAGTATGTGTTTACAGGTCTGCCCATTCCTGCTGCCGCTAGCGTGGTGGCTTCTGCCGTGTTGCTCGTCCAGCACCTCTATGAAGACTTGCCTGGCAGTGTGGATATGGATCATCCGTTGGTCATCGTTCTCGCAGTCTACACCCTAGCTTTGCTTATGGTGAGTAATTTTAGGTATCGTAGTTTTAAGCGGTTGCACTGGCGGCGTCGATGGCCCTTACCCTTCCTCGCAGGTGGTATCCTGATCAGCACAATACTCGTCTGTGGTCCGGAGATCACCCTGTTTTTATTGTTCCTGGGTTATGCTCTGTCTGGTCCTGTTGAAACGTTATTACGGCGCAAAAAATCCGAAGAAACTGTGCTTCCTGCCGAACAATAAGGCACAATATACTTGTCTTTACTGAGTTCACAAGGGCACCTGTACGCGCTATGACAACGGGCCTCCTCGCGTGCGGAGGATACTCGGGGCTGTGGCAGGAGCTTAGGGAGGTAAGTAGGGCAGCGCTTCCAGGAGTTTGTATGCAGACATTTATGCAAAAAGTGGCGGATCGCTCAGCCCATATCGGTGTAATTGGTCTGGGCTATGTGGGATTACCGCTGGCGATCGGTTTTGCTCAGGCAGGGTATCAGGTCACGGGGATCGATACGGATCCCCACAAAGTTACCGGCATTCGGACTGGTGTGAGTCATGTGCAGGACATCTGTAATGAAGAGTTGCAACAGGTTGTGCACAGCGGGCACTTGCATGCCACGCAAGATTTTGGCGTCCTGGCTGAGATGGATAGTGTAAGCATCTGCGTGCCGACACCGCTAAGCAAAACCAAGGACCCGGATATCTCGTACATCGTGTCCGTGACGGAAGCGATCCGTGAGCGGTTACATCCTGGGCAGTTGATCGTACTGGAAAGTACGACGTATCCAGGTACGACGGATGAGGTCGTTTTGCCACGGCTCGCCTCCACTGGCCTGCAGGTTGGCCGCGATTTTTGTCTCGCCTTTTCGCCAGAGCGTATCGATCCTGGCAATACAGTATTTCGTCTGGCCAATACGCCCAAGATTCTGGGAGGGGTGACGCCGCAATGTACGGAAGCAGCGGCGTACCTCTATCAGCAAATCATCGCCAGCGTGGTGCCCGTAAGTTCCAGCCGTGCCGCAGAAATGGTCAAACTGCTGGAAAATACGTTTCGAGCTGTCAATATTGGCCTCGTAAACGAAGTGGCTCTGATGTGTGCGCGCCTCGGCCTCAATGTGTGGGAAGTGATCGATGCCGCGGCCACGAAACCTTTCGGCTTCATGCCCTTCTATCCTGGACCAGGGTTAGGGGGACACTGTATTCCGCTCGATCCACATTACCTGGCCTGGAAACTCAAAACCCTGGACTATCGGGCACGTTTTATTGAGCTCGCAGACGACATTAATACCAATATGCCGCACTGGGTGGTGACGCGGGTAGCGGACGTGCTGAACAATGTGCACAAGAGCGTCAAGGGCTCGAAAATACTCGTATTAGGGGTTGCTTATAAGGCTGACACCAACGATCTGCGGGAGTCTCCGGCCCTCGATGTGCTGCGCCTCCTGCAGGCCAAAGGGAGTGAGGTGTGCTTCCACGACCCCTTCATTACTGAAGCGGACGTTCCCGGATTCCATGCGACGGAGTTGAGCGAACGTATGCTCAACTGGGCGGACTGCGTGGTCGTTACGACCAATCACAGCACCTATAATTATGACTGGATTGTGGCGCAGGCGCGGATCATTGTGGATACTCGGAATGCAACCAGGCATGTGAAAGAGGGACGCGAAAAAATCCATACCCTCTGAGAGTGCAGGAGGACTTCGATGGCACACTGTTTAGTCACTGGGGGAGCAGGTTTTATTGGGGCACACCTCGCCGAAGGGCTCCTACGACGCGGCCATCGGGTGCGGGTGCTGGACAATTTCTCCACAGGGGCACGCGCCAATGTGCAGGCCGTGCAAGAGCAACTCGCTGCGGAAAGTCTGGCCTGCTCTCTTGAAGTAGTGGAAGGCAGTATCCTCGATCAACAGCTCCTCGCCACGGCGATGCAGGGCATCGAGTATGTGTTCCACCAGGCGGCCCTCCCCTCGGTAGAATTCTCCGTGCGGGAGCCGCTGCAGAGCAATCGGGTGAACATTGAAGGCACGCTCTGTGTCCTATTGGCGGCGCGTGATGCAAAGGTGAAACGCGTCATCTATGCCGGCTCGTCGTCGGCCTACGGTGATCACCCTGAACTGCCCAAACGTGAGGAGCATCCGACCAATCCTCTGTCACCCTACGCTCTGGCCAAACTGACAGGAGAGCACTACGGTCGTTTGTTCACCGAACTCTACAACCTGGAAACCGTGACGATCCGCTATTTCAATGTCTTCGGCCCACGCCAGAATCCCCATAGCCAGTATGCTGCGGTGATTCCGAAATTTATCATCGCCTTTCTCAAGCACGAGCCACTCACCGTCTATGGCGACGGCGAGCAGTCACGCGACTTTACCTATGTGGACAATGTCGTGCACGGCAATGTGTTGGCCATGACGGCCCCAGACGTCGCTGGCAAAGTTATCAACGTGGCCAATGGGAGCCGTACCACGCTGTTGCAGCTCATCGCCTACCTGGAAGCCTTCACGCAGCAGCGTGCCCAGGTTCAGTTCCTGGCGCCGCGCTCCGGCGATGTGCGCCACTCACAGGCAGATGTGAGCCGTGCCAAAGCCCTGCTCGGCTTCGAGCCATTAGTTAATGTCGAGCAAGGCCTGCAGCGCACCCTGGCGTACTATGCTCAATGCCAATAGGGATACTCCCTGTAATATCAGGGTCTTTCTCAGGGTGCCAGACCACAGTAATATTGAGAGCTTCGAGTGCAAGCTGCTTCTCTTTCATGGAGAAATCCCTGAGGTTTTCACGCACTCGCTCACAATAGGTGATGAGTGAAGTCAGTTCCAGCACCGCGCGTTCCAGGAGGCGTTGCTGCTCAGTCAGTCGCGTGATCTCTTGTTCGGCACTGGCACGCCGTACCGCGAGTTCGGCTTTCTTCACCTTGAAGTCAT
>Ga0081540_1003625_pt1 | contig 12121 bp, 8 predicted proteins | sample TabmetS2T1R1_FD_71024 | JGI IMG/M metagenome (GOLD analysis project Ga0081540, IMG submission 71024) | Tabebuia heterophylla rhizosphere microbial communities from the University of Puerto Rico - S2T1R1 | ecosystem: Host-associated > Plants > Roots > Rhizosphere ...
CGCCGCGCCGATGATCCTGATGGCCAGGCCGGGGCCGGGGAACGGCTGGCGGCGGACGATCGCGGGCGGCAGGCCGAGCTCTTCCCCCACCCGGCGCACCTCGTCCTTGAACAGCCAGCGCAGCGGCTCGACCAGCTGGAACTTCAGGTCATCCGGCAGCCCGCCGACGTTGTGGTGGGACTTGATGTTGGCGGTGCCGGTGCCGCCGCCGGACTCCACCACGTCCGGGTACAGCGTCCCCTGGACCAGGAAGTCGCAGGCCTCGCCGTGCTGGCCGGCCTCGGCGGTGATTTCCCGGGCGGCGCGCTCGAAGGCGCGGATGAACTCGCGGCCGATGATCTTCCGCTTCTGCTCCGGATCGACCGCCCCGGCCAGGGCGGACAAGAACGCCTCGGCCTCGGTCGCCACCGTGAGCTTGACGCCGGTGGCGGCCACGAAGTCCTGCTCGACTTGTTCGGCCTCGCCCTTGCGCAGCAGCCCGTGATCCACGAATACGCAGGTGAGGCGGTCGCCGATGGCCCGCTGCACGAGCGCGGCGGCGACCGCGGAGTCCACGCCGCCGGACAGCCCGCAGATGGCCCGGCCGTCGCCGACCTGCTCGCGGATCGCGGTGACCTGTTCCTCGACGATGTTCAGCATGGTCCAGGCCGGGCGGCAGCCGGCCAGCTCGAGGAAGCGGGCCAGGATGCGGGCGCCGTGTTCGGTGTGCAGGACCTCGGGGTGAAACTGGACGCCGAACATGCCGTCCGTCACGTTCTCCACCGCGGCCACCGGGGTGGCTTCGGTCCGCGCGGTCACGGCGAAGCCGGGCGGCGCGGCGGTGGCGGTGTCGCCGTGTGACATCCAGACGCGCTGGGTCTTCGGCGTCCCGGCCAGCAGGGCCCCGCGGGTCGCGGTCTGGAGTGTGGTCGCGCCGTACTCCCGGGCGCCGGTGCGGGCCACGGTGCCGCCGAGGCCGGCCACCATGAGCTGGAAGCCGTAGCAGATGCCGAGGACCGGTACCCCGGCGTCGAACAGGCCCGCCGGGGCGGGCGGCGCTCCGTCGGCGTAGACGGACGAGGGTCCGCCGGACAAGATGATCGCCTTCGGCCGCTTGGCCAGCATCTCCGCCACCGGCATGGTGGAGGGCACGATCTCGGAGTAGACGTGGCACTCGCGGACCCGGCGCGCGATCAGCTGCGCGTACTGCGCGCCGAAGTCGACGACGAGGACGGTGTCAAAGCCACCGGGCACGCTGATCACCTTTCACTCGTGCGGGGCCTCCGAGTCTATCCGGACCTGACCAGCGGAAACTCCGTTAGCGGCGGGGCCCGCGGCGGGCTGGGAGGGGACGGTGGCGGTGACGCGCAAGCGGGCGATGCGGCGGCCGTCGAGTTCGGTCACGGTGATGGTCCGGCCGGCCACCTGGACGGTGTCGCCCACCGACGGCAGCGCGCCGAGGGCGGCCAGGACGTAGCCCGCGGCGGTCTCGTACGGGCCCTCGGGCAGCTCGACGCCGGTCTGCTCGGCGAACTCGTCCAGGTTGAGCAGGCCGTCGACCTCCACGTCGCCGGCGGGCAGCCGGGTGGCGTGGTCCTGCTCGATGTCGTACTCGTCCGTGATGTCGCCGATCAGCTCCTCGACCAGGTCCTCCAGCGTCACGATGCCGGCCGTGCCGCCGTACTCGTCGATCACGATGGCCAGGTGGGCGCGCTCGCGGCGCATCTCGGACAGCGAGGAGAGCACGGTCTTGCTGATCGGCAGGTACTTCACCGGCCTGGCGATCTGGCGGACGGGCACCGAATCCTTGGCCACGCCGGGGCCGAGCAGGTCCCGCACGTGCACGAAGCCGATCACGTTGTCGTAGGTGTCCTGGTAGACCGGCAGCCGCGAGTGCGGCACGCCCGCGGCGATGCCGGCCGCCTCGGCGACCTGCGTTTCCGCGTCCAGGAAGACGACCTCGGTGCGCGGCACGAGCACCTCGCGGATCTGCCGCTTGCCGGCGTCGAAGACCTCGCCGACGATGTGCCGCTCGTCCTGGCTGAGCGTCTGCGCGCCGGTCACCAGGTCACGCAGCTCCTCCTCGGTAATGGCCTGGCGGCCGACCCGGGGGTCACCGCCGAGCAGGGCGACGATCAGGTTGGTGCACTTGGTCAGCAGCCAGACCACCGGCCGGGCCAGGACGGCGATCCGGTCCAGCAGCGGCGCGGCCAGCAGCGCCAGCACGGGCGCCCGCTGCAAGGCGATCCGCTTGGGCGCGAGCTCGCCCAGGACCAGGCTGAAGAACGTGATGCAGATGGTCACCACGATGAACGCGACCGTCCCCGCCCAGGCCGGCGACAGCTGATACTCCCGGACCAGCCACGACTTGAGGGACCCGGCCAGGGTCTCGGCCCCGTAGGCGCCCGAGAACAAGGTGGCCAGGGTCACGCCGATCTGCACGGCGGAGAAGAACCGGTTCGGGTCCTGGGCCAGCCGGGCGGCCCGCTGGCCCCGCCTGCCGCGCTTGGTCAGCGCCCTGACCTGGCCTTCGCGCAGCGAGACCAGGGCCATTTCCGAGCCGGCGAAGAACCCCCCGATGAGGATGATGATGAGGACGACGATGATGTCCAGGACGACCTTGCTCATTTCCCCTGCCGCTCGCCTCCGGGGCGCCCGCCGCACGATGTGTCTGGCCAGTCTAGACGGGATAACGTATGTGTCCCGTGGGCACGCAATCAATCCAGACCATCTGGAAATCCAGCACCCGGCTAGCGGACGGGCGGGAGATCGTCTACTTCGACGAGGAGCCCGGGCTCGGTCGCGATCAGGTCGCGGACACCCGGCCGCTGCCGCCGCGGATGCCAGGCCCGCAGCCCCCGTACGGCCGGCCGGAATGGGGGATCCGCTGGGACCGGCTGGCCGGGGAGTGGGTGGTGATCGCGGCGGCGCGCCAGGACCGGACTTTCCTGCCGCCGGCCGACCAGTGCCCGCTCGACCCGTCGGCACCGGGGCGGCCCACCGAGATCCCGGCGGACAACTACGACGTGGTGGTGTTCGAGAACCGCTTCCCCTCGCTGGCCGAACCCCTCGGCCGCTGCGAGGTGGTCTGCTTCACCCCCGACCACGACTCCTCGTTCGCCGCGCTGTCCCCGCGCCGGGTCAGGACCGTGCTCGAGGCCTGGGTGGACCGGACGCAGGCGCTCGGCGCGCTGCCCGAGACCAGGCAGGTGTACTGCTTCGAGAACCGGGGCGAGGAGATCGGCGTCACGCTGCACCACCCGCACGGGCAGATCTACGCGTTCCCGTTCGTGGCGCCGAAGCTGGCCCAGATGGTGACGCAGGCCCGCGAGTACGCGGCAGGCCACGACGGCGCGAACCTGTTCGACGACATGGTCGCGGCCGAGGTGGCGGCCGGGACGCGCGTCGTGACCAGGAACGAGCACTGGGTGGTGTTCGTGCCCGAGGCGGCGCGCTGGCCGTACGAGGTGCGGATATTCCCGCTCGTTCGGGTGCCTGATCTCCCCTCCCTGGACGAGGCGGCGAGGGACTCGTTCGGGCCTGTCTACCTGGACGTGCTGCGCCGGTTCGACGCGCTGTTCGGCAAGCCCGCCCCGTACATCGCCGCCTGGCACCAGGCCCCGGTCCGGGACGCGGACGCGCGCGGGCGGTTCGCGGCGCACCTTCAGGTACTGTCGGTCCGGCGCGCCGCGAACAAGCTCAAGTACCTCGCCGGGACCGAATCGGGCATGGGCGTGTGGATCAACGACATCGTCCCCGAAGAGGCGGCGCTACGGCTGAGGGAGGCCTGACTTGCCTGATCACATGAGAGTGCTCGTCACCGGCGGGGCCGGTTACATCGGCAGCGTGGTGGCCGGGCAACTGGTCGCGGCCGGGCACGACGTCACGGTGCTCGACGACCTGTCCACGGGGTTCGCCGACGCCGTGCCGCCCGGCGCCACGTTCGTCAAGGGCACGCTGCGCGACTGCGCCGCCGAGGTACTCGCCGACGGCATCGAGGCGGTGCTCCACTTCGCGGCCAAGTCGCTGGTCGGCGAGTCGGTGGCGAACCCGGCCAAGTACTGGTCGAACAACCTGGGCGGGACGATCTCGCTGCTCGAGGCGATGCGCGAGATCGGGGTCCGGACGATCGTCTTCTCCTCCACCGCGGCGGTCTACGGCGAGCCCGAGCGGACGCCCATTCTCGAGACCGACCCGACGCGCCCGACCACCCCCTACGGCGCGTCCAAGATCGCGGTGGACACGACGCTGACCGAGTACTGCCGGCTGCACGGGTTCGGCGCGGTGAGCCTGCGCTACTTCAACGTGGCGGGCGCATTCCGGAGCGCTGGTGTCCAGCAGGGCGGCACGTGGCTGGGCGAGCGGCACCACCCGGAGACTCATCTCATCCCGAACGTGCTGGCCGCCGCGACCGAGGGCCGGCCCGTGCAGATCTTCGGCGACGACTACCCCACCCCGGACGGGACCTGCGTCCGGGACTACATCCACGTCACCGACCTGGCCGACGCGCACCTGCGCGCGCTGGGGGCCGCCCGCCCCGGCGAGCACCGCATCTACAACCTGGGCAACGGCGAGGGTTTCTCGGTGCGCGAGGTGATCGAGGTGTGCCGCGAGGTCACCGGCATCGACGTCGCCGCCGAGGTGGGCCCGCGGCGGGCCGGCGACCCGGCCGTGCTGGTCGCCTCGTCCGCGAAGATCCAGTCCGAGCTGGGCTGGCGGGCGTCGCGCGACCTGAGGGCCATGGCCGCCGACGCCTGGCACTTCATGCAGGCACGCTCGTCACGGTGAGATCGGCGTCGCTGTTCCGGTCGCAGTTCGGCGGGGAGCCGGACGGGGTGTGGCTGGCCCCGGGGCGGGCCAACTTGATGGGCGAGCACACCGACTACAACGAGGGGTTCGTGCTGCCGTTCGCGCTCGGCCAGGGGGTCACCGCGGCGGCGGCGCGCCGGATTGGCCGCCGGGCTGGCCGCCGGCTCACGGTGTGCTCCCGGCAGGAGCCGGGGGACACCGTGGAGGTCGACCTGGACGGCCTGGCCCCCGGCCGGGTGACCGGCTGGGCCGCTTACCCGGCCGGCGTGGCCTGGGCGCTGGAGGCGGCCGGTCACCGGGTTCCCGGCGCCTGTATCGCCATCGACTCCGACGTGCCGGCCGGCGCCGGGCTGTCCTCCTCGGCCGCCCTCGAGTGCGCGACCGCGCTGGCGCTGACCTCGCTCGCCGGCCGGGACGTGCCGCGCGCCGAGCTGGTCACGATCGCCCGCCGGGCGGAGAACGAGTTCGCCGGGGTGCCGACCGGCATCATGGACCAGTCCGCGTCGCTGCTCTGCCGGGCCGGGCACGCGCTGCTGCTCGACTGCCGCACGCTGGAGACCTCCCAGGTGCCGTTCGACCCGGACGCGGGGGGCGCGGGGCTGCTGCTCATCAACACGCGGGCCCGGCACGAGCTGGCCGACGGGGACTACGGCCGGCGGCGGGCCGAGTGCGAGGAGGCCGCCCGCCGTCTCGGGATCCGTTCGCTCCGGGACCTAACGGACCTGGCTGATACCGGCTCCCTGACCGATCCTGTGCTGCGGCGGCGCGTCCGCCACGTTTTCACGGACAATCAGCGCGTGCGGGAGGTCGTCGCGCTGCTGCGCGCGTCTCCGGGGCCATCCGCGAATACGTACCGCGAGATCGGGCGGCTGCTGACGCAGGCGCACGCCTCGCTGCGCGACGACTTCGAGGTGTCCTGGCCGGAGGCGGACGCGGCGGTGGAGGCAGCGGTGGCGGCTGGGGCTTACGGGGCGCGGATGATCGGCGGGGGGTTCGGCGGCTCGGTGCTCGCGCTGGCTCCGGCGGCGGGCGGCCCGGGCTCCGGCCCGGTCAGGGACGCCGTGACCGCGGCTTTCGCCCGGCACGGCTGGACCGCGCCGGAGTTCCTGGATGCGGTACCGTCCGACAGCGCCCGGCAGCTGAGCGGCTAGGTACTGGTGTGACGGGCGTCCTGGGTTGCGCGCGATAGGGTGGCCCGGGGCCCTGAGCTGTGGCCCAGGGCCCTGAGCTGAGGAGGAACTTCGTGCTGGTACGCGACCAGGCGGCGAAGCTGGCGGGCGAGATCGCCGAGTTGCGGCATGCGATCCACTCCGAGCCCGAGATCGGCCTGGACCTGCCGAAGACGCAGCGCAAGGTGCTCGACGCGCTGGCCGGGCTGCCGCTCGAGGTCAGCACCGGGACGGCGGTCAGCTCGGTGACGGCCGTGCTGCGCGGCGGCCGGCCTGGCCCGGTGGTGCTGCTGCGCGGCGACATGGACGCGCTGCCCGTCACCGAGGAGACCGGGCTGCCGTACGCGTCGGCCATACCGGGTGCGATGCATGCCTGCGGCCACGACCTGCACACCGCCATGCTGGCCGGCGCGGCCAAGCTGCTCTGCGCCCGGCAGGACGAGGTGCCCGGCACGGTGATCTTCATGTTCCAGCCGGGCGAGGAGGGCTACGCCGGCGCCCGGTACATGATCAACGAGGGCGTGCTGGACGCGGCAGGCGAACGCCCGGTCGCGGCCTACGCCGTGCACGTGAGCGGGAACAAGCTCCCCTGCGGGCTGTTCTCCACCCGGCCGGGCCCCATGCTGGCCGCCGCCGACCAGATCACGGTCACCGTGCACGGGCGCGGCGGGCACGCCTCCCAGCCGCACCGGGCGGCCGACCCGATCCCGGCCGCGTGCGAGATGGTGATCGCCCTGCAGACGATGGTGACCAGGAAGTTCGACGTGTTCGACCCGGTCGTGATCACGGTCGGCAGCTTCCACGCCGGCACCACCGACAACGTGATCCCGGACCAGGCCAGGTTCCTGGCCACCGCACGCTCCTACAGTGCCGAGTCCCGGACCGCGCTGGCGGACCTGGTGCCCCGGCTGGTCACGGACATCGCCGACGCGCACGGGCTGACCGCCGAGGCCGAGTACGCGGGCGAGTACCCGGTCACCGTCAACGACCCGACCGAGGCGGCGTTCGCCGGGCAGGTGATCACTGAGGTGTTCGGCCCGGACCGGGGCGAGAGGGCCACGTTCCCGATCACCGGCGCGGAGGACTTCTCCTTCGTGCTCGAGGAGGTGCCCGGCGCGTTCATCTTCCTCGGCGCCTGTCCGCCGGACCGCGACCCGGAGACCGCCCCCACCAACCACTCGGCCATCGCGATGTTCGACGACTCCGTGCTGGCCGACGGCACCGCCCTGTACGCCGAACTGGCCCTGCGTCGGCTAACACAGGGCCGCCTGGCCCAGGGCTGACACGGCGTTCACCCGGGACAGCCACGTGGACCCGGGTTCGGGCACAATCTGAGTGTGAGTGCCGGGCCGGTGGTTTCGGGGGTGGGCGTGTCGGCCCGTGAGGCTGACGTGCTGGCCGCGCTCGGGGAGCACCTGACCAACGCGGAGATCGCCGCCCGGCTGTTCATCTCGGTCCGCACGGTCGAGAGTCACGTGTCCTCGCTGCTGCGCAAGCTCCAGGTGAACGACCGCCGGGCGCTGGCGGCCGCGGCGTCGACCCTGGGCCCGGCCGAGTCCGCCCCGGCCGCCGTGGCCCTGCCGCTGCCCTCACCGCTGACCTCGTTCGTCGGCCGCGCCGCCGAACGGGCGGCGCTGGCCGCGGCGCTCGAGACGCACCGCCTGGTGACCGCGGTCGGCCCGGGCGGGGTCGGCAAGACCCGGCTCGCGCTGAGCGTGGTCACCGAGGTGGCCGGGCGGTACGCCGACGGCGCCTGGTACGTGGATCTCGTGCCGGTCGCCGATCCGGCCATGATCGCGCCGGCCATCGCGGCCGCGATCGGCCTCGGCGAGCGCCAGGCCCGCTCGGCCGAGGACACCGTCCTCAGCTGGCTGGGGCCGCGGCAGGCGCTGCTGGTCCTGGACAACTGCGAGCACCTGCTGGACGAGATGCCGGTGCTGCTCGAGCGGCTGCTCGCCGCCAGCCCGCGGCTGTCGGTGCTGGTCACCAGCCGCGCCAGGCTGCTGGTGCCGTTCGAGTGGGTGTTCGGCGTACCGGGCCTGTGCATCGCGGCCGGCGACGGCGGCCCGGGTGATGCGGTGGATTTGTTCCTGACCCGCGCCGCCGCGGCCGGGAGCGCGCTGACGGAGGCGGATGCCGCCCGGGTCGCGGCCATCTGCCGGGGTCTTGACGGCGTGGCGCTGGCGATCGAGCTGACCGCCGCCCGCGTCCCGTCGCTCGGCCTGGACGGGATCGAAGCCGGGCTGGCCGACCGGATGAACCTGCTGGCCGGCGGTCCGCGGGCGGACGACAGGCACCGTTCGCTCCGGTCCGCGCTCGACTGGAGCTACGCCCTGCTCGACGAGGCCGACCGGGCGGTGCTGCGCCGGGTCTCGGTGTTCGCGGCCCCGTTCACCGCGACCGCGGCGCAGACCATGCTGGCCGGCTGGCCGCCGGCGGCTGACGGCGCGACCGGGGCCGCGCTGGCCCGGCTCGCCGATCAGAGCCTGCTGGTCACCGTCGCGGACGCGGACGGCACGCGCTACCGCGCGCTGGAGACCGTCCGCCAGTATGGTGCCGCCCAATTGGACCGGGCGGGCGAGGCCGACCAGGCTTCGGCCCGCCATCTCGGCTGGTGCCTGGAGGCCGCCACCGCTCTCGGGACGCCGGACGGAGCCGGGCACGCCTGGCGGTCGGCGTTCGATCAGCTGGCCGACGAGCTGCGCGCCGCGCTGCGCTGGGCGGCTTCCGGGGCCCAGTCCAGCCAGCCCCAGCGACGACCCGGGGCATACCGGCTGGCGATCGCGCTGGCCGAGCTGACCTTCGCCCGCGGACTGCCCGGCGAGTCTCAGCGGCGCTACGAACAGGCCGCGGGATTGGCGGCGGACGACGCCCTCGCCGCCGCGGCGCTGCGCTGCGCCGCGGGCGCGGCCAGGTCCCGGCACGTCGGCGACGACGCGTTCCGGCTGCAGCTGGCCGCGGCCGACGCGGCCGTCCGCGCCGGTGACCCGGCCGGGGCGGCCATGGACCTGGCCCAGGCCGCCGAGATGTGCAACCGCATGCCCGGGCTGATGGCCACCAGGCGGCGCGACGGCCAGGCGGACGAGCTGATCGCCCGGGGTGAGGCGCTGGCGGGCGGCGACCTCGCCGCGGTGGCCCGGCTGCTGACGGCCGAGGCGTACAACGGCGACGACACCGACCCGGTCACCGCCGAGCTCACCGAGCGGGCCATCGTGCTGGCCCGCCGGGCCGGTGATCCCCTGACCGAGAGCGCGGCCCTGGACGAGCTCACCTCGGTCCAGCTGGCGCGCGGTGAGATCCGCGGCGCGCTGGCCAGCGCGCTGCGCCGGACGCAGGCCCTGGACCCGCTGCCGGTGACGGCGCGGTCCGGTCTCGAGCACTCCGACGCGCTGTGCATGGCCGCCGAGTGCGCGACCGCCGCCGGGGACCTGCGGGCGGCCCGTCAGCTAGCCGAACGGGTCCGGGACCTGCCGTTCCACCGGGAGGAGGGGCATCTGGCCACGGCGCGGCTGATCGTCGTGACTGCCCTGGCGGGTGACTGGGACGAGGTGCTCGCGCTGGCCGGGCAGTTCCGCGACGGATGGGAGCAGGCCGGGCGGCCGCGGGCCGGGAACCTCAACCGCGGCGCCTACGCCGCGGCCACCGTGTACGGCCTGCGCGGGGACGAGGAGGCCAGGACGGACTGGCTGGACGTCGTGGGCGCGCTGGCCACGCCGGGCCTGGCCCTGTCCACCATGCACTTCAACGAGTTCTTCGACGCGCTGCTGCTGCTGCACCAGGGCCGGGCCGCCGCGGCGATGGACGTGCTGAGCGCGACGCCCGAGCAGTTCCGCGGCTGGGCTGCCGGCATGTGGCGACCCTGGTACGCGGCCTTGTGGGCCGAGGCGGCCGTCCTGGGCGGGCAGCCGGACGCGACGAGCCGGATCCGCCGCGCGCGCCTGGCCACGGCGGACAACCCGATCGCCGCCGCCATCGTGGCCCGCGCCGAGGCGCTGACCGGCGAGGGCGCCGGGGGCCGGGCCGGGCTGGCCCCGGCGGCCGAGGCCCTGTCGGCCGCCGGGTGCCGTTATCAGTGGGCCCGGACGCTCGTAGCCATGGGCGGGGCCGAACGGGCCCGGGGACACGCCGAACTGGCCGCGATGGGCGCGACCGTCATGGCCTGGCCTCCAGGATGAGGTTGAACGGGGTCTGGGTCGCGCGGCGCACGCTGCTGAAGCCCGCCTCGGTCAGCAGCGCCGTCAGCCGCCGCTCGCCGGCCTGCGCGCCGAGCCCGAGGCCGACCTCCTGGTCCAGCGATCCCGGTGTGCAGATCACCGTGGACAGGCCGTAGAAGGTCCGCCCGACCGGGTTCAGGTTCTCCTCGAGCCCGTCGCCGGCCATCGGCTCCACCAGCAGCAGCGTGCCGTCCGGCGCCAGGGCCTGGCGGGCGTGCCGGGCGGCCCCGAGCGGGTCGCCCATGTCGTGCAGGCAGTCGAACATGCACACCAGGTCGTAGCCGGTGCCGGGGAACTCGCGGGCGGACGCGGTCTCGAACCTGGTCCGCTGGGCCACGCCCGCCTCGGCCGCCGCCTTGCGCGCGGCGGTGATCGAGGCCTCGTGGTTGTCCACGCCGTAGAAGGTGGACCGCCCGAAGGCCTGCGCCATGATGATCGTGGAGGCGCCGAGCCCGCAGCCGACATCGGCCACGCTCGCCCCGGACTGCAGCTTGTCCACCACCCCGTCCAGTGCGGGCAGCCACGCGCTCACCAGGTGCGCGGCGTAACCGGGCCGGAAGAGCCGCAGCACGCCGGAGAACAGCCGGTCGTCGTGCGCGTGCCAGCCCACCCCGGCGCCGGTGCGGAACGCGTCCGTGAAGCTGGCGTGGTCGGCGTAGCAGGACGCGATGACCTCGAACGCGCCGCCCAGGAAGACCGGGCTGTTCTCGTTGGCGACCACCATGGCCTGCTCGGCCGGAAGCTCGTAGGTGCCGTCGGCCGGGTCGTAGGTCACGTAGCCGCCGGCGGCCTGGTTGCCGAGCCACTCGCGGACGTACCGTTCGGCGGTGCCGGTGCGCGCGGCCAGCGTGGCCGATGTGATCGGCCCGGCGCCCGCCATCGCCTTGTAGAGGCCGAGCCGGTCGCCGATGTGCAGCAGCAGCCCGGAGATGGCCGCGCCCATGTCGGTGACCGCCTGCCCGACGAAGGCCTCGAGCCTGGCCTCGTCGATCGGGTTCGTTTCTGTCGTCGTCATGTCCTGTCTCCCGTTGGTCGGATTCACAGCGCAAGCCTGCGCGCGCGGGATACGGGACGGCATCCGTGCCGGATACGGAATCCGCGGAATCCGTGGCGGCCACTGATGCCGCCGCGGGCGCGCGTGCCGCACCGTGGACCGGGGATGTGAAGGAGCGATTGACGATGATGATCCATCCGGACATTTACACCGCGCTGGCGCGCGAGCGAGCCAGGACTCTCGTCGCGGAGGCCGAGGCGGCCCGCCGGAGCCGGCCACTGCGCCGGCTTCTGGGCCGACCGCTGGGCCGGCCGGTGCGGCTGCGCGACGGGTCGGCGGTGCTGATCCGGCCGGTCCGCCCCGAGGATCCCGGGCTGCCCGAGGACGGTTTCGCCGGGCTGCCCTACGTCACCGGCGTCGACCACCGCGACCACGGGGCGCTCGGCGCGCTTGACCACGCCCGCGGGGGCGGCGTGGGCATCGCCCGGTACGTCGGGAACCGCGGGGACCCGTGCGCCGCCGAGATCGCGCGGCCATGACCGGACTGCTACGGAACCCGGGGGCCGACCTGGCCGGCCGGAGTTCGGCACGCTTGAATACGAGGTGGAGCTAACGATTCTTATCGGTGGAGGTTCCGGCCTTGCCTGCGTGGTGCGCCCGTGCCGGTAACCGGTGGTGTTCGCGGTGCCCCTGCGGCTGTCGTGGCGCCCGTCGCGTCGTGCCGCCCGCCGCCCGGGATGCCCGCCCGCGGATCAAACTGCATGAATGCCGCGCTCATGTCGCTTGAGCTGCATGAGCGCGGCATTCATGCAGTATCCCGCGGCGCTGGCGGGCCGGGGGGCGTGGTAGCTGCGGGACTGGCGGGGCGGGGGGGGGGGACGGGGCGAGAGGGGGGGGCGGGGGCGGGGGGCCCGGGCCGGGGGCGGCGGGGGCGGGGGCGGGGCAGCCGCGGCCCG
>Ga0081540_1003626_pt1 | contig 12114 bp, 11 predicted proteins | sample TabmetS2T1R1_FD_71024 | JGI IMG/M metagenome (GOLD analysis project Ga0081540, IMG submission 71024) | Tabebuia heterophylla rhizosphere microbial communities from the University of Puerto Rico - S2T1R1 | ecosystem: Host-associated > Plants > Roots > Rhizosphere ...
AACACCCAGCGGCCGAAGATGACCAGCAACGCCGGCAGCAGCGTGAGCATGGCGCAGAGGCCGACGGCGACCCCGATGGCCATCACCGGGCCCAGGCTCTTGGTCGAGTTGAGCTCGGCCACCAGCAGGGTCAGCAGGCTCAGGATCACCGTGGACGCGCTGGCGACGATCGCCGGCGCGGCCCGGCCCATGGCCACCGCCATGGCCTCGTGGCGGTCGTCGTGGCGGCGCAGCTCCTCGCGGTAGCGCGCGGTCAGCAGCAGCGCGTAGTCGGTCCCGGCGCCGAACACCAGCACCGTGAGGATGAACGCGCTCTGGGCGTTGACCGTCAGCCCCCCGTTCTTGGCCAGCAGGTAGATGACCGCCTGCGCGGCCGTGAGGGCGACGAACACCGTCGTCAGGGGGAGCAGCCACAAGACCGGGCTGCGGTAGGTGAGCAGCAGGATGACGATGACGATCGCCGCGGTGATGTACAGCAGGGTGGAGTCGAACCCCGAGAAGACCTTGCTGAAGTCGGCGAAGTAGCCGGCCGGGCCGGTCACATAGACCCCGAGCCCGCCGGTGTCGGTCTGGGCGATGGACCGCATCTCCTCGATCCGCGGGGCGAGCTCCTCCCAGCCGTTGCCCTCCTCGGCGACCCTGATCGGCACGATCACCTGCAACGCCCGGCCGTCGTTGGCCGGGACCGGGCCGATGACCTCACCGGTGACGTCCTTGACCGTGGCGAAGCGCTTGGCGTCGGCGGCCGCCTTGGCCTGGTCGGCCGGGGTGATCGCCCCGTCGGCCCGTTCGTAGACGACCAGGGCCGGGAAGATGTCGCTCGGCGCGAACCGCTTGGCCAGGTCGACCACCTGGGTGGACTCGGCGTTGTTCGGCAGCCAGGCCGAGGAGTCGTTCTGCTGGGCGCTGTTGAGCTTGCCGGCCAGCGGCCCGGCGGCGGCGAACACCACGATCCAGAAGGCCAGAACCGCCCACTTGCTCCAGCGTCCAGCCGGAAGGCTGGCGATCCCTCGAACTCGGTCCATGTCAACCCCCGCACTCGCCGCCCATCACACGGTCAGTCACGATATATCTCGAACTTCAGCTGGTCAACCGAAATCCTGATGACAGCTATATCGCGGCTCCCCGACACCCGGCGTCGCCTGAGCGCGGCCGCAGGTGCGGGCAGGATTATCGCGGGTCGCGCTGGGAATCCTTCTGGCAGGTAGGGCGCGGCGCCGACACTGGCAGGTGAGGACGATGGCCGAGATGTGGCTCGGGACGCTGCTGATCCTGGGAATCGATCTCGTCCTGGTGGGCCTGGTGTGCGCCATCGTCTTCGTGGCGATCACGGGGCTGGGCCGCTGGCAGGACCGACGGCAGGCGCGCCGCTTCGCCGAGGCCGCCGCGCGTGGTGACTTCGCGGCGGCCGAGACCGTCCTGCGGGCGGCGTCCCGCCAAGCGGACAGGACCGATCTGGTCGTGTGAGCGGAGCCACCGCCCGGCGGTCCCGCCAGCGACCGTCGGGAACTTCTGGCCGGGCCGCCCCGTCATAGTTGTGCGTCCACCCAAGGAGCACACGATGACCGACATCGGGCGGATCACGCTCAGCCGTCGCGCGGCACTGGCCCTTCTCGGCGTGGCCGGACTGGCCGCCTGCGCCCAGGCGCAGGAGCCCGGCGCGGTCCGGCAGGCGACCGGTCCGGACGTCGCCTCGGGCGCGGACGCGGCCGGGCGCCTCCACGCACCGCCTGGCCGTGGCTGCGACCCGCCAGAGCTCCCGCCCCGCAGGGCGGCGGTGCTCGCCCTCGACGCCACCGGCCAGCAGCGCTGGTCGGTCCCCCTGCCGATCGGCTCGGACATGGACGCCAACGTCGGTCCGCTGGTCGAGGGGGACACGGTCTACACCACCCAGGGCGACGAGCTGCGCGCGCTGGCCGCGGCCGACGGCCGGCAGCGCTGGCGGCTGCCGCTGGGCGGCTTCGTCTATGACGCGTCGATCCACGGGGGGGTCCTGGTCGTGCGGGTCGGCCCGCTGGACCGCGGCCGCCTGCTCGGGATCGACCCGCCCAGCGGCCGGGTGCGGTGGCGGTACCCGCCCCAGCCCGGCCCGCTGTCCTGGCAGCACGTGTCCACCGACGACGGCGGCGTCGTGGCCGTCGGCGAGCGCGGCGCCCTCTTCGCGCTGGAGCGCCGCGACGGGACGCCGCGCTGGTCCCAGCCGTCCCGAGGGCGGGAGCTGCCGAAGGTCTTCACCACCACCGCCGACCGCGTGCTGCGGCTCGACCGCGGCGCCCTGGAGGCCTACCAGGCCGCCACCGGCCGGCTGCTGTGGCGGACCCCGAGCGCGCATCGCGGCCAGGACCTCGCGGCCAACCTCACCGTCCACGACGGCAGTGTCGTGGTCTGGGACCAGAGCAGTACCTCCACCGCGGTCGCCGCCTACCGCCTCGACACCGGCGCGCGGGGCTGGCGGCTGGCCGGGCTGCACGCGCCAACCCTCCGCCAGCGGCCCCAGATCTACCGCGTCGTAACCTATCGCGTCCAGGAATGCCGTCGTCGCCTGCTTTGCCTCTGCGTCGTCGCCGGCGATGGTCAGGGCCGTGCGGTCTGCGGCGCCGGTTGGGCGGGGCAGCGACTTCAGGTGACGGAAGAAGATGTTGTTGAACACCTTTACCACCTTGGCCGCGGCCCAGTGTTGCTGCTCCAACTCCGCACTCGTCAGCTTGCCCTCGTCCAGCTCGGCGAAGTTGCCGTCGCGCTGGGGGTAGTAGTTGTCGGTGTCCAGCACCACCTTGCCGGCCAGCTGCTCGACCGGCAGCTGGCGGTGGGCGTGGAACGGCACGCTCACCACCACGAGGTCGCCGGCCTCGGCCGCCTCGGCCGGGGTGGCGGCGCGGGCCCTCGGGCCTAACGCGTCCACCAGGTCGGCGAGGGTCTCCGGGCCGCGGGAGTTGCTCAGCACCACGTCGTAGCCGGCGGCCACCGCGAGGCGGGCCACCGTGCCGCCGATGGACCCGCTTCCGATGAAACCAACAGTCGTCATGCCGCTGGCAACCCGAACCCCGCCAGCCAAATTTCCCCCGCTTACGTGGTGGTCATCACGGGCGCTGGTTCCTCGTACCGCTGGCTCAGGCGACGGTAGGGGCGGCTGCGGAGTGCCAGCAGCGTGGCGATCAGGCCGATGACGCCGGTGAGCATGAAGACCAGGGCCAGGCCGCGATCGGTACCCGTACCGAACCAGTCGCCGATGGTGCGCGCGCCGGCACCGTCGGTCATGAAGGGGATGAAGACGAACTGGGCGATCGGCGAGATCAGGAACGCGGTGAGCGGTGAGGCGGCCTGCTCTACGCTCTGCGCGAAGCCGAAGACCCGACCCTGACGCTCGTACGGGACCACCTTCTGCAGGATCGTCTGCTCGGCGGCCTCCTTATCGAGGCCGTAGGCGAGCGACGCGGCGGTCGGCTCGTTGATGATGCGGACGACGTTGAGGCCGGCGATCTTGCCGGCGTCCTTCGTGGCCTCGCGTTGTGCATTGTTGAAGTAGGCCGGGACGGTGATGACCGCGTCGATGACCGTCTCGCCGAGGTACGCCTCGGCGTCCGTCTTGAGCTTCTGGAGGATCATCGCCGAGATCTCCGGCGGCGCGTACTCCTTGCCCTCGGCCTTGACGCGGACGTCGCCATTCTCGCCCTCGACGACCTCGTAGGGGACGATCTTCATCTCTTCGGAGACCTCGCCGAACTTGCGGCCCATGAAGCGCTTGATCGAGAAGATCGTGTTCTGCGGGTTCGTCACCTGCTGGCGCTTGGCCGGCGGGCCGACGAGCCGCTGGCCGTCCTTCGTGAACGCGACGACGGACGGGGTCGTGCGCCCGCCCTCTGCGTTCGGAATGACGGTAGGCTCACCGCCCTCGAGCACGGCCATGCAGCTGTTGGTCGTGCCGAGGTCGATTCCAATGGTCTTTGCCATGTGCTCGTACTCCTTTAGTGTCTGGTTCGGAAAAAATCTAAGTCTGACTATAGCAAGGGGGAACGGTGGCTGATCCACGCATCGAGCAGTATGCGAACCTCCTCGTCGAGCGCTGCGTCGACGTGCAGCCGGGCTGGGAGGTCGTCGTCGTCGGCAGCGCGCAGGCACGGCCGCTGATCGAGGAGATCATCCGCGCGATCGGGCGCCGAAACGCGGTTCCGCTCGTCCAGCTCAGCTTCGGCGGGATGGACTTCTGGCCCTTCGAGACCGTCTGGGCCGAGACCGCGCCGCCGGAGCTCGTCGCCGAGCGGTCTCCGCTGCGGGCGAAGATCGAGGACGAGTGCGACGCGTGGATCCGGGTCGGTGCGCCGGAGAACACGCGCGACGGGGTCGGACTCCCCGAGGAACAGCGTGATGCGATCAAGACCGGCGCGCACACACTCATCGCCCGCCGGCTCGCGCTCGAGATCCCGTGGGTCACGTGCCGCTACCCCACTCCCGCCCTCGCCCAGGAGGCGGGCATGAGCCTCAGGGAGTTCGAGGACTTCCTGTTCGGGGCCGTGCTCCTCGACTGGGACGCCGAGGGCGAGAAGATGCAGCGGATCAAGGAGCGCTTCGATCCGGCCGAGGAGGTGCGCGTCGTCGGCCACGAGACCGACCTGCGCTTCAGCATCGCCGGCCGCGTGGGCGAGGTCGACGCAGGGCACATGAACATGCCCGGCGGCGAGGTCTTCTACTGCCCGGTCGAGGACTCGACGGAAGGCCTCGTCTCGTTCTCCGAGTACCCGGCCGTCCAGGAGCCGGAGGTCGTCGAGGGCGTGCGCATGCGGTACGAGGGAGGGCGAGTCGTCGAGGCGTCGGCGACGTCGAACGAGGAAGCGCTCATGCGCGCGCTCGACATCGACGAGGGCGCCCGCGTGCTCGGCGAGTTCGGAATCGGCTGCAACCCCGGCATCCAGCGGCACATGCGGAACACGCTCTTCGACGAGAAGATGTACGGGACGATCCATCTCGCGATCGGCGCCGGGATCCCGGTCGTGGGCGGGCTGAACCAGTCGGCCACGCACTGGGACATGGTCAAGGACCTGCGAGACGGCGGCCGGATCGAGCTCGACGGCGAGGTCGTCCAGCAGAACGGCGAGTGGGTGTTCTAGGGAGGGCGGCTAGCGCACCTGGGCGACGGACTCGTCGTCCGGCACCGTGAGCCTGGCCTGCCGCGCCCAGAGGCCCGCCTGCGTCCGGTTCGACACGTCGAGCTTCCGATAGATGTTCGAGAGGTGGAACTTGATGGTCTGCGGCGTGACCCATAGTCGCCGCGCCAGTTCCGCGTTCGAGTAGCCCTCCGCAACGAGGGCCAGCACCTCGATCTCCCGCTCCGTGAGGCCGACCTCGCCGGCCGCGACCGGCGCCGGCTCGTCGCTCCGGTCGGTCGCGAGATGGATCGACGGCTCGTACGTCTGGCGAATCGCGACGGCGAAGTCGTCCGGCGAGGCGCCGTTCGTCACGTACGCCGACGCGCCTGCCGCGAAGAACTCCTCGATCCGGTCCTTGCCGGAGCCGAGAACAATCACCTTGAGGTCCCCCGAGGCCCGAGAGGCCTCCCGCACGAGGGCCACGGTGTCAAAGTTGGCCGGTCGTTCGTCGAGGCCCGCGAGGAAGATGTCCGGCTCGTGGGACTCGATCAGCTCGAGCGCGAGCTTCGGGCTCGTCGCCGCGCCCTGGACGTCGATATCGAGATCGCGCAAGAACCCGGCCAGGACCTCGAGCACGATCGGGTAGCGATCGAAAACGATCGCCGTCAGGCCGTCAACCGTCACCTCTCTCGTCCCCAAATTCCGCAGCCTTCCCGCATCGAGCCGCGTCTCCCCAGGCGCGACCCTGCTCACTTCGCTGACTACCACGGTGTAGCACAGTCTGGAAACTGTGTAAACCTTGGTAAACATCTGGATATCGAAGCCGAGACCTGCGGGACGGCTGCGACACCTATGCGTGCACGTGCGCACCCACCTCGGTCCGCGCGCCGCCGTCTGCCAGCGAGGCGTCGACCGCTTCGATCATCCGCACGACCTCGAGCCCGAGCTCCGAGGACGAGCGAGGCGTCTCTCCGCCGGTGATCGCGCGGCAGAAATCGCCCAGCTCGAGGAAGAGCGGCTCGGAGGCGGCGATGTGCGGTGAGACTATGTCGCCCGTCCGGTACGTGAGCCGGTACTCCCCGAACGTCTCGGGGTTCGGCAAGTTCACGCCGCTGTCGAACACTCGCACGGGCTCGTTGCTCGTGTCGTCGTAGACGACCATCTTCTCGGAGCCGACGATCGTCGTCCGGCGAAGCTTGCTCGGCGAGAGCCAGGACAGCTCCACGTGGGCGATCGCGCCCGACGCGAACTCGAGGTTGATGAAGGTCACGTCCGGGATGTGCGGGATCACGCAGCCGCGGCTCAGCGCGGTGACGTGTGAGGGTGTCTCCTCGAGCCAGTAGCGAAGGATCGAGAAGTCGTGCGGGCCGAGGTCCCAGGCGACGCTGACGTCGGCCTGGTGCAGCCCCAGGTTCACGCGGCTCGTCGAGATGAAGTAGATCTCGCCGAGGGCTCCGCTCGAGATCAACTCGCGGATCGTGACGACGGGCGGGCTGTACAGGAACGTGTGGCCGGGCATCAGCACGAGGTCGTTCGCCTCGGCGAGCGCGAGCAGGCCCTCGGCCTCCTCGGAGGTCGCGGCGAGCGGCTTCTCGACGAAGACGTGCTTGCCGGCCTCGAGCGCTCTCGCGCAGAGGTCCGCGTGCGTCGAGACAGGCGTCGCGATCGCGATGGCGTCCACCGTCGGGTCCTCGAGCAGCGCGTCGAACGACGTCGTGCCCGGGATCGCCGGGTAGCGGGACTGAATGCTGTCGAGCCGGGTCGTGTCCGCATCGCAGACCGCAGCCACGCGGGCCTCCGGCAGCTCGTAGAGGTTGCGGACCAGGTTGGGCCCCCAGTAGCCGAGACCGACGACCGCGACCCGCACTGGAGCGGTGCCATCCGAGCCGCGGTGGAGCCCATTGCCGTTCGAGTGGAACCCGTTGCCGTTGCCGTTCTGACTCATGTCGTTGCCTTTCGTCCGAGGATTTGGAGGGGAGTGCGGCAGAGGAGCTTGAGGTCGAGGCCGAGCGACCACCCGCGTGCGTAGGCGACGTCCATGTCCAGCGCCTCGCGGAAGGTCGCGTGCGCCCTCGCGGTCACCTGCCAGAGGCCGGTGATCCCCTGGGGAACGAGGAAGCGGTCGAAGTGATGGGGCAGGAAATGCTTGGTCTCGTACTCGATGCACGGGCGCGGCCCGACGAGGGACATGTCACCGCGCAGCACATTGATCAACTGCGGCAGCTCGTCGAGGCTCGTGCGCCGAAGCCAACGGCCGCTCTTCGTGATCTCGTCGTTGCGCTCGAGCTTGTAGAGGCCGTTGCCGTTCGGCAGGACGCGCGGGTCCATGATCCGCTCGATGTAGTCCTGGTGCGCCTTCGCGTCGGCGTTGACCGTCATCGTCCGGAACTTGAGCGCGGTGAACTCCTTGCGGTTCTGGCCGAGCCGGGTCTGGCGGAAGAAGACAGGGCCGGGCGAGTCGCGCTTGATGCGCCATGCCATGTAGGCGAAGAGAGGCGCTGTCACAATCAGCATCGCCAGCGCGCCGCAGACGTCTATCGTGCGCTTGACGAGCCACGAGGAGGTCGTCATGCGCGGCGGCGCGAGTGCGATCAGCGGCACGCCCTCGAGCGTGTCGATCTTGACGCTCGGGCCCACCATCTCGTAGAGGCGCGGAACGATGTCCACCTGCACGTCGACGTCGTTGAGCGAGCGCAGCACCTCGAGCGTCTCCTCGGACGGATCGCTCGAGAACGCGATCACCACGCGCTCCACGTCGAACAGGCGCACGAGCTCGGACAGCTGGCTGGTGCCGCCGAGCAACGCGACGTGGTCGAGCCCGTGCTGCCTCGGCCTGGGCTTCGTGTCGACGAAGCCGACGAGGTTGATGCCGTACTCCGGATGCCTGAGCAGCTTCCGGGCGACGCTCTGGCCGACGTCGCCGGCGCCGACGATGATCGTGTTCTGGATGTATGCGAGCCGTCCGCGGCACCAGTGGCGGGCGACCGAGCGTGCGGAGGCGATGAGCACGATCGCCAGCGCCCACAGCGTGATCAGCTTGACCGGCTCCGGGTGGGCGAGGCCGGTTACCCATTCAACGACGACGAGCACCCAGGCGCCGAGCGTGACGAGGTGAAAGACCCGCGCGATCTCATCCGACGTCGGATGGTGCGTTCGCTCCTCGTCCTGCTCGTAGAGGCCGTAGAGCTTCGCCATCACGACCCAGGCGGGCACCAGCGCGAGCAGCAGCGCATACTCGCCGGCGCTGCCGAAACGGTTTGGTGCTCCGGAGCCCGAGCCGAAGATGAGCTCGACGATCAGGAACGTCGCCAGGAGAGCGACCACGTCGGCCGCGAGCAGCATGCGGCGAACCAGCCAGCCACGCCGGTGGCGCTGCTGTGACAAGCGGCGATGCTCGAGAATCTCAAGGGTCTTCTGGCTCGCAAGCGGCGAGCGCGGCATACAGGCGTGCTCCGGCACGTAGGAGGCGTCCACGCTGATTTCACCCACTCTCCCGAACCTCCCCAGGTTCCTGACAAGGAGCGAGTCGTTCCGCCCCTGCGACTCAGACTAGGGAGACATGCGCGATTTCTTAAGACCAGAATCGAAAACCCATCCGGCGAGTGGGTTCCTGGTCTTTTTGGGCGGTTCCAGCCCTCAATCCGGCTCCCCTCGGCTTGAGGAACGGGACGCGAACGCCTTGCCCTTCCGACTCTATGAGCGAAAAACGTGTCCCGTCTGGGCCTCGCAGACAACTAGCCGGTAGGCCAGGGACATTAGGGCCGCCCGGCCCATAGGCATCGGTTTTCCCCTGTGTTAGACCAAGTGAGGACGGTTTCTACGAATCGAAAGGCGGCCCTTTCGGTGTCAGACATGCAACGCACAGCGGTTCTTCTGGACCAACATCCACTCTGGCTCGGCGCGCTCGAGAAGATCCTCCTGCACGCCGGCGTGACGCCTGTGGCGAAGGCGACCTCGACCTCCGACGCGCTCACGCTGCTCGAGGAGCACCGGCCCGATCTCTTCGTCCTCGACATCGACATGAACGGGTGCAAGCCCGACGGGCTCAGCTGCCTGCGCGATGCGCTGGCGCGACAGTCCTCGCTCAGGGCCGTCGTCGTGTCCGCCTCGGACGACACCGAGCGGATCGAGGCTGCGCTCAGCGGCGGCGCGGTGGCGTACGTGCTGAAGCGGGCGGAGCCCGAGGATCTCGCCTCGGCCATCCGCCAGGTCTTCGCGCGCTCGCTCTACCTCGCCAGCAGCCAGGCGTTCCAGATGACTCCGAACCCGGAGGCGATCGAGGCTGTCGGCCTCACGCAGCGCGAGCGGGAGATCCTCCAGCTCGTCTCCGAGGGAAACACGAACGGAGACGTTGCGAGGATCCTCTGGGTCACGGAGCAGACGGTGAAGTTCCACCTCGCGAACATCTTCCGGAAGCTCAACGTGACGAACAGGACCCAGGCCAGTCGCTGGGCGCACACCCACGGGCTCGTGCGTCACCGCGACGGCGAAGAGCCCGTCACGGTCCCGGCGGCCTAGGCGTTACCCGTGAAGGCGACGAGCTCGATGACGAGACCGATGACCTTGCCCAGACTCTCATCGTCTCGGACGTACGCGGCCGCATCCAAACGGCGACCCTGCTCGCGCACATCGGCGTTGATCTCGGGCGCGACGAGAATCGTTGCGCCCGAGTCGCCGACGGGCAGGTCGTGTGATGTGGCGTCCACGACGACGACCTCCGTCGAGGGAGCGAAGGCGGCATGAGTGCGCACATCGAGGGCTGCAGCAGGCTCGAGGCTGCGCCGCACCGTGCGCTGAAGATCCACGTCGTTGGTCACGACACGCACGGTCGTCGATCGTCTTGCAGAGGGCTGGGCCGGGATGCCGCCCACTATCGCATCCTCGGCGGTCGTCTCATAGCTAGCCGTAGGGCGAGGGTTTTGTGTTGGTCTGCTCAAACAAAGGGGAAGCTGTGACATCAGGCGCTGAGATCATCCAGGAACGAACGATCGTCCCGTTCTTCGATCCAGGTCCGTCGTTCGCCGTGCTCAAGTCGACTTTGATCGACGAGATCGCCGAGCTGATCGACTCCGGTGCGTTCATCAACGGGCCTCAGGTCGGCGCCTTCGAGACGGCGTTCGCCGACTACTGCGGCGCGAACCACTGCGTCGGGGTCGCGAGCGGTCTCGACGCGCTGCGGCTCGCACTGATCGCCGGCGGGCTCGAACCGGGCGACGAGGTGATCGTCCCGGCGAACACGTTCGTGGCGACGCTCGAGGCGGTCACGCAGGCAGGCGGCGTTCCGGTCCTGGCGGACATCGCCGAGAGCGACTGGAACATCGACCCCACGGCGGTCGAGGCGGCGCTCACGGAGCGGACCCGGTTCCTGATGCCGGTCCACCTCTACGGGCAGATGGCCGACATGCGCGCGCTGCGGGCCATCGCGGAGCGGGCCGGGATCGCAATCATCGAGGACGCCTGCCAGGCCCACGGCGCCGAGCGTGACGGCCTCCGTGCCGGCGCGAGCGGGCTGGCCGCGGGCTTCAGCTTCTACCCGGCCAAGAACCTCGGCGCGATGGGCGACGCGGGCGCTCTCGTGACGATCGACCCCGAGCTGGCCGCGATCTCGCGTGCGCTCCGCGAGCACGGGCAGACGCGCAAGTACCACCACGAGCGCGAGGGCTTCACGGCCAGGCTCGACACGATCCAGGCGATCGCCCTCCTGCACAAGCTTCCGCTGCTCGACCGCTGGACGGCGGAGCGCCGGGCGGCCGCGGCGGCGTACAGCGAGGCCCTCGAGGGCGTCGGCGACCTCGTCCTGCCCAACGTCGCCGAGGGCAGCGAGCCGGTGTGGCACCTCTACGTCGTGCGGACCGACGAGCCCGAGCGAATGGCGCAGTTCCTCGACGAACGCGGCGTCAAGACGGGGCGGCACTACCCGGAGCCGGCGCATCTGTCTCCGGCCTACGCAGGCCTGGGCCACGCGCGCGGGTCGTTCCCGGTCACCGAGCAGCTCGCCGGCGGGCTGCTCTCGCTCCCGATCTTCCCGGGCATCAGCGAGGGCCAGATCACAGGCGTGGTCGACGCGGTCACGGAGTACTTCGCGTGAGCGACCAGCCCGTCAACGACGCGCCCTTCCGGATCCTGCGCGACGTCGTCCTCGGTGAGGGCGTCGTCGTGCAGGCGTTCACGAACCTCTACGGCTGCCGGATCGGAGACGAGACGCGCGTCGGGACGTTCGTCGAGGTCCAGAAGGACGTCGAGATCGGGCGGCGCTGCAAGATCCAGAGCCACACGTTCATCTGCTCCGGGGTCACGATCGAGGACGAGGTCTTCGTCGGCCACGGCGTGATGTTCATCAACGACAAGACGCCTCGGGCCACGGCCGGCGGCGGGGAGCTCCAGACGGAGGACGACTGGGAGCTGATCCCGACGGTGATCGAGCGCGGGGCGTCGCTCGGATCGGGCGCGGTCATTCTCGGCGGCCTGACCGTGGGCGCCGGAGCGCTCGTCGGCGCCGGCGCGGTCGTCACCCGCGACGTTCAGCCTGGAGAAGTCGTCGTGGGGAGCCCTGCTCGCGCACTCGCCTCGCGAGTGCACTAGCGGCTGCGGGCTCGCTCACGACGATCCCGGAGAGGATCAGGACACAGCCGGCCCAGCCGGCTGCGCCGAGCCTGTCGCCGGCGAGGGCGAAGCCGAAGAGGCCGGCGAACACCGGCTCCGCGGCGAAGACGAGCGCCGTCCTCGTCGCGCTCAACCGGCGCTGCGCCCACGTCTGGACGAGGAAGGCGAAAGCGCTCGCGAAGACGCCGGTCACGAGAAGCGCGCCCCATACCGTCCAGCCGTGCGGCACGCTCAGGTCGCCGCGGGCGAGCGCGATCGCCGTGAAGCCGGCACAGGCTGCGACCATCTCGACGAGCGTGAACGCGACCGGGTCGTAGTCCGGCGCGTAGCGCTCGAGGAGGACGATCTGGAGCGCGTAGGCGAGTGCGCCGCCGAGCACGAGCACGTCTCCCGCGGGGGAGCCCGCCGCGATCCCGAAGAGGAGCGC
>Ga0081540_1003627_pt1 | contig 12113 bp, 10 predicted proteins | sample TabmetS2T1R1_FD_71024 | JGI IMG/M metagenome (GOLD analysis project Ga0081540, IMG submission 71024) | Tabebuia heterophylla rhizosphere microbial communities from the University of Puerto Rico - S2T1R1 | ecosystem: Host-associated > Plants > Roots > Rhizosphere ...
GGTGCGGGCGGTCCGCGACGTGAACCTGACGCTGCGCCGCGGCGAGGTCCTGGGCCTGGCGGGGGAGAGCGGCAGCGGCAAGTCGACGCTGGCCTACGGGTTGGCCCGGCTGCTGCCGCCGCCCGGCGTCGTCAGTGGCGGCGAGGTCATCTACAACCCGCCGGACGGCGAGCCGGTCGACGTGCTGACCCTGTCGCCGTCCGCACTCCGCGCGTTCCGCTGGGCCGAGACGTCGATCGTGTTCCAGGGCGCGATGAACTCGCTCAACCCGGTGCACAAGGTCTCCACCCAGCTGATCGATGTCCTCGCCGCGCACTCGCCGGACATGAGCCGCCGGGCGATGCACGAGCGGGCCCGCGAACTGCTCGTCATGGTGGGCATCGCGGCCGACCGGCTCGACGCGTACCCGCACCAGTTGTCCGGTGGCATGCGCCAGCGGGTGATGATCGGTATGGCGTTGGCCCTCGAACCGAAGATCGTCATCATGGACGAGCCGACCACGGCGCTCGACGTCGTCATGCAGCGGCAGATCCTGCGCCAGATCGTCTCGCTGCGCGAGCGGTTCGGATTCTCGGTCCTGTTCATCACGCACGACCTGTCGCTGCTGGTCGAGTTCTCCGACCGCATCGCCATCATGTACGGCGGCCGCATCATCGAGGAGGCGCCGGCCGCCCTGCTGTACCGCGACGCCCTGCACCCCTACAGCGACGGCCTGCTGCACTCGTTCCCTGCCCTGCGGGGTCCGCGCCGGGAGCTGACCGGGATCCCCGGTTCGCCACCGGACCTGCAGGCGATGCCGTCCGGCTGCGCCTTCCATCCCCGTTGCCCGAAGAAGTTCGAGCCGTGCGACAGCAAGGTACCCGTGCTGGGCATCCCGTCGGGCCATGTCCGTGAGGCCCGCACGGTCGCCTGCTGGCTGCACCCCGCGGGCGGCGCCATCGACTGACCCCAGCCGATCGACCGCAGCCGCCCACCCGCGCTCGCAACGGCCGGGGGGTGCACTTCTTCGCTGAACGAGGAGAGCCGTGAACATCAATCCGGGGGCCAGCACGGCCGTCAGCCGCTACGACGAACTCATCGACCGTCTGCCGCGTACGTTCCGTTGGGGCGCGGCGACTTCCGCGTACCAGATCGAGGGCGCGGTGGCCGAGGATGGTCGTACACCGTCCATCTGGGACACGTTCTGCCGGGTTCCCGGCGCGATCGACAATGGGGATGTCGGTGATCCGGCGTGCGACCACTATCACCGGATGCCCGGGGATGTCGGGTTGATCCGTGAGCTTGGGATCGACACGTACCGGTTTTCGGTGGCGTGGCCGCGGGTGCAGCCGGGTGGGCGGGGGCCGGTGAACCCGGCCGGGATCGGGTTCTACGACCGGTTGGTGGATGAGCTGTTGGCGCAGGGGGTGGATCCGTGGCTGACGCTGTATCACTGGGATCTGCCGCAGGAGTTGGAGGATGCGGGTGGTTGGCCGGTGCGGGACACGGCGTACCGGTTCGCGGACTACGCGCAGTTGGTGTATGACCGGCTGGGTGACCGGGTGGAGCACTGGACCACGTTGAACGAGCCGTGGTGCTCGGCGATGCTGGGTTATGTCGAGGGGGTGCAGGCGCCGGGGCGGCGTGACTTCGCGGCCGGCATGCACGCGGTGCATCACCTGTTGTTGGGGCACGGGTTGGCCGCGCGGCGGTTGCGGGACTCGGCCCGGGGTCCGTTGGACCTGGCGATCACGTTGAACCTGAGCACCTCCAACCCGGCGACCGATGCGCCCGAGGACATCGACGCCGCCCGCCGGGCCGACGGGCTGGGTCTGCGCATCTACCTGGAGCCGCTGGTGCACGGGCGGTACCCGGAGGACGTCGTGGAGGACCTGGCGCTGCGCGGAGTGCGGCTGCCGGTGGAAGAGGGCGACCTCGGCATCATCAACGCGCCGCTGGACACGCTGGGCGTGAATTACTACTTCAGCATGCTGTCCTCGGGTACCGCGGAGGACGGCTCGACCCGTGACGCGGATGGGCTTCCGGTTCGCCGTGGCCTGCCCTACGGCCTGCCCCGTACCGCGATGGGCTGGGAGATCATGGCCGGCGACTTCCGGGACCTGCTGGTGCGGGTGGGTCGCGACTACCCGGGCCTGCCGATCGTCGTCACCGAGAACGGGGCGGCCTTCATCGACAAGCCGGACGCGGACGGCTACGTCGAGGACGAGGACCGGATCGACTACCTCGCCTCGCATGTCGCCGCGGTCGCCGAAGCACGCGAGGCCGGCAGCGACATCCGTGGGTACTTCGTCTGGTCGTTGCTGGACAACTTCGAGTGGGCGTACGGGTACGACAAGCGGTTCGGCATCGTGCGCGTGGACTACGCGACGCAGCGGCGCATCCCGAAGCGCAGCGCCCACTGGTACCGCGACACGATCCGTCGCGTCCGCGGCGCGGTGAGCGACTGATCCTGCCGGCATGGAGCTGGGCATCGTCGTCTTCAACGGCTGGGGCGGCCTGACACCGGCCGCCCTCGGCCGCGCCGTCGAGGAGCGGGGCTTCGAGTCGCTGTTCTACACCGAACACACGCACATCCCCGTGCACAGCCGGCGGGCGGACGGCTCCGACGCCCGCGGCTACGCCGAGACCCTCGATCCGTTCGTCGCGCTCGCCGCCGCGGCCGCGACGACCACCACCCTCAGGCTCGGTACCGCGGTGCTCCTGGTCACCCAGCGGGACCCGATCATTACGGCGAAGGAGGTGGCGAGCCTCGACCAGGTGTCCGGCGGCCGCTTCCTGTTCGGCGTGGGCGCGGGCTGGAACCGCGCGGAGTTGGCCAACCACGGCACCGACCCGCGCACCCGGATGTCGCTGCTCGCCGAGCGGGTCGCCGCCATGCGCGCGATCTGGACCCAGGACGAGGCCGAATACCACGGCCGGTTCGTCGACTTCGATCCGCTCTGGTCCTGGCCCAAGCCCGTGCAACGGCCGCACCCGCCGGTACTCGTCGGCGGCAACGGGCCGGGTGCCGAGGATCGGGTGCTGCGGTTCGGCGATGGTTGGCTGCCACAGTGCGGCCCGCTCAAGGATGTGGAGGAACTTCGGCAGCGGATAGCCAACCTCCGCCGACGGGCGCTGGACGTCGGTCGCGGGCCGGTTCCGGTGACCCTGTTCTCCGTGCCGCACGACCGTGGTCTGCTGGACGCGTGCGCCGCGGCCGGAGTGGACCGGTGCCTGCTGCCCGTCCGGCAGACCGGCACACCGGACGAGACACTGTCCATATTGGACGGACTCGCCGCCCTGACCGCGCGTTAGGGGCGGCGGTTCACGCGACCTGCAGGACCGTCCAGAAGTCGCTGGAGAGGTTGCTTTCGGTGAGGTACGGATACGGCATGGTGAAGTAGCCGTCCTGGCCCCATCCCGACCCCCAGGAGTTGCGCACGAGGAACTGGGTGGTCGAGTCGTCGTACCCGACGGCGAGCACGGCGTGCCCGCCGAGCAACTGCTCTCCGGTCGTCGGCAACGGCACGACCCCGGACTTCGCGACCTCCTGGCTTTCGAAGCTCGCGTAGACCTGGAACCCGAACACCACCGGGAAACCGTTGGCCAGGCATCCCTTCAGGGCGGTGAGCGTCTGAGGGACCCGTTGGTAGCTGAGAACGAGGTTGTCGCACGCCTCGTGGTAGCAGCTGGCCGATGGCTCCACGGCGAACTGGCTGATGTCGTACTTCCACGAGTCCTCGGTACACACGCCTTGCTTGGCAACGGTCTTGATGCCGTCGCGGATCATCGCTCCACTGTCGGACTGCACGGTTCCCTCGACCACGCGCTCGTTGTAGTAGATGAACAGCCGGGACGGCATGAAGTCCTCCAGCCCCTGGCTGAGCAGATCGAACTCGACCGCTCCGGCGATGGCGTTCGCGGTGCAACTGCCCAACTGGCCCTGGTCGTACACGGCCGGGCAGCCCTCCCGCAGGTCGACGCTCGGTGGCAGAGCGGTGACGACGGCGGGCGGAGCCGCGTAGATGTGGTCGCGCGGGTCGGGCAGATCGGGAATCCACCCGTATCGCTTGATGCTCCTGGGCGTCGGTGAGGGCGTGGTCATTGGCGTTCTCCCGGGATACGCGTGGACTGGCAACACCTGTGCGCGTGGCGGCGTTGCCTGGTCAACGTATCGCGGCTGGTGGACCCGAGCTGGCTATATTCGCTGCTCTGACTGCGTTCCCACCCGTACCGAGAAGGTTTGGACGGCTCCGCCTGTCTCCCACGGCCTGCGTAGCCGCGCGCTGAGCACACCCGACCCGTCCGCCCGTACCCGGAAGATGTGGAGGCTTCCCGCACCCGGCGCGGCCGGACCGGACAGTTCCCGGCGCTCGCCGAGCAGAGTCAGGCCGGCGGGCAGCTCGGCAAGCAGCCACTGGTAGCCGGAGCCGGCGTTCTCGGGGAGGGCGAGCTCGAGCGTTTCGCCCGGGCCGACGGTGACCGTGCCTCCGTTGTCCGGACTGCCGATGCGTGTGGTCACCGCGTTGCCTCCTGTGAGCCGCGGGCCGCGGACCCCGGTGACGTCAACGTACCCCGGCCGTCGCGCGCGGCGGGCGGACTCCACTCAGGCACAGGCGTCGACGGCGACGACCTCCATCTCGCGTACCAGCGCCTCGGCGCGTTCGGGTGACAGGTAGTGGGTGTCGAACTGGATGGTGAGTTGCGCGGTGTCCGGCACGAGCTGCGCTGGGCCACGCTGGCTCCCCAGTCGATGGAGCTGACCCGGCCGCTGCGCGCGCTGCCGGCGGTGGACGCCTGGGTCGACGCTTAGCTCGCCGGGCTGCGATCCGATGCCGGACTGTCCACTCAGGACGATCTCGATCCGAGGTTCTCGCCCTGGCTCGTGGTCGCCTTCACCACAGTGGCGCAAGGAGATGTCGCTCTGCCGGCGCGCGGCCGGCGTCTGCTGCTGCGCCGCCAGCTCGCGGGGCGTCATCGCGGTGACCGGAGCTGCCGCGCGCCCGGTCGCCGGGTCGCGCTCGGCCAGCTCGGCCAGCTCGGCCAGCATCACCTCGGCACCCATGCCGTCGCAGGCCAGGTGGCAGACCGTCACCACCACGTGGGTGTCCACGCCCCGGTGCCGGATCGCGGCCATCCGGATCGGCCACTCGTCGACGTAGTCGAAGAGGGTCTTCTCCCAGCGGTCCGCCAACTCCCGGGCCACCCGCGCCGGGTCGTCGCCGCCGGTGTCGACGATGTGCAGCGCGATCTCACCGGAGTCCGACACCACCTGCGTGACGTGACCCGACGGGTCAAAGCGCAGCCTGGTGCGCATCGACTCGTACCGGCACATGTAGAACTCGAGTTCGGCGGCGAGGTCCGCGGCCGTCCTGCCCGGCGGAAGCGGCGCGACCGCGACCATGCTCTGCGAGGTGTTGGTTTCCAGCATCGCCTTCCAGATCTGGCGCTGCCCCCAGGTCAGCTCGCCGGCACCGGAGCCGGTCCCGTGAAAGGGGATCAGGATCTGATCTGCCACCGCCGCCACACCTCCCACGCCGCGACGGCGTTCATCGTACCGCCGTCGCCAACCACGTACGTCGATGTCAGGTGCCGCCGATCCTCCGGCGGAAGGCTCGCGGCGGGCCTGCCGTGTGACGGCAACCCGTCACTGGGGCCGGCCCTACGATTTGTAGGAGGACAATGTGCCGATGAGCGACCCCGTGATCATCCAACACTGCACCGCCTGCCTGATCATCGACCGCGCGGACGGCGCGGAGGACGGCTGGCTGGTCCCGAAGCTCCAGCACCGGGTCAAGAATGCCAACAAGCTCGCCGATTCCCTGAGGCGTACCCAGGACCGGGCGGCCGACGCGGTGACCACCTTCGCCGGCTCGCTGACCTTCGTCTACATCCACTCCGCCTGGTTCGGCCTGTGGGTGCTGCTCAACATCGGGCTGGTGGGCGCCTCGCTGGAGTTCGACAAGTTCCCCTTCGGACTGTTGACGATGATCGTCAGCCTGGAGGCCATCTTCCTGTCCACCTTCGTGATGGTCAGCCAGAACCGGCAGGCCCTGCGCACGGAGGTGCGCAGCCAGTTGGATTTCGAGGCCAACCTGCGCTCCGAGGTGTGGGCGATCCACATCGGACAGGCGCTGGGCATTGACCCCGACCACGTCGAGGCCGTGGTGGCCACGGCCATCGCCCAGGCGAGAGACACCGAGAACGGCTCCTGAGCCACGCCGGGCACACAGCCGGTGACACGGGTCGTGGTGCGGGTTGCCCCGGCGGCGGGTGCCGCCGGGGCAACCCGGATGGTCACGGGTAGCTGATCACGTTGTGCGGGGTGACCGACGTGGCCACCGCCGCGTCACCGGTGTCGTTGATGACATGGGTGATCGAACCCTTGCCGAGCGACACGGTGAGTACGTCGTGGAACTTGACGTTCGCGTTGTTGGGGACCTCGAACGAGTGGTACGCGGCGATGGACGGATCGGCAGTGAACACGCAGTAGCTGCCCAGTCCCCACGCCTCGTGGCTGGTGACTGTGTTGGCCACCTTGTAGGCGGCGTAGCCGGTGATGCCGTCGTGTGACCATGCCGCCGCGCTCGGCGGGTCGTAGGGCAGTTCGTTCTGGAAGAAGATCGTCTTGCCGCCGTTGCCGTTCCAGACCACGTTGTACTTCTGGAAGTGCTCGACGAACAGGCCGTAGGCGGTGACGTTGGCGCCGTTGACGATCAGGCCGGTGTCCGACGGGTTGGTGGTCCAGCCCGCCCCGGCGCCGTGGTCGGCACGCCAGGCCCAGATGTGGTCGATGATGGTGTTGTTGCTGTTGACCACGAGCGTGTTGGTGACGGCGGCCGGGCCGGCACCGCCGACGCGCAGGAACACGTCCTGGACCGAGATCGGATCGCCGGCGTGGTTGGCGCTCGCGCCGCCAGTGCCGACCTGGAGCAGGGACGCCGAGTTCGTGGTACCGGCGTCGAAGAGCAGCCCGGCGACCTTGACCCCGTCGACGTCGGCCACGCTCATCGCGGTCGCACCGTTGTCCGCGACGAGGGTGGGGAAGCCCAGCCCGAGCACGACAGTGTCGGGCCGGGTCACGTTGACGGTCTGGTTGACGTGGTAGACGCCCGGTGTGTAAAGCAGGTTCAGCCCGTGCGCGAGCGCGTTGTTGATGGTCGCCGCCGTGTCACCCGGGTGCGCCACGTAGAACTGGGTCAGCGGCATCGAGGTGCCGGGGGTGTTGCCGCCGGCCCAGGTGACACCGGAGCTGTTGGTGCGCAGGGACGGTACGAACACCCGGTAGGCGCCGGACGCGTCGGTGTAGAGGTACGGCTTCTCGCGGCTGACCGGGCTCTGCGGCACGACCGTGTACGGCGGCTTCGGGAACGAGTTGGCCGGCGCGCCGGCGACCCCGGAGAACACGACGTTCCACACCCCGCCGTTCCAGCCGCCGACCTGGCTGTCGCGGGTGAACCACTGCTGCTGGGAGCACGGGCTCACGGTGCCGCTGATCCGGCTGTCCGCGATGTAGCCGCCGCTGGCGTAGCCGCAGTTGGGCGAGGCGAGGGTCATCCCGCCGTGCACGTCCATCCGCCGGAACGGCGCGGCCTGGGCCACGGCCCAGCGGTCGGTACCGGAGACCGGATAGATGGACATGTTCTCGGCCGAGCGCCAGAAGTTCTGCGTCGCATTGCCGCCCATCCACCCCGCGTCGACGGTGATGTCGCCGTGGAGCTGCACGTCGTCGGGGTTCTGCCCGAGACCCGCGATCGAGGTGTAGAAGCCGAGCTGGGCATTCAGGTTGCTGTACGAGCCGGGCTTGAACAGCAGCGCGTACCGCTGGGTGCCGAACTGGTTGGTCTCCTGGGTGTCGAAGACCTGGTCCAGGGTGGCCTGGATGCTGGTCGACGTCATCGCCGGGTCGAAGACGATGACGTTCGGCCCGAGGTCGCCGCCGCCGGTGACCGGCGGACCGGAACTGCTCGGCGAGACGCTCGGTGAGGCGCTGGGCGAACCGCTGGGTGACGGGCTGACCGTCGATCCACTGTAGACAGCGAACTCGTAGATCGAGTATCCATAGCCGGTCGCGCGGGTCGTGCCGTACATGCGGATGAAGCGGCCGGTACCCGAGACGGGAATGGTCTGGGTGCCGCCGGTACCCGTCGTGGTGGAGAAGATCGGGGTCCAGTTGCTGGTCCCGTCGGGGGAGACCTGGAGCTGGAACGCCTTGCCGTATGAGCGCTGCCACGTGATGACGACCTGGCAGACGGCGGTGCTCGTACCCAGGTCCACCTGCAGCCACTGCGGATCGCTGAAGGCGCTGGACCAGCGGGTGGTGGCGCTGCCGTCGACCGCGTTGGCCGCGGACAGGTTGGCGTTCTCCACCGACGACGAGGTTGCCGGCCGGTGCAGCGCGACGTTGGTGGTGCCGCAGCCGGTGGTGGCCGCCGTGGCGGACGGGATCAGGACGGTTGACGCGTAGGTGCCGAGCACGATGAGCCCGGACATGGCCGCCGCGAGCACGTACCGGCGTCTGCCGGACCACCTCGCGCTGCTGGATGAGCCTTGCATGACATCTCCCTGACGGAGTCGGGGCGCGCACCACCGCCGGCGGCCAGACGGCGGTGGCGCGGTGGGGACGGGTACCGAGAGCCCTAGACGGGTCTGCGGAATCGGACACCGGTGACAGTTGTATGGACAGTAGGTGTGCCGTCAGGGCGCGGCAATCGGTTGCCAATAGTTGCCAAGCCGGCCGGTCCCGCGCCTACCGCTGCGCCTCGAAGTGCTCCTTCATCGCCGGGTAGTAGTCGTCGAAGTCGGGCGCCGGCAGACCGTGGCGCGAGGCCACCAGCACGTCCAGGTAGAACTCCCAGCCCGGTCCGACCTCGCCGACGCCCTCCGTGCCGGTCAGGTGCTGCGTGAATCGCAGCTCGGTCACGCCCGCGCTCTCGTCCAGCGCTATGTCCATGCGCCAGCCGTGCTCGCCCACCCCGGACACGGCCAGCCGGCGCGGCGGCTCGCACGCGTCGATCATCAGGTCGATCCAGGGCTTGCCTTCCTCGTGCACCATCTGGACCTTGATCGTGCGTCCCGGTGCCGCGTCGCCCTGCCACGGGCCGAACCAGCGCGCCGTGCGCTCCGGATCGGTGAGGCTCGCCCAGACATCGGCCACGGGCGCGCGGAACGTCCGGGTGAGCACGAGGTCGTTGCCGAACAGTCGTCCGGTGGGTGTCGGGCTCATGCGGTCTCCTCCTGGGATGGGTGGTGCCCGGCGGCCGTGCGCCGCTCGCGGCGGGTGCGGTAGACCTCGGTCTCCAGCGCGTCGAGGCGGTGTTGCCAGCCGGACGGGCGGGTCAGCCGCTCCAGCCAGCGGGCCAGTTCGTCGAGCGGCGTGGTGACCAGCGCGTAGACGCGGCGGCGCCCGTCGGCCGTGTCGCGCACCAGGCCGGCCTCACGCAGCACGCGCAGGTGGCGGCTGACGGCGGGTCGGCTGATCGGGAACCGGTCGGCCATCTGTCCGGCCGAGAGGGGCTCGTCGCGCAGCATCAGCAGGATCTCCCGCCGGACCGGATCGGCGATCGCGCCGGCCACCTCGTCCACGGCGGAAGCGTAACCAACGGGTTACGCTTTTGGCAACGCCGATTGTTCCTCGCTGCCGCTGACCGTTCAGGCGGTGTCGTCCGCCCCCAGGAGCTGACGGGCCATGGCCTCGTCAGAGCGGGCAACCAGCACGCGGACGCCCTCCAGTTGCAACTGCGGCTCCTGGCCTCCGACGTCGTCTGCCGACACGGCTGCCCACAGGCCGTGACTTTGCAGCATCCCGACTATCAGCTCGGCCTCGATGCGGCTGGTCACCACCGCCACAGGTACCGTCGCGCCATCCACGACCTCAGCTCCTCCACTCCGGCTTCAGCCCCGTCGCCGGTACCCGCATTATCGTCGTAGCTATCTGAAGTCGCGGGAAGTTGCCCGTACCGGCACGGTCAGCGGGGTGAGCTGATCGGCGTTGAGGTTGGCCACGCCGTCGGCGCGTTCGAGGATGCCGCGGATGAGCAGGGCGCCGCTGGTACGCGCGACTCTCCGGTACCGGTGCCAGAGGCCCGGGCTGCAGGTGATGTTGAGCATGCCGGTCTCGTCTTCGAGGTTGATGAAGGTGACGCCGCCGGCGGTGGCCGGGCGTTGCCGGTGGGTGACGATTCCGCCGACGAGGATCCTGGTCTTGTCCGGTACGCCGTCGAGGGCGTCGATGGATACCGCGCCGAGCCGGTCGAGGTGTTGGCGGGCGAACTGGACGGGGTGGGTGTCCGGGGACAGGCCGGTGGCCCAGACGTCGGCGACGAGTTCGTCGACGGCCTCCATGCCGGGCAGCGTCGGCGCGTCGATGCCGGTGGTGGTGCCGGGCAGGCGGCCGTCGCGTTCCTGGGCGGCGGCGCCGGCCGCCCACAGCGCTTCGCGCCGGCTGAGCCCGAAGCTGGCGAACGCGCCGGCCGTGGCGAGCGCCTCGAGGTGGGTTGTGGTGAGGTGGGCGCGGCGGGCCAGGTCGGCCATGTCGCGGTACGGGCCGTGCGCGGCGCGTTCGTCCTCGACGCGCTGGGCGACCTCGTCACCGAGGCTTCGCACCGAGGACAGGCCGAGCCGCACGGTAGGACCACCCGTGCCCCACCGGTGGGTCGGCTCGCCGGGTTCGGACCGCGACCGGGTGTCCGGAGTGGTGTGCAGGATCGCTTTGGCGTTGCTGGTGTTGATGTCAGGGCGCAGCACCCGCACGCCGTGGCGGCGGGCATCGTCCACCAAGGACTGTGGCGAGTAGAAGCCCATGGGTTGGGCGTTGAGCAGGGCGGCGCAGAACGCGGCGGGGTGGTAGCGCTTGAGCCAGGCCGAGGCGTAGACGAGGTAGGCGAAGCTCATGGCGTGGGACTCGGGGAAGCCGTAGTTCGCGAACGCCGACAGTTTCAGGTACACGTCGTCGGCCAGCGCCCCGGTGACGCCGCGTTCGGCCATGCCTTCGTAGAGGCGGGCCTTGAGACGGGCCATCTTGTGCATGGACCGCTTGGCGCCCATGGCGCGGCGCAGTTGGTCGGCCTCCGTGGGGTTGAACCCGGCCACGTCGATCGCGAGTTGCATGAGCTGTTCCTGGAACAGCGGCACGCCCAACGTCTTCTCCAGGGCGGGCCGCATCAGGTGGTGCGGGTAGGTGACCTCTTCCCGGCCGCGGGCGCGGCGGATGTAGGGGTGCACGGAGCCGCCCTGGATCGGGCCGGGCCGGATGAGGGCGACCTCGACGACCAGGTCGTAGAACTTCCGCGGTTGCAGGCGGGGGAGGGTGGCCATCTGCGCGCGGGACTCGACCTGGAACACGCCGACGGAATCGGCCCGGCAGAGCATCTCGTAGACGTCGGGGTCGTCCAGCGGCATGTGGGCCAGGTCGAGCTCGGAGTCGATCATGTCGAAGGCGTAGTGCAGGGCCGACAGCATGCCGAGGCCGAGCAGGTCGAACTTGACCAGGCCGACGGCCGCGCAGTCGTCCTTGTCCCACTGCAACACGGTGCGGTTTTCCATCCGGCCCCATTCGACCGGGCAGACCTCGATGACGGCGGGGTCGCAGATGACCATTCCGCCGGAGTGGATGCCGAGGTGGCGCGGGTAGGTCTGCAGGAGGTTGGCGTACGTGGCGACCTCGTCGGGCAGGCCGCCGGCTTCGGCGGGGCCGGCCCACGACGATCTCCAGTGGTCGATCTGTTTGCTCCAGGCGTCCTGCTGGCCGGTGGAGTAGCCGAACGCCTTCGCGACGTCGCGCACGGCCGAGCGGGGGCGGTAGGAGATGACGTTGGCGACCTGGGCGGTGTGGTGCCGCCCGTACGTCCGGTACACGTGCTGGATGGCTTCTTCGCGGCGGTCGGACTCGATGTCGATGTCGATGTCGGGCGGCCCGTCCCGTTCCGCGCTGAGGAACCGTTCGAACAGCAGCCCCCACCGCACGGCATCGACATTGGTGATGCCCAGCGCGTAGCAGACCGCGGAGTTGGCGGCCGAGCCGCGGCCCTGGCAGTAGATGTTGTTGTCGCGGCAGAAGTCCACGATGTCGTGCAGGATCAGGAAGTAGCCGGGGAAGTCCAGCGCCTGGATGGTGTCCAGCTCGTGGTCCAGTT
>Ga0081540_1003628_pt1 | contig 12111 bp, 16 predicted proteins | sample TabmetS2T1R1_FD_71024 | JGI IMG/M metagenome (GOLD analysis project Ga0081540, IMG submission 71024) | Tabebuia heterophylla rhizosphere microbial communities from the University of Puerto Rico - S2T1R1 | ecosystem: Host-associated > Plants > Roots > Rhizosphere ...
AAGGCACGTACCGCCTTCTCGCAAACGTGACGCACGGCCGGGGGATCCGTCATCCAGAGCGGCGTCGGGCCCGCTTCACTTGCCGATCCGAGCTCAGGTGGGAGATTTTGCAGGATGGCGTCTGATCCGCGCCGTCTTAAATCCTCCGGTAAGCGACGGAGATGAGTTGCTACGCCGCGCCAGCCGTCCAGCACCGTGAACAAGCCATAGATGGCCGCCTGTAACCTCGACGTGTGATCGTCCACATGGCTGGATTCTCCGAGTGCCGGGTCGATCATCGGCTGCAGGGCGACGACGCGCTGGATTAGTGTGCGCCGCTCAGCCTGCGTGTCTGGCAATTGCGTCCCAGCGAGCACAAGCATGCGCATAAACCGAACTGTGATTTCGGCTGCCAGAATTGCCGTTGACTCTGCGAGACGTCGCCGAGCGCTACCGAGGTCGGTCCCTGCTAGGACGATTCCCGCACAAGTGATCCCGATACAGATCTCGCTGCCGCGGGTGATCGCCAGCATGAAGACATCGGGACTTGCGCCACCAGTCGCGCCGAGGTTATCGGCAACGATGATCGCAGCGGTATAGCCAGCGAGCGCCGCAGAGTATGATGCGAAATTGCGGAGCAAGGTCGCTGCGAAAGCGCAAGCGCCGCCCCATACGGCCAGAAGTCCGAGGAGGGCAAGCCGATCCTGTGGAAAACAAGCAGTCAGAATGACGATCGTTATGCCACCGATCGCTGTACCGATCATTCTGAACCAGCCCTTGCGCATCGAAGCGCCGAGTTGAGGCAGGCACACGATCGCCGCGGAGGTACCAGCCCAAAAGGCATTGTCGAGCTCAAGCCAGAATGCCACAAAGAGGGCGAGGCACACCGACGCCCAGAGCCGAACAGCGTACAGCAGCGCGGGAGTGACTTTCGTCCAATTGACGAAAGCTGAATTCCATCGGCCCAGTGCACCTGCCCCCACCACCGCGGTGCGCCCGAATGCTTCTGCCATTACCGATCCTCGTCCATTGCGCCGAGCCGGAGCGAAGGCGTCTTCATTGATGTCCTCTGTCAGAGCGATAGGTCGGTGCGCTCTGTGCGATCATCCCGAATCGCCGAAGTCAGCTCTTCATCAGGGCGGTTCTAATTTCCGTTCATCAAGTCGAAGATAACGATACGACTGATCGCAGGCTTTGCATCGCTTGCTGTCGCTTTGTCATCAGTTGACGACGATGGAAGCGTTAGCGACCGGCAGACACACCAAATGTGGAGGGGGTCGCCCAACATGCGTCGACGAAAGGTTGAATAGCCTATTGCCGCCGTGCAGATCAGGTGAGCCGGTGGATTACAAGAATGCCGAACGCTAAGAAATGACAAAGCCTCATCAACCTGCGCAAAGCCAAGGCTGTCGAATCCTGAACTAATGAAATCATCCGGGTGGGCTAAGTCGCCTCACCGCTGAGATATCCTGGCTACGCGCCCCTTTGAAGGAGATGAACATGACCCAGGTATTTTTCCACTGTTCCAACACGCAGAAGGTTTTCGTCGATTATAGCGGCGCCGTAGTGGACGACCTCGCTGAAGCGCGCGATCATGCGGCCCGTCTCGTGCAGTCCTTCACCAACGAGCGCAACGTCGAGGATTGGCGTGACTGGGTTCTGCATGTCAGCGACGACCAGGGCGATGAGCTCTTCGTTGTGCCCTTCACGTTCGTGCTCGGTAAGCCGCATTGAAGGCCGCCATGCTAGTTCAGTCACTCTCCGAGAACACGCTGTACTGTTCGTTCTGTGGAAAGAGCCAGCACGAAGTCCGCAAACTGATTGCAGGCCCCACGGTCTTCATCTGCGACGAATGCGTCGAACTCTGCATGGACATCATCCGCGAGGAGAACAAGTCTTCGCTGGTGAAGTCGCGCGACGGGATTCCGACGCCGAAGGAAATCTGCAAGGTGCTGGACGATTACGTGATCGGCCAGAGCCATGCCAAGAAGGTGCTCTCGGTCGCCGTCCACAATCACTACAAGCGGCTCAACCACCAGACCAAGCACAACGACGTCGAACTCGCGAAGTCGAACATCCTGCTGATCGGTCCGACCGGTTCGGGCAAGACGCTGCTGGCGCAGACGCTGGCGCGGATTCTCGACGTGCCGTTCACGATGGCGGATGCGACCACGCTGACCGAAGCAGGCTATGTCGGCGAGGACGTCGAGAACATCATCCTTAAGCTGCTGCAGTCGGCCGACTACAATGTCGAGCGGGCGCAGCGCGGCATCGTCTATATCGACGAAATCGACAAGATCAGCCGCAAGTCCGACAATCCGTCGATCACCCGCGATGTCTCGGGCGAGGGCGTGCAGCAGGCGTTGCTGAAGATCATGGAAGGCACCGTCGCCTCCGTGCCTCCGCAGGGCGGCCGCAAGCATCCGCAGCAGGAATTTTTGCAGGTCGACACTACAAACATCCTGTTCATCTGCGGCGGCGCCTTCTCCGGTCTGGAGAAGATCATCTCCGCGCGCGGGCGTTCGACCTCGATCGGTTTCGCCGCGCAGGTTCTGGCGCCGGAAGATCGCCGTACCGGCGAAATCTTCCGTCACGTCGAGCCGGAAGACCTTCTGAAGTATGGCCTGATCCCGGAGTTCGTCGGCCGCTTGCCGGTGGTCGCGACGCTGGAAGATCTCGACGAGAATTCGCTGAAGAAGATCCTGACCGAGCCGAAGAACGCGCTGGTGAAACAGTACCAGCGGCTGTTCGAGATGGAAAATATCGAGCTCACCTTCGCCGACGAGGCGCTTGGCGCGGTCGCCCGCAAGGCGATCGAGCGCAAGACCGGCGCGCGAGGCCTGCGTTCGATCCTGGAGAGCATCCTGCTTGAGACCATGTTTGACCTTCCGGGCCTGGAAGGCGTCGAAGAGGTCGTGATCTCGCGCGAAGTGGTCGAGGGAACCGCGCGTCCGCTCTACATCTACGCGGACCGTTCCGACAGCGCGGTGGAAAGCAGAGCCATGGCGTGCTGAGCGTCCGACCAACTGCTTTGCACCACGGCGATACCTAATCGGCAAACATGATGGCGGCGGAGCTTTAGCAGAGAAGTGGAATTTGGATCAGACGCGATGCCGTTCTGTTTTAGCCTTAGGACCGTTGTTCAGTCTGTGCGCTTTTTGCGGACGCAGCTGCCGTGCATCGCTCCAAACCGCCTGCAGCAAGATCGCGCGCGAGTACCTCGCGATTCGTCCGTCTGTTCAGCTACGAGCGGATCATGATCGTCTGCTCCTGCAATTTGCTTAGCGACACCCAGGTGAGATCCGCCGTTGCGAGTGGCGCGACGCGGCCACGGATAAGCGATGTTTATGCATCGCTCGGCTGCACGACGCAATGCGGTCGCTGCGTCCGCACGATAAAAGCATTGTTGAGGGAATCAATTGATGTGGATGACCGAGTAGCGGCGATCAGGGCGATGAGCTCTTCTGCGGCAGCTCTGACCGCGGACGCCGGGCATCAGGGCAGCTGCTCCCTCCCAGTATCCGAAAGTCGCGGGGCCGCCTCGGCCGGCTACAGCGACCGTGATCGACAGCAATTCATGACAAAATCAGCGCAACTGGAGCAAAGCCTTGGCCGCAGGAATTCTGCATAACACGAGTTAAGCCCAATCGATCTCGCTTATCGACCGGCTGACGGAGGGTACTATGACGTTGCAGATCTCACGACGAGGCAGGCAATATCTGAAGACAGCGCAGACCTTGGTCCAATCCGCCCGCACCATGACAGATCGAGCAGTTGCGCATCGGTTGAAGACGCTTGCCGACGTGTACGAGCGGCGAGCGGAGCAAGCTTCGCATGTCGATGCGGCCAAGGCAGCTGCTCGCGCGGTCGCCGACGCCGAAGTATCGTTCGAAGGAGGTCGGACATGACACAGGTATTTTTCCATCGCTCCCACACGAACAAGGTCTTCCTCGATCATCGGCGTCGTGGTGAACGTTCTCACCGGGGCACGTGATGATGCGACCGGCTTCGTACAATCCTTCACCAGCGAACGGAGCCTCGAGGATTGGCGTGACTGGGTTCTGCATGTGAGCGACGATCAGGGCGATGCGCTGTTCGTCGTCCCCTTCGCCTTCGTGCTTGGCAAGTCGCATTGAGGGCGCAGCTGTCCCGATTAGCTGAAAGCCAGTTCCGATCCCCGGCACGTCTCTCCCGTGTCCGTTGCCGGGCCCCTGCGGCCGGTCCTTTCCCCCTCCCGAGGACCGGCCGCCCTTTCGATGCGAATGACGCAAATAATGGAGCACTCAATGAAAAGCCTCTTCACGTCCGCCGAGCAGATCATCCGGCGGCGGCTGACGGAATTCCTTGACGGCACGCTTGATGCCAAATCAACCCGCGCGTGACGGCATGAGGAGCCATGCTCATGAGGAAGTTGGTGTTCGCGCTTGTGGTTATCGTGCTGTGGTCGCCGTGCTTCGCCCGAACTATTTTGAAATCCGAGCCTCTGCTGCTCGCACCGTATGAGATCGCCTACGTGGAGGATGCCTCGTGTCTTGCCGGAAAGGTGCTCAAGGTGACCGGTGCGATCAGGGGGCTCGACCGGAGACGAGCGTGCGTCGCGCTCGACACTGTACAGACGCTACTCACTAAAGAGGGTGCGGGTCGTTTCGGCGACGTGACTGATCGTGAAGCGACAAGGTATTGATGACGAAGCAATCGATCATCACGCGATGGCAATCCGACAAGAGCACGATGGCGGCGGCCGCCTATCGCGACGTGCCGACGCGATCTCCGGAGGACTTCAATACACTTCAGGGGGCGCGCTTGTGGCTGGAACGCCACGCCGATCGTTAGTCGGCCGTTCAAGTTGATAGAACCGCGTCCATGCGTTCGGTTGTAGCCTTGCTGCAGAACGGACCGGCTGCCAGCTCCGAAGAATTGCGAACGTTTGGTCGCCACCTGCGCCAGAAAGCCATCGAACACATCTTTTGGCAGTCCGCCGAGAATTGCCGCGTTCTTGGGTTCTTCAACGGGACGGCTCGCCGGTTGACGCAACACATTTGCAACACGGCCTGACTAAGCTATTGACATTGAAGAGCTGAGAAAGGTTTCCTAATCCGTAGGTCACCGACAATGCGCTGCCTGATGCGGTGATCGTGACTGGCCTGCGGAAAAAGGTTCGCCCCCACTTAAAGGGGTGAGAGCAATTTTTATAAGATATTGATTTTGCAAAATTATTTCGCGTTTAGCGCGAGTCCCTCCCTCTCCGCCACAATAAAACGGCTTCGAGAAAGCCCCGTAAAATAAGGCCTTACTGCAGCCGGTCCCAGACGCCAGCCCGTCGCCACCGCACGAAGCGATTGTAACAAGTGGTGCGGGGACCATAGGTCTCGGGCAGGTCGCGCCACGGAGCACCTGAGCGGAGGACCCAGAAAATGCCACTGAGCACGCGACGGTCGTTTACGCGCCGAACCCCACGCGGTTTGTTCGGCAGCATCGGTTTGATTGCGGTCCATTCGTAGTCGCTGAGTTCGTAGCGCATGATTCGAGGCTCCGGTTTCGGAGCTTCAATCACGTTTAGAGCAGCGCCACCAACCCCCGGTGGCCGGTCGCGGTCCTGCTAATGCTTTGAAGTTACTTCCGCTTCATGGCGGCACAAGGGACATTGCCGGATTCCTGGTGGCCCGGCCCCGTCGCGAATGACGTTGGGGATGTCCGCTTGCAGGCACTTGTCCACTGCAAGCGTCGCTGGCGAGCTGCCGGGCGTCAGTCGCGCGATAGGGACAGCCCCGCGAGAAGCGGAGCGTACGCGGCGAGCCTGCGGGATACGAACTCCGCGAAGAGCCGCACGCGCTTCGTCTTGCGTGTCTCTCCCTGTGTGAGAAGCCAGACTGTTCCGTACATGTGCAGGTCGGTGCCCGGCACCCTCACCAGCAGCGGGTCGGCATCGCCGACGAAGCACGGCAGTGTCGTGATCCCGAGCCCTTGCCGTACAGCAACGATCTGCGCCCCGGCGTCACTGGTCCTGAATGGAACCCCCGTGGTACGAACCTCACCCTCGCTGGCCCAATCCGGAATTCCATGAATGCTGATGACGATCCAGCGGATAGGATCAGGCGCGCCCGCACGCCACGCGGCCAGTCGATCGCGGGACATGTAGACGCCGCCGAACAGCTCCGGTCCCTTCAGGCCGTGAAGATTGAGCGGCAGGGTTTTGCGGTCGTAGACGACGCGGATAGCCACGTCGGCCTCCCGGTTGGTCAGATTTGCCAGCTCGCCGAACGACAGGATTTCCATCTCGATGTCCGGATGCAGACGCGCGAAATCCGCGAAGTCCGGCATGAGCAGGTGTGTCGCGAGCGGCGGCGCCAGCGTCACCCGCAGACGCCCGCGCACGCTCTGGTCGCGCCCGAAGACGCGCGTCTCCAACTGGTGCGACGACGCTTCCATCTGGTCCGCGAACTCGAGGACCTCCTCGCCTGCAGCCGTCAGGCGGTAGCCCGAAGGCAGCTTTTCGAACATGTGGACCCCGAGGCGTTCCTCGAGCTGGGCGATGCGTCGCAGCACTGTCGCGTGGTTCACACCGAGGCGCTCGGCGGCAGCCCGCACCGAGCCTCCGCGCGCGACGGCAAGAAAGAAGCGAACGTCATCCCAATCGATCATGGTGCAATCCCGCACCGCGCGGTGCGCCTTCCAAAGCCCGTATCTACGCCTCCTACAGCAGTATGGGCAGTCATCATAGCCGGTGCCGACCAAGCAAGGCCCAATTCCGAAACGGCGGACAGCGATCATCGCGGCTGGCGTCAGTCGTCCGGCCGGATCGATTTCGCACCACCGATGTGCGCGCTTCCGCACTCAACGCCCGACGCCGGCGGACCTATGTCGAGGTTCTCGGGGGCAGATGCTGTTCCGGCACCACGAAAGGAGAAGTTATGGGAAAGCTTGAGGGTAAGGTTGCAGTCATCACGGGTGGCGCTACCGGCATCGGCCGCGCCGCAGCAAAGCGCTTCATCCATGAAGGCGCCTTCGTCTTCATCTTCGGCCGCAGACAGGAAGCGCTCGACGCGGCTGTGGCCGACCTCGGGCCCAATGCCCGCGCGGTGAAGGGCTCGGTCTCCGATCTGGCCGACCTCGACCGACTCTACGCGGCGGTGAAGGCCGAGCGCGGATCCCTCGACATCGTCTTCGCCAATGCCGGGGCGGGAAGCCAGCTTCGGCTCGGCGAGATCACCGCCGCACAGGTTGATGAAACCTTCGGCACCAACGTGAAGGGTACGATCTTCACGGTCCAGAAGGCGCTGCCGCTGATGGGCCAGGGCGGTTCGATCATCCTGACCGGATCGAGCGCCGGCACCACGGGCGCTCCGGCAATGAGCGCCTACAGCGCGAGCAAGGCGGCAGTGCGCAACCTCGCACGGACCTGGGCGGAGGACCTGAAGGGCAGCGGCATCCGGGTAAACGTGCTGTCGCCCGGGGCGACAGCGACCGAACTCGCGAAGGAAGCGCTCGGCGAGGAGGGTCAGAAGGTCTTCGCCTCGATGACTCCGCTCCAGCGCATGGCCGATCCGGCGGAGATCGGGGCAGTGGCCGCCTTTCTCGCGTCGTCGGACAGCAGCTTCATGACCGCCAGCGAAGTCGCCGTCGACGGCGGCTTGGCGCAACTCTGACCCCCGGCGCGGTCCCGTGCCTGGCCCACATAACGAAAGGTAAAAGATCATGAAAATACTGGAAGATAAGGTCGCAGTCATCACGGGCGGAAGCAGCGGGATTGGGTTGGCCACAGCCAAGCGCTTCGTGGAAGAAGGTGCGCACGTCGTGATCACCGGGCGACGAGAGAAAGACCTGCAGGAGGCCGCTGCCTTCATCAAGAGAAACGTTACGACGGTCGTGAGCGACGTGTCGCGCTTGGAAGATCTGGACCGGCTTTATGCCGTCGTAAGAGAGAAACATGGTCACATCGACATTCTCTTCGCAAACGCGGGCGCGGGGACGATCGCACCGCTCGCGGTAGCTACTGAGGCCCATTTTGACCAGACCTTCGATGTGAACGTAAAGGGGCTGTTCTTTACGGTGCAGAAGGCCCTTCCTCTCTTCAAAGACGGCGGTTCGATTATCCTGAACTCTTCCGTCTCGAACGTGTTGGGGCTGCCAGGGTTTAGCGCCTACGCCGCGAGTAAGGCGGCTGTGCGCAACTTCTCGCGCGCTTGGACGCTGGAGCTGAAAGACCGCAAAATCCGCGTGAATACGATGAGCCCCGGACCAACCGAAACCCCTGCCTTAGAGACAACGACGGGCCTTACCCCTGAGCAAGCCGAGCAAGCGGCCGGCCAATTTGCTTCACAGATCCCAATGGGTCGCAGGGGCAAGCCAGAGGAAATCGCGGCTGCCGTCACGTTCCTCGCCTCCGATGAGAGTTCGTTCATCACCGGCGTTGATCTCGCCGTCGATGGAGGCATGGCGCAGGTCTGACGCCGACATTAACACAACATCAGAGAAGCATCATGAGCTACGCAATTATCGGCTTCGGCAATATCGGCCGGGCCGTGGCGAAAGCGTTTGCCCGCAATGGCATCGAAGTATCCGTTGCAACCACGCGCGACCCGGAAAGCTTTGCATCCGCCGCGGCCGCGATCGGACCCACGATCATTCCCAAAAAAATGGCGGATGCGGTCAAGGCGGACATCGTCTTTTTGGCCGTCCGCTTCGAGTCGCACCAGGATGTCGCGAAGGCGCTGCCCACCTGGCAGGGGAAGACGATCGTCGATGTGACCAATGCCTACGGCGTGTCCCCTGAGAAACTGGGCGGACAACCTTCGTCCAAGGCCGTCGCGCAGGCCTTCGCTGGCAGTCGACTGGTCAAGGGCTTCAATCATTTGGCCGCTGCCGTCCTTGACCAAGATCCGGCCGTACATGGTGGCAGAAGAGTCGTGTTCCTGGCGAGCGACGATGACGACGCCGCAGCGGAGATTGGTGCGCTTGCGGAAGATCTCGGCTTCGCGCCGATCAAACTTGGCGGGCTTTCGGGAGGTGGGCTGCTAGTCCAGGCGCGCGGAAATAGCTGGGGTCAACTGATCTTCAAGGACCTAGTCAAGTTCGACTGATGAACACACGACGTCCCCACCGGCAGGGACACGACGCACGCGATCGGATCGAGCGTGATCCGATCGGAGCGAAATGGAGAAATTCCCATGAGTACCGAGAAGAAAATCCAAACCGTGAAGGACTTCTTCGCCGCGATCGGCCGCGGTGACAGGGAGGGACTGCTGGCGCTGGTCGCCGAGGACATCGAGTGGATCATCCCGGGCGAGGAGTGGCCGCTGGCCGGAACACACCGCGGACACGCAGGGCTGGCGGATTTGCTTGAGACGGCATCCAAGTCGATAGAAGCGTCCACGGAACCCCGGGAGTTCGTAGCGCAAGGAGAACGGGTCCTGGTCGTCGGCTTCGCGAGGGGAAAGATCAAAGCCACGAACAAGACGTTCGAGGACGACTGGATCTTCGCCATCACGGTCCGGGACGGCAGACTGACCAACATCCGGGAATACGTCGATACGCAAGCACTGGCGCGGGCGGCGCAGATAGACGCGTCCGTAGCGGTGCGCAAAGCGCCGCGCCGAGGTCATGGCGCGTCATTTTCGAGGCCGTGAGTGGATTGCCGATGTCGTACTGAATGGCGTTACGCCGGCGACCGGCGATTTCCAGCAGCGAGCCATGATCGCGCTCGAGGAAGATCGAAAGCTTCGGGCCGCTTGCTTCATACTCTTTGGCGCGGTCCTGGTCGCCGCTGAGCAGGGCGGCCGGAATGCTGGTGTCGAGCTTCGAAAGGCTCCATTCCAGCGCTGCGCGGACTTCGGCAAACGAACGCTGAGAGGCGATCCTGACGTGCTCGACTGCGATGGTTCTGGATGTGCGGGTAGCTTCGGTCATGCTCCATTCCTTTTTAGGTGGGCAGGGCTTATGACAAGGGGGCGCCGTTAGCGCTCCCCCGTTACAGGTGCATTTGATTCGTCGTGCCGCGGCTAAGACTCTATGCCGACAGCCAGACTGGGATTAATCACTTCCGGCGTTCGGCTCGCGCGTGCTTCCCAGCCCGGGACCGTTTGCGCTGGCTCGCGGTCGGTCGTGAGAGTTGGAATGCAATCAGGACGCGCCGAGGAGCCATTGAGCACATTGACGAGGCTCGCACGAGCGCGATCGAACCAAGTCGAGCGATCGATGATAGATTTGTCCCGGATCGTCACAGTCGCAGTCATGCCGGATATAAGTGGTACGCCGGACGGCACTTCGTCGATTGCGATGCGAACCGGAACACGCTGCGCCAACCGTACCCAGGTGTAAATCGGGTCCACGTTCGGGAGTCCTTGTGCACCGGCGGATGCGCCAGAATCGCTGAGGCCGCGGGTGATCGTTTTAACGTGCCCGATGATCGGAGCTGAATAGCCCATCAATTTCGCCTCGGCGCGGGCTCCCGAGCAAACCCCGGGCCATCTTGGTCTCTTCAAAATATCCATCGATCCAGAAACTATCGGTGTCGATGATCGAAACATTGACGACACCCTGGCGAGCATAGTCGCCAGCACGCAGCAGCAGGTTGGTGACGAAACCATTCACCGGGCTGCGCACCTCGGTACGCTTCAGGTTTACCTTTGCCTGAGCGACCTGGTCCTGCGCGGCTTCGAAAGCAGCTTTGGCCTGCACCGCATTGCCAGCGAAGACCTGCTGCTGCTCGGGGGTCGTCGCGAGGTCCGACAACTGAAGCCGTCGCTCCGATTGCCGCTCCTTCACCTGCACGTCAGCGGCCCTCTGCTGCAGCGTCGCCCTGCTGTCGCGCAGGGCGTTATCAAAATCGAACTGATCGATCACATACAGGAGTTCGCCCTTGTGCACGAATTGATTGTCGAAAACGCGTAGCTCCCTGATCCGACCCGGACGACTTGTTAGAATTCTTGTAAACGTGGGCAAGACCACACATGGAGCGTTGGCTGGAGATTTATAAGGGGATCTGCGGATTTCATGGATGCTGTGGCTAATTGGCATTTTTGGCATCGACGGACAGATCGAGGTGGAGAGATCTTGGCTTGAACCCAAGCCGAGTGCGATCCCGGAATGATCGTCGCTTCGTGATATCCCGGTCCTTGGTCTCCGGCAGCAACAGCAGCCCAACCACGAAGGGCATGACCGCGATGATGATCGAGTACCAAGGCCCGTCGAAGACGTTGCGTCTTTGCGATGCGATAACCGGTATACCGGAAGCGGGAAAGCCGCTCAGCAGACGAACCAATTTGCCGCTATGCAGCTCATCGAACACGCCAAGCAAAGGAAGAAAAGCAATGCCATAGCCGATTTCGGCAGCTTGTCTTACCGCGCGAACGTCGTTGGCAAGAAATCCACTAGGCACTCGCACCTGGTGGGATCCTTCGGGGATGGCAAACGTAACACGTCGAAATCCGGTTCGACATTGTGCACGAGGTGTGCCGCTCGAGATCGTCTGGCACGCAGGGTGTGCCATGCCGCTCGACATAGCTCGGGGCGGCAACCAAAATGCGCTCTGCCGTCCAGCTTCGGCGCATGACGAGTGATGAATCTGCGACTTCGCCGCGGCGTAGGGCAAGGCCACCTACTTCGATGCACATCAAAGATTCGACCATCGCAAAGGCACGCGGGTTACCCACCAATTCCGCGCGTACGTGCCGCTTCTCGCGGGACTATCCTATTCCCACTGACAAGCGGAAGGTCTCCGGCTACGCGTACCCAACCCTGGTTCGCGCACTGGATCGCAAGACCAGCCAAAAGTGAGAGACGTGAATGGCCGTGGTTGAGCCAGCGCACGGTCGATCCGCGCATGGTGCATTGACGCACAACCGTTGTCGAGAAATTGGCGAATCCCGCCCGGGTGGGCGCGATCCTAGTTACTCCGCACGTTCGCTCCCTCCTTCAACAATCCAAGCGATGCTTTGGCCGGGGCCAAAATAGGAACGACTCTCATCCCATGTCCAATCTAGACGTCCTCTTTAGACCCTACAGGCTGAGCGCACTTTACCTGCCGAACCGCGTCGTCATGGCTCCGATGACTCGGTCCGTCTCTCACGGCGGCGTGCCGACCGCAGAGGTCGCCAGCTACTATCGTCGGCGTGCTGAGCATGGCGTCGGTCT
>Ga0081540_1003629_pt1 | contig 12111 bp, 8 predicted proteins | sample TabmetS2T1R1_FD_71024 | JGI IMG/M metagenome (GOLD analysis project Ga0081540, IMG submission 71024) | Tabebuia heterophylla rhizosphere microbial communities from the University of Puerto Rico - S2T1R1 | ecosystem: Host-associated > Plants > Roots > Rhizosphere ...
TCGGTGGTCCCGACCATGTCACGATCGCGCTCGTGGTTCATGGCCAGGCGTTGCGGGCGTTTCATTCGGCTTCCGCCAATCCTGATCTTTCCAAGCGCGTCAGCCAATTCTCGAAAGCCGGCCTCGAACTCGCCGTCTGCGGCAACACCATGAAGTCGCAGAATGTCACGCTGAAGGATTTGCTGCCGGGCTTCATTGCCGCCGAGCGCGGCGGCGTGGTGCGGATCGCGGAGTTGCAATCGCAAGGCTATCTTTACCTGAGGCCATGAGCCTTCGCAGGCTGACGCGAACAGATCACATCGAAGGCTCATTGGGGCGGCTTGATCGCCGCAGTTTCGCCGGCTCCATCGAACTGAATGTCTCGATCGTTCGCGTGCGGCCGCAATGGCTGCTGCACGCGCACTGACGCAACGCCGCCATGCGGATAGCGTCTGCCGCGAGCGTATGGGCAATGCGGCGCGCATGAACCGTTGCGGGCCACTTCACGACTTCGTGCACGTGACCATTGGTGTCGCCATTTCCCAAAGCCGCTTGGATCCCCAATAAAATCAACGCTGGTGCGCAGACTATATTTTTGGATCGAACCGGCGCGAATGGCGTTATATTATCCTAGATAGGCCCATTCCGTCCGGCCACCTGCGCCCAACCAAATATTGACTTTCCGGCCCTGCCCCCGAAAGCTGCCCGAAGCCCGAAATCGATCGATCCAAGCGAACAGGCATCATGAATTCCGTCAAAACACTTGAAAACCATGGCCAGGCGATCTGGCTCGACTTCCTCGCCCGCGGCTTCGTCGCCAAGGGCGACCTCAAGGCGCTGATCGATACCGATGGTGTCAAGGGTGTGACATCGAATCCGTCGATCTTCGAAAAAGCGATCGGCAGTTCTGACGAATATGACGGCGCGATCGGTAGCGCCCTGAAGTCCGGCGATCGCCCCGTCGCCGACCTGTTCGAGGCGCTCGCGGTCGAAGATATCCAGCACGCCGCTGACGTGTTGCGCCCGGTGTACGACCGCTCGAACGGCGACGACGGTTTCGTCAGCCTCGAAGTCTCGCCCTATCTGGCGATGGACACCAAGGCAACCATCGCCGAAGCCGAACGGCTCTGGAAGGACGTCGATCGCAAGAACCTGATGGTCAAGGTGCCGGCCACGGCGGAGGGCCTGCCCGCGATCGAGCATCTGATCGGCGAAGGCATCAGCATCAACATCACCTTGCTGTTCTCGCAGGACGTCTATCGCGACGTCGCGGAGGCCTATATCGCCGGCCTGGAGGAATACGTCGCCAACGGCGGCGATCCCTCGCATGTCGCCAGCGTCGCCTCTTTCTTCGTCAGCCGCATCGATACCGCCGTCGACAAGCAACTCGACGACAAGATCGCCAAGGCCAATGATCCCAGCGAGAAGGAACGGCTGAGCGCGTTGAAGGGCAAGGTCGCCATCGCCAACGCCAAGCTCGCCTATCAGGACTACAAGCATCTGTTCTCGGGCCCGCGTTGGGAGAAGCTCGCAGCCAAGGGCGCGAAGCCGCAGCGGCTGCTGTGGGCTTCCACCGGCACCAAGAACAAGGACTACAGCGACGTGCTGTATGTCGAGGAGCTGATCGGTCCCAACACCGTCAACACCGTGCCGCCGACAACGCTGGAAGCGTTCCGCGACCACGGCAAGCCGCGCGACAGCCTGGAAGAAAACATCGAGGATGCGCGCCGCGTGCTGGACGAACTCGAGAAGTCCGGCATCTCGCTCGACGACATCACTGCAGAATTGGTCAAGGACGGCGTCAAGCTGTTCGCGGATGCCGCCGACAAGCTCTATGGCGCCGTCGCGCAGAAGCGCGCCGCCTCGCTCGGTGGAGGTATCGACGAGCAGCAGATTGCCATCGGCGACGGCATCAGGAAAGCCGTCGAGAAGAGCACCGAGGACTGGCGCGCCTCGGCCAAAATCCGCCGGTTGTGGCAGAAGGACAAATCGGTCTGGACCGGCGACGACGAAAACAAATGGCTGGGCTGGCTGAACAGCGCGGCCGCCGCCGACGTCGACGATTACGAGGACTTTGCCCGCCGGGTGAAGGGGCAGAATTTCAGCGATGCCGTCGTGCTCGGCATGGGCGGATCGAGCCTTGGACCGGAAGTGCTGGCGGAAACCTTTGCGAAGAAGTCCGGCTTTCCCAAACTGCATGTGCTCGATTCCACCGATCCCGCGCAGGTGCGCGCGATGGAGGATGCGGTCGACCTCGCCCACACGCTCTTCATCGTCTCCAGCAAATCCGGCGGCACGACCGAACCGAACGTGATGAAGGACTATTTCTTCGATCGCGTTGCCAAGACCATCGGCAAGGACAAGGCCGGCCATCGTTTCATCGCCGTGACCGATCCCGGTTCGTCGCTGCAGAAAGTCGCGACCAAACAGGGTTTTGCGCGCATCTTCCATGGCGATCCAGCGATCGGCGGGCGTTACTCGGTGCTGTCGCCGTTCGGTCTGGTGCCGGCAGCCGCCGCCGGCATCGACGTTCGCAACCTGATCACGTACGCGCTTGCGATGGTGCGCTCTTGCGGCGCCGACGTGCCGCCGCACGAAAACCCGGGCGTGCAGCTCGGGCTGGCGATGGGCCTTGCCGGCCTCGAAGGCCGCGACAAGGTGACGATCACCGCATCGCAGAAGGTCGCCGATTTCGGCGCCTGGGCCGAACAGCTCATCGCCGAATCCACCGGCAAGGAGGGCAAGGGCCTGATCCCGATCGATGGCGAGCCGCTCGGCGATCCATCGCTCTACGGCAACGACCGCTTCTTCATCGATATCCGCACCGAAGGCGAGGATGACGCCTCGCATGATGATCGGCTCAATGCGCTCGAGGCGGCCGGGCATCCCGTCGTGCGCATCGTCATGAAGTCGATCGATCACATCGGCCAGGAATTCTTCCGGTTCGAGATGGCCACCGCGGTGGCCGGCGCAGTGCTGGGCATCAACCCGTTCAACCAGCCGGACGTGGAAGCCGCCAAGATCAAGACCCGCGAGTTGACCGGCGCATTCGAAAAGACCGGCGCGCTGCCCGCGGAAAAGCCCGTCATGTCCACCGATGAGGCCGATCTCTACACCGACGAGCATAACGCTGCCGAGTTGCGCAAGGCTGGTGCCGACGGCACGCTCGGCTCCTGGATCAAAGCGCATCTTTCGCGTTCGGAGAGCGGCGACTACGTCGCCCTGCTCGCCTATATCGCGCGCGATCCCGGCACGATCGGCTCGCTGCAGAAGATGCGGCTCGCGGTGCGCGACGAGCGTCACGTCGCGACCTGCGCCGAATTCGGTCCGCGCTTCCTGCACTCCACCGGACAGGCCTACAAGGGCGGCCCCGACAGCGGCGTGTTCCTGCAGATCACGATCGACGACGCCGAGGATCTGAAAGTGCCCGGTCAGAAGGCGAGTTTTGGCATCATCAAGGCGGCGCAGGCGCGCGGTGATTTCGACGTGCTCACCGAACGTGGACGGCGCGCGCTGCGTGTCCATCTCAAAGGAAGTCTCGGATCGGGCCTGTCCGCTCTCGATGCCGCGATTTCGGAAGCGCTCAGTTAGGAAAGCAAGGACATGCAACTCGGCATGATCGGCCTCGGCCGGATGGGCGGCAACATCGTCCGCCGGCTCATGAAGAACGGCCACACCGCGGTGGTCTACGACAAGGACGCGAAGGCGGTCGCAGGCCTTGCCGCCGAAGGCGCAACCGGCGCGAACACGCTGGAAGATTTCGTGGCGAAGCTCGAAAAGCCGCGCACCGCTTGGGTGATGCTACCGGCCGGCAAGATCACCGAGGCGACCATCGAGGCGCTGGCCGGGCTGATGCAGCAAGGCGATGTCATCATCGACGGCGGCAACACGTTCTGGCAGGACGATGTCCGCCGCGGCGCGGCCCTGAAAGCGCAGGGTCTGCATTATCTCGACGTCGGCACCAGCGGCGGCGTCTGGGGCATCGAACGCGGCTATTGCATGATGATCGGCGGCGACAAGCATGTCGTCGACCGGCTGGATCCAATCTTCAAGACGCTGGCGCCCGGCATTGGCGACATCCCGCGCACGAGCGGACGCGAGGGTCGCGATCCGCGCATCGAGCAAGGCTACATCCACGCCGGCCCGTCCGGCGCCGGACACTTCGTCAAGATGATCCACAACGGCATCGAGTACGGCCTGATGCAGGCCTATGCCGAGGGATTTGACATCCTGAAGAACGCCAACATCGATGCGTTGCCGCCGGAACATCGCTTCGACATGAACATCGCCGACATCGCCGAAGTGTGGCGGCGCGGCAGCGTGATCCCGTCCTGGCTGCTCGATCTCACCGCATCCGCGCTCGCCGAAAACCAGACGCTCGACAATTACTCCGGCTTTGTCGAGGATTCCGGCGAAGGCCGCTGGACCGTCAATGCCGCCATCGACGAGGCAGTGCCGGCGGAAGTGCTGACCGCTGCGCTCTATACGCGCTTCCGTTCGCGCAAGGATCACACCTTCGCGGAAAAGATCCTGTCCGCGATGCGCGCCGGGTTCGGAGGCCACAAGGAGCCGCCGAAAAAGCCGGGTTCGAAGGTGTGAGGCATGGCGGTCAGTAAAGCAGCAAAGCAAAAGCCAGATCCCTGCTCCTTCGTCATCTTCGGCGTCAGCGGCGATCTCGCGCATCGGCTGGTGATTCCGGCGCTCTATAACCTCGCGGTCGCCGATCTCCTGCCGGACAAATTCTGCGTGGTCGGCATTGCGCGCAAGGGCATGACCAGCGCTCAACTGCGCGACAGCTTGATGAAAGGCCTGCGGCAGTTCGCCACCCGCAACGTCGACGATGCGATCGCCGAGCGCCTTCTTGCATGCGTCACCTGTATCGAGGCCGATCCGAAGGAGCCTGAATCGTTCGATGTGATGAGCCGGCAGCTCGACGCGCTGGAGAGCGCTCGTGAAACCGGAGGTAACCGGCTTTTCTATCTGGCGACACCGCCCAACGCATTCCTGCCGATCAGTCGCGAACTCGGCCGCACCGGCATGCTGGCGGAGAATGGCGTATGGCGGCGGCTGGTCGTCGAAAAGCCATTCGGAACCGACCTCGCTTCGGCAAGGGCGCTCAACAGTGAATTGCTCAAGCTGGTCGAAGAGCACCAGATCTATCGGATCGACCATTATCTCGGCAAGGAAACGGTGCAGAACATTCTGGTGTTGCGCTTCGCCAACGGCATGTTCGAGCCGATCTGGAACCGCAACCATATCGATCACATCCAGATCACCGTCGACGAAAAACTCGGCGTCGGGCATCGCGGCAGCTTCTACGACGCAACCGGCGCGTTGCGCGATATGGTGCCGAACCATCTGTTCCAACTGCTATCGCTGGTGACGATGGAGCCGCCGGTGAAATTCGACGCCCATTCGGTGCGCTCCGAAAAGGCCGAAGTGCTTTCCGCGATCCAGACCCAGAGCGAGCAAGAGGCGCTGCACAATTCCGTGCGCGGCCAATATCGGGGCGGCAGAATCGGCGATACCGAAATCGAGGACTATCGCAAGACCCCCGACGTCAAGCCCGGCAGCACCACCGAGACCTATGCCGCGCTGAAGCTGACCATCGACAACTGGCGCTGGGCCGGCGTTCCCTTTTATCTCCGCACCGGCAAGGCGCTCGGCGTCAAGCGCACCGAGATCGCGATCAAGTTCAAGCAGGCGCCGTTCGCGATGTTCCGCGACACGCCGGTGGATCGGCTGTCGCAGAATTACCTCATCATCTCGACCGAGCCGACCGAGGGCATCGCGCTGCAATTCAACACCAAGGTGCCCGGGCCGAACATCAACATCGACGGCGTCGAGATGAAGTTCCGCTACAAGGATTATTTCCAGGCGGAACCTTCTACCGGCTACGAGACGCTGATCTATGACTGCATGATCGGCGACAACATCCTGTTTCAGCGCGCCGACAGCGTGGAAGCCGGCTGGCAGGCGGTGCAGCCATTCCTCGATGCCTGGAAGAACGCCGGCGGCAAGGGGCTCAAGGTTTACGAACCTGGCAGCGAAGGACCGGAGGAAGCCAACGATTTGCTTGAACGCGACGGCCGTAGCTGGCGGAAACTAGGCTGAGCCATGACAGGGAACGGCAATCGCCAGATCGTTACGATTGCCGATCCGGCGGCGCTGGCGACGGCAGCCGCCGAGCGCGTGATGAACAGAATTGCCGCAAATAGCGGCCGCGTGGCGATCTGCCTGACCGGCGGATCGAGCCCGAAGCAACTTTATCAATTGCTCGCGACGGATGCGTACCGAAGCAGAATTCCCTGGGAGCGCGTGCACTGGTTCATCGGCGACGAACGCTTCGTGCCGGCCGGCGATCCGCTCAACAACATGGCAATGGCTCGCGCGACCTTTCTGGATCGCTGCGCGCCGGCCGCAAACATCCATCCGATCCCGACCGCGACTGCCGATCCTGCCGATCCCGACCGGAGCGCTGCGCTTTACGAACAGGAGCTGCGGTCGTTCTATGGGACGGATACGCTGGGTCAAGCGAGACCCTTGTTCGACCTCGTGCTGATGGGGGTCGGCCCGGACGGCCATACCGCCTCGCTGTTTCCCGGATATCCCGCGGTCGAGGAGACCGCACGCTGGGTCGTCGGCGTCCCCAAGGCCAATGTCGAGCCGTTCGTACCGCGAGTGACCCTCACGCTGCCCACGCTCGCCTCCTGCCGCGAAATGCTGTTCGAGATTGCCGGTCCCGGGAAGCGCACGATCTTGAAGCGGGCGCTGGCAGGCGAGAACCTTCCGGCCAATCGAGCGCGCTCGATCGGCGAGACGATCTGGCTGGTGGACAGGGCCGCGCTTCCGGAGGACTTTCGTGGGCAGTGAGACGCCTTGCGCGCTGGTGGTGATGGGCGTCTCCGGCTCGGGCAAGAGCACCATCGGCGAGAGCGTGGCGAAGCGCCTGCATTGGAGCTACGTGGACGGCGACAAGTTTCACCCGGCAAGCAATGTCGCGAAGATGAGCGCGGGCGAACCACTCACCGACGAGGACCGCTGGCCGTGGCTGCAGGCGATCGCCGACGAGATCGACCGCCTCGCTGCATCCGGCGCGCGCGCCGTGATCGCCTGCTCGGCGTTGAAGCGCAGCTATCGCGAGATTCTCGTCCACGGCCGCGAGGATGTCAGGATCGTCTTCCTCGACGGCACGCAGGATTTGATCGCGGAACGGCTCGCTGCCCGCAAGGGCCATTTCATGCCGCCAGGCCTGCTCGCCAGCCAGTTCAGGACGCTGGAACGGCCGGGCGCGGACGAGCGGCCGATCACGGTATCGATCGATGCGCCGATTGCGCGCATCGTGGATGAGATCGTCAGTCAACTGCACCTGGTTTCCCAATGACACGTATCGCGCTTGTTGTTTCCGACGTCGACGGCACCTTGCTGACCAAGAACAAGATTCTCACCGATGGCGCGAAGGCCGCGGCGCGCAAGCTGCACGCGGCCGGCATCGGCTTCACCATCGTCTCCAGCCGTCCGACCATCGGGATGGGTTTTCTGATCGAGCCGCTTGCGATCACACTCCCCATCGGGGCCTTCAACGGCAGTTCGATCGTTGATTCCAGGCTCAAGCCGATCGAACAGCATTTGATTCCGCCGGCCGTGGCGCAGCGGGGCATCGACGTGCTCGATGCGTTCGGCGTCGATATCTGGCTGTTCAGCAACGAGCGCTGGTACACCCGCAACCCCGACGGCGAATACGTCCCGCACGAGAAGCTGGCGATCAAGGCCGATCCGACCATTGTCGCCGACTTCACTCCCCACTTGCAGGAAGCCTGCAAGATCGTCGGCGCCAGCTCGGACGCCGCACTGCTGCAGCGTTGCGAGGCCGCGATGAAGGAGGCGGTCGGCCGCGAAGCCACCGCGGTTCGTTCGCAGACCTATTACCTCGACGTCACGCCGCCCGGTCATGACAAGGGCACCTTCGTCGCATCGATCGCGGAACGGCTGGGCATTCCGGCGGAGCGTGTGGCGACGATCGGCGACATGGAGAACGACCTGCCGATGTTCGCCAGAAGCGGCGTCTCGTTTGCCATGGGCAACGCCGCCGACGGCATCAAGCAGCGCGCGACGCACGTCACCGACAGCAATGAGCGTGACGGCTTCGCGGCGGCGATGGAGACGGTGCTGAAGCTCGCTTAAATTGCGCCATATCAAGCGCTCATGAAGGATAAATCGAGGAATTCTGAAAGCCTTCGCCCGGCAGATCCGCTTCTGTTGGTTGCTGCGAACCAGCACGCGCGAGCCGGTGTCTGGCCGCCGTTACTGCCATGAGGCAGGCTCACCCAGCCCGGGCCTGCTGCGGCGACGACGGACCCGGCTCGCGCGATTTTTTCCGATAGTCGACACCTCAACGGCTGTCATTCCCCGCGAAGGCGGGGAATCCAGTACGCCGCGGCCTATCGGTTCAATCATTGACGTCTCTGGAATACTGGGTCACCCGCCTTCGCGGGTGACGACAAGTGAATATGGGGCTGCATTCTCGCCGCGCGTTGCGTCCGAGAGGCCTGCCAGCATGACAGGGTCGGCGCCGATCAGGTCTTCATCGATGCCCTTTCAGTCGCGCGCGTCAGGTAAAACAGGCGGCACGATGTCGTCGGCAGTCGCCTTGTCCTCGACGATGGCGCAGGGGCCGTATGCGCCTTCCGGGTCCGTCTCGCGGGCGGCCTTGATTTCGGCTTCGACCTGCGTGCAGCTGTCGAAGTAGCGATTGAGGGCGTTGACGACGTAGATCTCGATCTGTCTGGGTGTTACCTCGGCCTCGACCTTCGCCTCGCTGAACAGGTCAGCAAGTGTCGCGCCCCTGACCTCGATCTTGCCGATGCCGTCGCGGCTCACCGCGCAGGTCGAGCCAATTTCCGGGTTCTTGCCGACCCAGTACTGCGCGAACACCCGCGCCCGACCGAGTGTTCTGAACGACCGCCATTTAGCGATGCGTCCCTCGCAGGAATATTTGACCTTGATCATTTGAGCGCCCCCATTCGCCCTGCATCACGTGCCGGGCTAACGTCGCTCAACCTCCGTGCTACAGGCAATCCATTTCTCGCCCGGCAAGGCTCCCTCTATGTCCAATTTGGACACCATTCGCATTGACACCAGGAAAGGGCCTCGCAGGATTCCAAATCCTAGAATCATCGCTTTGGGCCGACGCGGTTCAATATTTCCAGCGGAGACTATGAACGCGCGGCCGATGCCTTCTTGAGTGGCTCAATGAGCGACTCCGCCGCAAAGGGTTTCGTTAGAAAGGCGATGCATCCTCCATCCAGCGCCGCCTTGCGAACGGCAGGGTCCGCACGACCCGTCATGCAAATGACCGGCACACAATACCCCACCGCCTGGAGGCCACGCATAAGCTCAAGCCCTGATCCGTCGCCCAAGCCAATGTCGAGAATGACGCAAGCCACCCTTTCGAAATCGGTGTGGCTTTTGAAAGCCCGGGCAGACGAATACAGAATGGTCTCGTATGCGTGTAGCCAGAGCAGTCGTTGAAGTCCCTCCAGCACTCCAGGATCGTCATCGACGACTAGAACAATATTCCGATCATTCAAGGCACGACATCCCCGATTTGCCCGCTGACAAGCCACGAGACCCGTTCGGAAAATCAAACGAACCGCCCGGCGGAGCATCACCGCGTTGCAACCCATCTGGGCCACGGACGTTTCGGGCTACGCGCTGCGACCGGTCCAATAAGTTTCTCGGACTTGTTAGGCCGTCTACTAGCTGTCTTTCTTGAGCAACTACAACTATGTAGGTGTCCATTTTGGACATCCGCCCATCGCGGCTGCGAGACGGGACGATGGGACGGAGACAGCAGGCTGCCCCAATCAAGAAAGGTGAGGCTGGGCCATGAAGCTGTCGTGGCGCTTCGCGGGGCGCTCAAATCTCGCTTGATAGACGATCCGGGAGCATTGTCATATGGTACGCCAAATCGGGAGGGCCGCATGCCTCGGACATATTCGATCATGCACCGTTCAGAGCGCCTTGCGTTGGCAGACGCGTACATCGCGCTCACCCGTGTGATGGTCGATTCTGTGTTTGGCAACAAACCTGCCGATCACTCGCTGCTGTTGATCGGCTCCGCGATAATGGTGGGCCACGCAGAAGACAAACCCATGAATGCAACCAAGATTGCGCAATATATCGGTCTTCCTCGATCGACTGTAATTCGCAAGCTCAATCAGTTCCTGGAGGCTGGCGTCATCGCTCGCAAGGGCAACGTGTATCTGTTGTCGATGGAACGCGCTCACAATCAGACGAAGTACGTCACCGAAGCGATGCGCATTTTCCGTATTGCAGAGAAACGTCTGAAAACTTCCGACCTCGACGCTATTTCGAGCGCTGCATCGCCGGCTTCTCGCCTGCCTGCTTCGCAGCGCTGAGGTTATGCGCGGTATTGATCAGCGCGATGTGCGTCAGCGCCTGCGGGAAATTGCCGGTCTGGCGGCGCGCGGCGGTGTCGTATTCTTCGGCCAATAGTCCGAGATCATTGGCGATCGCAACCACGCGATCAAACAATTCCTGTGCCCTGGCGAACTCGCCCGCCAGAGCCCAGGCGTCGGCAAGCCACAGCGTGCAGGCAAGGAACGCGCCTTCGTCCGTCTGCTGTTCCGAGATCGCCCGCGGATCGTGCCGCAGCACGAAGCCGTCGCGGATCAGATGCCGTTCGACCGCCTCGAGCGTGCCGCGCACGCGCGGATCGTCCGGCGGCAGAAAGCCGACGGAGGGAAGCATGAGGATGCTGGCATCGAGCATTTTCGAGCCGTAGGACTCGACGAAGCAATTCAGCTCGCTGTCAAAGCCGTTTGCGCAGACGTCGCGATGAATGGCGTCCCGCAGCACCCGCCATTTCACAAGCGGCGCCTTGAGCTTGAATGTTTCCGCGCTCTTGATGCCGCGATCGAACGCGACCCACGTCATCACCTTGGACGAGACATAGTGCCTGGGAGCGCCGCGGCGTTCCCAGATGCCGTGATCGGGCTTGTCCCACGCTTCGGCGAGGTGCTGCAGCACGGCGCATTCCAGCGCCCAGCTGGTTTCGTCCATTTCGAGCTTGGCCACGCGCCACTGGTGGAAGGCGTCGATCAGTTCGCCATAGACGTCGAGCTGCAATTGCGCGTGCGCGGCGTTGCCGATCCGCACCGGCTGCGCGCCTTCGTAGCCGGGCAGCCACGACGCCTCCCACTCCAAGAGGCGCCGCTGGCCCCAGATCCCGTACATGATCTGCATGTTGCCCGGCGAGCCAGCCGCCGCGCGCAACAGCCAGCGGAGCCAGGCAGCCGCCTCCTCGGTATAGCCCGAGTTCATCAGCGCCAGCAGCGTGAAGGTGGCGTCGCGCAGCCAGCAGAAGCGATAGTCCCAGTTTCGCGCACCGCCCAATTGCTCCGGCAGCGAGGTCGTCGGCGCGGCGACGATGCCGCCGGTCGGGGCGAAAGTCTGCGCCTTCAGCGTGATCAGGGAGCGCATCACCAGGTCGCGATGTTCGCCCTCGTAGCTGCAGCGGCTGCTCCAGTCGGTCCAGAATTCCTCGGTATCCTGCAACGCCTGTCCGGGGTCGATCGGCTTCGGCACGGGGAGATGCGACGGACCGTAGGTCAGCACGAAGGGAACGGTCTGCCCCTCGCCCACTTCGAATTCGGCGACCGTCGTCATATCCTCGCCGCGGGTCTCAATCGGTGTCCGCAGCACGGTCATGTCCTGCCCGCAGATCGCGAGCAGCGCCGAGCCATCCTCGCTTTTCTTGACCCAGGGAATATCGGCGCCGAAGCCGAAGCGGATCACCAGTTGCATGCGCATTTTGACCCGGCCGCGCGCGCCGCGCACCAGCCGCACCACGTCGGAAGCGTTGCCGCGCGGCGGCATGAAGTCGATCAGATCGACCGCGCCGTTGGCGGTCTCGAACCGCGTTTCCAGGATCAGGGTGTCGTCCCAATAGCGGCGCGAGGTGCCGGTGATTTCCTCCACCGGCGCGATCAGCCAGCGGCCGTGCCTGTGGGTGCCGAGAAGCGCGGCAAAGCAGGCGTCGGAATCGAAGGCCGGCCAGCACAGCCAGTCGATCGATCCGTCACGGCCGACCAGCGCCGCGGTTTCGCA
>Ga0081540_1003630_pt1 | contig 12110 bp, 6 predicted proteins | sample TabmetS2T1R1_FD_71024 | JGI IMG/M metagenome (GOLD analysis project Ga0081540, IMG submission 71024) | Tabebuia heterophylla rhizosphere microbial communities from the University of Puerto Rico - S2T1R1 | ecosystem: Host-associated > Plants > Roots > Rhizosphere ...
GCGCTTCGTCGAGACCACGTTGCAGACCGTGACGCAGCGCATCGCGCCGGTGCCGATGGAGCGCCGCCCGCGCGTGTATTACGCGCGCGGACCGCGCGGGCTGACGACCGCGCTCGGCGGCTCGATCAACGTCGAGACCATCGAGTTTCTTGGGGCCCGCAACGTCGCGGGCGAGCAGCGCGGCGGCCTCGCCAACGTCTCCATCGAGCAGGTGTTGCTGTGGGCCCCGGAGGTGATCATCACCATCGACCAGGATTTTGCCGCCGCGGTGCGACAGGATCCGACCTGGACAACCATTCCGGCGGTGCGCGACAGCCGCGTGCACCTGTCGCCCAAGCTGCCGTTCGGCTGGGTCGACTTTCCGCCCTCGGTCAACCGATTGATCGGCCTGTGGTGGCTTGCGAAAATCCTCTACCCGGAGCTTTTTCCGGAAGACCTGCACGCGCTCACGCGTGACTTCTATGCGATGTTCTATCACGTGACGCCGAGCGACAAGCAGATCGAGCTGGTGCTGGCCGGACGCGACTGATGCAGACGACCGAGACGTATCCAACCGCCCTGGCCGAGCGGGTGCCGTGACTCGCTCCGCCCTCCCCGGCTTTGCCATCGCGCTCCTGCTTCTCGTCGCCGGCCTCGCTTTTGCCTTCACCCTCGGCCGTTACCCGATCGGGCTCGGCGATGTGTTCGACGTGCTTCTCGCCAAGCTCACCGGCCATGCCGCGCACGTGCCGCCGGCGGTCGAGAGCGTCATCATGCAGGTGCGCGGACCGCGCGTGCTGGCGGCGGCATTGATCGGCGCCGCGCTGGCGGTGGCCGGCACCGCCTTCCAGGGCCTGTTCCGCAATCCGCTGGTCTCGCCCGATATTCTCGGCGCGTCATCGGGCGCGGCCTTGGGCGCCGTCATCGGCATCTATTTCTCGCTCGGCGTACTGGCGATCCAGGGCATCGCGTTTGTCGGCGGCCTCGGGGCGGTCGCTGCCGTCTACCTGATCGGCTCGGCGGTGCCGTCGCGCGACCCGATCCTGCTGCTCGTGCTCACCGGGGTGGTGGTGGGCGCGCTGCTCGGCGCCGGCGTCGGCCTCGTGAAGTACCTGGCAGACCCGTACAACCAGCTGCCGGCCATGACGTTCTGGCTCCTCGGCAGCCTGGCGGCGACCGGCGTCTCCGACCTGGCGCCGCTGTTCGGTCCGGTCGCCCTCGGCACGCTGGTGCTGATCGCGCTGCGCTGGCGCATGAACGTCATGTCGCTCACCGAGGAGGAAGCGCGCGCGCTCGGCGTGCCCACCGGTCCCTTGCGCGTCGCCATCGTGGCGGCCGCCACGCTGGTGACGTCGGCGAGCGTCGCCACTGCCGGCATCATCGGCTGGGTCGGGCTCATCGTGCCGCATCTCGCGCGGTCGCTGGTCGGGCCCGACTTCTCGCGCCTCTTACCGGCCGCGGCCATTCTCGGCGGCGGCTATCTGTTGTTCATCGACACCATCGCGCGCACCGCTTCGGGCATCGAGATCCCGCTCGGCATCCTCACCGCCGTCATCGGCACGCCGTTCTTCATCTGGCTGCTCGCCAGCGTGCAGCGGACGTGGTCATGATCCTGGAAGGCCGTGGGCTTGCCATCGGCTATCGCGACCGCCTGGTCGGCCGCGACCTCGACGTGGCGCTCCCCGAGGGCGAGGTGCTGGCGCTGCTCGGCCCCAACGGCGGCGGCAAGACGACGCTCCTGAAGACGCTGCTCGGCATCCTGCCGCCGCGCGCCGGCGAGGTGCGATGCGACGGGCGGTCGCTGGCCGCGACCTCGATCCGCGACCGCGCCCGGCTGCTGGCTTATGTGCCGCAGTCGCACGTCGCGACCTTCGCGTTTCCGGCCGAGACCGTGGTGCTGATGGGCCGCACCGCCCACGGTAACCTGTTCAGCCGCCCGAACGCCAAGGATCGCGCGGTCGCCCGCTCCTCCATGGAGCGGTTCGGCATCGTGCATCTGGCGGAGCGGCCCTACACCATGATCTCGGGCGGCGAGCGCCAGCTCGTGCTGCTGGCGCGGGCGCTGGCGCAGGAGCCGCGCTTCGTGGTGCTCGACGAGCCCACCGCCAGCCTCGACTTCGGCAACCAGGGCAAGGTGATGCGGGAGATCCGCGCGCTGGCGAGCCTCGGCCACGGCGTCCTCTTCACCACCCACGATCCCAACCAGGCCTTGCGTTTCGCCGACCGCGCGCTTCTCCTGCGGCAGGGGGCGCGAATCGCGGAAGGACCGGTGCAAACCGTGCTGACGGAGGGTAACCTCGGGGCGCTCTACGACGCCCCGATCAAGACCCTGACCGATCGTGACAGCGGTCACAGCGCGTTCTTCCCGGCTTGAACCTATAGCCGGCTTGCATTCTCCAATTGACGACACAGGGCAATAACCGCGTTACTGCTGCACCTCCGGGGGGTCACCATGTTCAAGATTCTCGAAAACACGCCGGACCGCCTGGTCATCGACATGGGGATCCGGCCGTTCCAGACCACCACCGCGACGTTCGACCGGGCAACCGGCAAGGCGCGGTTCGAGCGGACCGTCTTCTTGATTCCGCGCAAGCCCATCGAGGTGGCCTTCGACGAGATCGAGACCATCACGGTCGTGCATCAGAGCACGACCGGCAACCAGGGCATGCAGGTCAAGAGCGACAATCCGCTGGTCCAGCTCAAGGACGGTAAGCGGTTCTGGCTCTCCGATCCGGGAAGCCCGACGGACGCGGCTACAATCGTGCAGCAGATGCGCGAGTTCGTGGTGCAGGGGCAGCCGGAAGGCTCGCCCGCCATGGCCGCCATGACGGAGCAGCCGATCGTCGCCCCGCATCCCTCGAGCGCCTATCGCTGGCTGGCGACCGCGGTGTCGGTCGCTGCCGCGATCGTGTTCATCATCGTCGGCGCGGCAAAAATCTTCGACTTCTTCGGCTTGCCGGAATGCGGTCGCGAAGCCGCGACCAAGACCGTCCGCGAAATTTTCGAGCGGAAGAACGTCAAGCTCACCGGGCCGATCGAGGCAAAGCCGCTCTCGTCCACCTCGAGCCAACGCAATTGCACGGGGCGCGCCGATATCGCGGGCGGCACCGTGTTCTTCGACTATCGCATCTACTGGGAGGGCTGGAGCACCCAGGTGGCCATCACCCGCGCAGAGGTGGAAGCCAACATCGCCCAGACGCAACTCGACGAGGTCAAGAAGGCCGCCAGCGATTTTTTCAATCTCGCCCGGGACTCGCACAATACCGGACGTCCGCCGCGGGAGAGCGAGCAGAGCGTCAAGGAACTGCTCGACCGCATCTTCGACATCTCCGAGTTCGAAGGTGTGACGCTCGCTCCCGCCGACATCGCCAAGGCCAACGACTGGTACCTGACCGGCGACCGCGTCGGCACCGTCTATATGCTGGCCGGCACCGGCACCGACGATGTCGAGAAGCTGCCGAACGATCCGAAGACGCAGCAGCGGATGCATCGCAACATTGCCGACTTCGCACCGGAGTTCGGCCGCTACCTCGATTTCCAGCTCAAGATCGGTGCCGTAATGATGGACGGCGAAGTGAGCCGCATGGCCAAGGGCGGCGACGACCTCAAGCAGCCGGAGGTCAAGCAGGAGATCGCCGATGTCCGCTCGACCGTGGCGGAAAGCTTTCGCGGCGCGCTAACGACGCTCGCCTATGAGGGGATTTCCGATGACTGGCGGCGGCAGCGCCTCGCCGTGATGGCCCAGATCGCGCCGCGCGCCGCGACCTTCCTGCTGCCGGACCAGACGAATGCGCTGCGCGACCATGCCTCCACGGTCGCGACCTTCGTGCGCGACAAGTCGGTGCAGGATGCGTTGAAAGCGCTGGGAGACACGTTCGCCGGCAAGTGACGGCGGCGCATTGATGCGACGCGCGCCGTCATGGCCGGGCCAGCCGCCTAAAAGCGGCGAGGGCCGACCCGGCCATCCATCGCTACAAGGAAAGATGGATGCGCGCGTCAAGCGCGCGCATGACGACTGGAGTGGGCCGGAAACTGCTTACTCCACGTCCTCGACCTGGGTGGGAGCGCCGCCGAACGCCTTCTGTGCCAGCGTCGCTTCCATGAACGGATCGAGGTCGCCGTCGAGCACGGCGCCGGTGTTGGAGGTCTGCACGCCGGTGCGAAGGTCCTTCACCATCTGGTAGGGCTGCAGCACGTAGGAGCGGATCTGGTGGCCCCAGCCGATGTCGGTCTTGGCGGCCTGCTCGGCGGCGGCCTTCTCCTCGCGCTTCTTGAGCTCCAGCTCGTAGAGCTTCGCACGCAGCATGTCCCAGGCCTGCGCCCGGTTGCGATGCTGCGAGCGGTCGTTCTGACACAGCACCGAAATATTCGTGGGGATGTGGGTCAGGCGCACCGCCGATTCCGTCTTGTTCACGTGCTGGCCGCCGGCGCCGCCCGAGCGCAGCGTGTCGACGCGCACGTCCGCCTCCTTGATCTCGATATTGATGCGATCGTCCACCACCGGATAGACGTTGACGCTGGCGAACGAGGTGTGGCGCCGCGCATTGGCGTCGAACGGCGAGATGCGCACCAGCCGGTGGACGCCATTCTCGGTTTTCAGCCAGCCATAGGCGTTGTGGCCCTTGATCTGCAAGGTCGCCGACTTGATGCCGGCGGCTTCGCCCGAGGTCTCTTCGATCCACTCGATCTTGTAGCCGCGGCGCTCGGCCCAGCGCGTGTACATGCGCATGAGCATGCCGGCCCAGTCCTGGCTCTCGGTGCCGCCGGCGCCGGCATGGACCTCGAGATAGCTGTCGTTGGCATCGGCCTCGCCGGAGAGCAGCGCCTCGAGCTCGCGCCGCGACACCTCGGTCTTGAGCTTCTTGAGCGCCTCTTCGGCCTCGCCGATGACCTTCTGGTCGTCCTCCGCCTCGCCGAGCTCGATCAGCGTCATCTGGTCGTCGAGCTCGCGCTCGATGCGGCCGATGGCGTTGAGGCTGTCATCGAGGGCGTTGCGCTCCTGCATGACGCGCTGGGCGCGCGCCGCGTCGCCCCACAGGTTCGGATCTTCCGCCTGCCGGTTCAGCTCGGCAAGGCGGGCGCGCGCCTTGTCGAAGTCAAAGATGCCTCCTCAGCAGCCCGACCGACCGCTTGATGTCGTCGACAACGTCCTGAATTTCAGCGCGCATGGAATCACTCGGGATTGGCGGGGGAAACGTAGTGGCCGCGGCCCGCGATCACAAGGCGGGGACCGTAGGGTGGGCGAAGGCGCCCGGCTTTGCCGGCGCCGTCCCTCGCCGCCTTAAGCGGCTCGCCCACGCTGTCAGTCCGCGACGCTGGTCCGCGTGGGCACGGCGCGCGACCTCAGACTGAAATGAATTGGCGCGTCGGGGCGCGCCTTTGCCCACCGTACAAGGCTACATCGTCACCACATGCCGCCGGGAACGCCTCGCCCCAGGCTGCGGTCGGCGTCGACCGGCACCGCCGGGGAGCGGCCGTCGCTGCCGGGCATCCCCGGCACGTCGCCGATGACCGCGTAGTTGTCGGGCGGCGAGGTGCCCGGCTTGTAGGCTTCGTAGATGGAGCGGCCTTCGCCGCCCATGGCGCGCATGCCGCTGCGCGGATCGATGCGCACCAGCTTCAGGCCGGGCGGAATGCGGAACGGCACCGGCGGCTTGTCGGTGAGCGCCGCCTTGAGGAAGTCCTTGATGATGGGCGCCGCCAGATGGCCGCCGGTGGCGCCGCGGCCGAGATGACGCGGCTTGTCGAAGCCGATGTAGCAGCCGACGGTGATCTCCTGGGTGTAACCGACGAACCAGGCGTCCTTTTCGTCGTTGGTGGTGCCGGTCTTGCCGGCGACCGGCTTGCCGACCTCGCGCACCACGGTGGCGGTGCCACGCTGCACCACGCCCTCCAGCATCGACGTGATCTGATACGCCGTCATCGAGTCGAGCACCTGCTCGCGCTTGTCGACCAGCACCGGCTCCGCCTGGCTCGTCCACTTCTCTTCGTCGCAGCCACGGCATTCACGCTGGTCGTGACGGTAAATGGTATGGCCGTAGCGATCCTGCACCCGATCGATCAGGGTCGGCTTGATGCGGCGGCCGCCATTGGCAAACATCGAATAGGCGGTGGTCATGCGCAGCACCGTCGTCTCGCCGGCGCCGAGCGCGTAGGAGAGATAATTCGGCAGATCGTCGTACACGCCGAAGCGCTTGGCGTATTCGCCGATCAGCGGCATGCCGATGTCCTGCGCGAGCCGCACCGTCATGACGTTGCGCGACTGCTCGAGGCCGAAGCGCAGCGTCTGCGGGCCGTAGAACTTGCGCGAATAGTTTTCCGGCGTCCATGTGCCGGCGCCGGGCCCCATGTCGATCGAGATGGGCGCATCCATGACGACGGTGGACGGCGTGTAGCCGTTGTCCAGCGCCGCCGCGTAGACGAACGGCTTGAACGACGAGCCGGGCTGACGCAACGCCTGCGTGGCGCGGTTGAACTGGCTCTGGTCGAACGAGAATCCGCCCACCAGCGCGAGCACGCGGCCGGTCACCGGATCCATGGCGGTGATGGCGCCGGACACTTCCGGCACCTGGCGCAGCCGATAGGTGTTGAGATCCTTGTTGAGCGGCTCGACGTAAACGACGTCGCCGGGATGCAGAACCTGCGACACGCGGGAGATCGCCTTGAACCGTTCCGATCCGGTCGCCGGGCGCGCCCACTTCACGGCCTCCACCGGCACGATGCCGACCTGGCGCTCCTTGCTCACGGCGCCGCCGGGCTCGCGCCCCGGCTGCAGGCCGATGCGCGCCGACTGGTCGCCGGTCTCCAGCACCACGGCAACCCGCCATGGCGCGATATCGGACAGGGCCTTGACCTCGGCGACCTTCACGCCCCAGTCGCCGCTGATGTCGATCTTGGCCACGGCGCCGCGGTAGCCCTGCGCCTCGTCGAAGCGCACCAGGCCGTCGGCCAGCGCCTTGCGCGCCATCACCTGAAGCTTTGGATCGAGGGTGGTGCGGACCGACAGGCCGCCTTCGTAGAGCTTCTTCTCGCCGTACTTCTCGAACAGGTCGCGGCGGACCTCCTCGGCGAAATATTCGGCGGCGAACACATGGGCGCCGGTCGGGCGCGGCGTGACGTTGAGCGGCTCCTTCTTGGCCTTCTCGGCGTCCTGCGCCGTGATGTACTTGTCATCGGCCATGCGATCGATGACGTAGTTGCGCCGCTCGATCGCGCGCTCGCGTGCCCGGAAGGGATGCAGGGTGCTCGGCGCCTTGGGCAGCGCCGCCAGGTAGGCGGCCTCGGGCAGCGTCAGCTCGTGCACCGACTTGTCGAAATAGATGAGCGAGGCCGCCGCCACCCCGTAGGCTCCGAGCCCGAGATAAATCTCGTTCACGTAGAGCTCGAGGATCTTGTCCTTGGAGTAGGTGCGCTCGATCTTCAGCGCCAGCAGCGCTTCCTTGATCTTGCGGTCGAAGCTCACCTCGTTGGTGAGAAGAAAGTTCTTCGCCACCTGCTGGGTGATGGTCGAGGCACCCTGCGGCCGGCGGTTGGTGCCGATGTTCTGGACGTAGAGCAGGACGGCGCGGCCGATGCCCTGGAAGTCGAGCCCGCCGTGCTCATAGAAATTCTTGTCCTCGGCAGCGATAAAGGCGCTGAGCACCAGCTTCGGCACCGCCTGGATCGGGATATAGAGCCGCCGCTCCTTGGCGTATTCGGCGACCAGCGAGCCGTCGCTCGCGTGGACGCGGGTCATCACCGGAGGCTCGTAGTCCTGGAGCTGCGAGTAGTCGGGCAGGTCGCGGGAGAAATGCCAGAGCAGGCCGGCCGCACCCGCGATCCCGACCAGGAACAAGACCGTCCCGACGGCAAAAATCCAGCCGAAGAACCGCAGCAGCAGCTTCATCGCGGCTTTTCCCCCCGCAGCGTCGATGCGCCGCGGCATTTGTCCCGGCGGCAAATCATCGGCCTGTCCGAGCTTAGCATGATTGGCGCGGCACGCACCCGGCTTCCTCGCCCCGTTTTGTGGTCAAACTGAGGCTTTTAACCCTGCCGCAGCCGCCGGTTCGGGGCGCCGGTCAGTTGGACGACGTCTGCCCGGCGACCCGCTTGGCGAAAAACGTGTGCACCGCCTGCACGATGGAGCCGGTTGCCCGCGCGCGCCAGGATTCCGAGGTGAGGAGCTTGAGGTCCTGGCGGCTGGTGACATAGCCGAGCTCGATCAGCACGGAGGGGACATCCGGGGCTTTGAGCACGCGGAAGCCAGCCGACTTCATGGGATGCTTGTGCAGCCGGGCGCTCGTCTTGAGCTCGGTCAGCAGCGTCTTGGCGAAATGCACGGAGAAATGCTTCGTCTCCCGTTGCGCCAGATCGATCAGGATGTCGGCAACGTCGTCGGGCTCGGCTGAGAGGTCGACGCCGGCGATGACGTCGGCCCGGTTCTCGGCTTCCGCCAGGCGCGCCGACTCGGTGTCGGTGGCGGTCTCGGACAAGGTGTAGATCGCAGCCCCCCTCGCCTCCCCTTCGTTCTTGGCCAGCGCGTCAGCGTGGATCGAGATGAACAAGTCGGCCGACTGGGCGCGCGCCATGCGCACGCGCTCGGCCAGCGGCACGAAGCGGTCGTCGGATCGGGTCATCAGCACGCGGTATTTGCCGCTCTTTTCCAGCTTGTCGCGCAGCCCGAGGGCAAAATCGAGCACGATCGCTTTCTCGGTCTCGCCGGAGGACGCGGCGGTGCCGTTGTCGATGCCGCCATGGCCGGGATCGAGCACCACCACAGGCCGCGGGTCGACGGCTTTTCCTTCGCGGTCGGTCTTTTTCGGCTCCGCCGGCCGCCGCGCGCGGTTCTCCAGCGCGAGCGTGCGCAGGAATGTCTCGCGGTCGACCGCCACCAGGTCGAGGACGAGGCGGGCCGGCTGGTTGTCGAGCGCGTCGAGCACGAACGCCTTGTCGATCCGCACCGGCCCCTTGGTGTCGATGACCATGCGCGAGCCGCCCGGCATCACCAGGCCGTAGCGGAAGGCTTTGATCAGGCCGCGGCCGCTCTCGCCGGTCTTGGGCGGGAACTGAAAGGCGATCTGCGGCAGGTCGATCACCACCCGATAAGGGTCGGCCAACGTGAAGGCCGCGAGACCCATGTTCTGGGAGACATCGACGATGAAACGGGTGCGCGATTCGTCGCCGGCGAGCCGGGCATCGGTCGCCACCGCGGGGCTTGCGGGAACCGCCGAAGGCGCCGCGCGCTCCCCCGCCCGGGCGGCGCCGAGGCTGAGCAGGAACGCCCCGACAAGCCCTGCGAGGCGCCAGCGAAAACCGCGAAACATCAGGAATTCCCCCTCCCGATCCTACTGTCATACCCGATTAGGCCGGGGTGGTTAACCGCCATTTAACGGTCGCCCCCCAGGCGCCAGCAACCTGTGGCGTTTCCATGACAGTCCTTGCCATCACCGATTCCCGCCCTTAAAGAAGACGGGCCTACGGTTTCAGGTTCCGGTGTTGCCGTATTCGGGCATCCGGCACGCCCGCCGCCCTTAGCTTCCGGGTTTTCCCAGCGGGCCGGCGGTTTTTCCGGTCACCCAGTGCGCGCGTCAGGCGCGCGTTCCGGGCCGGCCGAAGCCGATGCCTCCTGACGGATGCCGGACCAGTGCGGGTAACCCGTACGGATCGTGAGGCGCCATTCGGCAGCGCAAGCTGCCGTCCCGCTTCGGGTACTAACGCCATGCGCGGACCTGGGACGAAGGTATCGAGCGAACGCCGCGGAACCGCCGCGTCGTTGCACGCCACCGCCGTGCCCCCGATGCATGCCGAGACGTCCCGCCCCTTCCACCTTTCCGGCGCGCTGCGCCTGGTGCCGTCCGCAGACGCTCCACGCGCGAACGAGCAGTCGCCGGATTCCTTCAAAGAGATTTCTCAATGGCCAACAAAATGCTTATCGACGCGACCCACCCGGAGGAGACCCGGGTCGTGGTCGTGCGCGGCAATCGCGTCGAGGAATTCGACTTCGAGTCGGCAAGCCGCCGCCAGCTGCGCGGCAACATCTACCTCGCCAAGGTAACGCGGGTCGAACCGTCGCTGCAGGCGGCCTTCGTCGAATACGGGGGCAACCGCCACGGCTTCCTGGCGTTCAGCGAAATCCACCCCGACTACTATCAAATTCCAGTCGCCGACCGGCAGGCGCTGATCGCCGAAGAGGAGCGCGCGCAGCGCGAGGCCGACGACGAGGTGGATCGGCGCGCCGGGCGGCGTCACGAGCGCGGCGCTCATCGGCGCCGCGACCGCGTGCGGAGCGAGCCGATCGAGGGTGACGGGGAAGCAAAGGCCGACGCCGCGGCGGCCGACGCCGCGGCGGCCGACGCCGCGGAGGCGACCGCCGAGCCGGGGAGCGGCCACGAGGCGGGAGCCGTCGCTTCTGCCGGAGAGCCGGACAGCGCCGCGGCGGAGGCGACCGGCGAAACGCATGCCGAAGAGCGGCCCAGTGAATCGCACGAGGGCAGCGGACAGGAGTCGTCCGAACCGGTGCTCGTGGTCCGCGAGGCGATCGAGGAGCAGCGGGCCGCGGAGGACGCGGAGCCGCAAGGCGCCGAGCCTGCCGCCGGCGCCGAGCCTGCCGAGCAGGCGCCGGAACCGTCTGATGGTGACACGGAGCAGGCTGTCGCGGCCGTCGATGCCGGCGAAGCCAGCGCCGAAGCGACCCCGGCGTCGGAAGAAGGCGCAGCCTCGCCGGCAGCCGACGACCACGGCGAGGACGATCACGGCCATCACGCCGATGCCGGCCGCGAGGGCAACGGCAGCGACGAGAACGGCGAAGAAGAAGAGGTCGTCGAGTCGGTCGGCGGCGATGACGCGCTGGAGGAGGCGACGGAACGCCTTCCCCGCATTCGCCGCCAGTACAAGATCCAGGAAGTGATCAAGCGCCGGCAGATCATGCTGGTGCAGGTGGTGAAGGAGGAGCGCGGCACCAAAGGCGCGGCGCTTACGAGCTACCTGTCGCTCGCCGGCCGCTACTCGGTGCTGATGCCCAACACCGCGCGGGGCGGCGGCATCAGCCGCAAGATCACCCAAGCGCAGGACCGCAAACGCCTCAAAGAGGTTGCCCAGGAGCTCGAGGTTCCGGAAGGAATGGGTGTCATCCTGCGTACCGCCGGCGCCAGCCGCACCAAGGCCGAGATCAAGCGCGACTTCGAATACCTGCTGCGGCTGTGGGAGCAGGTGCGCGACCTGACGCTGAAATCGACGGCCCCCACCCTCGTCTACGAGGAAGGCTCGCTGATCAAGCGGGCGATCCGCGACCTCTACAACAAGGACATCGACGAGGTGCTGGTCGCGGGCGACGACGCCTATCGCGAAGCCAAGGACTTCATGCGGACGCTCATGCCGAGCCACGCCAAGAACGTGAAGCCCTATCGCGACACCCAGCCGATCTTCACCCGCTACGGCATCGAGAGCCAGCTCGACGCCATGTTCTCGCCGGTGGTCCAGCTGCGGTCGGGCGGCTACATCGTGATCAACCAGACCGAGGCGCTGGTGTCGATCGACGTCAATTCCGGACGCGCAACCCGCGAGCATCACATCGAGGACACGGCGCTCAAGACCAACCTCGAGGCGGCCGACGAGGTGGCGCGCCAGCTCCGCCTGCGCGATCTTGCGGGGCTGATCGTCATCGACTTCATCGACATGGACGAGAAGCGCAACAACCGCGCCGTCGAACGTCGTCTGAAGGAGAGCCTCAAGCACGATCGCGCCCGCATCCAGGTCGGACGCATCTCGCATTTCGGCCTGCTCGAAATGTCGCGCCAGCGCATCCGCTCGAGCGTGCTGGAGAGCTCGACCGACAAGTGCCCGCAATGCGGCGGCACCGGCCACGTCCGCTCGGTCGGGTCGGTCACGCTGCAGCTTCTGCGCTCGCTCGAGGACATGCTGATCAAGGGCGCCACGCATAATCTCGTGGTGCGAACGCGCTCCGACGTCGCCATCTATGTGCTCAATCAGAAGCGCGCCCACCTGCGCGAGCTGGAGACGCGCTTCCGCATCACCGTCATGGTGAATGCCGATGCGTCGATTTCCGGCCAGCTACCGTTCGTCATGGAGCGCGGCGAGCAGGTGCACAGCATCGATGCCGCCAAGGCGATCGCGGCGCAGCTTCCGGTCCCGGC
>Ga0081540_1003631_pt1 | contig 12109 bp, 8 predicted proteins | sample TabmetS2T1R1_FD_71024 | JGI IMG/M metagenome (GOLD analysis project Ga0081540, IMG submission 71024) | Tabebuia heterophylla rhizosphere microbial communities from the University of Puerto Rico - S2T1R1 | ecosystem: Host-associated > Plants > Roots > Rhizosphere ...
CCGCCCACGACAATCGTCAGGCTCGCCCGCGCCAGTCCAGCCACGGGGAGACGCCGCCCGACCAACGGCCGCGCCATCCAGCCGGCGATGCAGAGCCCGAGCAGCACGCCGAGCGTGGCGCTGTGGGTCGCGGCCGCAAAGGCGGTGAAGACGAACAGCGAGATCTTTTCGAGCGTCGAAGTCCGCGGTCCACCGACGACCAGCAGGAACAGCGACAAGATCGAGAGCCCCGCGAAAATGTCGGTGAGCAGCATGCTCGTGAGCCAGGGCAGCGCGGTCGACAGGATCAGCACCAGGCTGATCGCGACGAAGCGGGACGTCTGCATCAGGCCGAGCACGCGCAGGGTGAGCTGCAGCAGCCACAGTGTCGCCAGCGACTGCAGCGCGAGGTTGATCCAGAAGCCGAACCCCTCGCCATAATGCAGATAGAGGCCGAACACGGTGGAGCGGCTGGGGACCAGATAGCCCTCGTACCAGCGCGCCAGATAGCCGCCGGTATCCCATTGCAACAGCGGATAGCCGTTCCAGAACGCCGGCGCGATCAGGAGGAGGGGCAGAGCCACCGCCGCCAGCCGCAGCCAAAACGAGCCCGCGGCGCGCGCGCGCAATTGATCGGTGGTGATGCTCAAGATTGCTCCGTCGTCCCCCGGGGACCATGCGCGCAATAACCGTCGAGACGGAATTCACCAATAGTTTGACGCCGCCCGGCTTGAATTTGGCCAAAGCCTGACCATTTTGAGCCAACCTTGCCGCTTGGGGGCGTCAAAAGAAACCATTGTGTTTCAACGCGTTGGCATGCTTTCGCGGGGCAAGGCGCTGTTCACTCTCAGGCAAGCCCGTCAGGACTTTGTCGTCTAGACTGTGTTATAGAGCCAACAAAACCAGCCCATTCGAAAGAGCAGATCCCATGGCAGTGCATCAGGTCAATCCGGGAGGAAAGCTCGCATCGCTCGATCCGATCTGGGACCGGATCCGGGGCGAGGCGGAGGACATCGTCCATCGCGAGCCCGAGCTTGCAACCTTCATCTATTCGACGGTGCTGCATCACAGCCGCCTCGAGGATTCGGTGATCCATCGTCTCGCCGACCGGCTCGATCACTCCGCGCTGTCGGGCGATCTGGTGCGCCAGACCTATGACGAGGCGCTCCGCGACGATCCCGATCTCGGCAACGCCTTCCGCGCCGATCTCGTCGCCGTCTACGACCGCGACCCCGCCACCGCGCGCTTTATCGATCCCTTGCTCTACTTCAAGGGTTTTCACGCGATCCAGACCCATCGCCTCGCGCATTGGCTCTACCTGAAGGGCCGCAAGGATTTTGCGTATTACCTCCAGAGCCGCGCCTCCGCGGTGTTCCAGACCGACATCAATCCCGCCGCGCGCATCGGCCGCGGCATCTTCCTCGACCACGCCACCGGTTTCGTCTGCGGCGAGACGGCCGTGATCGAGGACGACGTCTCGATCCTGCACGGCGTCACCCTCGGCGGCACCGGCAAGGAGAATGAGGACCGCCACCCGAAGATTCGCCATGGCGTGATGATCGGGGCGGGCGCCAAAATCCTCGGCAATATAGAGGTCGGCCATTGCGCGCGCATCGCGGCGGGCTCGGTCGTGGTGAAACCGGTGCCGCACAATGTGACGGTTGCCGGCGTTCCCGCGAAAATCGTGGGCGAAGCCGGCTGCGCTGAGCCGTCGCGCACCATGGATCAGATGATCAACGCCATCGGGCTGTGATTGGGGCTTTGATTTTCCACACGTTTTGAACCGCTATTTTTTGCCTGATTTCGGCTGGCGGTTCATCGCGTCTCGTCCTAAAACCTCGCTCGGAAAAACAAGATCCGATTGGAGAACCGCCGTGGACGTTCAGGAAGTCAGGAAGCTCGACGCCTATCTCAAGCGCGTGTTCGGCAATCCCAAGATCCGCGTGGTGCCGCGGCCGAAGAAGGACGATTCCGCCGAGGTCTATATCGGCGAGGAGTTCATCGGCGTGCTGTTCGTCGATGACGAGGATGACGACCGCTCGTTCCAGTTCCAGATGGCGATCCTGGAAGAGGATCTGGTGGAGTAGCGCTCAGAGCGAAGGGTGGGCAAAGGCGCGACAGCGACGTGCCCACCTTCACGATCCGCGCTCTCGAAGGTGGCACGCTTCGCTTTGCCCACCCTACGAACCGGGGCGACAATAACTACTTCCGTCCATGCATCTGCGCCGTCAGCTGCTCCATCGCGTTCGCGACGTCGCGCCATTGTGACAGCCAGCTTCTCGGAAAGCGGAAGATCAGGTCGGCGCCTTCGATGCGGCGCTCGCTCAGGCACATGCCGGGGGTAGCCGCATCGCGGGTGCAGCGCGCCGACAAAGCCGGGTTGCTGCCGGAGAACATGTCCTCGCTGCTGTAGGGCGAGCCGTCCTTGAAGGCGCGGATGGTGAGGCCGTCACCGACCGGCGTCGGGGCCGGCTCCAGATAGCGCGGATAGATCGTGCGCACGCGCATGTCGGGCGCAAGCGAGTCGCGATGCGCCGCGATCGAGACGAAGATGCGGTCGATGGGTTGGGGCTGCTCTTCCACCGTATCGGCGCTGACGTGCCTCGGCGCGTCCGGCGGCTCGAGCGATGGGAAGGTGAAGGCGAGATCGACGCGCTCCTGCGGCCCGGAATGGCGCTGGATCTTTCGCCGGATCGCCGCCGCCGGCACGTTGAACAGCGTGCCGCCCACCTGCACCGGAATCCGCCCCGGTCCGCTTGCCGGATCGGTGCCCCAGGTCGGCCACAAGAGATAGGCGACCAGCGCGACGGCGCCCGCGGCGAGGGCGCCTGCGATCGCGATCGGCACAAGATGCGCGCGCGGATTGCGTCGCGAAGCGCGGGCGAAGTGCTGGGCCGTCGAAAGCAGTGTCATGCGCGAGAGATCGTCGGAACGGTTCGAATCACCTGATGAATATGCCATGCGCCGCCGCGATTCCGCATGGTTTCGCAAGGCCGAGCGCCGGCAGTAGCCATGCGCGCTGGCGGTGTTAACCTTTCCTTAAGGATAGTGTGGCGCGGGCCGTGAGTTTTTGCGACATCAGGCGCGCGTTTCCTCTTGTGTGGAGTGAGTTTCCGTCGATGTCGCCTGAAGCGGTGAATTCCTTTTTCTCGCTCTGCATCGGGTTTGCCCTGGCCGGCGCGTTCGCCAGCGGCTACCAGGCGTTCGCGCGGCGGCCCGCGGGCTTCGGCCTTCTCAACGAGGGCGTGGCGCCAAAGGCGTTTGCGGCCGTGCCGTTCCTGGTGTTTGCCGCGCCCTTCATCATCATGCGCAACACGCTGCTCGGCGCCCGGGTGGAGCGCCGCCGCTTCGAATTCGTGATGGTGGCAACGATCATCGCGGGCTTCTGGAGCCTGATGTCGGGCACCTTTTTCCTGATGACACTGCGCGCTGCGGGCGTGCTGGCCTGACTCTTTGGTTGACGCGTTTTCTTCACGCGAACCGGTCCCCACTTCGCTTGAAAACGCTTTGATGGGCATGCTTATGTCTCCCGCGAACGGGAGACATTTATGGCGATCTACGAGCTCGACGGGCAGGGGCCCGACCTTCCGCAGGACGGAAGCTATTTCATTGCCGACACCGCCGTCGTGATCGGCAAGGTGCGCCTCTTGAAGGCGGCCTCCGTCTGGTTCGGCGCTGTGCTGCGCGGCGACAATGAGTGGATCGAGCTTGGCGAGGGCTCCAACATCCAGGACAACTCGACCTGCCATACCGATCCGGGCTACCCGCTCACCATCGGCAAGAACGTCACCGTCGGCCACAACGTCATCCTGCACGGCTGCACGCTGGAAGACGATTCTCTCGTCGGCATGGGCTCGATCGTGATGAATGGCGCCAGGATCGGCCGCGGTGCCGTCGTCGGCGCTGGCTCCGTCATCACCGAGGGCAAGCAGTTTCCGGAATACTCGCTGATCATCGGCTCGCCCGCGCGCGTCATCCGCACGCTGACGCCCGAACAGGCCACCGCCATGGGGCGCGCCGCGAAATCATACCAGATCAGAGGCCCGCAATTCAAAAAGGGGCTGAAGAAGATCGGCTAGGCTTCGCAGGCTACTTGTTTTTTGTAGCCTTGCTTGAGGTCTTGCCTTCGCTTCCGGCCTGTTTCGCGCTCTTCTTCAAGGCATCCCGGAGATCAATGGGAATGCCGTGTTTCTTCATCAGATCCGCGAAGGCCTCGTCCGCCAATTCCTGAAACGTCGCCATGCGGTCGCGCGCCAGCTGCTTCAGCTTGGCAAAACTGTCCTCGTCGAATTCAATCAGTTTGCGCACGGGCTCACTCTAATCTCTGGTCCGCAATGGAAACCCGAGCATCGGTTGCCGCTGCGGCCGCGGCAAGTGCCCGGTTGGCAGGTCGAATCCGCGGTCCCAGCCACACTGGGCTGATTTGCCACGTCAACCTGCGACTTTAGTCGTAGTAGTGTGCCCCCGTGCATCCGCGTTCGCGTGCCTGGTCGGTACGCGGCTTGCAGGTGGAGGGGGTATGCTGGCCACGATCTCAGCCCCAGCCCTTACCCTGCTGTTCCTTGGCGTCGTCACCGGCCTTGGTGCGGCATTCGTTTGGGCATTTTGGGAAATCGAACAGGTCTCGAAGCCGCGTCGCAGGGGCGGCTGACCTGTCGTTGACCTGTCGCGTCTGCAAGCCTCTCGTTGCGAGGCGGACTCGGCCTGCGCCTTCACGAACCGGGCTTGAAGTAGAAATCGCCGGTCAGCGAGGAGTGATCCCACGGCACTTGCTGCTCGTTGGTTGCCCTGATCACGTCTGCGCGCACCCGCGTCAGCATGGAGCGGATCTCCAGCCCGGGCGTGCGGATGTATTTCAGCATCGCCTGGGTGAAGGGGCTGTTGCGGCCCGAGCCGTCGAGCGCAATGGTGTCGGGGCTGGTGGCAAAGGTGATCAGCGTGCCGATGCCGGCATTGACCTGCGCCAGACCCTGGCCGACGGCGGAGGAGCGGGAGCCGCCACCCATCGAGCGGGCGAGATTGCGTGACAGTGGATTGTCGCGGCAGGCGTCGAGGAAGACGAGGTTGATCCGCTTCTCGGCTTCCATGTCTGATATGACGGTGTTGACCTCGATCGCCTCGGTGCCGAGCGCGGACGGACGCTCGACCCTGGCGTCGACCGGCACCAGATAATTCCTGCCCGACACCTGCATGCCGTGGCCGGCATAATAGAACAGCGAGACGCCGGCGCCGGGGAGCGCAGCGCCGAATTCGGCGATCTTGCTGCGCATGCTGGAGCTGGTGAGATTGTAGCCCTCGATCACCTTGAAGCCGAGCTCGCGCAGCGCGCTCGACATTTCCCTGGCGTCGTTGACGGGATTGGTAAGGGAGGGGACGCTGCTATAGGCCGCATTGCCAATCACCAGCGCGACGCGGGGACCGCGCTCGGAACTGTCGCCGGGACGCGAGGGGAGGTTGACGCGCGGCTCGCTGCGCGGCGCCGGCGTAATGGCCGGCAACGGCCCGCCGCCGGTCGCACCGGTGGCGCCCTCGAGCGCCGCCAGCCGCTCCCGCGCCTTGGCCACGGCCTCCTTGGCGGTGGCAAAATTGCCGGGCGTGCGGGTCAGAGCGGTGGAGAAATCGAACTTGGCCTGCTCGATGTCGCCCCTGGCCTCGAAGGCGAGGCCCCGGCTGACATAGGCCGGCGTCGCCGCCGGATCGAGCCGGATCGCCTCGGACAGGTCCATGATGGCGCGTTCGATGTCGCCGCGCTGCCGCCAGGCATCGCCCCGGTTGGCGAAGCCGACCGCGAATTTCGGCTTCAGCTTGATCGCCTCGTCGAGATCGCGGATGGCGCGGTCATAGTCGCCCTGCTGCTTGTAGAGGAAGCCGCGGGAATTGAAGTAGTCGCCATTGTCCGACCGCAGCCGGATCGCCTCGTCGAGATCGGAAATGGCGCGATTGGCGTCGCCCTTGTCGGCATAGACCTGGCTGCGGCCATAGATCGAGCCCGCCTCGCGCGGATTGAGCCGGATCGCGTCGTCGAAATCGCGCAGCGCCCGGTCGTAGTCGCCCTTCACGCGGTAGGTATTGCCGCGGTTGGCATAGAGGGTTGGGTCGCGCGGCTGCAACTGGATCGCATCGTCATAGCCCGAGATCGCCTTGTCGTATTCCTTCATGCGGAAATAGACGTTGGCGCGGTCGTTATAGGCCATGGAGTATTTCGGATGGATGCTGATCGCCTGGTCGTAGGAGCGGATCGCGGCCTCGTTGTCGCCTTTGTTGTAAAGCGCCATGCCGCGGTTGTGATAGAGCACGGGATTGTTCGGCTTGGCGGCGATCGCCTCGTCGAAATCGCGGGCCGCGCGCTCGAAATCGCCCTTGCTGAAATAGGCGATGCCGCGGTTGTTGAAGGCGCCGGCACGCATGGTGGAATTCTGCCGGCCGCCGGTCTCGTCGATGATGCGGCTGCAGGCCAAAATCCGCGCATCGATGTCGCGGCCGTTGCAGTCGCGCCAGTCCGAGCCGCCGCGCGCCTCTGCCGCGCCGGCCGTCAGCGCCAGCACCATCGCGGAGGAAAGCAGGACCGAAGTCAATTTGCACATCGTAGCCGCCCCAGCTGGATGACAAATGCACACATGTGAAGCCAACGCAGTTACGAAGCCGACAGCCGCCGACTTCGTCTCAACCGGTAACAAGAATGTGGCTGAATTCTCTGTGCGCTGGGTCACATTTGGGTGGGCGAGGGATGCGCCGGCACAAAAAACCGGCAAAAAACAAGGCCGTTGACGCAGTATGACGCCAACGACCTTGCCAGCCCCGGATATTGCAATCGGCTAGAGCCAACAACTGGCGTACGCCATCCGGTGGACTACAGCTTGCCCCGGAATCATACGGTCGAATGTGAAGTAGTTCACAAAGGGCCGAAAAAAGACCGATCGACCGATTTGGCCCCGCCGCCCCCGTGGCTGACCTGCCTGCGTCACCGCCCCCGATTGTGACGGCGGCCCTATCTGGCAAAACGGCTATCTCAAGCGGGGAATCGATTTCTGGGTTGGCGAGCAGGTGCCGTCGATCGGTCCCGCGCGCGCCATTGGCCGCGCGGGCACTTAGCCCTGCGACTTGCCGCGCTTGCGATTGGCGCTGCGATAGATCTTCTTGCGGCTGGACTTGCGGACCGAGGGCGCAGCGTCATCGCTGCGCGCGCTGGCAAAGGACTGCCGCAGGCCGTCGACCGACTCCGTCAGCGTCACGATCTGCTCCGACAGCTTCTTGGTGTCGGCCTGCTGGAAGGCGAGCAGCCGCCGCATGGTCTGCAGCTGGTCCTGCATCACCTGCAACTGGTCGATCGATTCCTGCTGCGTGGCCTCCAGGCCCCTGGTCTTTTCGACCAGTTGCTCGGAAGCCTGCGTGGCGCGGGCCTGCAACTGGCGCGTGACGATGATGCGATCGAGCTCGGGCGAGTTGCCGGTATAGGCGCGCCAGGCCGCGATCGCGCCGATGCCGATCACGATCGCGAGCAGCGCGGTCGCGCCGATGATAAAGGGCTGTCCGCCGAAGCGGGAAGTAGGGGTAATGGGACTGCCGTTGGGATAATATCGGGGGGCCAGTTCGCGCATGGGACTCCGGGCCGGACCTGATTTGCAAGAGATTCCATTTGCTTAACACAAGCTTAAACGCGCTCAAACCCATGATTTGCCGGAAATCGCAATAATTCGGGCAAAAAGGGCTGAAGAATCAGGATTTTGGGGCTGTGCGAGGTTAGCGCCGGGGTCGGCCGGTGTCTGTTCCAGATTTTGTCGCGCGGCCCCTACAGGCGGTCCGGCAAAGCCGGTACTCTACGCCCATTGCAGTGTAGGGGCCGGCCATGGGGCGAGGTTCTGCAAAAGGCAGCTCGCCGAACAAGGGCGCCAGGAAAGCGCCCGCCAGCCGTCGTGCAGCATCCAAGCGCACGGCCAAGGCCGCGACACGGTCTCCGTCAGCCACACCCAAGTCGGAAGCGGCGAAACTCGCCGGCGAGCTGAAGGCCGCGCAGGCCCGGCAGGCAGCAACGTCCGAAATCCTGCGCATCATCAGCCGATCGCCGGCCGACGCGCAGCCGGTGTTCGAAACCATCGTGTTGACCGCCGCGCGGCTGCTCGGATGCGAACACACCTTTATCATGCGTTGCGATGGTGCGACCTACTCCATCCTGGCGGCGGCGACGCTCGATGGACGGCGTCCCAAGCTGCGAACTGTCCTGCATCGCGAGCCGAGACCAGTCGATCCAGCCGCAGACTTCCCTTCGCGCGCCATCGCCTCCCGGAAAAACCTGCATTTGCCGGATTGGTCGAAAATAGAGCTGACGGAGTTCGAGCGTTTCATTCACGAGCGGCGCGGCCTTAATTCGGCACTGTACCTGCCGATGCTGCGCGACGAGCGGTGCATCGGCGTACTCGGTCTCGGCAGCACAAAAGCCAATCATTTTGCCGAGCACGACATCGCGCTCGCCGAGTCCTTCCGCGATCAAGCCGTGATCGCGATCGAGAACGCGCGGCTGTTCAACGAGACAAAGGAAGCGCTGAAACAGCAGACGGCGACCGCCGAAGTGCTCAAGGTGATCAGCCGGTCGGCCTTCGATCTGCAGAAAGTGCTCGATACGCTGGTGGAGTCCGCCGTCCGCCTCTGCGAGGCGGACATCGGGCATATCGTTCGTCCTGATGAAACGGGCAATTTCTACTTCCAGGCGCACTACGGATTTACGAGGAAACTCAGGGAGGAACTGGAGCGGATACCGTTCAAGGCGGGGCGCGATACCGTGACCGGCCGCGCGCTGCTCGAGCGCACAACAGTCCAGATTCTCGATGCGCAAGACGATCCCGAATACAAGCTGACCAAGGCACAGAGACTCGGCGGCTATCGGAGCATGATCGGCACGCCGCTCCTGCGCGAGGGGGTCCCGATCGGCGCTTTCGGCTTGTCGCGCTATTCCGTACGTGCCTTCACCGAAAAACAGATGTCGCTGCTCACCATGTTCGCCGATCAGGCGGTCATTGCGATCGAGAACACGCGGCTGATCAACGAGACCCAGGAAACGCTGGAGCGGCAGACCGCGACATCGGACATTCTGAAGGTGATCGCTTCATCGCCATCAGACGTGCAGCCGGTTTTCGAGGCGATCGCCGAGAGCGCCAAGCGCCTGCTCGGCAGTCACTCGGCGGTGGTCACCCGCGTCATCGACGGCGTCGTGCATTTTGCGGCAGGCACCGCGGAGAACGAGGCAGCCACGCATGCCGCGCAGGGCCTGCTGCCGTATCCGGTTTCGTCAGACCGGATTCACGCCAGGGTAGCCCGGACCGGGCAGCTTGCAGTCAGCGTCGATGTTGCCAATTCCGATCTTCCCCGGAACATCAAGGATTTTGCCCGGACGATCGGCTGGCGCAGCTTGCTGGTCGTGCCGATGCTGCGCCAAGGCGGCGCGATCGGCACAATCGGCATCACGCGCCGCGAACCCGGCCCGTTCGACGACAAGACGATCGACCTTCTGAAGACCTTTGCCGACCAGGCCGTCATCGCCATCGAGAATGCGCGGCTGTTCAACGAGACGAAGGAGGCGCTGGAGCAGCAGACGGCCACGGCCGACATCCTGAAGGTAATTGCGAGTTCGCCTTCGGATACGCAGCCGGTATTCGAGGCCATTGTACAAGCTGGCCTCAACCTCTTTCCGAGCTCTGCCGTCATGATCGTGTTGGCAGATGAGCGCGCTTGCAAACAGGTGGCTATCGCTGACGCCGATCCCAAGCTTGCAGAAATGTTGCGGCGCGCATTCCCGGTGCCGCTCACGCGCGACTACATGCACACCGTTGCCATCCTGGACGGGCGGGTGGTGGACATCCCGGATGCGCAGAGCGGACCGGACGAATTCCCCGTCGGCCGCCGTGCATTCCTGTCGACTGGTCATCGGGCCATCACGATTATGCCCATGATGCGCGGCGACCATTCGATCGGCGCGCTGAGCGTGGTGCGGCGCTTGCCCGGGTCGCTTTCGGATCGTCAGCTGGAATTGCTCAAGACGTTTGCAGATCAGGCGGTCATCGCCATCGAGAACACCCGCCTGCTGCGCGAATTGCGCGAGCGCACCGACGATTTGAGGGAGTCCCTGCAGCAGCAGACGGCGACGGCCGACGTGCTCAAGGTCATCAGCCGCTCGACATTCGATTTGCAGAAGGTGCTCGATACGCTGACGGAGTCGGCGTGTCGCCTGTGCGACGGATACGATGCCGTCCTGCTGCTGCGCGAGGACGATTTTCTCCGCATCGCAGCCCACTACGGCGACATCCCCGTTGTCGACAGATGGCCGATTTCGCGCGACTGGATCAGCGGACGCTGCGTGGTGGACCGCAAGCCCGTTCACATCCATGATCTGTTGGCCGAGGAGGCCGAGTTTCCCAGGGCGCATGCCTTCGCGCTGCGGACGGGTCACCGCTCGCTTTTTGCCGTTCCTCTCATGCGCGAAAACGAGGCCATCGGCGCGATCAACATTCGTCGTACCGAGGTTCGTCCTTTCACTGACAAGCAGATCGAGCTTTTGCAAAGTTTTGCCGATCAGGCCGTCATCGCCATCGAGAACACGCGGCTGATTAATGAGACGAAGGAAGCGCTGGAGCGGCAGACCGCGACGGCCGACATTCTGAAGGTAATCGCTAGCTCGCCCGATGACGTGCAGCCGGTTTTCGATGCCATTGCGGAGCGAGCAAAAAAACTTGTCGGCGCGCATGCAACCAACGTGCTTCGCATTGTCGGCGACAAGGTTGACCTGGCCGCCTTCACGTCCGTCAGCGAAGAAGCCGACGCGGCGCTTCAGGCGGCGTTCCCGATACCGATTGCGGGCAACCCGCAGCTCGAGATGATTCAACGCGGTGAGATGGGCGAGATTATCGACACCGAGTCCGAGATATACGCTCAACTCCCCATCAGGAAAATATCGCGAGCGCGAGGTTTTCGCAGCAGGCTGCTGGTGCCGCTCAAGAGCGACAGCGGCGCCATTGGCGCGATCAGCGTTTCGCGCGCCGAGCCCGGCTCGTTTGCCCAGCACCATGTGCAATTGCTGCAGACCTTTGCCGATCAGGCCGTGATCGCAATCCAGAACGTGCGGCTGTTCAACGAAACCAAGGAAGCGCTGGAGCGGCAGACCGCGACGGCCGACATCCTGAAGGTGATCGCCAGCTCGCCCGATGATGTGCAGCCGGTGTTCGAGGCCATTGCGGAGCGTGCCAACAAGCTGGTCGGCGGCTATGCGACCGTGGTGCTTCGCATTGTCGGCGACAAGGTTGATCTGGCCGCCTTCACGCCGGTCAGTGAGGAAGCCGACGCCGCGCTGAAGGCGGCGTTCCCGATACCGATCGCGGGCAACTCGCAGCTCGAATTGGTTCAACGCGGCGAGATGTGGGAGGTCGTCGACACCGAGTCTGAGATTTACGCCCATCTCCCACTCAGGAGAATTGCGCGGGCGCGAGGCTTTCGCAGCAGGCTCATGGTGCCCCTCAAGACCGACAGTGGCGCCATTGGCGCGATCAGCGTTTCGCGCGTCGAGCCGGGCCGGTTTGCCGAGCACCACGTGCAATTGCTGCAGACCTTTGCCGACCAGGCCGTGATCGCGATCCAGAATGTGCGGCTGTTCAACGAAACGAAGGAAGCGCTGGAGCGGCAAACCGCAACGGCCGACATTTTGAAGGTGATCGCCAGTTCGCCCGACGATGTGCAGCCGGTGTTCGAGGCCATCGCTGAGCGATCGAACCGGCTGGTCGATGGTCTCTCCACGGCGGTGTTCAGCGTGACCGACGACATGCTGAGCCTGATGGCATACACGCGGGTCAATCCTGCGGCCGACGCAGCCATGGCGGCCTTGTTCCCACGACCCCTGTCGGCGCTCGTGTTCAGTGAGACCATCCGCAACGGGGAAGTCCACTTCGTTTCCGACTCCGAGGTGGATTATGCCGGGCATCCCGACATCCTGGAGTCCGTGCGGCTTCGCGGCTGGCGCAGCGCGCTGTACGTTCCCCTGCTGCAGGACGCCAAAACGATCGGCATGATCAGCGTCACGAGGGTCGAGTCGGGCTCGTTTGCCGACCACCACATCGAGCTCTTGAAGACGTTCGCCGACCAGGCCGTC
>Ga0081540_1003632_pt1 | contig 12108 bp, 13 predicted proteins | sample TabmetS2T1R1_FD_71024 | JGI IMG/M metagenome (GOLD analysis project Ga0081540, IMG submission 71024) | Tabebuia heterophylla rhizosphere microbial communities from the University of Puerto Rico - S2T1R1 | ecosystem: Host-associated > Plants > Roots > Rhizosphere ...
CAGCCGCACCAATCCGGAGTCCACCGAAGCATCGACCGGCGCGCCCGCCAGAACCAGCCGCCGCACCTTTTCCGGAAAACGCGCGGCATAGACCAGCGACAGCCATCCGCCCTGGCAGAGGCCAATCAGGTCGACCGGCGCACCGATTTCGTCGACCGCGACGTTGAGATCGGCGAGATACTGGTCGATCGACAGATAGCGCATATCCGGCGAGGCGGAGCGCCAGTCGGTCAGAAAGATGCGGTCGATGGCGCTTTGCTGCAGCCGTTCGATGATGCTGTGGCCGGTTGCAAAATCCGCGATCAGGGTGCTGTGCAGCGCGTAAGGCCCGCAGATCAGCACCGGCTGCCCGCGTTGCGCACGCGAAAAATCGCGCAGGCGCATGGTGCAAAGCTCGAGCGCGACCTTGTTCGGCGTGGTCCACGGTAATGGCGGCGCGTCCTCGGCCGGAGCACGCTCCGCGCTCCGGTCGATCCACCAGAACATCGTGTCGACCGCGAATTTGGAGGCGGCATAGGGCCATAGCATCGGGTCCTGCGGCCAGGCCGCACCGGGTCCGTTGTCCGTTGGCTTGTCCGTGCCCTCGCTCATGCGAGTTACCTTGGGCGCAATGATCGGCGAAAAAAGGTCAACCGGTCGGTTCCCTTAGGTTGCAATCAATACAGCGTTTTGACCTCCGCCGACAGGCGGAAGCCGTCGCTGCACTGCGTCAGATTTGCCGGCGTCAGCCGATCACGCGCACGGGATCGGCGCCATCCCAGTCGGCGGCGGCCGCCTTCACGCGCTGGAAGAAGCGGCCCTTGGAGCCGCTGATGTCGGAAATCTCGATCACCGTGCCGGCATGGCCCGGCGTCTCGAAATAGGCAAAGCGTCCCTTCGGCCCGCCGATCTGGCCTTCATGACCGACGACAAAACCGGCCGCGATCGCGCGGTCGTAGAGCGCCTGGTAGTCGGTGCTCCAGTAGGACATGTGCTGCAATCCCTCGCCATGCTCGCGAAGGAAGTCGAGATACATCGATGGCGCGTCATTGCGCTGCTGGATCAATTCGATCTGCAGGTCGCCGGAATTGGCTAGCGCAATGCTCATCTCGACGGCTGAGTCGGCGCCGCGATACCTGAACCAGTCGGACTTCACCGCGGGAATGTAAAAGAACGGGCCGACCCGCAACACCTCGGTCCAGAACTTCATGGCGGCCGCGATATCGCGAACGACGTAGCCGTTCTGGCAGACTTTTCCGAACAACGCACTCATGCCGCAATTCCCGCTCTAAAGGCCCGCTCAGCTTCAAAGCCCGCTCAGCCCGGCATCGACCGCGAGCGTCTGCGCGGTGATGTAGACGCTTTCGTCGGACAGGAAGAACAGCACGGCGTAGGCGATTTCCCAGGCGGTGGCCTGCCGCCCGAACGGCGTGCTGGCCCTGCCGCGCGAGGCCCGGTCGGCGCCGGCGGCGCGGCCGTTCGGGGTATCGACGAGACCGGGATAGACGAGGTTGGCGCGGATGCCGCGCCGCGCGCCGAGATGGGCGATGTTGCGCATCAGCCCGCCGAGCGCGGCTTTCGAGGAATCGTAGACCGCCATCTGCGAGCCGGCCTTCAGCGCGGCAATGGAGGAGATGAACACGATCGATCCGCCATCGTCGAACTTGTCGAGCGCTTCGCGGCAGCAAAACATGGGGCCGCGCACGTTGACGTCGTAGATGTAATTCCATTCTTCGGCGCTGACGCCGTCGAGCCCGATCTTTCCGAACGTGCCGACATTGAGCACCATGCCGTCGAGGCCGCCCATCGCCTGCTGCGTTTCCTCGATCATGCGCGCGACGTCGCTTTCCCGGGTAACATCAGCCTGGATTGTGAAAGCACGGCCGCCCTCCGCCGTGATGCGCATAACCGTGTGCTCCGCAGCCGTCTGGTTGACATCAGCAACGGCGACATGGGCGCCTTCCCGCGCGCATAAAATGCTCATGGCGCGACCGTTGCCGGTCGGATCGGTCGCGGCATCGAAAATGCGCTGGCCGCCGCCGACGATCAGGATGCGGCGGCCTTTCAGCCGCCCTCTGCCCGGCGCCTTGCCGTCGGACTCCGCCGAATGTGGCCGGACGTATCGCTCCGGCTTGGGGTCGGCCGTATCCGGCATCACGCGCTCCGCTTCTTGCCGCTCTCGAACACGGCCATACCGGCGGCGGGATCGAGATCGGTCTGGGTGGCCTCCGTCAGGCGCGCCATCATCATGTAGCAGCCGATGGTGAAGATGGATTCGACAATCTCCTGGTCGCTGAAATGCTTTCGCACGCCCGCGAATGCGGCATCGCTTACGCGCACATTCTCCACCACCTCGCGGCTGAAGGCGAGCAGCGCGCGCTCTGCCTCATTGAATACGGCGGCGACATAGTCGCCGCGCGCCAGCGCGTCGATCTGTGCCTGCGTCACACCAAGCCCCAGCGCGATCGGCACATGCTGGCGCCATTCATATTCCCCGCCCTCGATATGGGCGACCTGCAGGATCAACAGCTCGCGGTTGACATGGCTGAGCTTCTGCTTGTGCAGGATGGAATTGGCGAACCGCATCGCCGGGATCATGTTGGCTTCGGCGTGAGCCATCATGCGGAAGATGTTGAGCTTCACCGTCATCCGGTCGAAAGAGGCGCGGATGTCGCCGGTGGTCGCTTGCGGATCGATCAGGGGCAGTCGGGCCACTTGGGTCTCCCTCGGCTTTTTCTTGCTTCTTGCGTCCGGCAGTTTCCCGCGACTTCGGGGCCTTAAGCAAGGACAGAGGGTGGGTCACGCGGTCCTGCCATGCGCTGGCGGCCTTGAGTCCTTAGGCCCGTCCGGGCATAAGGACGGCAATTCGACAAAATCCAGAACCAGCCCAAGGATTTACGATGCCGCCCTATCGCTCCCGCACCACCACCCACGGCCGCAACATGGCGGGCGCCCGCGGCCTCTGGCGCGCGACCGGCATGAAGAACGAGGACTTCGGCAAGCCGATCATTGCGGTAGTGAATTCCTTCACCCAGTTCGTGCCCGGCCACGTGCATTTGCAAAACCTCGGCCAGCTGGTGGCGCGCGAGATCGAGAAGGCCGGCGGCGTTGCGAAAGAGTTCAACACCATTGCGGTCGACGATGGGATCGCCATGGGCCATGACGGCATGCTCTACAGCCTGCCCTCGCGCGAGCTGATCGCCGACAGCGTCGAATACATGGTCAATGCGCATTGCGCCGACGCCATGGTCTGCATTTCCAACTGCGACAAGATCACGCCTGGCATGCTGATGGCGACGCTGCGCCTCAACATCCCGACCGTGTTCGTCTCGGGCGGCCCGATGGAGTCGGGCAAGATCGTACTGAAAGGCAAGAAGCGCGCGGTCGATCTGATCGACGCCATGGTGGCCGCGGCCGACTCTTCCGTCACCGACAGCGAAGTCGAGGTAATCGAGCGCTCGGCCTGCCCGACCTGCGGCTCCTGCTCGGGCATGTTCACCGCCAATTCCATGAACTGCCTGACCGAGGCGCTCGGCCTGGCGCTGCCCGGCAACGGCTCGGTGCTGGCGACCCATGCCGACCGCAAGAGCCTGTTCGTCGAGGCCGGCCATCTCATCGTCGATCTCGCCCGCCGCCATTACGAGCAGGACGACGCCAGCGTGCTGCCGCGCGGCATTGCGAGCTTCAAGGCATTCGAGAACGCCATGACGCTCGATATCGCCATGGGCGGCTCGACCAACACCGTGCTGCATCTGCTCGCTGCGGCACACGAGGGCCAGGTGCCGTTCACCATGAGCGATATCGACAGGCTTTCGCGCAAGGTGCCGGTGCTGTGCAAGGTCGCGCCGTCCGTGCAGGATGTGCACATGGAGGACGTGCACCACGCCGGCGGCATCATGGGGATCCTGGGCGAGCTCGACCGCGCCGGGTTGATCACGACCAACGTGCCGACGGTGCATGCGACGACGCTGGCTGATGCGCTCGACCGCTGGGACATCGTGCGCACTTCAAGCGAGAAAGTCCGCAATTTCTACAAGGCCGCGCCCGGTGGCGTGCCGACGCAGGTCGCCTTCAGCCAGGATCGCCGTTTCGACGACGTCGACCTCGACCGCGAAAAGGGCGTCATCCGCAACGCCGCGCACGCCTATTCCAAGGATGGCGGCCTCGCGGTGCTGTTCGGCAACCTCGCCAAGGATGGCTGCATCGTGAAGACCGCCGGCGTCGATGCCAGCATTTTGAAATTTTCCGGCCCTGCCCGCATCTTCGAGAGCCAGGACGCTTCCGTCGAAGCCATCCTGGGCAACAAGGTGAAGGCCGGCGACGTCGTCGTGGTCCGCTATGAAGGCCCGCGTGGCGGTCCCGGCATGCAGGAGATGCTGTATCCGACGAGCTACCTGAAATCGAAGGGGCTTGGCAAATCCTGCGCGCTGATCACCGACGGCCGCTTCTCCGGCGGATCGTCGGGCCTGTCGATCGGGCACATCTCGCCGGAAGCCGCCGAGGGCGGGCTAATCGGTCTTGTCGAGGAAGGCGACACCATCGAGCTCGACATTCCCAACCGCAAGATCAATCTCGCGGTGCCGGATGCAGAGCTCGAACGGCGCCGCGCGGCGATGGTGGCAAAGGGCAAGGCGGCGTGGAAGCCCGCGCCGCGCAAGCGTGCGGTCTCGACCGCACTCAAGTCTTACGCAGCATTCGCCAGCAGCGCCGCGCGAGGCGCCGTTCGCATCGTACCGGAGTAATTTGGAAGTTCGGGATTAAGCGCCGGCTGAGGGCAGGCTGGCGGCTGCGATGGCGACGAACTGCGCGAACCGGCGGCCAATACGGCCCGGTGCGTTTGCCAGCAGTTTGCGTACCTTTGCCATCTCTCATGTTCCCTGGTGCCCGGGGCATCGGGCACACGGGAAAGATGATCTCTCCGGGCTAAGTAGTCGAGATATCAGCGAAAATAGCAACGGCTGCTTCGCCGGAGCCGTGTCCGGCAGTGGGTTTATTGCTCCATTTGACCCGGTGGCGGAGAAAATCTTCTCCCCCTTTTCCGGACCGTTCCATCAGCTACTTCGGCCTCACCCCAAAAGTCTGCGCAAAGCGCTTCGTATAGTCCGGCCAAACCTCGGGATTAACGATGCGCGGCGGGCGCTTGCCGTCGAGTGCATCGAGCAGCTGCTCGGCGGCGATGCGGCCCATATTGATCCGCGCCTCCCTGGTGACGCCGGCCGTGTGCGGGCTCGCCAGCACATTGTCGAACTGCAGCAACGGATGCTCGGGCGGCGGCGGCTCCTTGTCCCAGACGTCGAGGCCGGCGCCGGCAATCCGTTTCTCCTTCAGCGCGTCGAAAAGCGCGCGCTCGTCATGGATGAAGCCGCGCGCGGTGGTGATGAAGAAGGCATGCGGCTGCATCAGCGCGAACTCGCGCGCGCCGATCATGCCGCGGCTGCCGCTGTTGAGCGGGCAACTGATCGAGACGAAATCGGAGCGGCGCAGGAGATCGTCGAGTTCGACCTTCTCCCCGCCCCGCGCTGCGATCTCCTCGCTCGTCAGATAGGGATCGTAGGCGATCACCTTCATGTGCAGGAGGCCGTTACAGAGCTCGGCAATGCGGCGGCCGACATTGCCGATCCCGACGACACCGATGGTCTTGCCCTTGGCCTCATTGCCGATCAGCGCATTGCGGTTGACGTTGCGCTCGCGCCGCAATGCGCGGTCGGTTTCGATGATGCGCTTGGACAGCGTCAGCAGCATGCCCAGCGCATGCTCGGCGACCGAATTGGCATTGCCGCCGGACTGATTGACAACCAGCACGCCCGCGGCAGTGCAGGCATCGACGTCAACAGGGTCAAAACCCGCGCCGTTGGAGGAGACGATCAGGAGACTCGGCGTGCGCTTCAGAAAATCCTTGTCGACATGAAAGTGCCGTGCCAGTTCATCGCGCGCAGCTCCAACCTGGTAGGCATGTGCCGCCGACAGGATCGGCGTGAACACATCGGCCGGGCTTTCATTCTCAAGCCGGTCGAGCCGCACGTCGGGACGGCCCTTCATGATTTCGGTATAGATGTCGTGGGCGAGATACTTGACGTAGAAAACACGCTTGTTGTTGACGGACATTTGCCTTGCCGACTTTCAGTTGGGAAAACCATAGAGTCTTGCCGGATTGCTCACGAGGATCTTGTGCCGCACGGCCTGATCCGGCGTCCACATCTGGAACAAGCTTAGCAGATGTCCGGCGTCGGGCATCTCACCCTCGACGCGCGGATGCGGCCAGTCGCCGCCCCAGACGAGGCGATCGGGATTGGCCCGCACCAGCGCCTCATGGAATGGCCGCGCATCGGGATAGTCTGGCGCGTTGCTGCTGAGCCGATGCGCACCCGACAGTTTTGCCCAGCACCAGCCCTCGCCGACCGCGCGCAGCAGGCTCTGGAAACCCGGCGTCGCGATGCCGGCGCGAGCGTCGGTGCGGCCCATGTGGTCGATCACGACGGGAAGGTTGAACGACTTGAGCAACGGAATCGTGTCGGGCAAATCCTTCACATCGATCCACAGCTGCAGGTGCCAGCCCAATTCCTTCATGACCCGAGCCAGCGTTTCCGCCGCGGTGAGCGACACGCCACCGCGATAATGCAATTGCCCGCCCCGAAAGAAATGGTTGAAACGCAGCCCGCGTACGCCGAGCCGATTCCATTTCGCCAGCTCTTCGCGCGCTAGGTGGGCATCGGCAACCGCCACGCCGCGCAGGCGGTCCGGCTGCCGCGCGAGCGCATCCAGCATGGCGGAATTATCGTGGCCATGCGCACTGCCCTGCACCAGCACACCGCGCGCAAAGCCGAGCGCATCGAGCATGCCCAGATACTTTGCCAGCGGCGCATCCGGCGGCGTGTAGCTGCGATCGTCAGCATAGGGAAAACGGTCCGACGGGCCGAACACATGCGCATGTGTGTCGCAGGCGTTCGGCGGCAGCGGAATTTTGGGGCGCGTGACCTCGCGCGGCGGCAGGCAGGGCGGCGCAGTCATCGCGTCATTCAGCTTTGATCCCGGCGGCCTTGAAGATCGGTCCCCATTTGTCGTAGTCGGAGCGGATCTTGGCGGCAAAATCCTGCGGCGAACTGCCGATCGGCGACGCCCCGAGCTTTGTCAGCCGCTCCTTCACCGTCGCGTTGTTCAGGGCGTCGACGAAATCGCGCGAGAGTTTTGCGACCAGATCGGGCGGCATGTTGGCCGGGCCGACCAGACCCCACCACACTTCGGTGTCGTAGCCAGCGACAGTCTCGCCCATGCTGGGCACATCAGGCAGGAACGGCGCGCGCTGCGCTGTCGTGACCGCAAGCGCCCTCACCGTTCCGGCGGCGATCTGTCCGACCGACTCCGGACCGTTATTGAAGGACAGTGGAATCTGCCCGCCGAGGAGATCGTTGATCGCCGGCGCGCCGCCCTTATAGGGAATGCCCGCGATGTCGACCTTGGCGAGGCTCTTGAGCAGCTCGCCGGCGAGGTGGGTCGAGGTGCCGTTGCCGGCATGGGCAAAGGAAAGGCTGCCCGGCTTGGCCTTGGCTTGCTCGATCACGTCGGCGAGCGTCTTGAACGGCGAGTCCGCGCGCACCAGCAGGATGTTCGGCGACGACGCCAATAGCGAGATCGGCGTGAAGTCCTTGAAGGTGTCGTAGGGAAGCTTTGGATAGAGAAACGGATTGGTGGCATGGCCGCTTGCCACGACGATCAGCGTGAGGCCGTCTGGCGGCGCGGCAACCAGCGCCTGGGACGCGATGACCCCTCCGGCGCCGGGTCGGTTCTCGACGATGACCGTCTGGCTCCATGTCTTTGCAACGACGTCGACCAGCGTGCGCGTCAGCACGTCGACGGCGCCGCCGGCCGGATACGGGACGAGAAGATGCACCGGCCTGGAGGGAAACGGCTGCGCACTCGCCACGCTGCTGATGGCCAGAATAGCGACTGTCGCGGCAGCGGCCCGCAACCACTTGTTCATGACTTCCTCCGGATCCCGCTGCTTATGCCGCAGCTATCCCTATCTCTCACATCGTCGCAAGCGCGCTATCTCACATTATCGCATGAACACTTACGATCGCCGCATGTTGACAATCCTGCCGGGCGCGTCAAGTTCGGCCACCCAAGGCGACCGCGAAGCAAGATCGTCATGGCACAAGGGAGACGTTGATGGCGGCCGCCGAAACCGCGCAGAGCTGGCACGAGATCGTGCTGAACACGCTCAAGCGCAATGACATAAGACTGGTGCCCTATGTGCCGGACCGGGTGCTCACGCCGCTGATCAAGAACCTGCATGCCGATTCCTTCTTCAACGTCTTCCCCACCGCGCGGGAGGAAGAGGCGGTCGGCATCGTCTCCGGCGCCTGGATGGGCGGCATGCGCGGCGCGATGCTGATGCAGACCTCGGGCTTTGCCACGCTCGCCAACGTGCTGGCTTCGCTCGTCGTGCCCTCGCAGATCCCGCTGATCATGTTCGTCTCCGAGCGCGGCACGCTCGGCGAGTTCAATCTCGGCCAGTCGCTGGTCTGCCGCACCATGCGCCCCGTGCTCGACTCGCTCGCGATGGAGCACCACACCTGCACGCGGCTCGACGAGTTCGAGTTCGTCACCGACCGGTCGATCAAGCAGGCCATCACGACGCAGGCGCCGGTGGCACTGATCCTGTCGCCGCTGCTGACTGGCGGCAAGGCGTTTGACAAATGAGCGCGCCGATGAACACGAGCCCTGACCGCAACACCAAAGTAATGAACCGTTTCGATCTGACCTCGCGTTTGGTCACCAGGCTGAAGAACGAGGAAGCCGTCGTCGGCGGCATCGGCAACACCAATTTCGATCTCTGGGCCGCCGGCCACCGCCCGCAGAATTTTTATATGCTCGGCAGCATGGGCCTCGCCTTCCCGATCGCGCTCGGCGTGGCGCTGGCGCAGCCGACGCGCCGCGTAATTGCGTTGGAGGGTGACGGCTCGCTGTTGATGCAGCTCGGTTGCCTCTCGACTATCGCAACACTTGCGCCGAAAAATCTCACCATGGTTGTCATGGACAACGGCATCTACCAGATCACGGGATCGCAGCCGACGCCGGCCGCAGCAACGGCCGATCTCGTCGCGATCGCGATCGCCAGCGGGCTTTCCAACAGCAGCTGGGCAGCGGATGAGGAGGATTTTGAGCGGCTGATCGAGCAGTCGCTACTTACCGACGGCCCCACGTTGATCGGTGTGCGCATCGACGACAAGCCGGGCACCGGAACGACCCGCCGAGACCCCGTGCAGATCAGGGAACGTTTCATGCACGGGCTCGGCGTGCGACAACCGTTATAAGCCTGTGCTGAAAAAAGCGGCATCAACCAAACCCTGTGGGCATTTCGCATCTGCGGAATACTTCTGCCCGATTCGTGTTATGCCGGCTGCATGACAATACTTCTTCGCCTGATTGCCTGGGGCCTCGCCGCCGCCGTCACCTTTGCGACCCTCGGACCGCCGCGCTACCGCCCGCACGCCGATGTCGGCCAGAATGGCGAGCATGCGCTTGCCTTCGTTCTTGTCGGCCTCGCCTTCGGACTTGCCTATCGGAGCAATCGTCTCATCACGGCGCTCGCGGCCGTCGTCATGATCGGCGCGATCGAGATCTTGCAATTCTGGGTCCCCGGGCGGCATGCGCGGCTATCGGATTTCGTCGTCGACGCACTGGCCACCTGCGCCGGACTCACAGTTGTTGCTGCACTGGATTGGGTCGTCAGCCGCACCCGTCCGCAACCCTCATAAAAAAGTCCCCGCGGAGACGGTCTCCGCAGGGATTGCTTTCATCGGTCTTCAATCCGTCAGTCGATCACGCGGATCACCTTTCGCGTGCGCGGCTCCACGATCACGCGGCGGTCATTGATCACAGCATAGCTATATTCCCTGTGGTTCGGCACGACCCGCAGTTCCACGCTCGGCGGCAACGGCTCGCCGACCACGACGCGCTCCTGCACCACCACCGAGCGCTCGCCCCGCGGGATCGCGGTGATCACGGCATTCGGAATTTCCACGGCAGCACCAATGGTGCCACCGACGATGGCGCCGACCGGCCCGCCGACCCGTGCACCTTCCTGCGCGCCCTGCACGGTGGTGGATTGCGCGAAAGCCGAACCCGATGCCAAGAGCGAAGCGGCAATCAGGGAAAAAGCAAGACGATTTGTCATCATGTCCTCCAGCGGTTGAAATGACGTTTCTCAACCGCCGGAAGGACATGATGTTCCGGTTCCCTCGATCCGGAACCCGCAAATGGAACGCGACAAACCCTGAAAATTCCCCGCGGAGCATGGTGCTCCGCGGGGCAGTGCGACGGGAACACGAAATTCCCGTGCCCACAGGGAGACGTTACGCTTTCGCGATCTCGTGGCTCGCCATCATCTCGAGCGCGCGCACCAGCGCGGAGTGATCCCAGGCCTTGCCGCCATGCGCTGCGCAGGAAGAGAACAGCTGCTGCGCCACTGCGGTACTCGGTAACGACAGGCCGAGCGCGCGTGCGCCTTCCAGCGCGAGATTGAGATCCTTCTGGTGCAACTCGATGCGGAAGCCAGGCGCGAAATTGCGCTTGATCATGCGCTCGCCATGCACTTCGAGAATGCGAGAGGAGGCAAAGCCACCCATCAGCGCCTGCCGCACCAGCGCGGGGTCCGCGCCGGCGCGCGAGGCGAACAGCAGCGCTTCGCCGACGGCCTGGATGGTCAGCGCGACGATGATCTGGTTGGCGACCTTGGTGGTCTGGCCGTCGCCGTTGGCACCGACGAGAGTTACGTTCTTGCCCATCTTGTCGAAGATCGGCTTCATGGTGTCGTAGGCGCGCTGCGGCCCACCGACCATGATGGTGAGGCTCGCCGCCTTGGCGCCGACCTCGCCGCCGGAGACCGGCGCATCCAGATAGTCCGCGCCGAGCGCCTCGATCTTCTTTGCGAACTCCTTGGTCGCCAGCGGCGAGATCGAGCTCATGTCGACCACGATCTTGCCCTTCGACAAGCCTGCTGCGACGCCATCGGCGCCGAACAGCACGGCCTCGACATGCGGCGTGTCCGGTACCATGACAATGATCACGTCAGACTGCTGCGCGACTTCCTTGCCCGATTTGCAGGCAACGCCGCCGCCTTCAATCAGCTCCTGCGGCAACGGCGTGATGTCGTGCAGGAACAGCTTGTGCTGCCCCGCCTGGAGATGGCCAGCCATCGGGCGCCCCATGGTGCCGAGGCCAATGAAACCGATTTTCATGATGTCTCTTCCCTATGTCTCGAAGATCTGTGCCGCATGCCAGCCGAGCCCGTCGACTGTCGTGGTGCGCGGCTTGTACTCGCATCCCACCCAGCCACGATAGCCGATCGCATCAAGATGACGAAACAGGAAAGGATAGTTGATCTCTCCGGTGCCTGGCTCGTTGCGCCCGGGATTGTCGGCGAGCTGGACATGGGCGATGCGCGCCAGATGCTTTTGCAGGGTGCGCGCGATGTCGCCTTCCATGATCTGCATGTGGTAGATGTCGTACTGGATGAAGAGATTGTGCGAGCCGACATCGGCTACGATCTGCACCGCCTGTTCGGTGCGGTTGAGGAAGAAACCGGGGATGTCGATGGTGTTGATCGGCTCGATCAGGAGCCTGATCCCCTCCTTCGCTAGCGCCTCCGCGGCGTAGCGCAGGTTTCCGACCAGCACCTCGTTGAGCTCGAACATATCGGCATCATCGGGCGCGATGCCGGCGAGGCAATTGAGCTGCTTGCAATCCAGCGCCTTGGCGTAGTCGATGGCGCGGTGCACGCCATCGCGGAATTCCTTCACCCGGTCGGGCAGAATCGCAATGCCGCGCTCGCCGGCCGCCCAATTGCCCGCGGGCAGATTGTGCAGCACCTGCATCATCCCGTGCTGCAGCAGCTGCTCGCGCAGCTCCGCCTTGTCGAAATCGTAGGGAAAGAGATATTCGACGCCGCGAAAGCCCGCGGCGCGCGCGGCGGCAAAGCGATCCAGGAACGGCATCTCGCCGAACAGCATGGTAAGATTGGCGGCAAATCTGGGCACGATCGTTCCCTCGTTACAGAATGGGTGGCGCGTCAGGCCGGCTGCAGCGCTTCGCTGTGGCTCGCGGGCGTCTCGTCAAGCGGCAGATCGA